>Ga0335073_10000109_pt1 | contig 92406 bp, 80 predicted proteins | sample Lox_Sample_22_FD_207093 | JGI IMG/M metagenome (GOLD analysis project Ga0335073, IMG submission 207093) | Soil microbial communities from Loxahatchee National Wildlife Refuge, Florida, United States - Lox_Sample_2.2 | ecosystem: Environmental > Terrestrial > Soil > Wetlands | place: USA...
CTTTTCGCCATCGTCGTGGTGGCGCTCGGCATTGAAATGATCTTCAACGGAGCGACAGGCCGCTTATGAGCACGCCAACCACTTCTTCCAGTTCTTCTGCCAAGCCGGGTCAGTGGAATGACCAACGTATCGAAATCATCATTGGTGCGCTTCTGCGCACTGGAGTTTTGCTGGCGGCAGCCCTGGTGCTAGCCGGTGGCGCGCTCTACCTCAATCGGCATGGACACGACGTCCCGAACTATCACGTCTTTCATGGTGAATCGGGCGCGCTCAAGAGTGCCGGCGCAATTGTCACCGGCGCGCGCACCCTGAGAGGACAGGCTATCATCCAGCTTGGACTGCTGGTATTGATTGCCACGCCGGTCGCGCGAGTGGCATTTTCGGCGATCGCTTTCGCCATCGAGCGCGATTACATGTACGTCGTCATCACCCTCATCGTCCTGGGAATTCTGCTCTACAGCCTGATTGGTCAGTAAGCGGCAACTCGGCACGGTTGTCGAAAGCAGGGCTACAAAACTGCGGAAACCTGTGCGCTCGCCGGACATCTAAGTCCCTTATCTCATTCGAGGAGGAACGCATGGCAGGAGTGAATCTGGCAGACGCGCGCCGTATCATCGCAGCCGCGGAGAAGAAGGCGCAGGAAATCGGACAACCTATGAACATCGCCGTGGCTGACGAGGGCGGAAACCTGGTCGCTCACGTTCGCATGGACGATGCCTGGATTGGCAGCATTGATGTCGCCATAAACAAGGCATTCACCTCTCGGGCTTTCAACATTGCGACGCAAGACCTGGCCGGCAACTCGCAATCGGGGCAGCAGTTTTTCGGTATCCACGTTTCCAATCACGGCCGGATCATGATTTTTGCCGGAGGCATTCCCCTGAAGCGGAACGGTAAAGTTGTCGGGGCGATCGGCGTGAGCGGCGGCATGGGCGAGCAGGATCAGGCGGTGGCTGAAGCCGGTGCAGCAGCCTTTTGAGTAACTACCAGACAAAACTTCTCCCGAAGTTCGGGCTGACTGGGGGCGAGCAAGTCTGGTACTCTCGCCCCACGGACGTCAAACATGCCTCTTGCCAAAGCTGCCCGCAAACGGAATGCCCGCAAGACAGCACCGTCAGATCAAAAGCCCGCGCCGGGCCGAGGTCACGAGCAGCACGAGCTGGTCATTATCTCCGGCATGAGCGGGGCAGGCAAAGCCTCCGCGTTGAAGACCTTCGAGGACCTCGGCTATTACTGCGTCGATAACCTGCCGGTCGGGCTGATCACAAAATTTGCCGAGCTGGTACTCGACAGTCTGGAGATCCAGCGCGCCGCGCTGGTGGTGGACATCCGTGAAGGCGCCCGCATCGATCGGTTGCCGCATCTGCTGGCTGATCTGCGCCGCTTGCTGAAAACCACCGTGCTCTTCCTCGAAGCCGACGAGGAAGCCCTCTTACGGCGCTACAGTGAGACGCGGCGGCCCCATCCTTTAGGCCGCAACACATCTGTAAAGGCTTCCCTGACGGCCGAACGCCGGCGGCTGCAGCCGGTACGGGAGCTGGCCGATCTCGTTGTCGACACCACAAAGTTCAATGTTCACGAGTTGCGCGCGCTGCTGACCGAGCGTTTCCAGCGCGGCAATCGTGACAAGAACATCCTCATCTCGTGCGTCAGCTTCGGCTATCGCGAGGGCGTGCCGGAAGATGCCGATCTCGTTTTCGACGTGCGCTTTCTGCCGAATCCGCACTTCATTCCCAAATTCCGCCCGCACACTGGCCGCCATCCGGCGGTAGCAAAGTACATTCGGTCGTTTCCGCAGACGAAGGAATTCATACGCCGAATTTCCGATCTTCTGATTTACTTGATCCCGCACTACATCGAAGAGGGCAAAAGCTATCTGACGATCGCGTTCGGATGCACGGGTGGCAAGCACCGCTCGGTAATGATCGCCGAAGACGTGCAGAAACGGCTAAGCAAAGCGGGTTACAACGTGAAGGTGGTGCATCGGGATTCGCCGACGGAAAAGTGAATCTTATTTTTTCTTCGGTTTCCGGTTGTTCCCCAACCCACCTCTTGCGGTTTTCTTATTGCGGGCGACCTTCTTGCTCGAGCGCGGCTGCTGCCCGTTCTCCAGGTGCTCAGCCTGGACACTGAGCACCACGCCGTCGATGCGGTTGTCCGCGGTGCGATAGGGGTTTAACCGCAGGTCGCACCACTTGCCATCTTCGGCGCGGACGCGGTGCTGCGACGGTCGCGCCTCAGACATCACATCGAGCATCATCTGCTCCAAATTGTTGACGTCGATCTTCAGCCGTAGACGCGTAATCGGGCGCCCGACATCGGTCGCGGTCAGCCCGAGCATCCGGGTGGCCTGCGGGGTAAAGCGGCGCACGCTGAGGTCGGGGCCGACCATCACCATGGGCAGGTTGACGCTGGTCAGCAGATTGGTGAGGTCGTCGTTGAGCTGGTTCAGCACCTCGTTGCGATATTCCATCTCCTCGTTCACCGTGTGCAGCTCTTCGTTCGACGACTCCAGTTCTTCTTTCGAGGTCTGCAGCTCCTCGTTAGTGCTCTGCAATTCTTCATTGCCCGACTGGATTTCTTCATTGGCCGACTGCAACTCCCCATTGGTCGCCTCCAGCCTTTCGATGATCGACTGCAGGTACTCCTTGGTCGCGGCCAGTTCCTGCCTGAGCTGTGCCATCTGCTTGTCTTTGACGGCCCGTTCTTCCTCGCGCAAGGGGGCGATGTCGATATCACCCGTCGACGCCGCTATGGCATCCGGCGGCTCGAATGCCACAAGAAACGAAACCCTGTCCGCAAGCGGGGACCGGAATGGCACGACACGAATGGTCACCAGTGTCGTTCCATCATTGCTCTCGATCTGCACATTGGGGCGCATGGCCTCAATGCCGCTCTTTTTGGCCTCATCAATGGCGTTCTGCAATTCGAAGAGCAGGCCAGGGCGCGCCATGTTCAACAGATGCAGACTGGCTTTACCTTCCGGCAACTCCAGATAGTCGCCGGTGTGGCCCTTGCTCTGCAGGATTTCCAGATTTTCATTGACCACCACGGAGGGCGGCGCATAACGCGCCAGCAGCAGGCGGTCGGCTTCCCGCCGCAGATCGGCAGGAGCGTGCGGGGGCTCAGGAGGCTTGGCCCCGGGCGCCGGAGCTGGACCATCGGGATGAGGTTGGGCGTTATGCATGGAGAATGCGAATGTCGCCGGCGTAGGCACCGCCTTCTTGCGATAAATCTTCTGCTTCTTGTCTGCCATTTCAAAAAGCTCCGCTCGTGAGCCCAGCAGGCCTTCGGTGTTTCCAATCATGAGAAAGCCACCGGAATTCAGGGCATAGTGAAATACTGGTATCACACGCCCTTGCATCGCCTGGCTCAAGTAGATCATCACATTGCGACAACTGACCAGATCGATGCGCGAGAACGGCGGATCGGCAAAAACGTTCTGGGTGGAGAAGATGCACAGATCGCGAATTGCCTTGGTGACCTGATGTCCGCTGTCAATGCGTTGAAAATAACGGCGCAGGCGCACGGGCGAAACGTCGGCTTCAATCGTCTCCTTGTACAAGCCGGACCGGGCCCGCTGGATGGCAATCTCGCTCAAGTCGGTACCAAAGATCTGGACGGGGACTTCGGTGCGCTGCTCGTCCAAAAACTCCATCAGCGAAATGGCATGAGAGTAGGTCTCTTCGCCGGTGGAGCAGCCGGGCACCCAGATGCGTATGGGCGACATGTTGTTCTCGCGCTGCTTCAACAGTTCGGTGTAGACCACGCGCTTCAGCGCCTCGAACGCCTCGGGATCGCGAAAGAAGCTGGTTACATTGATGAGCAGGTCGGAGTACAGTGCCTGGATTTCCTTGCGATCGCGCTGCAACAGCGCGATGTAGTCGGGAAGCTCCTCGATCTTATGAAGCGCCATGCGGCGGCCCACGCGGCGGCCCACGGTGGCCAGCTTATATTGGGAGAAGTCAACTCGTGTGGCGCGGCGCAGGATGGTGAAGAGCTGCTGCATCTGCGCCTCTTTCGTGTTTCCCAGAGCGGCTTCATATTCGTCAGCCGCGCCCGCCATGTACGGGTGCTGGACGATGTGGGTCAACTCACGGGCAATTTCTTCGGGCGGCAGAACCAGGTCGACTGAGCCGGAGTTGATGGCGCTGGCCGGCATGCCGTCGTACTTGGCGGAACTGTCCTGTGCGAAGGTGACGCCGCCTTGACCTTTGACGGCCGTCAAGCCGATGGTGCCGTCGGAAGCTGTACCCGAGAGAATGATGCCAATGGCATTGCTGCCCTGATCGGCAGCCAGGGAGCGCAGAAAGACATCGATCGTGGTATTGACCGGGCGAGGATTTTCCCGGTCGGTAATGTGGAGCACGCCATTGGCGATCCTCATGTCGCAATTGCGAGGTATCACGTATACATGATCGGGTTCAACGGTTGTACCCTCCTCGGCCTCGGTGACCGGCAAGGAGGTCGAGCGCGCCAGGATCTCGCGAAATGCGCTTTCCCGGTTGGGATCAAGGTGGGGCACGAAGACGAAAGCCATCCCGAGATCGGGCGGCAGCGCTTTCAAGAGCGCCTGGCAGGCCTCCAGACCGCCGGCAGACGCGCCTATCCCTACAATGGGAAAAGTCATGCGGCCCGAGGCCGTTGCTGGTTGCGTCGTGGCTCCATTTTTCGATTTCGCGGACGAACGTCGGCTGCCGCTCATAGTAACGGCTCCCACACGAGCAATCAGGCGAGAAACGACCTCAGCCGGGCCGCTGACTCCAATCGAAGACCCAGCCTCACGCTACTTTTTATCGCTGGCGGGTGTGCCCTTATCGCTGGCGAGAGTGCCGGTAAGGTTGCGGGCCAGGATCCGACATTCCTCGAACATGCCGTGCACGGACTGCCGCATGTCTCGGATGAGCGCACGATTTGCAGATCGCAACTCGGCCGACTGCTGAATACTTAGGCGCACAGCTTCCACGAACTCTCCGTAGCGAGGAGTGAACGCGAATTCCTTCGGCCGCTGCGACCACTCTTTCGCGAGCCAGGCATCCAGCTCGTCAGTGGTGGCGTGAACAATGCCTTTAATCCGTTCGTTGGGTCGCCTGACGGGCAACCCAAACTGCTGCTCCCATCGTTGGACAGTGCGAACACCTTTGCCAAGATATGTGGCAATTTCCTTCCATGACGTGAGCAGCACCGGTTGCTGAGAAACGCCATGTTCAGACATCATGTGCCAACCTCCCACAGACTTAGAGAGATAGTAGATCGGGGAGAGTTGTCAGACAATAGCTTTTCCAAAGTTTTTCAACCGTGTAATGTTGTCCCTTGCGGAAGTTGGGAGCGTTTTGTCACTGGATAATTTTGTCGCTAACGAGCACTAAAAGCAGCGCCTGGCTCGAAGTTCTGGCGAAGAAGTCCTGCCGTATCGCTGCCAGCTCTGGGTGTTGCGCCACCAGAGTGGTGTCGATCGAAGCGTGGGGGGTAACTGAACCCTAGCTGGCTTTCGTTATCGCTTTATTCTCTTCGCACTGGTGGGCATCTTCCCACTGCTCCAGTGAGCCATCGTGCTTAGAGACGATGCTGGATTTGCCGCACCCCTTGCAGGTGGACTGGATAAGCAATCGTCCTTCCGTCCTGATGTCAATGTGACGAAAAGGGTTAAGTTTTTCCGGCCGCTCTGAATTCATGGCGAGCCTCTCATTTTCGTTAGAGATTTAAGCCTCAGCGAAAACCGAGCGGCCGTCAAACGCCATATTGCGCTGGGACGCTGATTTTCCCACCTTGGTCGAAAGATGGGGCGAAAATAGGCGCTCATCTAGTTGCTGAATACGCTAATCGTCAGCATGGTTCCGCTATCGAGCACGACTTGCTGTTTCTTGCTGACCGCTTTCGAAGCAGCGCCGGCGCCGCCGCCGGCAAGTGCGCCAATCCCCGCGCCTTCGCCACCGCCGAAAATGCCTCCCAGGGCCGCGCCGACGGCTGAGCCCAGGCCAGCTCTTATGAAGGTGTACTTTCCTTGCCCGGAGCTTTCAATGACACCTTCGGGGCCGACCTTGTCACCATGCACGTAAATCTGCGTGACTTCGGCAAGGATTTTGCCGCGACGCCCGTCGCGCAGAACGATGCGGTCGAAGCTGAGCAGCAGTTCGGCGGAGCCTGCGAAGTGCCCCGACTGGCTGACCGAGCGAACGGTGCCGTGAATGATTGCGCCCTTATACGGGCCGTCGCTGACGTCGGCGGTGAACTGGTCTCCCGCCTGGGAGAACTGGGTGGACAGGGGCGTATTCAGCGTGATGTCGAGCTTGGTGCCGAGTGGGACGGGCAGCGTGGCTTGAGCGGGGCAAATCTGGGTAGCGAAGGTTAGCAGTACAGCTACTGCGCAGAACTGGGCGAAGCGACACATCTTCATCCTAAGGGCTCCCAAGGTAACTGCCTTAAAATCTGGAAACGACGAAAGTTCCCGATCGCGTGCATCGGCAGCATACTTCAGCTCAGGATTGAAATCCAGAAACAAACCGCAAGACTAACCTTCCCAGACGAATGCGTCGAAGACGTTCTTCTCCACGAATCCGAGGTGCTTGTAGAGATCGACGGCGCGATAGTTCATTTCCGTTACGGTCAGCGAAAGGAGGGTACAGCGACGTTGACGCAGGGAGTTTGCGGTGCAGGCGATGAGGTTCTCCCCGATTTTCAGGCCGCGGTGTTCCGGCAACAGACACACTTGGGTAACATGTCCGACGTCATCGCGTACGCGCGAGCACAGAATCAGCCCCACCAGCGAGCTCGTCGGGCGGTGAATCGCGGAGAACGACGATTCCGCATCGAAGACACCGCATCCGGGGAAGCGGACGATGTTGTTCAAGAACCGGACCGAGCCGGCGTGGGTACGGTACTGATCGTTGATTTCCGAATCGATGTGCCCGCGATACGCGGTGGTGATGATGCTGGCTGCGGGCTGATAATCCTGGTCCAGCCAGCGGCGAACCAGAATGTCTCTGGGCAAAGGTAGCGCGGGAAACTGCGGTGCCTCGGGACCTTGCAATGCCAGAGATAAAAACAGGCGGCGGTAACGCTGAAATCCGGCGGCGGCGAAAGCTGAGGCCAGGTGTCCGGTCCGTTGCGTTAACAACTGCGCCTCAACGCGATGAATTCCGGGAGATTGCTGCAACGTCTCGATAACGTGCTCTGCCATCTGCGATTCGATCTGGTAGGCGTCCCGGCGCCGGGGAGACACAAACAGATCACCAACCACTCCTTTGCCGCCCTCATAGACGAAGAAGGAATACCCGATGATATTGCCGCGTTCCACCGCCGCGTAGCCGGGAAGAATCTTGGCGTCGACATAGCGCAGGATCATGTCGGCCGAGCTGCGATAATCCCAAGCCAGTAAATTGCCCCACGACTCGACTTCATCCTCGAGCAGGGGACGCAGGTCGGCAGACGAGAAATGCCTGAGGTCGAGAATCTCCACGGTGCTGAGTTGATGCGACCGGCGGAAAACGGTTGCGGCTATAACCTTGTCCAGGGTCTGGCCCAGTCTAGTGCGGTTTGACGGGAGGAATCAAACCGCTGGGCCAAACACACAATTGCTGCAGCAAGAGTGCCGGTCAGATCCGCATTGGCATGACGACATAGCGGTATTTGAAGCCGTCGTCGCCGGCATCCTCCGGACGCATTTGGCCGGCTGACTGAGCGTCTTTGAACTCCAGACGAACATCGCCGCCGTTGGAGGCCTTGAGGAAGTCGATCAGGTACTCGGAATTGAAGCCGATGGTCAGGGGATCGGCTGCGTACGCGGTTTCGATCGAGTCTTCCGACTCGCCGGAATCGGTGGACGAGGAAGATATCTTCAGCTCGTTCTTTTCCAACTTCATGCGAATCGCGCGCGAGCGCTCATCGGCGAACTGGGCGACGCGCTGGATGGCGGTGTTCAGATCGCCACCGTGCACCACGACGGCTTTGCCGGTCTCGCGCGGCAGCACGGCTTCGTAGTTGGGGAACTGCCCGGTCAACTGGCGCGAGGTCAGCAACCGCTCGCCGATCCGGAAAAACAGCGTCGATTCGTCCTTGGCGAAGTCGATGAAATCCACATCGCTGTTCTGCAGTAGCGTGTACAACTCGCTCATCGCCTTCTTCGGCACTAGCGTCTTGTTCTCGCCGGAGACATCGAACTGCTCTCCCTGCTTTTCGATGTGGGCAAGGCGATGCCCGTCAGTTGCGACCATGGTAATCGACTCCGGCTTCAGCACCATCAGGCCGCCGTTCAGGGTGTAGCGCGATTCCTCGTTGGAGATAGCGAAGATTGTCCGCCCGATCATGCTGCGCAGTGTCTGTGCCGGGATCTTCACCACCCCGGTGGATGGGAAGGTTGGCAGGCCGGGGAAATTGGCGCGTGCCATGCCGACCATCTTGGTATTGGAGCGGCCGGAGCGAATGTTGACCCAGTGGTTCTCGAGCAGCTTGATTGAAATGTCGCCGTCGGGCAGCAGTTTGACGTAGTCGTACAGCTTGCGCGCGGGAACAGTGCAGGCACCTTCACGTTTCACCTTGGCCGAACACGACGTGCGCAGGCTAAGATCCAGATCGGTTGCCGTGATAGTGAGACGGTTATCCGCGGCCTCAAAAAGAAAGTTGGAGAGGATGGGGATCGTCGTTTTGCGCTCGACCACGCCCTGCGTGGCAGTGAGTTCTTTCAGGAGTTCGAACTTACTGACGCTGATTTCCATTGCCGTGCCCTGCATTGTCCCGGTTGCTTCGGCAGCCATATGTCCCACCTTCCACCGATTGGGCCGCTACCGTGATCAGGCGGCCTCTTCTACTGCTACTCCTTATATCAAATCAAAAACGTATAAAACCAGTAGTAACAGCAGGCAGTGCGGAAAAGTGGAAATTTGCGGCAAAACCGCTCGAAGAGCGGACCAGAAGCTCACCTCGATCACTAAAAACCCGACCGCAGGCCTGCGGATGAGGTGCTGAATCGGGACGTGCGCCGAATTTTGCCTTAAACTTCCACGTCATCCACATGCCTTCCACAACGCCCTGGGAGAAAACCGCCTCCTAAAGTGCAAAACCGCGCTCGACGCGCGGCTGAAGCGCCCAACAAGCGTCTGCGGCCAGAGTCGTCAACCAACTGCGGCGTTGGATTTCCTGGCCGAACGATCGCGCTGGTTGGCGGGCTGGGTCATAAACCCAGAGTCTCTGTAAGCTTGTTGAGCACCCGGTTTAAATCCTTGTCAGTTTTGCGCTGCTGTTCGATTTTATCGACCGAGTGCAGGACCGTGGTGTGGTGCTTGCCTCCGAACTGACGCCCGATCTCCGGCAGGGACGCGTCGGTGAGGTGCTTGGCCAGGTACATCGCGATCTGCCGCGGAAAAACGATCACGTGCGAATTATTCTTCGCCTTGATCTCCTGCTGTTTCAGCCCGAACTGCTCGCACACCGCTTTCTGGATCGACTCGATGGTGATCTTGCGTACCTGCGAATCGATCAGGTTTTTCAGCACCTCCTGCGCGGTCTGGAGATTGATCTCGCTGCCGGTCAGCGAAGCGAACGCCGTCAGGCGGATCAGAGCCCCTTCCAACTCGCGAACATTGCTGCGAATGTTCGACGCGATGAATAGCGCAACGTCCGTCGGTAGCACAACCTGCTCAGATTCAGCTTTCTTCTGCAGGATGGCGACCTTGGTCTCCAGATCGGGCGGCTGGATGTCAGCGATCAGTCCCCACTCGAAGCGACTGCGCAGCCGATCCTCGATTTCGGCCAGCTCCTTGGGAGGGCGGTCGCTGGCGATGACGATCTGCCGCATGCACTCGTGCAGGGCGTTGAAGGTGTGGAAGAACTCTTCCTGTGTGCGCTCCTTATTGACCAGGAATTGGATGTCATCCACCAGCAGGACGTCCATCGTGCGATATTTGTCGCGGAAGCCGGTCATCTTGCTGTAGCGCAGGGCGTTGATCATGTCGTTGGTAAAGCGCTCGCTGGAGACATAGCAGATGGAGCGCTCCGGCGACCGCTTCTTGATCTCGTGGCCGATTGCCTGCATCAGGTGGGTCTTGCCCATGCCGACCCCACCGTAAAGAAACAGCGGGTTATAGGCCTTGGATGGCTTCTCGGCCACCGCTCGCGCCGCGGCGTGGGCGAACTGATTGCCTGAACCGGTAACGAAATCGTCGAACGTGTACTTGGGATTCAGCTGAGCAGCGCCGTCCCAGTCGAAGCGCTGTTGTGTGACCGGACCGATGCCGGACCTGTCCGGCATCGCCGGGCCCTCGGGAGGATGAGAAATCTGTCCCCCCACACCGCTCTTGATCTTCGCCTCATCGGTAACGAATTCAACATCGCGATATTCCAGGCCGAGGTTCTCGATCGCCTCACTGATGAGATCGCCGTATTTATCCGCGATGTGGCAGAACTCCGGGTTGGGAACGCGCACGAAAAGAGTCGGTCCCTGCGCGTGATCGTAGCGCGTGGGTTTCAGCCAGGTCTCGTAACTGGTTCGATTGATTTTCTTTTCCAGGGCGTCAAGAACACGCACCCACGGATTGGCAGTGGCCATACCTAAAGAAGACATAAATAGCAGTCCTCGAGGCGAGAAGCCTCTTTGTTCAGCAGATTACTTTGAGGGAAACGGAACGGCCAAAAAAGAATGCGAAACTAATGGACCGGAAACCATGCGCAAACCCAATCTAGCGGTGTTTCGAGAGACTGTCACCGCATTCGTAAAGCCTGATTCTTTTTGGCTGCATGGGATACTAGCACGAAAAAAAAAGTGTGCTCGACAAATTCTTCGCCGCAGATTTCTTCGTCGTCGTGAGACATTGATTTTTAGAAAGTTATCGCGAATTTTTTTTTTGGCGCGCTGCTGCATCGTGGTGCAGCCACCTCGGCGCAGCGGTCCGTTTGCCAGCCGGGCGCGCCGCCCGGTATACTTTTCCTTCGTCTTTGACCACTTTTCGTTAGTGAGGAGCGCCGTTTTCGCATGCCGAAGCGCACATTCCAACCCAACCGTCGTCGCCGCTCAAAGACGCACGGCTTTCGTTCTCGCATGAAAACCAAGAGCGGCCGTGCGGTGCTATCGCGCCGTCGTGCCAAGGGACGCAAGCGCGTATCCGTGAAGCCAGGCTTTCGCGAGTAAGCCAAAGCACTGACCCGTTCTATACAACCGCAGTCTTGCCGATAGAATTGTAAGGTTGGTCGTGTTTCTGCCGTGCGAGTATGTGGCCGGTTTGCCCCAAAAGGATCCGAAGCTGGAGCTGACGGGAACCAGGCGAGTGCCGAATGGGTGGTAAGCTCACCGACTCCAGCAAATACCCCGATCCGAAGCGCCCGGCGCCCGGGCTGGCAGGCCGGAGCGGAAAGTGGCAGCGTTTGCTGAAACATGCGGATTTTCAACGGGTGTATCAGCAGGGCCGGCGACAGTTCACCGGCAATATGACGGTGTTCTTCCTGCGGCGTCCGAACGAAGCGCAGCTGCATGGCAGACCGCGGGTAGGACTAACAGTGGGCAAGGTACTGGGCGGTGCGGTCGAGCGTAACCGGATCAAACGCCGCATGCGTGAAGCCGTGCGACTGTCGCCTGCGTGGGAGGGATCGATCGATATCGTGTTTAACCCGCGGAAGAGCGTCCTCACCCTGCCGTTTGGCGAGTTGCAGAGCGAGGTGGCGCGCGGGATTCGGCTGGCTGCCCAGCGCTCCCGGCTGGCGGATGCGGAAAAATGAAGGCGGAACTCCAATTCGGCTTGCGCGCGTATAAGCGTCTGATTTCGCCGATGCTGCCCCACTCCTGCCGCTTCGTGCCGACTTGCTCCGAGTACGCGATCGAAGCCATCGAGCGCCACGGGGCACTGCACGGAAGCCTGTTGTCAATTTGGCGATTGCTGCGTTGTCAGCCCTTTGCCCGAGCGGGGGTTGATTTGGTGCCGGAAGCAAAGCCGCATTTGTTACAGCACTCATCGATCAATGTCGGTGATCGGAAAGTAACTCTTGGCTGAATATCGCAATCCCCAACAGGAGCCCGGCGGCGACAAGCGCATGCTGGTGATTTTCGCCGTCACTTTTGCGCTCATCATCATCGCGCAGTTGTTCTTCTTCAAAAAAAATCCGGCTCAGGCTCCCAAGTCGAGCCCGGCCCAAACCTCGCAGAGCTCGCAGGCGGCGGCGACGCCCACAGCGCCGGCTGCTGCGATGCGCAAGGAAGCCCAACCCTCTGCTGCCAGGGCGGCGACCAGTGTTCCGCCCAAAGCCGCGTCGAATGAAGCCGAGACGATCGTCGACAACGACGATTACCGGATGACCTTCACCAACCGTGGCGGGGTGGTGAAATCCTGGATCCTGAAGAAATATAAGGACGATGAGGGACGTCCGCTCGACCTTATCAATAAAGACGCAGCCAAATTCGGCCTGCCGCTGTCGCTCTATACCTACGACGAAAACCTGCGAAACCAGATCAATTCCGCGCTCTACGTTCCCAGTGCTACCGGAGTTCTGAAGGCGCCTGCCGAGCTTTCCTTTGAGTACGCCGCTAATGGGCTCAGCGTCCGCAAGAGCTTCGTCTTTGGCCGCGGATACGTGATCTCGATCAAGACATCCGTCACCCAGGACGGCAATTTCATTGCCGCTCTTCCGATGTGGCCGGCGGGAATGGGGGACGAGGTCACAGCGCCTTCCTACGCTTCCGAGCGCATCGAGTACGTGGCCGATGGCAAGGTGGAGAGGTTGGCGGCCAAGAAAGTGAGCGGCGGCAATACGATTCGAGGGCCATTCAATTGGGCGGGCTCACAGGACCAGTTCTTCGCGGCCATCTTCCTGCCGGACAATCCTGACACGGCAGCGATGGTGACCTTGCGCAACAGCATCACGGTGCCAAAGGATCCGAAGAAACCGAACCCGGATGAAGTCGTGCATTACGAGGTGCTCGGGGCTGCCGTCGGCGACACCACCGGAGTCACGACGGAGCGCTTATTCGTCGGACCTAAGGCACTCAACGTGCTTGAGGGGGTTCGCTCCAACACCGCTCCCGGCCAGCTGAACGGCCCGAACCTCGCCAAGGTCGTGGACTTCGGCTTCTTCAGTCTCATCGCTAAGCCGCTGTTCCAATGGCTGGTATGGACGCACGAGCACATGGCCAGCAATTGGGGCGTGTGCATCGTCATCCTGACCATCTGCATCAACCTTGCGCTGCTCCCGCTGCGGATCACCAGCACCAAGTCTGCGCTGAAGATGCAGAAGCTCCAGCCTCAAATGAAGGCGATCCAGGAGAGATACAAAAAGCTGCCGATGCGCGATCCCAAGCGTCAGGAAATGAATGCGGAGATCGGCGAGCTTTACAAGCGGGAGGGGGTAAATCCCGCTGGTGGCTGCCTGCCCTTGGTCGTCCAGATGCCGTTCCTGTTCGCGTTCTATACCATGCTGCAGAACGCGATCGAGCTGCGACAACAGCCGTTCCTGTGGCTGCACGATTTGTCGGCGCCGGACCACCTCTACATAATGCCGGTCCTGATCGTCATCAGCACCTACCTGATGCAGAAGATGACGCCCAGCGCCGGCATGGATCCCAAGCAGCAGCAGATGATGACGCTGATGATGCCGTTGATGATCGGCTGGTTCAGCTTCAATCTGCCCTCCGGTCTGAGCGTTTACTGGATCGTCGGCAATATCATTTTGATGGCCCAGCAGTACGTCATCAATCGCTCGCATCTGGGGAAGGAGCTGCGGGAGGAGATGGAAAAGCGCGCCCGCAAAAAGGCGATGAAATAACGGCCGTTTAACTATGCCCATAGCTGACAAAATCGCCGCCGCCAAGAAGATTAGTGAACTGCTGAATTCCACGTTCGCCGCGGGGGACTTCCGTCTGCGCTACAAGATCACCGTCGATCCGCCCGTGGGTGCGGATCGCGCGTGGGAGCGCCCGGAGATACTCGTGGAACTTTCCGGCTCGGACAGTGGGCTGGTGCTCGAGAATGGGGGCGAACTCCTGCGGGCCTTGGAACAGGTTTCGCTGGAGATGCTGCGGCTCGCGCCCGACGAGCACGAGAAGATCAGCTTCGATTGCCAGAACTTCCGCGCAGCGCGGCTGCAAGAGCTGCGTCTGGCAGCCGACGTAGCCGCCCAGCGCGTCCGCGAGACCGGCATACCCTACGCATTCGCGCCCATGTCATCGCGCGAGCGGCGCATCGTTCACCTCGCCATGCGCGACTTGGAAGACCTGCGCACGGAAAGCGCCGGCGAAGCCGCCGAGCGTCACGTCGTGGTCTATCCCAAGGATTACAAAGGCAAACCGCCGGCAGCCCCGATGTCACGGCGACGGTAATTCACCGCGGAGAGAGGCCGTTTCCGCGTTCCGTCGTGAATGTCCGCCCGCACCCTGAGCGCTGGGGCAGCCATCGTCCTGCCTCTATAATCGTATTAGCCCATGGTTCGCGACGGCATCTATTACGGTCTGGCGCTCATTGTGGTGGCTGCGCTGGTGGCCTGGCTCACGATTCCGGCCCTCGCCGCCATTCCTCTGCTGCTGGCCGCATTTTTCCTCTGGTTTTTCCGCGATCCGGAGCGCAGAATCCCTGCCGTGCAAGGTGCGATCGTATCTCCCGCCGACGGCAAGGTTACGGATATTTCCCTGGTTCAGGAGAACGGGCAGTGTCGTACGCGAATCAGCATCTTTCTGAGCGTCTTTGACGTACACGTAAATCGCTCGCCGGTCAGCGGGGTAATCGAAGAAATCCGCTACCAGCAGGGCAAGTTCGTCAACGCGATGAGCGCTGCCTCTGCCGAGCAGAACGAGCAAAACATCGTCACCATTCGTAGTGATGCGGGTATGGTAGTGATGAAGCAGATTGCCGGGCTGCTGGCGCGTCGCATCGTCTTCACGAAGAAGGTTGGAGATCAGTTGGAGCGGGGCGAACGGGTTGGACTCATCAAGTTCGGCTCCCGCACTGACGTCGTTTTCCCAGCTGACGCCGAGATGAAGGTGCGTGTGGGCGATCACGTCAAGGGTGGCTCGACCGTGCTGGCCATTGCTCAGCCGGTGCCCATCACGCCGCGAATACACGATACGGCGGAGGTGCGATGAGCGACCGTTACGAACGTCGGCCAGGTGACGCTGGGCCCAGGCGCCGTCCGGCGAAAGGCCTGTTTCTTTTACCGTCGATGTTCACCGCGGCCAACATGGCCGCGGGCTACTACGCCATCTCGCAGGCAATCCAAGGCTCCGCAAGTGATCCCTGGCATTTCGACCAGGCGGCGAAGGCGATCGGGTTTGCGATTGTCTTCGATTTCTTCGACGGAGGTATCGCCCGACTCACGAATACGGCCAGCGCTTTCGGCCGCGAACTTGACTCGTTAGCGGACGTAATCGCCTTCGGCGTGGCGCCGGCTGTGCTGGCGCTCATGTGGGGATTCCGCATGCTGCCTGCTTATGGCGATACGGATTTGCGGCTGCGGGTCATGCAATTGGGCGCGATCGTTACCTTCGTTTTTCTTTTGGCGGGAGCGTCGCGGCTGGCGCGCTTCAACATTCAGGTCAATCCTCAGCCCTCGAATCCCGGCCGACCTGACCGCAAATACTTCGTCGGCATGCCGATTCCGGCGGGTGCGGGATCGGTAGCAGCGGTGGTGCACCTGGTGCGCGGTGAGCCGCTCCAGATCTGGTGGCTGTCCATCGGGTGGTCCGTTTTCATGATCGCCGTTTCATTTCTGATGGTCAGCACCTGGCGTTTTTTCAGCCTGAAGGGTATTAACTTTCGTCAGCCGCAGAACTATCGCTGGCTCATCGTGATTGGCGCAGTGATTGCGCTCATCTGGTTCGAGTCGGAGTATTTCCTGTTTGCGCTGGCGTTGATTTACATTCTTTCCGGTGTCATCGCCCGGCTCTCGTTTGTATTTCGCCGGCCGGGTGTACCGCCTCCGCCGCCGCATGACGAGGTCTCGCACGCCTGATGAAGAACGAAAACAGTAATTCCTCTAACAACCGCAGCGATGGAGGACGCTGGAGCGGGCTATTTCGCGTTGCCATCGTAGGCGCCGCCACGCTCAAGGGCCGTGAACTGAAGGAAGTCCTCACCGATCGAAACTTCCCCGCCACGGATGTGCGCTTGCTCGATGACGAGGAGTCTCTGGGACAGCTGCAGGCTGTGGGCGAGGAACCTACTTTCATCCAGAGTGTGCTGCCCGAGCACCTGGAGAACGTCGACTTCACGTTCTTTGCATCCGATGAGAGCTATACACGCGATACGTGGAAGCTGGCGCGTAACGCAGGCAGCGATATTATCGATCTTTCGTATGTGCTCGAAGGGCAACCGGGCGTGCTGCTGCGCGCGCCGTGGGTGGAACGCGAGCTGGGTGCGACCCCTAAGCTCGATTTCTCGGATGCTCCAGTTGTAGTAGCCCATCCCGCGGCGGTAGTGCTCGCGCTGCTGCTGCTGCGCGCGCAGAAGGCGGCTAAGATTGCCCGCTCTGTCGCGATGATTCTGGAGCCTGCTTCCGAGCATGGCCGGCGTGGCATGGACGAACTTCATGAGCAGACCGTAAACCTGCTTTCATTCCAGCAACTGCCGAAGGCGGTGTTCGACGCGCAGGTCGCGTTCAATATTGTTGATCGCTACGGAGAGAAAGCGGCGCCTGCGCTTTCAACGGTCGAGAGCCGCATTCAGCGTCACTTCCGCAGCATCGTCCAGGAAAAGCTCACGGTGCCTTCACTGATGCTTTTACAAGCACCCATCTTTCACGGTCATGCTTTTTCGCTTTACATTGAAATGGAGGGTGCGGCGCACCTGGAAGAGCTGATCGCTGCCATCTCCGGGGAACATGTTGACGTGTTACAAGGCGCAGAGGAGTCACCGAGCAACGTGAATGCAGCGGGCCAGGAGCAGATCCAGGTATTTGTGCGGCCCGATGCGGGACATCCCAATAGCTTCTGGATTTGGGCGGCCTCCGACAATCTGCGCATGGCCGCGCTGAGCGCTGTGGAATGTGCCGAATCCATGGTCGCCTCACGGCCCCGGGGGACAGTACAGTGACCGCACCTCGGGTACGCATGCATCTCGGCGGAATAGTTCTAGCCGGCCTGCTCCTGTTCGCGACGGGCTGCGGCTATCACAATGCGAACACTGCCGTGCGTCTGCCGTCGGACCTGCACACCATCTATTTCCCGGGAATTACCAACTCGTCGTCCGTCTATCGCATCGGCCAGACCTTCAACGAATCCGTGACCCGCGTTCTGCGTGACCGGACCGACTATCGCGTTGTTAGCCAGAACGATGGCACCGCCGATGCGACCTTGTCCGGCACCGTCACCAGTGTTTTCCTTACGCCGCTGACGTACGACTCCGTCACCGGCGGTATTACCTCCTCCATGGTTGTGATCTCGCTCAACGCGAAGCTGGTCGGCAAAGACGGCAAAGTGTACTGGAGCAACCCTAACTTCGTCTATCGTGAGCAGTATCAGGAATCGACCAGTACAGCGTCCTTCTTCGACGAATCAGGGCCGGCCATACAACGCATCGCCAACAGCTTCGCCAACACTCTGGTGGCGAACATCCTGGAGTCGTTCTAGATGCGCAGCTTCGCTACATCGGACCGCTTCGTGGCCGATGTCAAAGCGCGCAAGCTCGCTCCCGGCTATGTCTTTATCGGCGACGAGGCGTTCTTCCGCAAGCGGTGCCGCGATGCCATCCTGCAGCACCTGGTGTCTGCCGAAGTTCGCGAGCTGAGCCTATACGACATGGACCTCGCCGAGGTAGAGCTGCGCGAAGTGCTGGACCGGGCGCGCACTCCGTCGCTGATGGCGCCCTTTCAGGTTTTCTTTGTCCGTGGCGTCAAGAATCTTTACGGCCGCGGCAAGCACGACGAGGAATTCGCTGCGATCGGAGAATATTTCAAAGATCCCAATCCCGACGCCCTTCTGATTTTTGTCGCCGATCACATCAGCATTCCCGCCGATGCCCGCCGCATGGATCTCAGCGATAAGGACCGATACGAGCGCATCCGCGAAACCCTGGGCGAGATGCTTCCGGTGCTGGAGTTCGCTCGCGTAGAAGAGAGCGACGCGGCGAAGTGGGCGATCGAGACCGCCAACGCCGAAGGCGTGAAGCTGGATGCCGATGCCGCGCGCGAGCTGGTGGACTCGCTGGGCGGCGACATGATGATGCTCGCCAACGAACTGGAGAAGTTGGTACTCTTCGTCGGGGACAAGAAACGCATCACCCTGGGGGACGTTGAAACGCTGGTGCTCGCCGCCAAGCAACGATCCTTCTACGAACTGACCGACGCTATCTCTGGGCATGATTCCGGGCGCGCGCTGGCCGTGCTCGATGCGATCCTGACCACCGCCGATGGCGAAGAGGCGGCCATCGGGCACCTCTACATGCTGTCGCGCACCTTTCGCCAGATGCTCGTCATTCTCGAACGCAACGTTCGCGACTCGCGCGCCCTTTGGCAGGCGTTGTGGCAGGGCTTTCGCATTCCGCCGTTTGCCGCCGAGGACGTTATTCGCCAGGCGCGGCGCTACAAATCCCGGAGAGAGCTTACCAGCGCGATTCGCCGTGTCGCGCGTGCCGATCTTGCCCTGCGGTCCAATCCCCCCAGCAAGCGGCTGGTACTGGAAAATCTTATTCTCGACCTGACTGCCGAACCGAAGCTCCAGGAGCCCGGCTGGTCCCAGGACGAGTTGCCGGTTTAGCTTCGGGTCAGCGGCTGGGCGCGGTGCAAAAACTCGAAGCTAATCCATCGTTTATCGCATCTCACCAACCACTGACGTTATGGCTCGCGGCTCGGAGGCTCAGGGGTGGCGCGAAGCTATGGACGTGAACTCCTATCTGCGGCGCATTGACTACCACGGGTCGCGCGAACCGTCGCCGGCAACATTGCGCGATCTGCATCGCCAGCATTTGTTCACCGTTCCCTTCGAAAACCTCGATATCCCCCTCGGCGTCCCCATCGTTCTCGACTTGGCCAAGCTGTACGCAAAGATTGTGACCCGCCATCGCGGGGGCTTCTGTTATGAGCTCAATGCGCTGTTTGGTGCGCTGCTGCGCGAGTTGGGGTTTCGCGTGCATATGCTCTCGGCGCGTGTGCGGCGCGAGGATGGTGGCTTCGGGTTGGAATTTGATCATATGTTGCTGCGGGTGGATTTGAATGAACCCTGGCTGGTTGACGTCGGATTCGGCGATTCTTTCGTGGACCCAATCGTGTTTCGCGCCGGCGGAGCCGAACAGGTGAACGGTCATCGTTACGTCGTTCTACCGAGGGAAGACGAGTGGCAGCTACTGCGCGAAGATGCCCAGGGGCAGGTCCCGCTGTACGCCTTTCGCGATCTTTCGCATGCTTTAAGCGAATACCAGCGAATGTGCGAGTACCATCAGACCTCACCGGATTCGCATTTCACCAAGAGCTGGATCTGCAGCCGTGCCACGTCCGATGGCAGGATCACGATCGCCAATATGCGGCTGATCGTGACCAGGGGAGCGAAGCGAGAAGAAACCGAGCTGAAGCGTGAAGACGAACTTCGAAGTTGTTTGAGCGATTTGCTGGGAGTGCGCTTGGAAGACTCGCGTGACTTGTCGAAGCTAGTTGCTCGCGCTAGCCGCTGAATCGTGCCCGACTGGCAATTGGATGGTGAACTGCGTTCCCTTACCTAACTCACTGCGGGCTGAGATCGTTCCGCCGTGCGACTCCACAATGCGACGGGCCAGGGAAAGTCCCAATCCCGTTCCGTGTCCTTTGGTCGTAAAGAACGGACGAAAGATGTTGGGCAGAATCTCTCGCGGGATACCTTTGCCTTCGTCGGCGACGGTGATAATCACCGTACCGTCGTCCTGCCGCAGCGTCACATGAATCGCGCCGGGCTCCCCCGAGGTGGGATTCTCCATCGCCTGAATCGCGTTCAGCAGAAGGTTCAAAAGAACCTGGTTGAGCTGATGAGGGTCATGATCGACCGGGGGAACGTCATCACTTTTCTCCAAGTCAATGACGATCTTCTTCGTGATTGCTTGCTGGCGCGCGAACATCACCGCATGTTCCAAGGTTGAAGCGATGCTGGTCACCTGGAAGTGCGGCGGCTTGGGTCGCGCCGTTTCCAGCAAGTCGGTCAGGATGCGATTGATTTGTATTGCTTCTTCTTTTGCGTCTTTGATGACCGCCCGCGCCGGACTGTCCGGCGGAAGATCGCGGCCGACAATTTCGATTACTCCGGCGATGCCCGCCAGCGGATTGCGAATCTCGTGTGCCAGCCCAGCCGCCAGCTCACCCAAGGTTGCGAAGTGTTCGGCGCGCGACATCTGCGTCTGATGCAGCCGCTGGATCTCTTCCCGGCTGGCTTTCAGCTGCGCGACCATATCATTGAAGTCGCGGCCAAGGTCACCGATCTCGTCGTTGCGTCTGGCAAAGCTGACCGAGGCGTTCAGGTCGCCGAGGCTGACGCGCGCGATCTTGTCCTGCAGTTCGACCATGGGGCGCCGCACGGACACCGCGAAGACTACGATGACCGCCGCGCAGATCACGATCGCGCCGCCGGTTGCCAGGCTGATAACAATGTGGCGCTCGCCGGAATCCAGCGAGAGCGAAACCAGGATAAAGAGCAGCAACCCGTTCAACAGCACAGCCGCGATCGGCAGAATCGCTTTGAGCGCCCAGTTGATGTGCCGCTTGCGTGTAATGCTGGCGTCGGCGGCCATCACGGTCGCGGGCTGCTCGTTTTGAAGATCAATGGTCGCGGCTGCCGTCATAAGAGAAAATCATTGCCGGTCGCTGATTGCTCGTGGCTCGTTTTTCCAGGGCCGAGCGCTTTGGAGCTGATTCGTTGGGGCCAACTTTCCTCAGGCCCGCGGCGTTCAGCCCTGGTCTCCTCATGCGTACGCGTGTAAGCCGGGAAGCAGATACGTGACGCCGAGGAAGGTGAAGATCACGACGCCAAACCCGAGGATGGCGAAGTACGCGGCCCTGCGCCCGCGCCATCCGCGTGTGATCCGCATGTGCAAGTAGCCCGCATAGACCAGCCAAGTGATCGCGGCCCAAGTCTCCTTTGGGTCCCAGCTCCAATATGAGCCCCATGTCCGGTTCGCCCAATAGGCGCCCGTAGCAATCATGCCTGTAAGTAGCGGGAACGCGATACAAATTGCTTTGTACGTGACGCGGTCAAGCGTCTCGGCCGGGGGCAACAGCCCCTCCAGGTCCGAGCGCCGCCACAGCAGCATCAGGTACAACAGCGAAGCAAAAATACCCGTCACCATGCCGCCTAAGAGAAAGGGGCTGGCGGCCAGGCTGGTCGGGAAGAGTCCATCCTGGTCGGGTGACGGGTAGCTGGCATTGCGGACGCGAAGTACGAACGCAGCCAGGACGACAAGCTGCAACAGGATGCCGATGAACACGGCCTTGTTGGCGATTCCGACGAACGATTCGTCTTTTCTCCAGCGCCCAACTGCGTAGAGCGCCAGCGGCACGATCGCCGCCAGCGCGACAATCACAAACAGCCAGCCGAGATCGGGAATGGTGACGAAGAGGCGCATGCCCCTACCGAGGAACATGTCTGACTTGGTAGTAGCATCCCACGCTGTGACTGACAGCCCACCCTTGTCGAAACGAGTAAAAACGATGGCGAGATAAACGGCGCTGACAGCGGCGCTCGTAAGGGCAAGAAAATTTTCTGTCTTGAAGCCGTCCTGGATGAGGAACATCATCGCCAGCGCGAAGCTCACGGCGCAGGCGGCATAGGCCAACATTGCCAGCGTCACGTGAACATGCAGCCAGGTGGATTGCAGCGCCGGCACCAGCGGTCGCACTTCCGAGGGCAGCAGCTGCATCAGGATGACGCACACCACCGCGAGCGGCATGGTGATCGAGCCGATGATCTTGACGCCGAATTTTTTCTCAGCAACGAGGGTTAATAGCGCGACGGTCCATACAAAGCTCAACAGCATCTCGTAGATACTGGCGAATGGCGGACGTCCCGAGAGATACCAGCGGTGCCCAACCGCCGCGGTGTTGGCGACCCAGCCGATGGCGGTCGCGACCGAGGCGAACTTTACATAACGCGCTGTGCCAGTTACGCCAAAGCCCATATAGAGCGCGCCGGCGCCGGCGTAGAAAATAAGTGCGACGTACAGGAGGTTGCTCTCGGTGAACAGACTCCCACCGGCTTTCGCGGCGCCGAACAGCGCTACGATCAGCAGGAACGCCACTGTGAGTCCCACCAGGACGAGGAGCGCGTTACCGCCGGTCGCTGCGGGCTGCTCCATTTGTACGACTCGTGCCCGGGTTGCCATTTCCTTCCTCCACTTCAGGTAGAGCGAACCTTCAGGTTCGCGTCTCCGTCTGCCCTTTGATTCCTGAGCCGGCTTTAGCCGGCGCCACATCTGCCGCCCGGCTAAAGCCGGGCTCTCAGTTTGCTGGCACCTCTGCAACGCGAACCTAAAGGTTCGCTCTAACACTTACTTCGTGCCGGCCAGCGTCAGCTCCGGCTTATTTTTCTTCGCGGAAAGCGGCACTGCTTTCGCGCATTCCAACTCAGTACGGATGTTGTCCACCAGCTCGTTAAACTTCTGTTCGAACCGGTCGCGATTCTTGTTTGCCTGTCCGCCGATCCAAAGCACGAGATTGCCGCGCGCATTGACGACCACGGTTATCCAGATCCGCATGTGGACGAGATAGAACGCGACGAACAGGCCGAATCCCATCAACAGGCAACCGGTCCACACCAGCCACTGCCCCGGCTCGTGCGAGACCTCCAGGCCGGTGTAGTAGCCCATCTTCATGTCGCGAAAGTCGAACTTGTAGTCGGGGTACTCGCCCTGCGCCGCAGTGTTATAAGCGGGGAACATCCAGAGCTTGGTTTCTTCTCCGGTCGCGGTGTTTTTTACCTGCAGGCGAAACGCGGGATTCTCCGGATCGTCGGACTTCTTGAAAATCTGGTTGTCACGAATGAAGAAGTCGGGAATGTACTCGGCCAGCGTGACAGTCGTCTTGGGATCAAGTTGCAGCGGCTCGTTCATCAGCAACGTCGCCTCGCGGGCGCTGCCGTTGGCTGGAGTGATCGCGACCGCCAAACCTTCGAGCTTGCCCGTCGATCCGAAGCTCGCCTGATAGAAACGCAGCCCGTTGTAGATCAGGGGATCATTGACGACGATCTCTTTGGCTTTGATCCGCTGGCCGTTTTCCATCACCGCCAGCTTCGACCACCAGCGCTTCGGCGAGCCGTCGGCGTAGTTTTCCTGACCAGCGCCGTCGCACGTTACCGCGAACGGCAGTTGCTTCGTGCCGCCGGTACGCTGCTCGATCGAATTGCTGCTCTGTCCCTTTTGCAGCGCCATGAATCCGCTGTAGCCGAAGAAGCCGTCGATGATACCGCCCGCGAAGATGAGAAGCAGGCTGGCGTGGACGATATACACGGCCATAACCGAGAAACGATGACGCTCGGAATATAAGGAGGGTTCGATTTCCGTTGCGGAGGAACTCGGTTTATCGGCGATGCGCTCGACCGGCCAGCCTGACTTCTTCAGCGCCCGTTCGGCTGCGTTCAATGCTTGTGCGGAGTTGGTGATGGGCAACTCAACCTTGTTGGGAAGTGCGGAGCGAAAGTGCGAATCGGTCTTGCGATACGGGCGCGAGTAGAAGCGCCATGCATTGGGGAAGCGGTCGATGGAAACCAGGATGATGCTTAGGCTGACCAGTCCCAGCAGTGTCAGGAACCACCACGCGTGGAAGACGTCGGTCAGGCCGAGACGATCGAGCCATTGCAACGTTGCCGGCGAATAAGCGCGTGTCAGCTTGTCCGGATCGGTCGCGGGCCGCTGCAAAATGAAGGTGCCGAGCGCGGCCGCAATGCCCGTCAATATCAGCAGCACCACCCCGGCACGCAGATTGGAAAGGGTTTTATGAATGCGTTTCGGAATGGATAGAAGGCTGAACGCCATTGCCGCTCCTTCCCGTGAGCTAGTGACACGTGCACGCTACGAGCCACAATGCTGCAGCGTTGTAAGTTATTGCTGAAACTGAAGTTGTGTGAGCAGCGGTGGCGCCTGGCAGCTCCTGGAGTGAGCCTTATCACCCATTACGGTGATGAAACCGCGCATATTGCGTGGACGGAGTTTTAACGATTTTTCTGGCCATCGCGGGCCGAACGTCACACAATGTGGGTGGTCGACGCATTGTGACTGGAAAAATCCATGAGCCTTGTGAAACGAGTTCCACTCAGCCTGTTGCTCGTCTTCGGAGTCGGTAATCTCCTATGCGCCGCTCAACTTAAGGTGCAGGTTCTAGATAGCAGCAGTGGGCACGGTCTGCATAACAAACTGGTTTGCGTATCGTTTCCAGCGGAGAATTCCGATGGCCCGATCATCACCGAAGCCCGCGACTGCCACCGCACCGATTCCACGGGAACCGTAGAGTTCAAACTGCCGGATCCTGCGCCGAAGAGCGTCCACATTGCTCTTGCTTCGAATGGTTTAGATCCTTGCTTTAGGCCAGAGAGCTTTGAACTATCGGCGGCGATGGACGGTGGCACGGTCGCCAAAAACACTTGCGGCGACGCCGGCACAGACCTGACCGAAGACGGTGAGGTGGTCGTCTTCGCCCACCAGAGGAGCCTCTGGGAGTCGATGAAGGCGAGAAGCGACGAGTTCTAGCCAATTCGGGGAATTCGCCCCATCCATCCGGCCGGAAACTTCTTATTGACGATCCTCCAGACTGCGGGATTTCACCGTTAGGAGGGGTGAAAAGCCATTTCTCCCGCTGGTCAGTTGCCCGGTCCGGTGCCCACGTAGGACACGCGGGCTGTCCCTAACAGCCTTAACATCAACTGCTTAGAAGAAGCCTGGAAGAGTTCGGCCCCAGCTTCCAATTTCGGCACTCGCCTTGCACTTACAGCCGTAAGCCTTGGAGGCAGTTGTGATCAGAGTAGTGCGGTTCCTTGTGGGGTGGACTATTTTTGCTAGCGCAAGTTTCATCTTTGCCGGCATCCATCCCGTGCCGCTCGACAAAAACACTCCCCCAGAGAAGTGCGCCGAGTGTCACGAAGACAAAGCCAAAGGGAAGTTCGTGCATTCGGCGATTGCGACCGGCTGCACCAGCTGCCATGAGATACGTGTCAATCGCGACGTCACCCGCGTCACACTGATAACCACCACGCCCCAGGCGCTCTGCCTCACCTGCCACGGCGATATGAATGCCGCCGATCTGAAAGGCACGGTCCATCCGCCCGCCGTTCGCGACTGCCTGAAGTGCCACGATCCGCACGAATCCGACAACAAATTCCAACTCCTGAAGCCCACTTCCGGCGACAAGGGACAGAACCTTTGCCTGGAATGCCACACGCAGGGGCTGAATGTTCCCGCCAGCGGCAGCCGTCATGCCGCGCTCGACATGGGCTGCGACACTTGCCACGTCACCCACAAGGTGGGCGAGCGCGGTAAAGAAGAATTCGATTATCACCTGACCAAGTCCAGTCCGGCGCTGTGCCTTGATTGCCACGATGCGAAGGATGAATCGCTGATCAAGGCGCACCAGGGACAACCGTTCGCCACTGCCAACTGCGTGCAGTGCCACAACCCGCACCAGTCCGCGTCGCCCCATCTTATCCAGACCTTCACCCATCCGCCATTTGCGATGAACGCTTGCGACACTTGCCACAAACCAGCAGTGAACGGGAAAGTGGTTCTTACCCAGGCCGACGTAAAGACCCTGTGCGTAAGCTGTCATAGCGATGTGGCAGAGAAGATCGACAAAGCGAAAGTACAGCATCCCGGTGCGCAGGGAGATTGCACCACCTGCCACAACCCGCACGCCGGCAAGTCCCCGGGATTTCTTCAACCCGGTCCGGTGAGCGCCTGTCTGGCCTGCCACAGCGATCAGGCGGAAGAGTTCAAGAAAGCGCACCTGCACCAGCCGGCCTTCGGCCTGGGCTGTGCGACTTGCCACGAGCCCCATGGCGGCGACAATGAGCATCTCTTGCGGGCGAAAGGCAACGCCTTGTGCCTGGAGTGCCACGGGCCCGACTCGAAGCCTCAGCTGTTGGCATCCGAGCACGTGCTGACCATCTTCAACGGCGCGGTCAAGCTGCCCGAGGATTATTACCAGAAGAACAGGGTGGTCATTCTGCCTATCAAGTACGGCTTGGGCCATCCGGTGATCGGCCACCCGGTTCAGGACGTAATGGATCCCGCTGACATTACCAAAGTCAAAGTCCATATCACCTGCATGACCTGCCATCAGCCGCACGCTTCTGCGCAGCCGGGGCTGCTGGTTAAGGATCAGGCCGACAACATGGCTTTCTGCGATACGTGCCACAAGAACCGGCTGACGCTGAAGTAGGAGTCGGGTAAATGGAGACTACGATGCGATGGAAACTTAACCCGAATCGGACCCGGCTGCTGACCGCCGCGGTGATGCTCGTCGCCTTGGGTATGGTGGCACTTTACCCGGCTACCGCTTTCGCCGGCAGCAAGAAGAAGAAGGATCAGACACAATCGGAACAGACGACCGCCACCCCTAAGGCGAAGCAGGATACCAGCCTGCTGGTCTGGCCTTCGCCGCCTAATATTCCGCGCGTCCGTTACACCAACTACTTCGCTGGCATGCCGCTCGACTATACGCCGGCTTCCGAGCAGGCGAAAAAGAAGGCGACGTGGATGGACCGGCTGGCCGGAGTGCAGGACCCGAACAACAAGCAACACTTCAAGCCGGTTCCGTTTCAGCTGATCGCCCCTTACGGCATGGCAGTCAACTCCAAAGGTGAACTCTACGTAGCTGACCAGAGGGTCGGCGGAATCTTCATCTTCAACACCGAAACCAAGGAAACCAGAATCGTCGCCAACGGCCGCGAGGCGACCTTCGGTTTGATTAACGACCTCGCCATCGACGATGACGATCGCCTCTTTGTGACCGACGGCAAACTGCACCGCGTACTCGTTTTCGATAAGACCGATAAGGTTGTCGACCAGATCAAGGACGGTCTGATCGACCCCGTCGGCATTGCTATCGATACCGAAAATCGTCAGCTCTACGTCGTAGATACCCAAGCCGACCAGGTAGTCGTCTACGATGCCGACACGCTGAAGGAAAAACGGCGCATCGGAACCGGCGGTAAGAAGCACGTGCTGACCACCCCGGGCGATTTCTCGCTGCCTACGTTTGTCGCACTCGACAAGGACGGAAATGTCTACGTCACCGACACGATGAACTACCGCGTCGAGATCTTTGATGCCGATGGCAAATTCATCAGCCAGTTTGGCAGGCACTGCGATGGGCCCGGCTGCTTCGCCCACCCTAAGGGAATCGGAGTCGACAGCGATGGGCACGTCTGGGTCGCCGATCCCATGCTCGATCTCCTGCAAGCCTTTACTACCGATGGGAAGCTGCTCGGCATCGTCGGCGGACACGGCAATTTGCTGGGACAGTTCTCTTCGCTCGACGGCGTTTACATCGACAAAAACAACCGCATCTTTACCTCCGAGCAATATCCCGGCCGCGTGCAGATGTTCCGCTACATCACCGATGCCGAAGCCGAGCAGCTGAAGAAAGAAAAGGACGCGGAGCGAGCGGCTAAGGCGGCAGAAAAAGCTTCGATACAGACGCCGGCAACGCAGCCGCCGACCGCCGGAGCACCGCCAACGGCAGCGGCCAAGAGTGAGGGGCCGAAGTAGATGATCTGATTTCGCTCGAGGTAACGGCCGCAACGCGCCGCACGCCTCAAACAGAAAGCCCGCATTCTCGCGGGCTTTTCCATTACATCATGTCGTTTTCGTTATCGGCTGCTGGTCGCTGCGGTCTCGCTCTGTTGCGCCGTCAGCCGCGCGTTGTTGTGTTGCGCAATGATTCGTCTCGCATTGTCAGCCAACTGCTTGGCCTGCGGCAGCAACTCCAGCGCCTTCTGCACTTCGGGATCGTTCTCGGCGTGAACCTTCATGCCGGCCTGCTGGCCGAACTCGTTGATGAACAGCTCAGCCTTGATGTTGGTCTTGATCCAGTCGATGTTCTGCGCCAGGTCCGCCTCGGTGAAGGCAATCTTCTGCTCGTCCAGGAACTTGCGGAATTCCTGCATCACCGCGTCGTCAACCTCGAACTGCTTGGTAACCGTGTGGTTGATGACATAATGCTTGGCGAAGTTGAAGAACGCGTATTTCTCCAGCAGCAAGTCTTCGAACCGGTTGGTCTTGTCGTTCGGGATCTTCACGTCGGGCGTAATGCCACCGCCGCCGTAAACCGTACGCCCGCTGTCGGTCATCTTCACTTCGTGGTTGCCGACCGCAGCGTCGGCATTGTCGCGATCGTTATAGTAATAGTCGTACAGCGAAACGCCATCGTAGTTTCGCTGGATCAGCCGGCCGCTCGGGGTGTAATACTTCGCCGTGGTAAGCGCCAGTCCGGTGTTCTCGGAGAGCGGATAGACCGTCTGCACCAGGCCTTTGCCGAAAGTCGTCTCGCCGACGATCAGCCCGCGATCATGGTCCTGGATTGCACCGGCGACGATCTCAGCCGCAGATGCCGTACCACGATTCACCAGAACAACGATCGGATAATCCTTTCCGCCGTTACCATGCGTTGCTCGATAAACCTTCTCTGCCGAAGCGCGACCGTGGTGGGAAACGATCACCTGTCCCTTCTTCAGGAACTGGTCGGCAACGCCAACACCTTCGCTCAGCAGCCCGCCGGGATTCTGTCGCAGATCGAGGATCAGCCCGTGAATATCGCCAAACTCATCCAGCGCGTCGCGAACTTCTTTCTCGGTCGTTTCCTGGAAACCGGAGATGTGAATGTAACCAATGCCAGGACGAATGAGGAAGTGAACATCAACGCTGTAGCGGGGGATCTCGTCGCGGACAATCGTGAAGTCAAGCGGTTTGTCCGAACCTTCGCGCAGCACCGTAATTTTGACGGTCGTTCCCTTGGGGCCTTTCAACAGGTCCGCAACATCGCTGACACTCATGTTGTCCGTGTTCTTGCCGTCAACCGCAACGATGATGTCGCCCGGCCGAATGCCCGCGCGATAGGCCGGAGCGCCGGCGAACGGCGCGATCACGATAACTTTGTTATTGCGAGGACCGACCTGCATGCCCACGCCGTAATACTTGCCGCGCTGTTCTTCCCGCAGGGCAGCGTAGGCTTTGGGATCGAAGAAGTTGGAGTGCGGATCGAGCACCCGCAGCATTCCGGGAATCGCGCCGTTGTAAATTGCCTTGTCCGGATCGACCGGCTCGGCATAATTTTCCTGCACTACGCGGTACACGTCGCTGAATTCGCGCAAGCTATCGCGAATGTCGCCGTCGCTGGCGGATGAAGTAGGTGACGTGGTAAACGGAAGCTTCTGACCAAACAGTAAGCCCAGGCAACCGCAAGCAAGAATGACGGAGAGAACAAGAACCGTCGAACGACGCGAACTACGTGCCATGTAAATTCCCTTCGGTGACCACCTCGCGGACGCTATCGGGCCGCTGAGGATCCCGGTTGGCGGGGATGTATCTCCAATGCTGGCGCACCTTTACAGACTGCCCGCAGTATACCATGGAGTCTTAGGGCCGCTTCAGCCTGTCGATCGCCTGAGTTGGATGCGAAACCAGGCTGAAAGGTGCGAAATCCCGCTTTTTCTTAAGACGGTTGGGGAGAGCACTTGTAAGCATCGCGGAAGTGCCGGAGAGCACTTAATACCTGCGACTTAGCACGCTCGGCCGCTAATTGCCACCGAGCGCGGCGACGATGCGGTCGAAGTCCTCAAGCGAGGCATACTCAATCAGGATTTTGCCCTTGCCTTTGCGGTCGTCAATCGTCACGCGAACCCCCAGTGCGCGTTGCAACACGTTCTCCGCCTCTTTCACGTTGGGGTCGATACTGCGAACCTTTTCGACCTTGGGACGGGGATGCGCCAGCGCGCCGACCGTTTCTTCCGTCTGCCGCACCGAAAGCCCATTCTGCACCACGCGATGCGCCAGTCGCTCCAACTCAGCCGATGATTCCAGGGTCATCATCACCTTGGCGTGGCTGAAGCTAAGTTGGTTCCGCTCGATCATGGTTTGCACCAAAGGCGGCAGCTTGAGCAGGCGCAGGAAGTTGGCGATCGATGAGCGCTCTTTACCGGTGCGCAGCGACATCTGCTCCTGCGTCAGTCCGAACTCGCGGCCCAGGCGGTCGAAGGCGCGCGCCTGCTCCATCGCGTTCAGGTCCTCGCGCTGCAGGTTCTCGATGATGGTCATTTCCATCGACTGCTCATTCGAGACCTGACGGACGATTGCCGGAATGGTCGGCAACCCCAGGTTGCGCGAAGCGGCCCAGCGGCGCTCGCCCGCGATGACCTGATATTTTCCGCCGGCGACGGGACGAACCACGATCGGCTGGACCACACCGACTGACTTGATCGAGGCCGCCAGTTCGCTCAGCGCCTCTTCGTCGAGCGCTGCCGATCTCGTCTGATAGGGGTTGTGGTCGAGTTGCTCGAGCGGGAGGTGATGCACTTCATCGCCGCTGGACTTCGCCGAAGAAGGCATAGCAACCGCGGGGTGCGGCACACTGCGCGCGGGCAGCAGCGTCTCCAGTCCGCGACCTAGAACTTTGCGTTTATCGGCGGTGCTCATGAGGATTTATGGGATCAGCGTCGGCTTCTGTCATCGTAAATGGAGCCGACGTCGGCGCAGGGTCCCAGACGAACCTGCAGATTATAGTCCCGCATCGCTCGAATGGAGCTGTGTATGTCTGTGGAAAACCAAGCCAAGACGAGGCGCACGCCAAATAGCAGGATGTTTCCTAGGTCGCGGCCTGCGCGATGGGATTGAAGCCTACCAGCTTCATCGCACGCTTGGCTTCGCGGGCCCGCATGAAGTATTCCCAGATGAAGCCGGTGCGATAGTTCTCGACCATCAGCATGGTGATGCCTTGATCGATCCCCAGGACGTCGACGTCGGTCCAGCTGGTTCTCGGATTGAAAGCGTCCACGAAGCCATAGGCTTTCCACGCCCGCAATCCCCAGGCGTTATACAAATTTGCCAGAACCGCGATCGTCTCCTTCGGCAGGAACGGCACCGATCCGCCGCACGCGCACGGCACGACGGTTCCATCGATATAGCCGATCTCCGGCGGTCCTCCCCAAGCCTGATATCCCAGCCGCGAGTCCGAGGCTGTGATTCCCCAGGTATTGTCGTCGTAATCGGGAAAGCGCCAGCGCAACGAGAGGCAGAACAGTTTGTGCGTGTAGGTCGCGATCGCCGAATTCTGGAAGTAATTGGCGTACTGATCGCGAACATTGCGGAAGTCGAACCACGCGTGCGAGTACTGGTGCACGAACAGCGGATCGGGCCCGCTGATCCAGTTGTAGCCGTCGAACTCCATCATCGGCCGCGAGAAATCGTTCCATGAGGACGGGCTGACGTTGTAGACGGGCGCGCCGATAGCCAGCAGATACATCATCATCAGCTCGCAATACACGTCCCAGCGCGCGCCAATGAACTTGTACTCCGGCGTCCAGCCGAGAGCGAAGGTCTTGCCGCCGTTCAGCATCCAGCGCCAGTTGATGCGCCGATAGAGGATGTTCGCCAGCTGCGTGATCTTCGGATCGTCGAAATACTCACGCGCCATCAGCACGCCGCACAGCAAGATGGTGGTGTCGATTGGCGAGACCTCCGAAAGGCGCGACCGCTTGCCGGTCTCTATGTCGAGAAAGTGATAGAAAAATCCGTTCACGTGCTCGGTGTGATTCACCAGGAAACTAAGTGTCGTGACCACGCGCGCGCCGATCTGGTGGGGCGGAAGGTAGCCACGCTTGTGGCCGATGCACAGAGCGCCGAGTCCAAAGCCCGTGGCGGCGATGCTGGCAATGCGTCGTGAATCGGGCCCACCATTGGCCAGCGCACGATCCCGAACCAATCCGGTGTGCTGGCCCGCTTCGTTCCAGAAGAACGAAAACGCCCGGCTGACGATCTCTTCCAGAAGCTGATCGTCGGTCAGCCGCAGTTCCGGCGGCATGGGCTGCTGTTGCGGAACGGGCCGGGCCGCGGCCGCTGATAGCTGCCCGGCCGCAAGTGGATAGGCCAGTGCGCCCTTCGCGATCAGCGACAGCACTTCGCGGCGGGTCAGAGTTGTTTTTCCAGGATGCCAGACTTCTGACCGGACCTCCCGGTCGACCCTGGTGTTATTCGACATTCTTGCGCATATATCGCTGAGGATTGTGAAGGCCGAAGCACGCGCCGAAGACCTGCCCAGAAACGAGTTTAACCGCTTCGCGATATCGCCAACAAATCGGGGGATCGCGGCGAAGGCCTAAGCCCACCCGGCCGCCACCGCGGCAATCCGGAGGATACGCAGCGCGGTCCGGGCGGCAGTGGATGTTTGCTCGTGGACTACCCATGGCGGCGGGGCCAATGGCGACGGCACGGTCTTCAAAATCACTCTCGCTGGCATCTTGGCGAGGCCAGCGGCGCTCGCCCCACCGGGCTGAGATGTCAGGAAAACCGGCCAGCCCGGTTATCGGCAATGCCAAACTACGAGAATCCATAGACTTAGCAGGGGGAAAAGTCTAAGCACTCTACTGCAAGGGATTGCAGCCTGTTGTTTGCAATACCTTGTCATTTCAGATACTTACGATGGAATCACAATTGCTGCATCTCCCCTGCTTAGTGCTGTGCCCGGGGTCCAGGACGGGACAGCCACACCGGTTTACGTTCGGAGTGGGATCCGGTGCGACACATTCGGTGAATGATGAGGAGGAACCCCTTGAGCAAGAAACTTGTGTTGTCGATCACGCTGCTGGCAACCGCTCTCTGCTTAGTTCTGCCGGCCGCCGCCCAGCAAACCTTCTTCAGCGATCTGGGAACAGGCAATGATGTCTACCAGTGCTGCACGGGCTGGGCCGTCACGGGAACCGGGTCCATCGGCACAAGTTTCACGCCGGCGAACGAGTTCACCTCACTGGCCTCCGGTAGCGTCTCTCAGATTGACATCGGGATTGGCTACGTAGCCGGATTCCTCAATCAGTTTTACGCCGCGGTTTACACGGTCAATGACGGGCTACCGGGAACTGAAATCTGGAGCCAAAGCAATCTGATGAGCTCAACTGAGTTTGGTGGCTGCTGCGGGCTGGTCAGCTTGACCGGTATCAGCGGGTTGGACTTGACCGCCGGCCAGAGCTATTTCCTGGTGCTGGGGCCAGAAAACGTCAGCAATAATGCCTATCTGGCCTGGAACTACAACAGCACCGGCGCAACGGGACTGGAGCTTTATTCGCTGGATGGTGGCCAGACGTGGAACTCGAACGGCCAGCAGACGCTGGGCGCCTTCGACATTCTGGGCGGGTCGAGCGGTACGGTTCCCGAACCGTCTTCGCTGCTGCTGCTGGGGACCGGCTTGGTTGGAGCCTTCAGCACGATGCGCAAGAAGATGATGCGGTAAAGTTCCTCGATCGTCTTCCGTTAGGCCGGAGTGTTTTGCTCCGGCTTTTCTATTTCATGGTGGGCCAAGCGGCAGTTCGCCGGCGGAGCCTGTCTTCAAGGCGGGCAGGTGCGGTCGATCCGTTGAGGTCCCGGCGTCAGCCGCTCAGGTAAGCCTGGCTTGCCTCGGGCGCTGAAGCTCGCTTCGTATTGGGGCTGCTGTAGGCGTATCGGAAGGCGTGCTCCGCTCGACGCGGCAAGCGAGCAAATTTTCAAACTGAGGTGCGGCCTGCGGCAACGCTATTTCGGCAGGCCGTGGTTGGCATTTGCCGCCAGCGTATCGATCGCCTGATTCATCCCGCCCTCGATCTTGTTCTTCAGAAAAAGTTCATAGGCCCACGCCATCGTACCGGACATCGTCATGGTGTGCGTGATGCGCGTTTGATTGCCGACCGGGATCAGAATGTTGGTTGATTCGATACTGGCCCAGGGCAGTTTTGTTACCTGCGTGTAGTACTGCGAAGGTAAGACGGTGGTAAGCGTCAGCGGCAGTGTCGGTCCTTCCTCCGGGATGTACTCACCCCAGCTTCCGGCCGAGAAGTCGCCGTGCAGCACGACACCTTTGATCAGCGGGTCCCATTTAGGAACGTCTTTTGTGTCAGCGTACCAGGCCCATATCTGGGCGGGAGTCGCGTCCGATACGCGAGTTACGGAATACGACCAGGAAGGCCGGATCGCGACCACAATGACCCACAGAATCACGATAATGGTTAATATGCCGACGATGACGCCACGGGCTCGCATGTTCGGCCTCCACCCTTTGCCTTGCCCAGAAACTGCTGAGGATGGTTTGGATTATACGTCCGACTTTAGAAGATCGATTCACTTAAAATTCGCTGCATCGGAGCGAAGAATTCGCCAGGTTACTGAAGCTGAGCGGGTTGGTTACTACTGAACCTGCGCCGGGGCGGACTGCGCATCGCTTCGGCGATCGCACGGAGTCCGTTCGGGAATGTGAGGTAGCTTCTTTGCTTAGTGATTGCCGGCAACACAAGCCAGAGACGCCGGCAAATGAACTTTTTTTGCTGGATTGCGTTAAATCAGTTAGCGATTCTTCGCGGAAAGACGTCTTCTCCTTATGATCGATCCCACGCCCGGGCCTGACTCTCTGGCGCCTGCGCCGCCTTCACCTCCGCCGCCGCGGCCCCGCTCCGCGCTCTACCGGACCTTCATCGGTACGCAAGGATTGCGCGCCGGATGGAAGGTGTTCCTCTTTTTCCTGATCTTCGCCGGCATAGCTTTTTGTTTGCACTTCATCGGGATGTTGTTTCCCAAGCCGAACCTGAAGAAGCCGCTGCCGCCGTTTGTAGCGCTGGCGAACGAATTTGCCATGATGTTTTCGATGCTGTTGGCGACCTTCATCATGGCCAAGTGGATCGACCGCAAGCCCTGGGGCTATTTCGGTATTCCCTGGCGAAACGCCTTTCGCTCGACGTTTTGGGTTGGCGCGATCGTCGGGCTGGGCGCACTCTCGCTGCAACTGGTCTTGATGCACCTGGGCGGGTGGTTTGATTACGGCACGATTCAGCTGCACGGCGCTGCCATCCTGAAATTCGCTGTGATCTGGGGCGTGATGTTTCTCTTCGTCGGCGTGAGCGAGGAGGGGATGCTGCGCGGCTATGTGCAGCGCGTCGGCACAGACGGACTTAGTAAGCTACCGGGGAATTGGAGTTTCTGGACTGCGGCGATCATCTTTTCGCTTATATTCGGCTCGGGGCACCTCGGCAATCCGGGAGAAAACAAGTTTGGCATCGTCATGGTTTTCATCGACGGCATGGCGATGTGCTTCAGCTTGTGGCGCACCGGAGACCTGTGGTGGGCCATCGGCAATCACGCGGCGTGGGACTGGGGACAGACCTTCCTCTACGGCACTCCGAATAGCGGCCTGCACTTCCAAGGAGCGCTGATGCATCCCTCGTTTCACGGGCCGTTGCTTCTGGCCGGCGGCACGGACGGGCCCGAAGGCAGCCTGCTGGTGTTGCTTTCGGAAGCTATCTTCATCATCTCGGTGGCGATTATTTATCGACGCCGCAAGTATCCGCTGCGGGGAGAAAGCGGGCCCTCAAGCAATCCCGAATTGCCTGCAACAACCGCAATGCCGAGCGGCACCCCGACTGAGCCGGACGGCTTCCATCCGAGCAGCGTGGCCTGAGCGGGGTGCGGGTGCAGGCGCAATGGCAAGTGAGAAAGGCAACGCTGGACGATGCCGCAGGTATCTTGACCTGCCTTGCGGCAGCGTTTGAGCCGTATCGCAGCGAATACACTCCACCAGCCTTTGCCGACACAATACTTGACGGGAATGCAATCCTGGTCCGGATGCGCGACATGTGCGTATACGTGGCCGACTCCGGAGTCAACGTGGTCGGGACCATCGGTTGCGCGGCGAGAGGCATAGAAGGGCACATCCGCGGAATGGCCGTATTGCCCAGCCACCACGGCTCGGGTTTGGCGGAGGCGCTGCTTCACGCCGTCGAGGTCGAGCTTTTGCACAGCGGCTGCAGCCATGCGACTCTGGATACCACGCAGCCGCTGGCGCGCGCTATCCGCTTCTATGAGAAGCACGGCTATCGGGCAACCGGCCGGGTCTGCAATTTCTTCGGCATGCCGTTGTACGAATATTCGAAATCGCTGAACGAGCGTAGCAGACGATAAATGAAGCTCGTCGCGGCGGGATGTGGAGTTTGCAGATGAGTGCGTTCCGCATTGCTCTTGCCAATCTTCGTTTTCCGGCAACGCCGGAGGAATCGATCACGCTCGCCACGAACGCAGTCGCCGAAGCTGGCCGGGAACGGGCTGGGCTGATTTGCTTTCCCGAGTGTTATGTTCCCGGCTATCGGGCGCAGAACAAGTCGGTGCCGCAGGCGGATCAGGCCTTCCTGAACCGCGCGTGGGCAGAGATTGCCTCCGCGGCCAAGACTGCCGGGGTAACCGTGATCCTCGGCACCGAACGGGTAATCGACGGGGTGCTGCTCGCGACAGCTCTGGTCATCAATGCGAATGGGACGTTCGCTGGCTTTCAGGACAAGGTGCAGCTCGATCCATCCGAAGAGGGCACATATTCGTTTGGCTCAGGCCGGCGGGTGTTTCAGGCTGGACGGTTGACCTTTGGCATCGCAATCTGCCACGAAGGCTGGCGTTATCCCGAGACCGTGCGCTGGGCCGTGCGGCGCGGCGCGCAGATTGTCTTCCATCCTCATTTTCACGAGGTCGAGCCCGGAGGCTATGTCCCGTCGAGCTTTGCCGATCCCGCCAACACTTTCCATGAGAAGGCGATGCTGTGTCGCGCTGCCGAGAACAACTGCTATTTCGCCAGTGTTAATGTGGCCAGCGCCGGTTCGCCCACGACGTCAGCCGTGGTACGTCCTGATGGCACGCTGTTGTGCTGGCAGCCCTATGGCGAGCAGGGGCTGCTCGTCGCCGATGTCGAACTCAGGGCGGCCAGCCGCTTATTGGCCTCGCGTTGCCAATACGCGTAGACGAATCCCCGGAAAGTCGTAGCCCCGCGGGTTACTCGTCACAGACTCGTGTGACAGCATTTGGCTAGGCTTTTCGTCGCGCACAGAGATTCGCTACTATTTTCGTGCCAATGGTTCGCATTACTCGCGCGGCTGGGTCGAGAGCGTGCGCTCGCGACGGTCATCTCGGAAATCACTGAGAACACTCCGAACTGGCTTCTGCCTCAGCCGCAAAACTTTGAGGAGATCTTTATGTCCGCATTCGATCTGAAGGACCAACACATATCGGTTGCTGAAGTACATCACAACATTCCCCCCAGCGAGCTCTACGAGCATGCCATCCGCTACGAGAAAGATGCCAGCATCGCTCAGAACGGAGCGCTCGTCGCCTACTCCGGTGCCAAGACCGGCCGTTCTCCCAAAGACAAGCGCGTGGTGAAGAACCCGGCATCGGAGCGGGACATCTGGTGGGGCGACGTGAACGTTCCTATTGACGCGCGCACCTATGACGTGGTGCGCGAGCGGGCACGGGATTATTTGAACATCTGCGAGCGGCTGTACTGCTTCGACGGCTATGCGGGGTGGGACCCGAAGTATCGCATGAAGGTGCGGGTGATTTGCGAGCGGCCCTATCACGCGCTGTTCATGCACACCATGCTTATCCGCCCGACAAAGGAAGAGCTGGCGAATTTCGGAAAGCCCGATTTCCTGATCTACAACGCTGGACGCTTTCCGGCAAACCAGTACACCGCGGGCATGGGATCGAAAACCTGCATCTGCCTGAACCTGGAAGAGCACGAGATCGTGATTCTGGGCAGCGAATACGCGGGCGAGATGAAAAAGGGCGTCTTTACCTCGATGAACTATTTCATGCCTAAGCGTGGCGTCTTGTCGATGCACTGCTCGGCCACGGCAGACCGGCAAACCGGCCGCTCGTCGCTGCTGTTCGGATTGAGCGGCACGGGCAAAACAACGCTGTCGGCCGATCCGCATCGCAACCTCATCGGCGACGATGAGCACTGCTGGAGCGACGAAGGCATCTTCAATATCGAGGGCGGCTGCTACGCGAAGGCGATCAACCTGACGCCGGAGTCGGAGCCGGACATCTTCGCCGCACTGCGTTTCGGTGCTGTGCTGGAGAACGTGGTGCTGGAAGACGATCACTCGGTCGACTACACCGACACCAGCATCACCGAGAACACCCGCGGCGCCTATCCCATCGAGTTCATCCAGAACGCGCAGATTCCCTGCGTGGCCGGTCATCCCACCGACATCATCTTCCTGACCTGCGACGCTTTCGGTGTGCTGCCTCCGGTGAGCGCGTTGAGTCCGGCCCAGGCGATGTATCACTTCATCAGCGGGTATACGGCGAAGGTCGCGGGAACCGAAGAAGGAGTGAAAGAGCCGCAGGCAACGTTCTCCCCCTGCTTCGGGGGGCCATTCCTGGTCTGGCATCCCGGCAAATATGCCGAGCTGCTGGCGGCGAAGATGAAGAAGCACGACGCGCGCGTCTGGCTGGTGAATACCGGCTGGAGCGGAGGCTCGTTTGGTGTGGGCAAGCGTATCAAGCTGGCGAACACGCGCGCGATCGTCGATGCCATTCACAGCGGCGCGCTGGTGAATGCTCCCACCGAGCGGGATCCGATCTTCGGTCTCGAAATGGTTACCCAGTGTCCGAATGTTCCGTCGGAGATTCTGAATCCGCGCAACGCCTGGGCTGACAAAGCCGCCTACGATCAGACGGCGAAGAAGCTGGCTGAGCTGTTCCGCAAGAACTTTGCGAAATACGAGAACGCGATCCCCGCGGAAGTGGAGGCGGCTGGCGCGACGGTATAACCCCGACCCGGTAAATGGAGATATCCCTGCCTCCAGCGCTGAGTTTCAGCCTGGAGGCAATTTTATTTCTGCGACATCGCAGAGGCCGCGGTAGAGCCATTGGCTGGCGGTTCAACCCACTTCACGCCGAGCTGGTCGTACAGGAATTCCATCATGTACGTGCCCATCGAAATCTGCTGATCTTCCGACGAACCGATGCCGCCGTGGCCGGCGTTAGAGAAGCTGATCAGCAGGATGGGGTGCTTCGACGTATTGGCCGCCTGCAACGCCGCGGCAAATTTCTTGGAGTGCCAGGGGTCGACGCGCGGATCGTTCTCGCCCACGACCAGCAGAACCGCCGGATACTTTACTCCCTCCTTCACGTTGTGATACGGCGAGTACGCGTACAGCGCCTTGAACTGCTCGGGATTCTTCACCGAGCCGTATTCGGTGGCGTTGTACTGGCCGTTCTGCGTCTGTTCGAAGCGCAGCATGTCATAGAGTCCGGCGACGGAAACCACTGCACGGTAGAGATCGGGCCGCTGCGTCAGCACCGCGCCCATCAGCAAGCCGCCGTTGCTGCCGCCCTCAATGCCCAGTTTCGAGGGATTCGTATAGTGCTGTTGGATGAGGTACTCGGAGCAGGCGATGAAATCGTCGAAGACGTTCTGCTTGTGCGTCAACATGCCTTCCTGGTGCCACTCCTCACCGAATTCGCCGCCGCCGCGCAGGTTGGCGATGGCATATACGCCGCCCGCATCGAGCCACGGAATAATGCTCGGATCGAAGTACGGACTCATGCTCAAGCCGAAGCCGCCGTAGCCGGTCAACACCGCGGGATTATGACCGTCGAGCTTGGTCGTCTTGAGTTTGAAGATCGTCAGCGGAACCTTGGTGCCATCCTTCGACGTCGCCATCTCGCGCACGACATCGACGTCGTTGAAGGTGTAAGGCGAGGTCTCGCGCATGGCGGTATCGGTCACCTTGTTCGATTCGGGGTTATAGCGGAACCATGCCATGGGATCGACATAACTGACGTTGCCGAAGAGAATATCGTCGCCTTGTAATGGCAGAATCTGCGTGACGGTCGATACCGGCTCGGCGGGAACGGTGCCGAGGTCCTTGCCCTCGTGATTGAAGATATGGATCTCGGTTGGGCCGCCGACCAGTTCGGTTACGTAGAGCCGGCTCTTCGTTGGCAGGAACGTGGGCTGCATGCCGGCCAGCGTATAGGTGAAATCCTGAAGCACGGCCGAGCTCTCCGGGACGATGACTTTGGCATCCTTCACATCCGGCATCGACAGCGGCGTCCGCAGCAACTTGCCGCGCGGAGCGTTCTTGTCGGAGAGCATATAGATCGCGTCGTCACCGACGAGCACTGCCTTGATGCCGTCGTCGAAACGCGTGATCTGCTTCCACTCGCCGTTGGGCCCGCACAGGAAGTGTTCATAATCGCCGCCGTCGCCGTTTTCAACCGTCGCCAGCAGATACTTGCCGTCGGCGCTGGAACTCAGGACCGTTTCAGCGATACGCGGCCAATCTTTCCCGATAATGTAGGTGTCCTCAGAAGCCGGCGTGCCGAGCTTGTGAAAATAGATCTGCTGATAAAAGTTCAGGTCTTCCTTGGGACGCTCGCCTGCGCTGGGGTAATGCGTGTAGAAGAAGCCACTGCCGTCGCCCTTCCACACCACGCTGCCGCCGCCGATGGCGGTGACGTGGGGCACAACGTCGGGCAGCGCCTGTCCAGTCGCTACGTCATACACGTGGATGCTGCCGGCTTCACTTCCGCCCTGGGCCAACGACACGGCGACTTTGCTGCCGTCCTGCGACGGCACATAGAACTGGATCGAAGTGGAATTCGTTTTGTCGATCTGTGTGGGATCGAGCACGACATGTTTCGAGGCGAGGTCGTCCGGGGACTTCAATGTCACCAACACCGGCTGCTGCTGCTGCGGCGCCACGTACATGGCGAACAGCACCCCAGCGCGAATCTGCAAAGCGAAGTATGCCGGAGACGAGGTGTTGTCCAGCTTCTTGAAGAACTGTTGGATCTGCGCCCGGACCGGCAGCGGGTTCAAGATGGCCCGCGCATGCGCATTTTCTGCCTCCGTCCACGCGACCACCGCGGGACTCTTGCTGTCCTCGAGCCATTGGTAATCGTCGGTCACCTTGATGCCGTGATACTCGTTGACCACGGGATGTTTCGGGGTTGCGGGTAAAGGTGGAACTGACTGGGCTGCGAGGCACAAAGAAAAAAGAACGAAGAAAGCCGCTAAAACGGCACGACGAATCTGCATAGTTTCCTTTCGTCACCGCCACCGGCGATTGTGATCGGAGCCGAACCAAGTCGCTCCTATGCTACTGCAACATACGGCAGAAATTGCGCTTAAGTTCGAGGGAGATTTCCAATTCCTGCTTTGGAAAGCCGCGTAGTGCTGCGCGTCCGAAACAACGCAAATCGCCGAATTGGCTACTCAGGCATCACCGCCCTCGCGCCTCGAATCAAAGTAGAGGCACCGCTTTCGGCCGCAGCAGAGGTGTGCCCGCACATGCCCGCAAGCGGAAAAACTCCTGCGAGGTCCAATTCATGGCAAAGTTCGTAACTGATGTTGCAAAAATTCGTGAACGCGCCGCCCAGAAGATCGACGAAGGCGCGGTGACCGATACCTATGAGGGTGACGTCGAGCAGACCATCTCGATTTTAAATGAGGCGCTGGCAACGGAAATTGTCTGCGTGCTGCGTTACATGCACCATTACTTCATGGCGACGGGTGTTCACGGCATGGCGGTGCGCGACGAATTCAAGGAGCACGCCGACGCCGAGCGCGAACATGCCGACAAGATCGCCGACCGCATCCAGCAGCTCGGTGGCAAGCCCGATTACAATCCCGGCACGCTGGTCGAGCGCTCCGCCTCGCAATACGCTGAGGGCAACAGCTTGGCCGACATGATCAAGGAAGACCTGATCGCCGAGCGCATTGTGATCGAGGTTTATCAGAAGATGATCCGGCATTTCGCCGATCACGATCCCACGACGCGGGTCATGATTGAGCATATCCTGCGTGACGAAGAAGAGCACGCCAGCGACCTTTCCGATCTGCTGTATATCGTCGATCCCCAGTCCGGCAAGACGGAGGGCGAGGATCCTGGAACTCATCCGCTCGACATGCATCACGACGAGCAATCGCGCCAGCAGCGTGGAAGTCAGTCAGACACTCGCGCGAACGCGGGCGGCCGCGGCCTGGGCAAGACGCGGATTAATGGTGAAGGCAATGGCGGAACTCGCGGTTCCAATCGCCTTCAACGGCGTGAGCTGGACATCGCGCCTACGCCACGCTCGGGGGGCGGACAAACTCAGCCGCAAGAGCCTGAGCTACGCGGCGGACGCAATCGCGAAGGTGTCGGTAATCTGGTGAGCGGCGATAAGACGCTGATGGAAAGTCCGGAACGCGGTGCGGGTTCTAATCGCTCGGCGAAACCCAACAACAAGAAGCGGAAAAATCGCGCGGCGTAAGTCTCAAAGAGCGCGGTAGAAAGTTTCCCCAGTTCGTCATCCCTCGACGGAAGATCGTTGAGGGATTTTTGTTGCGCGCTAAGCGAATCGCAGATTGTCGCCGGTGATCACCGAGTGTTTGCGGTACTTGGGGTCGTTCTTCAACGGGTGGTCAAGCCGATAGTGCGCACCGCGGCTTTCTTCGCGAGCCAGTGCCGCACGCGCGATCAACAATGCTGTCTGAACAATGTTCGCAGCTTCGTGCACCCGGCGATCACCCGTGCTTGGAATCTGTGATTGCAGACCGCGCAGCTCGGGCACGACCTGTTGCAGCGTCTTGCCGTCGCGTACTACGCCGACCTGTTGCCACATCAACGTCTGCACCTTGTGAATCAGCTTCTCGACCTCGCTCCCCTGACCGTTTCCGCTGGCCGGCACAGCAGCCGTTGTCGCCGCTGCCCCACCACTTGGCGACCTCATCTGCTGGCGCATATCGTCCGCCGCGCGCGCGCCGTAAACCAGTCCCTCAAGCAGCGAATTGCTGGCCAGCCGATTCGCGCCGTGAACGCCGGTGCACGCGACTTCGCCTGCGGCGTAAAGGCCGGGCAGTGACGTGCGTCCGAAGAGATCGGTACGCACTCCGCCCATTGCGTAGTGGGCGGCGGGACGAATCGGCACCAGTTCGGTCGCGATGTCGATGTTGTACTGCATGCATGTGGAGTAGATCGTGGGAAAGCGTTGGCGCACGCGATCGGCATTCAGGTGCGTAAGATCGAGATAGACGACCGCGTCCGGCCGCTTGACGCGCTCGAGTTCGTGCGTGATAGCCCGCGCGACCACATCGCGCGGCGCCAGTTCTCCCATCTCGTGATACTTCGGCATGAAGCGTATGAGCTCAAGATTGCGCAGGTATGCGCCCTCGCCGCGCAGTGCCTCCGACAGGAGGAATCGCGGCGCCCCTTTCAGGTAAAGCGCCGTGGGATGGAATTGTACGAACTCCATGTCGCTGATTTCAGCGCCGGCGCGGAACGCCATGGCGACGCCATCGCCCGTGGCGACGGCGGGATTGGTGGTGTCGCTGTAAACGTGACCGAGGCCGCCGGTAGCGAGCAGCACCGAGCTCGCGCGCACCTCGTGCGATTCGCCGCCGCTATCGAGAACGCGCACGCCGACTACCCGGCCGTCTTCTACCTGCAGATCGGTGGTGAACTCGAACTCGCGAAAGGTGATGGGTTTGATCGCCGCAGCTTTCAGATAGAGCGAGCGGCCGATCTCGCGTCCGGTGGAGTCTCCGTGAGCGTGCAGCACGCGATTGCGGCTGTGCGCGCCCTCACGCGTGAACGCGATCTTCGTGCCTGCCCGATCGAACTCCGTCCCCCACTCGATCAGCTCCTCAATGCGCGGCGGGCCTTCTTCCACCAAAATTCGCGCAGCTTCTTCGTTGCAAAGCCCGTCGCCGGCCTTGAGGGTGTCTTCCAGGTGAAGGCGAACTTCGTCGTCGTCGCTGAGCGCGGCGGCGATTCCGCCCTGTGCGTATTGCGTGTTGGATTCGGTGACCTCGCACTTGGCGAGGCAGAGGACGCGACCGGCAGCCGCTAGCTCCACCGAGGCGCGCAGACCTGCGATACCCGCGCCAACCACGATGAAATCGGTCTCCCAGGGAACGGCTGGCATAGCTGAAGTCATGGTAGCACGCAGTTTGGCGGTTGGCTCTTACCGGCTGGCCTTTGCGGCAGTGAGCGCTGAATGTTGACGACTAGGGACCGGCACCTCATCCGCCAGACTTCCATTACACTAGACGCTTGACCCGCATCCCTGTCCAAACTCCGTCGCGTTCGTACGAGGTGCTGGTGGAGCGCGATCTGCTGCGTTCCGCAGGTGTCGCCCTGCATGGCGTTCTGCCCGGCAAGGCGCGGCTTTTTCTTCTCACTTCGCCGCCAATTCGCAAGCACTGGGCCAGCGTATTGCAGAAGAGCTTCCGCAAGGCGGGACATCCGGTGGAAATGCTCGTGATGCCCGACGGAGAGCGCGCCAAGAAACTTGCAGAGCTGGAGAAGCTCGCGGCAAAAATGATCGATGGCGGCGCCGACCGGCACTCAATTCTGATCGCGCTAGGCGGCGGCGTTGTCGGCGATGTCGGTGGATTTCTGGCCTCGGTTTTCATGCGCGGCATTCCAGTGGTGCAGGTGCCGACGACGCTGCTGGCGCAGGTCGATTCAGCCATTGGCGGCAAAACCGGGGTGAATCTGAAAGCGGGCAAAAACCTGGTGGGCACGTTTCATCAGCCGCTCGCGGTGCTGGCCGATCCTGATGTGCTGGCGACGTTACCCGAGCGCGAATATCGCTCGGGACTGTTTGAGGCGATGAAGTACGGCGTCATTCGGAATCCCGTGATCATCGAGCTGATGGAAGAGAATCGGCAGGCGCTGCTGGCGCGCCGCAGCGAGTTGCTGGAGACGCTGATCGCGGAATGCATACGCATCAAAGCCGACGTGGTCAGCGGGGATGAGCGCGAGAGCGGAGAACGGCGCATCCTGAACTTTGGCCACACTGTGGGACATGCGCTGGAAGCGGAGACGAACTACAAGCGCTTCCTGCACGGCGAAGCGGTCGCCTGGGGCATGATCGCCGCAGTCCAGATCGGCGTTACGATGCAGGTGACCGGTACCGCGACGGCACGGCGCATCCACGATCTGGTGCTCTCATACGGGCCGCTGCCGAAGGTCGATGTGAGCCCGAAGCGCGTATACCAGCGCGTGTTGTCGGACAAGAAGTCCGTTGGCGGGGTGCCGCATTTTGTGCTGGCGACGACGATTGGTCATACCCAGGTCACCAACGCCGTGCCCAAACGTGTGGTCATGGATGCGGTAGAAGAAATCCAGCGGATGTCGAAGGCATGACTGTCGCGCGCGATGCAAAGCCGGAGGCGGCGCAGCCTGAGCGCATTGCAGGAGCGGCTCCGGCGGGCGCGCACGACGAGCAGAGCGCAGCCAACGCCGTTCGCGACATGTTTACCTCGATTGCACCGCGCTACGATCTGCTGAACCACGTGCTGTCAATGAATGTCGATCGCATCTGGTGGAAGCGCACGGCTCGCGCTTTTCGCGAAGTGTTACACCTTCCGGACGCGCAGGTGCTCGATCTCTGCTGCGGCACGGGCGACATGACTTTTGCGCTTCACCAGCGCATGAAAGGCGGCACGATATTCGGAGCGGATTTCTCGCATGCCATGCTGGTGCGCGCCGCGGAAAAATCCGCCGGGCGCAAGATTCGCTGGATTGAAGCCGATGCGCTGCACCTCCCGTTCGCGCCGGAGACGTTTCAGCTCATAACTTCGGCTTTCGGATTTCGCAACCTCGCCAACTACGATCGCGGATTACAGGAAATCTATCGCGCGCTCGCGCCCGGAGGCGAAGTCGGCATTCTCGACTTTGCCGAGCCGAAGGGACTGATCGGCAAGATTTACCGTGTGTACTTCAAGCAGGTGCTGCCACGCATCGGGACGATGATCTCGGGCGTGCGTGGGCCGTACGCGTATCTGCCGGCGTCAGTCTTGCGCTTTCCTTCTCCGGAAGAGATGCTGCAGCGCATGCGCAGCGTGGGCTTCAGCAATGTCTCGTGGACGCCATATACCTTCGGGATCGCGGGAGTGTACCGGGGAAAGAAGCAGTAGCCGCTTGGCCGGTAAAGCAGGTCCCTCGACTATGCCGGCTGAAGCCGGGCTCGCTCGGGATGACACTCAAATCGACGGTCACAATTAGAGGTCGAGGACTGACAACCGACAACTGACTACTAACCACCGCTGTTGAAGCTGTCCCGCAGCGCATCTTCTACCGTGTACTGAATCACGCGCGGATAGTCCGCACCAAGGAAGTGCTGCAACCGGGTTGTATCCATGGTGTACGAGCCGATCATGTAGGGAAGCGCCTCGGGGGGAATCGACGAAATGCCGGATTTCCAGAGGAGGCGCAGGACTGTACGGAACACAGCGCGCGTTGGGGCGCGTTTGATAGTGGCCTGCGCGATCTCTGCGCACTGCTGAATAGTGATGGCCTCGCCGCGTCCGGCGACATTCATCACCGTTACCGCCGGATCGAGTGCGGGGCGATAGAGCAGCACGGTCAACAGCCGCGCCACATCGTCGACGTGGACAAATTGAAAACGCTTTTCAAGATATTTGGGCCCGCGCGGCAGCATCAGCGGCAGCCGCCGGCCTTCGGCCCGCATGCGGGCGGCGCGTTTGCTGCGGCCAAACGCCGTGCCGCGTAGCGCACCCACCATGTAGTTATCAACGCTCGCGCCGGTGAAGATGTGCGGCCGCAAAATGTACGTGCAGCAGTCCCCGAGACTCTCCGCGCGATAGCGAACCACTTCGTCACTCTCCCGCTTGTGAATCGCGTACGGCAAGGTATGTGCGCGCAGCGGCGCGTCTTCTTTCACCGGTCCGGATGTTTCCGGCCCATAGGCCGCCACGCTACTGGGAAAGATAAACTGCCGAATGTCGCCACCGGTGCGGTTGACGACGCTGATCGCCTCCATGACGCGTGCCGTTCCTGCCACGTTGGTCTGCCACATGCGTTCAACGTCGAGAATGCCGGTCTGCTGCGGATCAAGAACGAAGGCGAGGTGCACGATGGACTGAGTGCCGGTCGCGCGCAGCAGTTCAATCAATTGGCGGCAGCAAGTCTCGCGACCCAGGTCCATCTGTTCGAAGCGCGCGAGCGAGGCGTCCGTGGGTGGGCGTATATCCGCGCCCACCACCTCGAATTCGGAAAGGAAAGGAAGCAGCCTGGTCCCCAGATTTCCCGAGACTCCGGTAACCAGGACAGTTCGCTTTCGCGGCATGACTTACTTCGAAGAGCTACCCGGGTTCTGCGCAGGGGGTGGTGGCGGAGTCGGAGGCGCGCCTGCCCCCGCAGGCATCGGCCGCTGTCCGGGCATACCGGGGCGAATCGGCGGTGCGGCATTGGCCGGCGGCTCCGGACCAAAGTATGCATCGTTCAGGACCGGGGTCACAGCTTCCTGGATCTCCTTGATCTTGTCGTTGTACATCTCCCGCTGCAAGGTCTGGGAGATTTGCGTCTTGACGTCGCTCAATGGCACTTGGCGCTCGGAGACGACCTTATAGATGTAGAACGCGGCAGGATCGGAATAAACGCTGGAAATCTCGCCTGCCTTCAGGCTGAACACGGCTTCGTGTGCCTGCGGCAGCGAACCGGGACGGCGCGCTCCGATGTTCACGTCGGGAGAGCTGGTCTTCATGCCGGCATGTTCCATTGATTCCTTCTCCAACGCATCCGGAGCTTCGCCCGCGACCCAGCGAGCGCGAATCTTCTCGGCGAAGGCCTTCTGCTCTTCGGGGCTGGGTTTTGCCGACTTGTCGGGATTGTTCTGCTGCACCGGAATGATGATGCGCTGCAGTGTCACCTCATGGTAGTCCTTGGCGTTCTTGTCGTAATAGGCCTGGATCTGCTGCTCGGAGGGGTGAGCATATTCTTCCATGTAGTGCTGGTTGAGCGACTCGGCCAGAATCTGATTGCGCGCGAATGCGAAGATCTCCTGCACCTTGGGATCATTCTCCAGGCCGAGCTCGCGCGCGGCATCGGCTAATACCAGCAGCTTGGCGTATTGCGTAGCGAAGCGGCGCTTCACGTCGGGAGGGACCGCGCCGCGATCGGGCGGCTGAAGCGCATTGGTCAGTTTCTCAAACTGCTCGCGTGTTAACGAACTCGTGCATCCGTTCGGCGCCGTGCCATTCTTTTGTGGGCAAGCCCCTTTCAGAGTGAGGACGGGATCGTTCATGGGAACGTTGCTTTCGGGCGTGGTCTTCGTGTCAGCCGTGCTGGGTGCGGTGACCGGACCTGTGTGTTCTACTTCGCCCGACTGAGCGGCCGGCTTTTCGGTCGAGCTCGGCTGCTGAGCGTAGCTGGCAGTGGTGATGGCACACGAAATCGCGAGTACCAACAATGTAGGACGTAGCATGAAGTGGTATTCCTCCGGAAACTACCGCCGAGGGCGGGCAAATCGAGATGCAAAAAATCGTACCACATCAGGGCAAAATACAGGGTTCTCGCTGTCTGCGGCGGGTGGCGAAGCTGCCCGGAAGCGTGAATAATCGAAGGATATGACCGTCGGCGTCAGCATTGGCCGCATGCAGCGCGAGAAGAAGGCTGTCGCCCTAAACTCGATTTTCGCTGCTATTGCCATTACCGCGATGAAGGTCGTCGTCGGCATTTCAACGGGCAGCTTGGGCATTTTGTCCGAGGCGGCGCATTCCGGGCTTGATCTGATGGCCGCTGCCGTTACCTATTTTTCGGTTCGGGTTTCCGACAAACCTGCCGATGCCGATCACCAATACGGACACGGAAAGATCGAGAGCTTTTCGGCATTTGTTGAGACCGGCCTACTCCTGCTCACCTGTATCTGGATCGTCTACGAAGCCGGCAAGCGGCTATTCTTCCATTCGGTAGAGATCGAGCCGACAGTCTGGGCGTTCGTGGTGATGGGAGTTTCCATCGTTGTCGATTCCTGGCGCTCGCGCCGGTTGCGGCTTATCGCCGACAAGTATGAGAGCCAGGCATTGCAGGCGGACGCGCTTCACTTCAGCACGGACGTCTGGTCGAGTGTGGTTGTCATTATCGGTCTGGTGCTGGTCTTGCTGGGTAGGACGTACTCACTGCCTTGGCTGATGAAAGCTGATCCAATCGCCGCGCTCTTCGTCGCCTGCATCGTCGTCTACGTCAGCTCGCGCCTGGCCCGGCAGACGATCGACACGCTTCTAGACGCAGCCCCAGCGGGCGTACGCAGCCACATCATCGAAGCCGTGTATGCCGTGGACGGCGTGCTGGAAGTCGATCGCGTGCGCATCCGGCGTGCCGGGAGCCGCTATTTCGCCGACGTCTTGATCGGTATGTCCCGCAATGTAACATTTCAGAAGTCGGAGCAGGTGGCCAACGACGTGGCGGCTCGAATTCGCAACGTACTGCCTGACTCTGACGTTGTGGTAAATGCGCGCGCGCGCGCCAGCCGCCAGGAAAGTCTTTTCGATCGCATCCGCGCCGTCGCCACCCGCAATAACCTGAACGTTCACGACATCAGCGTACAGGACATCGCCGGCAAGCTGCACGTCGAGCAACATGTCGAGCTCGACGAACGGCTGAGCCTAAAGCAGGCGCACGATCGCGTCACTCGGCTGGAAGCGGAGATGCGGGAGGAAATGCCGGAGATCTCCAGCATCCTGACCCACATTGAAAGCGAGCCGGCGACGATCGAGACCAGTGATGGCCTGCTGCGCGTTCCCAGCTTTGAGCGCCGTTTGCAAGCGGTCACCGCGGGCTTCCCCGAAGTTGTGGATATGCACGACCTAAGCTTTAAACGCGTGGGCGGGCGGCTTTATCTATCGCTGCACATCACCATGCAGGACGATCTGCCTTTATCGCGGGTACACGATATTCAGACGGCAGTTGAGGGGCGCTTTCGGCAGGAGGTGCCGGAACTATTCCGGGTGCTGATCCACCCGGAGCCGCAGACGGATAATCGACGGTAGCGGTTAGTACTGGCTCTGCAGACTACCGTTCAATATGGTCCGCTCGCACCGATTCACCCCGAACCAATACGCCAGCTCGCGATAATCCTCAGCATCGAAGATCGCGATGTCGGCGTCTTTGCCTGGCTCGAGGCTTCCCTTGCTGGCTTGCAGGCGCAATGCGCAGGCGCCGTTGTACGTCGCGGCCGTGATCGCCTCCGCCGGCGTCATGTGCATGTGCGTACAAGCCGCCGACATCACGAACGGCATCGAAGGTGTTGGCGCGGTGCCCGGGTTGTAGTCGGTTGCCATTGCTACGGCTACGCCTGCGTCGATCAGCTTGCGGGCCGGGGGAAATTCCGTCAGACCGAGAAAATAATTCGCCGCGGGCAACAACGTTGCAACCGTATCGCTGACGGCGAGCAGCGGCAGATCGTCGTCGTGAACGAAATCCATGTGATCGAGTGACGCGGGTTTGAAACGCATCAGCGGTTCCAGCATCATGGTCGTGAGCTGGCAGACGTGGGCGCGCAGGCCAAGCCCATGCTCGACGGCGCTGCGGAAGACCTGCTGCGTGCGTTCCGGGGTAAAGGCGCCGCGTTCGCTGAAGACATCGACGAACTCCGCCAGCTTGCGCCCAGCCACCAGCGGGATCATTTCTTCGCAGACGATGCGCACGTATTCGTCGGGATTGTCGCGATATTCCGGCGGGACAACGTGAGCGCCGAGCAGAGTGCCTACGGCAGTCCCACTCCATTGCTCCGACGCTCCCTGAATGGCTTCCAGAGACTTGATTTCGGCCTCGAAGCTCAAACCGTAGCCCGACTTCGCCTCGATCGTAGTCGTCCCCTGCGCCGCCATTTGGCGAAAAGCGCGAAGAACGTAGTCAGCCAGCTCGGCTGTCGAGGCATCGCGCACGCCGCGCAAGCTGGCACGGATGCCGCCTCCGGCTTCCGCAATTTCTTCATAGGTCGCGCCCGTGATCCGGCGTTCGAAATCGATGAGCCGCGGCGTAGTGAAGGCCGGATGCGTGTGCGAATCGACGAAGCCCGGCAGAACAACCTTGTCCGTGCAATCGATCTCTTGCAGGTCACCGGTCGACTGCCGCAGTTCGTCGTGCTTGGCAACTGCGTCGGTGGCCCCAACCGCAGCAATTTTGCCGCCGGAAATGAACACAGCGCCGTCATCGATGATGCCAAGTTCGCGCATCTGAAGTCCGCGGCGAGGGCCGTTGCCGTCGACACAGCTGCGCAATGTCAAGAGCTGGGAGGCGTGGGTGAGAAGGACGGGCATAGGAATACCAGAGTATCTCGTGAGATGCTTCTCCCGCAGCATTTCTTCGCGAGCAGGGTTTCCAGTAGAATCGAACTTGCTTCTGTGTGGTCCAGATGCGATTTCGCCCGCGCTGCGCTCCCCAGCGTTTAACCGCAAATCGCGGAGATTATGCGTCGACTGAATCGCCTGCTCAGGTACGTTCGGCCCTACAGTCTTCCTTTACTGGCGTCGGTGATCGCGATGGCGCTGGTGGGGCTGTTGGACGCATTTCGCCTGCTTCTGATCGGCCCCGTCCTCGATCAGGTGCTGAATCCCGCTTCGCAGGCGCGGACGCTACCGCTGCTGCCGGCTCCCGTACTCGGCCATCGCCTGGACTTGCGCTCCTTTGTTCCTGAACACCTGCATAACGTTTGGTCGGTGGTCGCTTTCGCTCTCATCATCTCAACGCTGTTTAAGGGTCTCTTCGATTACGGTGGAACGTACCTGGCCAACTATGCCGGCTACGGCACGGTCACCGATATGCGGAACGACCTGCATAAATCAATCCTGCGGCGCTCGGTCGGTTTCTTCCAGCGGTATTCCACCGGCACGCTGTTGTCGGCCATTGTCAACGACGTTGAGCGCGTGCAGTTCGCCATGTCGAGCGTGCTGGCGGAATTCCTGCAGCAATTCTTCAGCTTCCTCTTTATTGCGCTTGTAGTCGTCGGCTTGGGCAGACGCATGACTTGGGTCCTGCTTATCTTCGTTCCCTTCGTGATCGCCTCGGCGCGCAGAGTGGGCGACCGGGTCCGCAAAACAACGCGCAAGGGGCAGGACAAGCTTGCCGAGATCAACAACATCCTGCATGAGACGATTACCGGCATCCGCATCGTGAAAGCCTTCTGCATGGAAATGTGGGAGACGCGACGTTTTCGCGATGCGGCCAATCGCCTGTTCAAGGCCAACCTGCGATCCGCCGCCGCTTTCGCTTTGAATTCGCCCATCATGGATGCCTTTGGCGCGATCGCCATCGTATTGCTCATCCTGCTGGGCCGCGACAACATCAAGCACGGGTACATCAGCGAGGGCGTCTTCATAGCGTTCATCATTGCGGTTTTTAAGTTGTACGAGCCGGTGCGCAAGTTCGGGCAGTTCAACAATAATTTTCAGCAAGCGCTGGGTGCATCGGAGCAGATCTTCAACTTTCTCGACGAGCAGGACGACGTGCGAGAGCGCGTGAATGCGGTGAAGCTGCCGGCTTTCAGCCGCAGTATCCATTACGACAATGTTTGCTTCAGCTACTCAAAGGACGAGGACGATCGGCCGGTCCTGCGCAATATCCACCTGGAAGTTACGCCGGGCGAAGTTGTAGCCATCGTCGGATCGAGCGGTTCGGGCAAGACGACGCTGGTCCATCTGCTGCCACGATTTTTCGATGTCAGCAGCGGACGTCTGCTGATTGACGGCCACGATGTCCGCGACGTGACCGTTTCCTCGCTGCGCTCGCAGATCGCGATCGTGACCCAGGACACGATCCTGTTCAACGATACGATGCGCAACAACATCGCTTACGGGCAGCCGCACGTGCCGCTGCAGAAAGTGGAAGATGCTGCTCGTGCTGCGCTGGCGCATGATTTCATTATGGCGTTGCCGGAGGGATACGACTCGGTCGTCGGCGAGCGCGGCCTCCGCCTTAGCGGCGGCGAGCGCCAGCGGCTCTCGATCGCACGCGCCATCCTGAAAGACGCGCCGATTCTGATTCTCGACGAAGCCACTTCCGCGCTCGATACCGAGAGCGAGGCACTGGTGCAATCGGCATTGCAGAATCTGATGGCCGGCCGCACCGTCTTCGTCATTGCGCATCGGCTATCGACGGTGCGCCGCGCTGACCGCATTCTGGTGCTGGAAAACGGCACCATTACCGACGAAGGCTCGCATGAGTGTCTGATCGCACACACTGGGACGTATCGCCGGCTTTACGATTTGCAATTCCTCGAAGCAGCGTCCGGAACCGAGTAAGCGCCATGAACATTCGTTCGATGACCGGTTATGCCCAGGTAAAGAACCAAGTGAGCGACGAGCTCACCATTATCCTCAGCCTGAAATCCGTGAACCATCGATTTCTCGATCTGCACCTGCGAATGCCCGCGGAGCTGGATCCGCTGGAGATGAAGGTCCGCCGCGTGCTTAAAGAACGCCTGCATCGCGGGCATCTGGAAGTCACGCTCGCGCTGGAACGCAGCGGCGGTGCCGCCTTCGCCGTCAATCGCGACCTGGTCGGCGGTTATCTGCACACGTTCCGGGAGGTGGCGGAAGAGTTTGGCGTCAGTGCCGAACCCGATCTGAACGCGGTGTTGAAGCTGCCCGGCGCGCTTAATCCCCCCGAGGACGGCGACGGCGTTGCCGCGCTGGAACAGCAGGTGACGGCTGCGCTGGAGCAGGCCATCGAGCGCTTGAACCACATGCGCGAAGAAGAAGGATACGGTGCTGCCACCGAGTTACGCACTCGGATGACACATCTCTCTTCCGCGACACACGAAATCGAGCAGCTGCGCGGCCGCGTCCTCAAGGCTTATCAGGAGAAGCTGCATGGCCGCATGCAGGAACTGCTGGGCTCACACGTTGATCAGGACCGCCTCCTTCAGGAAGCCGCGATGCTGGCCGAGCGCAGCGACATTCAGGAGGAGCTGGTGCGCACGAAAAATCACATCCAGCATTTCCTGTCTTTGCTCGACGGCGGTGGCGAAGTGGGAAAGAAGCTCGATTTTCTCTTGCAGGAGATGAACCGCGAGGCCAATACTCTAATGTCAAAGACTACCGGCATCGCCGGCGAGGCGCTGCGCATCACGGCGCTGGGGCTGGCCATGAAGTCGGAAATCGAGAAAGCTCGCGAACAAGTACAAAACCTGGAATGAGCGGAAACCTCTTCATTATCTCGGCGCCGTCTGGCTCAGGCAAATCGACGCTCACCAACGAGCTGCGGCGCATCGTCCCCAATCTCGATTTCTCCATCAGCTACACCACGCGCCCGCCGCGCGGCAGTGAGCAGTTCGGCCGCGAATACTTCTTCGTCAGCCGCGAAGAATTCGAGCGCATGATGCAGGAAGACGAATTTCTGGAATGGGCGGAGGTCTTCGGCAACTACTACGGCACCGCCAAGCGATTTCTTCGCGAAGCTACCGCGCGGGGCCATGATCTACTGCTCGATATCGATGTGCAGGGCGCAGCCCAGGTAAAGCTCAAAGCTCCCGATGCGGTGAGTATTTTCGTGCTGCCGCCCTCGCGCGAGGAGCTGGAACGCCGTCTCCGCCGCCGCGCCGAAGCCGACGATAATCTGCAACGCCAGCTCAAGGGCGATGGCGCTCGGCTGTTCAACACCGAAGCCATCATCCAGCGGCGCCTCCAGACCGCATCCCGCGAGATTGAGAATTTTTGCCAGTATGACTATATTTTGGTGAACGATCGCCTGGAGGAGTCGATAGACATCCTCACTTCGATCGTGGAAGCGGAACGGCTGAAACGCTCCCACAGCACTCCGTCTTCGAAGGACCTGCAAATTCTGGCCGTTGCCGATCGCGCCCTTCGCCCCCGCATGCTGCCGCAGGTGGAGGCGGTATTGGCGACATTTGATCTTTCCCGTTTTCCCAGCGTTACGGAGTGACGATGAAACTGGTTGAAGGATTCGACAGCAACTATCGTTATGTTTTGGTGACCGCGCGCCGCGCCCGTCAGATCCAGAATGGAGCTCGCCCCGTGGTGGATCCGCACTCGCGCAAGGCATGCCGCATCGCCGAAGAAGAGATTCAGGCCGGCAAAGTGAAATGGGAGATCCCGGCGAACGGCGCTGCCGCCATGCAAGCCGCCGGCGAGCTACAGGAGAGTCCTGAGGGTCCGGTCGGCGGGGAATCCGACGACTAGCGAGAGTCGTCTCGCCCCGCGCCGCATCAGCTCAGCAGGTATCTATGATTATTGCTCTGGGCGTGAGTGGCGGCATCGCCGCCTACAAAGCCGCTGAGATCGTCCGCCATTTGCAGGACCGCGGGGTGCGCGTGCAAGTCGTTATGACCACCGCTGCCCAGGAGTTCGTCCGTCCACTGACCTTCGCAGCGCTCTCCGGCGAGAAAGTCATTACCAGTATGTTCGGCGCAGAAGCCGAGCTGGCGAATTTAGACTCAGCCATCGAGCACATTTCCGTTGCGCAATCCATTGACTGCCTGCTGGTCGCACCCGCGACGGCCGATGTGATTGCGAAGTTCGCGCAAGGCATTGCCAACGATTTCCTCAGTACGCTCTACCTCGCAACCAAAGCTCCCGTCGTGATAGCCCCCGCCATGAACGTGAACATGTGGGAGCATCCTGCGACGCAGGCGAATCTTAGAACTCTCCGCGATCGCGGTGTTCGCGTCGTAGAGCCCGGCAGCGGTTATCTGGCCTGCGGCATGGTGGGAGCGGGACGCCTGGCTGAGCCGGAAGCGATCGTCGCGGCGACGCTCGAGCATCTCGGAATCTCCCAGGAGCTGGCGGGCGAGACGGTGCTGATCACTGCCGGCCCAACGCACGAGCCGATTGATCCGGTGCGATACCTCGGCAATCGCTCCAGCGGCAAGATGGGTTACGCACTGGCTGAGGCTGCGTTGCGGCGCGGCGCGAAAGTGGTCTTAATCAGCGGCCCGACGACGCTTCAGCCGCCCAGCGCTGCCGAAATAATTTTTGTCGAGACCGCGCAACAGATGCAAGCCGCGGTGCTTGATCGTTGGGAGCAAGCCGGCATCATCATTATGGCCGCGGCAGTCGCCGATTTCCACGCGAAGAACACGTCGGCGGAGAAGATCAAACGTAACGGCGCGCTGCAGCTTGAACTGGAGCCGAATCCCGATATCCTCGCCGATCTCGGCAGCCTGCGCGAAGTCAGCGGCAAGCATTTACCGATGCTCATTGGCTTTGCCGCGGAAACCGAAAACCTGCTGGAGAACGCGCGCAAGAAGCTTGCCCACAAGCGCGTCGATGCGATCGTGCTGAACGATGTCAGCCGAGCGGACATCGGATTCAATTCCGATCGCAACGAAGTGACCATCATCACTGCGGACGAAACCATCCCCGTCCCACAGGCGAGCAAGCTGGAAGTCGCGCAGAAGATCCTTGATGCGGCGTTGCGGCTCCACAAGCGGGCTGTGAAGCCAAGTGTTACCCATGCGAAGCGTTGATCTTGCCTTTTGTGTTGCGCGCCCGATTCCTCAAGCTTTGTCGTGCTGACCGCAGGGTCCCCAGCGAGCGCCGTTTTTGCGATTGCTGGGGTGCAGGAGTCGAGGGACTGCTGTTCGTTGCGGCGCGTTGTAAACTGAGACTTCTCTCTCCATGACCCTCGATCGCAACTTACTTCGCGAACGGCTCCAGTTCTATCGCGAGCTAGGGGTCGGACCGTTGTATCGCAGGCAGGTTTCCACCGCGCACATCCGCGAAGCCCATGAGGTCGCGACCGACGAGCCGCGAAAGGATTCGACGGCCGAGATATCGAGTGTCGCCGCTTCTTCGAGGAATGATCGCGAGGCGCAACTCCGCATCATCCTCGACGACATTGGACCCAACTGTCAGCGCTGCAAACTCGCGAAGCTCGGCCGCAAGCAGATCGTCTTCGGCACTGGCAATCCTCACGCTGAGCTGATGTTCATCGGCGAAGGCCCGGGCGCGGATGAGGACGCGCAGGGACTGCCCTTTGTCGGTCGTGCCGGCCAACTGCTGAACAACATGATTACTGCCATGGGCCTAGAGCGTGAACAGGTCTACATCGCCAACATCGTCAAGTGCCGGCCGCCGGGCAATCGCACGCCGGAGCGCGACGAGTGCGACACCTGCTCGCCGTTTCTCATGCGGCAGATTCAGGTCGTGCGGCCGAAGGTGATCGTCGCACTCGGTGCGACCGCGGCGAAGAATCTGCTGGGCGTTAACGACTCAATGGCCTCGATGCGTGGGCGCTTCTACGATTTCTCGCCGCCGCGCACGTCCGCCAATAAGGAGTCGTTCGAGTGCAAATTGGCGGTCACCTATCATCCCGCGTTTTTGTTGCGCGATCCGCGCCAGAAGAAGGAGACCTGGAAAGACTTGCAGATGGTGATGCGCTACCTTGGCTTACCTATGCCGAAGCGCGCCGGGGATGGTTAAACGGCAATGCCGCGCTTCTGCGATGTCGCGATTCCAGTGCCGCTGGACGCGGTCTTCACGTATCAAATTCCCGAGGACTCGCCGGAGCCGGTCATCGGCGGCCGCGTCATCGTGCCGTTTCGCGAGAAGCGGCTGTGCGGCATCGTTACCGAATTGCGCGACCGCGAGCCCGAATTCGCTACGCGTCGGCTCAGCCAGGTTCTCGATTCCACGCCTGCGCTGACGCCGGAGTTGATGCAGCTCGGCCACTGGATCGCGCAGTACTACATTGCACCCATTGGCGAAGTCTTGCGCTCCATGCTGCCGCTGTCGGCAGAGTTTCGCCGTGTCGTCGGCTACCGGATAACGGACCAGGGAATTGCTGCGCTTCATGCTGCGGCAACCGCCGGATCGTCGCTGCGGCTGCAGAAGGAGCCGGAGCACCAGGACCTCGAATACGCCGCCTTAAATCGCCTTGCCGACGGCGAAGTTGTGCGTGAGGCGACGCTACGCTCCGCCTCCGGAGCGACAAAATCCGTGCTGCAGTCCATGCTGCGGAGAAAGTGGATTGCCCGCGAGGACCTGAGCGATGTGCGCGACGCCAGCCGTACGGTTACGTTCGCCAACCTGAAAGAGATTTCCGGCAAGCTTAACGAGAATCAGCGCGCCATCGTCGATTACCTGGTTCAACAGGAGGGCCGTCGTGGACCAGTCGAGGCGTTGCGACAGCTCGACGTTCCGCGCACAACGTTGCAGACGCTGGTGCGGCGCGGAATGGTCGAGCTCACGGAAGAGCCTGCCGGCTTCCACGTTTCGGGCTTGAAGCCGCGCAAGCTGGAATTCCTCTTCACTCCCGCACAGAAAGCGGCGCTCGACATCAGCATCGGCGCAGTCGATGAGCGCAAATTCCAGCCCATGTTGCTGCACGGCGTAACGGGATCAGGCAAGACGGCTGTGTACCTCTCAGCGATGCAAGCCGTGCTGGCGAAGGGGCGCTCGGCAATCCTGCTGGTCCCGGAGATTGGACTGACACCTGCGGTTGCCGCCGACCTGCATCAAATCTTCGGCCCCGACGTCGCGATTCTGCATTCCGCGCTGAACGAAGATGAGCGCGCGGAGCAGTGGAAGCGCATCCGTAACGGCGACTCTCACATTGTGGTAGGCACGCGATCTGCTATCTTTGCGCCGCTCGATGATCTGGCCCTGATTGTCGTGGATGAGGAGCACGACCACTCCTATAAGCAGGAGGAAATGCCCCGCTATCACGCGCGGGATGTGGCTGTAATGCGGGCAAAGATGTCCGGTGCGACGGTAGTCTTGGGCTCGGCTACGCCGTCCCTTGAGACATACCACAATGCAGTACAAGGCAAATACAAACTGCTGGAGCTGCCCGAGCGCATTGAAAAACGCCCGCTGCCGGAGGTAGAAATCCTCGACATGCGCGAGGAATTTCAGCGCACGAAAAGAGACGAGGCGCTGTCGCGCAAGCTGGTGGCCGAAATCGGCGAGCGCTTGTCGCGCGGCGAGCAGGCCATGGCGCTGCTCAACCGCCGTGGCTACTCGGCGTTTGTGCTGTGCCGCGAATGCGGCGAGTCGGTGCAATGCAAGAACTGTGCTATCGCGATGACGTATCACAAGCGCGAGCACCGCCTGGTCTGCCATTACTGCGGCTATATGCGGCCGGCCCCGAAGACCTGTCCGAAGTGCGGCAGCGAGTTCGTGCAATATCTCGGCACCGGCTCGGAAAAGCTCGAGCACATCCTGCATGGACTGTTTCCGCAGGCCCGTATCGCAAGGCTGGATCGCGACACGGTTCGCGGGAGAGACGACTTCGAGCGTATGCTGCGCGCACTGCACGATGGAGAGATCGATTTGCTGGTCGGCACGCAGATGATCGCCAAAGGTCATGACATTGCGAATGTTACGCTGGTCGGCATCGTGGGGGCGGACGCTGCGCTCAGCTTTCCCGATTTTCGCGCCGCCGAGCGCACTTTCCAGTTACTGACGCAGGTCGCCGGCCGCGCCGGGCGCGGCGATACCCCTGGCAAAGTGATCCTGCAAACGTATTTTCCCGATCACTACGCGATCCAGTTTGCCGCCGCGCACGACTATCACGGCTTTTACGAGAAGGAGATTCGATTCCGCAGCTGGATGCACTATCCCCCGTTTGATGCGGTAAGTAACGTACTGGTGCGGAGCAGCAAGCTGGAAGAGGCGCTGACATGGTCGGGAATTCTGGGCAGGTGGTTCGAAAATACGCGACGCGAGGGGGTGCGCGTAATGGGTCCGGCTGCGGCGGCAATCGCGCGCCTCAAGACCGAATACCGCTATCACTTCCTTCTGAAATCAGCCAGCCGGGAGCGCATGAACACACTGTTGCGCGGGATGCTCGAACATGCTTCAGAGCAGAAGATTCCGCGTACGAACGTAGTAGTGGACGTGGACGCCTTGTCGTTAATTTAGCTGTCAGCTCTCAGCCGACCATCTTCCGACTGTAGCTCTTACCCTTTCCACGCGCCGAGGGCTTTTCGCACCAGAACCAGCTGTCCCACGTGGTAAGAGTTATGATCGACGGCGAGCAGCATTTCGCGCAGCAGAGTCTGCCCCGAACCGCCCGGCAGCGGGGCAAACAGGTCGCGGTTCGGATCCAGGATCATTTTGCGCAGGATCTCCAGGCTCTCCTCGATGGCGTCAATGCTTTGCTGCCAGGCGTTCTCCTCCGGGGGCGAGGCATCTCTCGGCCAATAGCCTTCAGGCCATTGAGGAGACTTGTGGCGGGTATCGCGGCAGAATTCCACGATATCCCACAACGCCAGACGTATGTGTTCCAGCAGCTGCCATGCCGAGTGCGGTAGCCCCTCGGGCACATGCCCGCGCAATTCCGCGGGAAATTCATTGGCGGCGGCAGCAAGGTCGGCGTGGGCCTCATGCCAGTCCATCATTTTGGCAAGTTGCTGCCGAAGCTTTTTTTCCTGGTCCATAAATGATTCTTCTCGCCGTATGAGATGTGCTCAGAACGGATGTGGATGTAAATCACCTGCCTCGAAGAGGGCGCTTTTTAAAGCAAGACGCGAAATAGAAAGGAGGCGACGAAATAGAAGATGCTAGCGTCCGCGGCGGCGCCGCTGCTGGAGGACCGAAGCCGCTTCAGGATTCACCAGCACGGTAAAGCCGGTGCGCAAGGTATCGGGATTGGTTTCGATGAGAATGGCGCGTTCACCTTCAATGCAGCCACCAAGCACACGGCCGACGCTCAACAGCGACCGGCTGCCGCAGACCTCGCAGGTTTCGCCGCCGCTGTTGCTGATCATTTCACAGTCGGCGCACAAAACTGCTTCCACCAAGGGAAGAGAGCTTAACCTCGGGTCCCAGCTGTGACCATCGTCCATAGAAAGGTACTCTGGATACGGTAACCACGCCCCGGCAAGGATGGAAGTTGTCTGATCGTATACGAAGCAGGAAAGTAACTGTTACGGCGTCCGCGCGCAGAGCCAAAGACACCGCCTAGTGGTTCGCCGGCGGAGGCAGGAGATTGTGATTGAGCGCGAACAGCGCCAACTCGAGACGGTTACCTACGCCGATCTTATTAAAGATATTCGTGAGGTGCCGCTTGACCGTCTCTTCACTGATGCCGAAGGTGTCGGCGATGTGCTTGTTGGTCGAGCCTTCGGTGATCAGCGTGACCACCTCCAGCTCGCGCGCAGTGAGGCCAAAGGTTTTGCGCGGCGGAGGCGCAGTCTGCGCCGTCAGATCGTGCAGCACCTGTACAAGGTTGTGCACCGGACGTCCCTCCAGCCAATATTGGCCTTGCATGACGGCGCGAATACAAGCTGAGAGATGGGCGACCACGGCATCCTTCAGCACCACCCCCCGGGCGCCGAGTTGCAGCGCCTCGAGTATCTGCCGCTTCTCAATCTGGCCAGTCAGGACGATGGTACGCGTCTCGCCGTCGTCGCCGGTCAGTTCGCGCAATGCTTCGAGGCCGGGCATCTTCGGCATCGCCAAATCGAGCAGAAGAATATCGGGACGCAGCGTCCGCACCATATGCAGAGCTTCGACACCGTCCTTGGCTTCGGCCACAAGCTTGACATTGGAATCGGCTTGCAGCATGTTGCGCAAACCAATGCGAACTACCGGATGGTCGTCAGCAATCAAAACCCGAATCGGTGTCTTCGCCATCTTGGCTCCTCCAGAGAGGGATGGTCTCCTATCTCCTACTATGCTGCCGATCCTTTACTGGGTAAGGCCGCAGAGCCTATCTCTTCGGCCAGTTCGGCCTCTACCGCTTGCAGGGCGGCAACCACCCGTTCCAGCGCAGCAGCGGCCATGCGCAGATCGGAGTCGCGTCCCATCTGCTCTAAGGTCGCGCAACGTTGTGCCAGCTCACGGGCGCCAAGCATCAAACTGCTGCCCTTCAGGTAGTGGGCTCGTTCCCGCACCTGCGCCGGATCGTCCTGCGCCAACGCGGCCTGCAACTGTGAAATCGTGTTACGCGCCTCGGCAACATAGTCGCGGCACAACTCGGCCAAAACACCGGGAGTGCCCGCGGTTGCCTGCTGCAGGCGTCCGAAGATATCTGTGCTGATGACGCGCTCGGTCACGACCTGATTCCGACAGACCCCATGTACTGTAATTACTCTCATTGGTAACCCTTAAAAGCTTGGCCGTCAAGACGGGATTCATCGTGGCATACTTCCATGGCTTGCAACCGGGTTGCATCAGTGATCGGATTTGCACGAAACTCCTTTTTCGAGGCACGGCCCTGTCCCTCCGCAACATTACAAGGAACCGAGACGGCTGCCCGTCTCATCTGCGAAGTCAGCCCGAACATCTCTTCGTGAGGAAACGAACGCGTCTCCTGATAAACAAGCTTTACCAGGCCCATGCTCTTTTGCCAGACAAGAAGATCTCGATAGGAGTGCGACATGGAAGTGGTTTCCAGAAGCAATTTCGAGCTTCCCGTTTAAGGTTTCAAGCAGAATAGTTCGAAGCCCAATTCGAAACTCGAAACTTGAAACTCGAAACTGCTTCTTTCAGCTGGCAACTTGCGTTGCCGGAACTTGCGGCTGCGCTGTCTCGATCTTCACCGCTTCCACCCGCAGGCCGTCCATGGCAGCGACGGTGTAGCGGCGGCCATCGAACTCGAAGCTGTCGCCGAGGGCGGGAATCTTCTGCAACCGGGTCAGCACGAAACCGGCGAGGGTTTCGAAGCCTTCGTCGCGCGGCAAGCGAACGTGATATTGCGATTCGAGGTCGCGAATGTTGACCGAGCCATCCAGCGTCATCGACGCGGCGCCGGGCGTGAACGCGGGCTCGGCGATGTCGAACTCGTCCTCAATGTCGCCGACGAGCTGTTCGATCACGTCTTCGACGGTGACCAGGCCGGCGGTCGAGCCGAACTCATCGACCACGACGGCGAGATGCCGCTTGCGCGCCTTGAACTCCATCAGCAGATCGGGCAGCAGCTTGGTTTCGGGCACGACCAGCACCTCGCGCATGATGTGGCGAATTTCGAGGCCGCTGGGACGCGTGACCGGACGGCCCGACGCGGTGCGATTCACGCGATAGCGCAGCCAGCGCATCAGGTCCTTGGCATAAAGCACGCCGATGATGTGCTCGGGGCCACGCAGCGGATCGTAGACCGGAATGCGCGAGTGCTGATCGTCGACTGCACGCTGCAATGCCTCTTCGAGCGAGAGGTTCGCCGGCAGCGAAAAGATGTCGGGCCGCGGCACCATGATCTCGCGCACCGCGATGTTCTCCAGATCAAGCGCATGATGGATCAGCTCCTCCTGCGCGGGCGCCAGCACCCCCAGCCGGCGATTGGCGGAGACCAGCAGCTTCAGCTCCTCGGGCGAATGCACGCCCGCCTCGCGCACCGGACGCATGCCGAAGGCTTGCAGCACGACATGGGTCGACGAGGTCATGAAGGCCAGGAACGGTGCGGCCACGGTCATGAAGAAATCCATCGGCGGAGCGACGGCCAGCGCGACGCGCTCGGTGCGCTGCAGCGCGATCGATTTGGGCACGACCTCGCCGAGGATGACGACCATGTAGGTCATCAGCATGAACGCCAGCACCACGGCAACGCCGTGGGCATAGAAGTTCGAGTGCGGCCAGTGACGAAAGAGTGGCTCGATCATGTGCGCAATCGAGGCTTCGCCGATCCAGCCGAGCGCGAGCGAGGAAACGGTGACGCCGAACTGCACCGCGTTCAGGACGTGATCGAGGCGCTGGTGCAGTTTCTGGACGATGCGCGCGCCGATGCGATGCGCCGCGATCATCTGCTGAAGGCGCGTTTCGCGCACGCTGACCAGAGCGAACTCGGCGGCCACGAAAAACGCGTTTGCCGCGACGAGCAGGACCACCGCTACGATGCGCAGCACAACGAAAGTTACCATCGGAAAAATTCTACAGCAGGGGCCAGGCGTTAGTAGCCAGGAGTCAAGGGTCAGGGGTCAGAGATTAGCCCAGCGCGGAAGCGCTGGGTGTGCGATCGCAATACGCGGCCGAGTCCCCTCGGGGACAGCAGAGAATGAAGGTTTAGCGAACCCCAGGTCCTTCGACTGCGCGTCACAACTGCGGCTGGTGATAAGGCGCGCGGATGCTGCGCTCAGGATGACAATCTGAAAATATTACGGTCAGCAGATCGGAGGGTGAGGGAACGCGATTGCTGGCGACATGGCGTCGTCGATTTGGTCCCTAGCGCCGCAACTAAGGGCCTGGTATCACATTCCAGCAGCAGCTCTGCCCCACCGTGCGCAGTTGTCGATTTTCAGCTTCTCTGTAACGCGGGCAGCGTCCAGCCAGCTACTCAGGTCCCTGCTATCCAACACTATGCGTTTGCGCTTTGTTTTCGCTGGTTTCGCAGCTTCGTCGCGTGGCATGACGACGTTTAAACTGGAAACTCGAAGCTAGAAACTGTACTTCCAGCTACTTTGGCCGGCTACTTACCTAGACTATTCCCCGCTTAGTTCAACTCTGGATAAGGCAGACAACTTAGAGTCTTTTTCTAAGAGCAACGCCCGATTTGTGTCAGGTTCATGCCACGCGATACTTCACTCACCGGTGGCGAGCCTGCATCGCCACCACTCCAGCACCTTCTGGTTCGACCGAAATCATCCATCGGAGGAATTTTAGTAATGAAGCATCTAGTTTGCCTGGCCATCGCCTGTCTGGGCCTTCCACTTGCCGCGGCCGCCAGCGACGGTCTGCCCACGCCGCCCTCGAACGCGATCTGGTTCCACAACATTCAGGACCGCAGCAATTGGTCGACGTGCCATTCGCCCTCGTGCTCCGGCGGCGATGGCGAAGGCACCTACTGGATGGCGCAGCACCAGAACCCCCCGTCGCGTTCCGGCTCCAGCACCGAGTTCTACAACTCCGGCACCTGGTCCAATAGTTTGTGGACACAGAAGCTCGGGGCCCACGACGGCGTACGCAATTTCCTGTGGGATTTCTGGTTCTACGTCGGCAACAATTCGCAGCAGTACGGCCAGGCGCTGGAGTTCGACATGTTCCAGTTCATCAGCGGCTACAACTTTATGATCGGCAGCCAGTGCGACTACGGCCGCGGCTACTGGGACACCTGGAATGAGTCCACCGGCCACTGGGTGCAGACCGGTATTGTGTGTCATAAGTTCGCGCCCAACACCTGGCACCATGTCCAGTGGTACGTGACCACCAATCCGGGCGCGCATCAGTACACCTATCACACGCTGGTGGTCGACGGCACGCCGCACACCGTGAACTACACCGGTACCGCCAAGAACCTGCATTGGAGCGACAACCTCGGCGTGCAATGGCAGCTGGATGACAATGCCAGGGGCGGCGGCTACGAAGAGTGGGTCGATGAGGCGACACTGGCCATCTGGTAACGCCGGAACACTACGGCGCAATGGGGCTCTCGAAAGAGAGCTCTTTTGTTTGCGCGTGGAAGGCTGTTACGTTGTTCGCTGCTCGCTGCTCGCTGCTTTTGCTATTCGCCATTCGCTATTTGCCAGATGACTTCGCTTAGCAGTGTCATCCCCAGCGAGCACCGCTTTTCCTGCGAGTCGAGGGACCCTATTCTCCGCAGTGAATCGGGCGAGAATAGCGGACCTTCCACTCGACCGCGCAAACAGGCGCCGTCTCGCTCAGGATGAGCAGGGTCGTGAAGTGGAGGACGCTCCGTAGGAGGACACCTGAGAAGTAAACCTACGGCTGTCACCAAGCGCGAAATGCGCGTGACGCAGAGCGCGCAGCGACGCGACACAAATCAGCAGCGAACGGCGAATCCTCAACATCGAACGGTGCTCTGCGTGCGCTCCTGATTTCCACAACTTAGTTCAACTCTGCTTAGGGCAGACAAAGTAGGGCCACTTTCTAAGGACAACGCCCGATTGGTCTCAGGACCTGCAGACGCGATACTCACTCATCGGTCGCGAGCGCCTTTGCGGCCACCAAGCGCCTTCTGATCTGGCCCCAATATTTCATCGGAGGAAATGAAGGAATGAAGTATTTTTATTGCTTGGCAGCCGTCTGTCTCAGCCTCTCCCTGGCGGCGACCGCGAGTGTAACCGTCACCGTCACCACCCCGACGAATAATCAGCAGGTCAGTTCTCCCTTCACCTTGACGGCGCACGCTACCAGTTCTTACCCCATTGTCGGCTGGCATATTTATATCGATAGCGTAGACGTTTACTCCGCGGGGCAAACCAGTTCCATCAGCACTTCGTTGATGGCGACGGCGGGAACGCACCAGGTAGTCACGCGCGCCTGGGACAGCACCGGCGCCTATGGCAGCGAGACCGAAGAGATCACCGTGACTTCGGTCAACGGCGGCGGCGGGGATGGCGGCGGCGGCAACGGATTACCCACTCCGCCATCGAACGCCATCTGGTTCCACAACATTCAGAACAACGGCAACTGGTCGACCTGCCACAATCCCTCCTGCTCCGGCGGCGACGGCGAAGGCACCTACTGGATGGCGCAGCACCAGAGCAATCCCTCCCGCTCCGGCTCCAGCACCGAGTTCTATAACTCCGGCACCTGGTCCAACAGCCTGTGGACGCAGAAGCTCGGCGCCAATAACAACGTCCGCAATTTCCTGTGGGACTTCTGGTTCTACGTCGGCAACAATTCGCAGCAGTACGGCCAGGCGCTGGAGTTCGACGCCTTCCAGTTCATCGGCGGCTATAACTACATGATCGGCAGCCAGTGCGATTACGGGCAGCATCATTGGGACACCTGGAATGAAGCCACTGGTCATTGGATCCAGACCAGCATCGCCTGTCCCGACTTCGCGCCCAACACCTGGCACCACATCCAGTGGTACATGACCACCAATCCCAGCGCGCACCAGTACACCTATCACATCCTGGTGGTGGACGGCACGCCGCACACGGTGAACTATACCGGCACGGCCAAGAACCTGAACTGGGGCAACAATCTCGGCGTGCAGTGGCAGCTGGACGACAATGCCAGCGGCGGCGGCTACGAAGAATGGATCGACCAGGCGACGCTGGCCATCTGGTAATTCGGCAACAGCACAACGCCGAGGGGGCTCTCGCAAGAGGGCCCCGATTTTTGTTTATGCGCGTGTTCCGTTCCCAGGAGTCGCCGCCATTCGCTCTTCGCTGTTCGCCATTCGCTATTCGCTATTCGCCAGAATTCATTATGAGGTGTCATCCTGAGCGAAGCGTTCCCCGCGGTTGCGAACGCAGAGTCGAAGGACCGCTGCTCGTAGAGAGATTGCCGAGGCTAGGAGTGCCTTGAAAAGCGACAAAAACGGTCGCTCGCTCAGGATGACACCTCATAGTGAATTCTGGCGAACAACGAAGAGCGAAAGGCGAAGAGCGCTTATCCCGGCAAGCTCCCGCCGTCGACGATGGCGGCAGGATTGTGGGTGACCAGCGTCTCGGCGACATCGGCGCTCGCAAGCTTGGTAATTGCGTCGCGCGCTTCCGACATGATGGGCCGGCGCCGTACAGGATCGTGCGCGTCGCTGGCGACTACATGAATCGCGCGCTTGGTGAGCAGCCACTCCGCCATTTTCTGCGAGCGGCTGCCCCACGCGCCGGTCACCGCGTTGGCCGTCACCTGCACCAGGCAGCCCTGGTCGATGAGCGCCAGCACCTTATCAGGATTCTTCAGCAACGGCTGATTGCGCTCGGGGTGGGTGATGATCGGCACCATGCCGCAGCTGCGCAGCGCGAGGATGTCGTCGTTCACGCTGGGCGGGATGCCGTAGTCGCTGAACTCGATGAGCAGATACTGCGTGTCGCCGATGGTGTAGCGCCGCGGATTTTCCAGCGCGTCATGAATGTTGTCGTAGGAGAAATGGAAATCGCAGCCCAGCGAGAAGGCGATCCGGCCGTCGCCGGCGTCGTGCAGCTGGCCGAGCATGCGGGTGAAACGCTCGCGGTCGTACGCGTAAACGTGATTGGAGTGCGGGGTGGCAACAATGTGAGTGATGCCGTCAGCGGCGGCCATGCGGCACATCTCCGCCGTCATCTCCCAGGACTTCGACCCGTCGTCGATACCGGGCAGGATGTGGGTGTGAATGTCGACCATGGTCCAAAGAACGTCCTTGAAGGGGCACGGCTTCAGCCGTGCCGTAATTGCATTGCAAACCCATCGGCTTCAGCCGCTGAGGGACAAAAACCGTGGGCTAAAGCCCACTCAGCCGGAAAACAGGCCCGCCGGCGCAGCTGAAGCTGCGCCCCTTCAAAGCCACTCCTACCGGTACCGTTCTTTTATGAACTCCGTCATCTTGTCGTAGGCCTCGCTGAGCACGTAGTCCGGCGGCAAAAACACGATGCGGAAGTGCTTCGTGCCCGGCTTCTGTCCGAAGCCCGAACCATGCACGGTGAGCACGTGCTTCTCCTTGAGCAGGTCGGTGACGAAGGTCAAGTCATCGTCGGGAATGTCGAGCCGCGGATAGGCGTAAAACGCGCCCTTGGGCGCAACCAGCGACACATGCGGCGTGCGCTTCGCCCACTCGACGGTCAGGTCGGCGCGGCGCTTCAGCTTGCGCAGCATCTCGATGATGTGGTCTTGCGGACCTTCGAGCGCCGGCTTGATGGCGTACTGGAACGGATGCGGGGCCGACAGGCGGGCTCGCAGCAGGCGGTGCACCGCGCTCATGTAGGGATGCAGCACCTCACGCGGCCCGGTTGCAATTGCCCATCCGATGCGCCAGCCGGGTACGAGGTACGCCTTCGACAGTCCATTGAAGGTCACGATCGGCACGTCGGTCGCCAGCGATGCAATGGAGACGTGTTGTGGTTTTGCGGGGTCCCCATCGGCAGACGCCGCGGTTGCGTCTGCTGGGGTGCCATCGGCGTCGTGGAAGATCAGCTTGTCGTAGATTTCGTCGGCGAAGACGATCAGGTTGTGCCGTCGCGCCAGCTCGAGAATCTTCTCCAGCGTGCGCCTGGAGTAGACGGCGCCCGTGGGATTGTTGGGCGTGATCAGCAAAATCGCGCGCGTGCGCGCGTTGATCCTGCGCGCCATCTCGTCGACGTCGGGCTCCCAGTGGTGCTCCTCGTCGAGATCGTAAGCGTTCACCGGGCAATCGAGCTTGGCGAGGATGGCACCGTACAACGGATATTCCGGGCTGGGCGTCAGCACGTTGTCGCCGGGATTGAGCAGCGCCGTGAGGCAGCTATCGATGACCTCGCCTGAACCGAACCCGACGAACACACTCTCGATATCGCGAAAGCCGTTGCGCTCGGCCTCATGATGAATGGCGTCGATGGCGGGCTTGATGCCCAGCGAGTCGGCGTAGCCGTTGTGGCCGTCGACCATCGCCTTCAGCACCGCTTCGATCATGTGCGGCGGCGTGTGGAAGTCGAATTTGCAGGGGTCGCCGATGTTCAGATAGAGAATTTCGTGGCCTTCGCGCGCGACCTCTTCGGCGGCAACGGCCAGATCGCGAATGGCATAGCGCACATTGATCATGCGGCTGGCAGCCATGACTTCCGCTACGGCTTTTGTGACCATGATGTCGTTCCTCAGAAATACTCGCGCAACTGTCCGAAGCTTACCACCTCCAGCAGGCGGCCGTTGCCGCGGCTGCGTTCCAGCTCGCCGCGCTCCAGCTCCCAGGTGTTGAGGTGCGGGACGAAGACGGCGTGCAGCCCCGCTTCCAGCGCGGGGTTGATGTCAGACTTCGGACTGTTGCCGATCATCCAGGTCTGGTCGCGCACCAGCGCGTACTTTTCGACCACGGCATTGTAGGTGGGCGCATCTTTCTCGGCGAGAACCTCGACGGCGACGAAGTGCGGCTTCAGCCCGGAGCGCTCCAGCTTACCGGTCTGCTCCAGAATATCGCCCTTGGTGACGAGAAACAGGTGATGCCGATGCGCAAGATCGGCCAGGGTCTCGGCGACGCCGGGCAGGATCTCCATGGGATGTTCGGCGATGGCGTAAGCGATGCCGTGAATTGCTTCGTGCAGCGCGGGCGTGAGCGGCTCGACCGAAAGCTGTTCGAAGCACTTCACCAGCGCGCCGGCGAAGCTGTGCATGCCGTAGCCGTGGCGGCGGATGTTCTCGCGCTCCACCTCCCACAGCACCTCGCGCACCTGGCCCGGCGTGTACTCGTGATGATTGAGAAACGAGATGAAATTGGCGATGGCGCGCTCGAAATAGATGTTGTTCTCCCACAATGTGTCATCGGCGTCGATGAGCAGATTTTGGCCGGGCGGCACACGCTGGGGGTGGGAAGACATAGAGAGATGATAACGCCGGAGGCGAGCCCGATCAGGCGACGAGCGGACGCACGTCGCGCTCGATTGTGCGCTGGAGCTGGTCCTGCGCGGTCTCGAGATCGTAGCTGGATTGGGCGTTCATCCAGAATCGCGCGGTGGTGTTGAAATAGCGACCAAGGCGCAGAGCGGTATCGGGCGTGACTCCACGCCGGCGGTGCACGATCTCGGCAATGCGCGTCACCGGCACACGCAGATCCAGGGCCAGACGGTTCATGCTGATGCCAAGGGGCTTCATGAAATCTTCATAAAGAATTTCGCCGGGATGAATGGGCGGAAGCCGATGCGATTTGGCCATAAGTCCTCGCTAGTGATAGTCGACAATCTCAACGTCGTAAGCATCGCCATCATGCCAGACAAAGCAAATGCGCCAGCGCTCATTGATGCGGATGCTGTACTGGCCTTCGCGATCACCCCAGAGCGCCTCCAAATGATTGCCCGGAGGTGATCGCAGATCGCCCAGCTCGACTGCGATGTCCAGCTGCCTTAGCTTGCGCTGCGCGATGCGCTCGAACGCTCGGAACCGATCGACGCGCTGCCGTGCGTGCAGCTGCTCCGTTTCGGTCGAACGAAACGATTTGATCACCCGAACATCGTATAACGCTTGGCGTTACATGTAAAGGAGGAGACCTAGCAACCGGCAATTAGCTTTTGGCACTCAGCATTTAGCCAAGCGGGGAGGCTGTGACTGAGTGCTAGTGCTGACCACTAACTACCAACTGCTGCGCCTCAGCCTCGTCCCTACTACTATGGATTCATGAAACGCGATTATCCCGAACAGCCGCTGATCGGCGTAGGTGCGGTGATTGTGAGCGGCAACCGTGTGCTCCTGGTACGTCGCGATACGGAGCCGCTGCGCGGCGAATGGTCAGTCCCCGGCGGCCTGCTGGAGCTCGGCGAAAAATTGCGCGACGGTGTCCGCCGCGAGGCGCAGGAAGAAACCGGCCTCGAGGTTGAACCGGGTGAGGTCATCGAGGTCTTTGACAGCATTTTTACTGACGCGCTGGGGCGGACCCAGTATCATTACGTGCTGATCGATTACCTGTGCCGCCCGGTCTCGGGTGAGGCGCGCGCGGGCAGCGACGTCAGCGATGTACGCTGGGTAACCCTGGAAGCGTTACCTGCCATGGGCCTGCGCCAGACCATCGAACAGGTGGTCCGAAAGGGACTATTGGCGGCCCATCAAAAATGCTAGTTGACTAGACCACATTTCGGGGAGACTATTTCTCATCGGAGGAAAACCGGATGCCACGGACGCTCTCACGGGTAGTCTGTCTTTTGGTTTTGTCTTTGGCCGCGACCATGGTCTCGGCACAGAATTCGGATTCAGATTCGCAGAACGCTCCGCAGGACGATCAGGCCCCGGCCGCAGCGCCCGCGCCCACTCCCGCGCCTGCGCCTGTTCCTGCACCCGCGCCGTCGCCGCGCATCCAGAATCCACGCTCACCCAACCAGGTAGCTGCTCCCGACATGGTTTGCTTCGGCTACTATCCGCGCTGGACCGTGCAGTTCAGCAACGGCAAAGCGCGTTACCTCGCCGACAACCAGTCGCCGCAAACGTTCAAGGGCGATTTTGTTTGGGTTCCCGATGAGAACGCGTGGGACTGGCACCTCGCCAATGGGGCAAAGACTACCCCGGGCAATTACGGATTGTCCGCGGCGGTGGAAAGAGCCAGCTGCCACGACATCACGCTAAATGAAAACTTTCCGTATTCGGCGTCGGTCTACGTGCCGCGCGGCGATATGGTGAGCGGATGCTGCCGCAAGCTGAAGCCGGGTGAAGGGGAGCCCAAGCCCATGCCAGCGCCGGAAGCCCCTGCGGGACAGAACCAGTAGCGACGCATAGCTTGTGGCAGGCCGTCATTGAGGGTTCTGGTTTTGCGTTCCCTCGTTTTGTATCAGGGCACGACCCTTCGGCCACGCCAGGTCGTACGTGACGCGCCCCTCGTTATTGTTGCGTCATCCTGAGCGAAGCGTCCGCGATTTAGCCGACCGCTGTATTTGCGGCTGGGGGGACGCGGCCTCGAACGGATCTGCTTTTGCCGTGACCGCGACAAACCCACGTTTTTCCCGCAAACAAACCGCAGATCCTTCGACTCCGGTGGCCAAAGAACGGCCCGCCTCCGCTCAGGATGACACGCGAAGAGTAGATTCTCGTGCGCCTATGTCCCGAAGAGTTCGCCCAGTTTAGTGAGGTGGAAGAGTTCTTTCACGCGTGGCGACAGATTGACGAACTCCAGCGTGCAGTAGGCTGCCGCTCCGGCCGACACCTTCAGTCCCACCAGAGTTCCCAGCCCGGAGCTGTCAACGTAGTCGACGTCGCTAAGGTCGAGGACGATGCGGCGCACCTTGGGGATCATCGGCTTGACCAAGTCCTTCAGCTCTTGCGCGCTCCCGCTCACGATTTTGCCGTGACACTTGATGGTGGTGGTGTCGCCCGCCATGTCCAATTCGTAGCCGAACGACGGTGAGGATGGGTCTGCCATGTCTTGCCTCCGCAGTGTATGCAGCTGCGCGACTGGACGCGGCCGCGAAGCGGCAATCTTATACCAATTGCGCACAGGCGCAGCCAGGGACGCGTTAAATATTCGATTCCGTCACGCTTCGGGATGTCTTCCCGATCAGGGGGTATGGCAGTCCCCACTCCCACACTTTCGCGCGGGAATGGGGACCTGCTCCTACCATGACGCTTCCGTCAGTGTTGCATCACGTCCATGTCGGCACCTTGCTCCGGATGCATGATCACCGCCCTTGAAGGCGAGATCATGTAGACGATTGACGGCCCACTATCTCCCTGAGCAATGGCCGTGCCCCTGCCGTTGGAAGCGATGCTGTAGGTGACCGGGACACCGAAGTACTGATCGATGCCGCCTGCGTTGCTGGAGGCACCGTTCACGTTCAGATTGCCCTGTCCGTCGGCTGTCCCCAGGAAGATATCAGTGCTGGCGTTCGCGTAGTCAAGCGGCGGCAAGGATCCGGCGGCGTAGCTTCCCGACATCGAGGCATTCGAGAAAGGTCCGCCGGTTTGCGGCTCCAGCATGCCGAATGTGGTGCTGGATCCTTCGTTCACAAAGAATGCCTTATTCTGGCTGATCAGAAAGCCAGCAATTGGGCTTTTGCCCGTTTGTTGCAAGTTGACAGCTCCGTTCGATTGCACGGTGTAAGTGCCCTGGAAGGGAGGGTCCTGAACAATCGTTCCGGCTTGATCCTCATCGAAGACGCTGACATCGTAGTTGCCGCGGCCGTCGAAACTGACGATTCCCGCCTGGGATCGGTCCAGCCCGTCGCCGCCATGGATCTCCTGCGTGTACATGACTGCCAGCCCATTCAGCGAGCCGTTGCTGAAGGTTCCGCTCTGCTTGAGTACCTCACCGACCTGAATCGGCGGACCGTTGATGTCCGAATCCGACTGCGCCATCAGCATCTCGCTGGCGGAGACCACATAGATCACCTCGTGCGTGGCGCCGTTGCTGCTTTGAATAGCCGCCGTGGCGCGGCCGGTTTGCGAATTCACCGCCGAAATCGTGCCGGAGAAGGTGCAGGTCGAGTAACTTCCCGCCTCATTGGTATCGCACTGACCGTTGGTCATGCTTCCCGAGGAGTTCAGGCTGACGGCACCGGCGTTGACGAAGCGTCCTGCATTGTCGGCTCCAGTGAGTCCGAAGGCCCACCCGCCATTCAACGCGCTCAGCGAAAATGCGCTGGCTGTCGCTTTGCGCAACGGACCGGAGCCGCGGCTGCCCTGACCCGTGGCGTCGTCGTATTCGATCACGCGGCCGTTGCCGGTAGAGTCCAGGGTGAAGGCCAGGGTCATCGGTCCCCATCCCGACCCCCGGATGGTCATGGTGTTGACGTTCACCGAGCTGATTGCGTACGTTCCCGTGATCGCTACGCCCGGAACCGGCGGTCCCGGGACGGAGTTGTAGTCGATCACTCCGCTGGTGATGCTTCCGTTACCATTCGAGATGAAGCTGCCCGCCAGCGTCCATGCGCCCGAGGAATTGAAGCCATTCAAGTAGAAGGCGTAGTTGCCGCTGAGCAGCCCAGGATTGCCGCCACCTCCCGGAGAGTTAATCGTGAGGCTGATTTGAGCCGGTGCGCTTTGTACGGGTGGCGTCTCGGAATCCGTGACCTGCACGGTGAATTGCGAGGTGCCAACATTCTGCGGCGTGCCGCTGACTACTCCCGTACTTGTGTTCAGCGTCAGACCGTCAGGAATCTTGCCCCCCGTAACGCTCCACGTGTACGGATAGACGCCGCCGATCGCGGTAATCGGTTCGCTGTACGGCGTGCCGGCCGTACCCGAGGGCAGCGTTGTTGTCGAGATGCTGAGCGGAACGGCGGGCGAGATCATAATGCTTAGCGGTTCGACAGAGGCTTGGGCCGGAGACTCCGCATCCGTCACCTGAACCTCAAAATTGGATACGCCGGCGCCTGACGGTGTGCCGGTGATTGCTCCTGTGCCGGCGTTCAGATTCAGCCCCGGAGGCAAGCTGCCGCTGGCGATGCTCCACATGTACGGAGTCAATCCGCCGGTCGCCGCCAGCGCCACGGTGTAGGGCGTGTTCTGCGATCCACTGGGCAAGGTGGTGGTGGTGATCTGCAATAGCGAAATCGAACTACTCACGGTGATGCTCAGTGATGCCTGCGCGGTCGCCGCAGGCGTTTCGGAGTCGGCAGCTTGTACCGTGATCTGATCGTTATCCACCGGCATAGTCGGAACGCCTGAAATGGCTCCGGTGCCGGCATTCAACTGCAGTCCTGGCGGCAGGTTTCCGCTGGTTACGCTCCATGTGTAAGGCGGAACTCCGCCCGCCGCTAACAGCGTGGCGCTGTAGCTGTAGCCCACCGCGCCTGAGGGCAACGAACTGGTCGTGACGTTCAGGGCAGTAATCGGCGCGAAGTAGCCGAAGATATCCATGATCAGGTTCGTGGAATTGAACGCGTAGGCATCAATATCACCGTTGAGGGTAGGCACAATTGCCATATTGGAAGTGACCGCGCCATCGTAAGCGTTCAGGGTGGAGACGACCGGCTGTCCCTCCGCGTCTGGCCATAAGCTGAGATAGCCCATAGGGCCGCCGTTCGGAACCACGGTGGCGTTGAAGACGTAGCCCTGCGCTCCTGGCACATTACAGTTGCTGGTCAGCACACTCACCGGAATAGCGCCGGAGAAAGCGCCGTTGCCATGCGGCGGACGGGTATCGAGCACGCGACACGGCGCCAGATTGTACAGGGACAACGGATTGGGATTGGAGCTCGCCGGGGCGAAGAATCCATCGACGTCGATGAGGAGATCGATATCGTCGGTGACATAAACATCGATCGAGCCTTGCGTTCCAACCGGCACAATCGCCGCGTTGGCAACCACCGTGCCCGTGGGTGCGTTAATGGTGGACACCGTCGGCTGCGACTCACCCGTCGGCCACACTGTCAGGTAGTTAAGCGTCTTGTGCGGTATTGCGGTCATATTCAGCGAATAAGCCTGCGCGCTATCAGGAATGTTGCAGTTGCTCGACAGAACAGGAAAGATGCGCGGCGTCGAACCACCTTCGAGGTACGGACCGCCCAGCGGTCCGGTCGGCCCGCGCGTATCGACAACGCGGCACGGCGTCAAGGGAAAGAACGGCAGCGTCGTGACGTCTGGGGTGCCGGGGGCGGCGAAGTAACCGTCGATATCGATGATGACGTCGGTCTTGTTGGTCACATAGACACTGACAGACTCATTCGGCGAGCCGGCCGGAACGATCGCAGCATTGGCCTTCACTCTGCCGTCATAGGAATTCAGGGTGGAAACGACCGGCATCGTCTGTCCCGTCGGCCAGATGGTCAGGTAATTCAGCCCCTGCCATGGCACGACCGTCACGTTCACGGAATAGGCCGCCGCGATTGAAGGAATGTTGCTGCACGGACCTTGCGGAATGGCGAAGTCCCGCTCCGTGTTGGCGTCCATCGTAGGCCCGCCGAACGGGCCCGGCGCACCGCGTGTGTCCACCACGCGGCACGGAGCTATGGAAACAAATTGCAATGGAGCTTGCGCGTACGAAGCGATAGAGGATGCGAGAAGAACGAAGAAAAGGAAAAAGAACAGAACTGTGTACAGGCGGCGGCCCTTTGACATGAAATGCCTCCCTGAGTCTGGCAGCTCAAGAGGCGGATCAACCCGCGCTACCTGAGCAGCACAGGATCGGCCGGTGGGCACCGTCTTTCGGCCTGGCGAAGTGGCACAAACAAATACAACCACACCGGTCGTATTCGCCTAAATTGTCGTAGCACCTTCGGCATATCCCCTAAGGCTTTTTGACTATTTTCCAGTTACTTGTTTCAAATCGGGAGGCAAGGGTGGAAGGTGGCTTTGCCCTTATTGACGCTGTCATCAGTCTTTCTAACGCGAAGCAAGTTACCCCGTAAAATCTGCAAAAGCGAAGCCATCGCGAAGCACAATCTCTCCCGCCTGAAGAGGAATTGCCGCGCTGAACATCGGCCCGGCGTAGACGCAGGAATGAAATTCGCCATACTCGCCGCAGGGATCGATGCCGGTGGGAAGATCGGTTAGCAGTGCTTCGTCGAACTCGCGACCGGCGAAGCTCGCCGGCAGTTTCTTCAGATCGACGCAGGTCAAGCGCGCACGCAGTCCGCCGGCGATCATGGTGCGCGCCAGCTCCGGCGTGGGCAGCTGCCATAGCGGAAACAGCGGCTTGAGCCCGGTCGGCGCCAGTTGTTTCTCGCGATACGCGCGAATGTCTTCGAGAAAGAGATCGCCGAAGGCGACTGCCTCGACCCCCTCGCTCACCGCGCGATCGCAAACCTCGCGCATGCGCTGCTCGTAGATTTCGTTGGAGCACGGCCACGGCAGCGGCACCGTCCACAGCGGCAGGCCTGCGGCCTTCGCCTGAGCTTCCAGCACTGAGCGGCGCGTCGAGTGCATGGCGACGCGATCGAACTCGCTGTTGAGCGTGGTGAGCAGGCCGGCGATTTCGCAATCGTCCCGCTGGCGCAGGACGTGTAACGTCCACGCGCTGTCTTTGCCGCTGCTCCAGGAAAGCAGAACTCGCGTCATGGCGACACTATAAAGCACGCTGCAGCGCCAACAAGTGCATGGCAATAGGTGATATTACCCGTTGTTTGTTCCCGGTCGCCGTGTTAGAACTAGCTTCCAATTTTTGCCCCAGCTTCGGGGAAAGTTTATGAAGTCTTAAAAGCTCATGCGCCACTGTCTTTGGATCGGCTTTCTACTTGGTCAACTGCTCGCAGCGCAAGCGCCGCCGCCGGCTGCGCAGCAGAGCGCTTCGCGTCCCAGCCGGCAGGCGTCTACGACAACTCCGGCAGCCGCATCCCCCGACTATTCGAAGGAAGCCGCCATCGTCGAGCGACTGGCTACCAAGGTCGCGTTCAACAGTGACGGAACCGGGACCCAGGAGACCATCGCCGTCGCTCGCGTGCAAACTGAGGCCGGCGTGCACTCGCTGGCCGTGCTCAGCTTTTCCTATCTCAGCTCCAGCCAGAGCGTGGAGATCGATTACGTGCGCGTCCGCAAGCCCGACGGTTCGGTGGTCACCACCCCCGACAGCAATGTTCTGGACATGCCGGCGGAGGTGACGCGCTCGGCTCCCATGTACAGCGACATTCACGAGAAGCACGTCACGGTGAAGGCGCTCGGCGTGGGCGATGTGCTGGAGTACATGATCCGCTATCGCATCTTGAAGCCGCAGGTGCCGGGCCAGTTCTGGTTCGAATACACCTTTGCCCAGGACTCGATCGTACGCGACTACGAACTACAGATCACCGTTCCGGCTGATAAGTATGTAAAAGTCGTCAGTCCTCATTACAAGCCCGAAGTTCGGCAGGATGGCGACAAGCGTGTCTACCTCTGGAAGACCGCTGTGCTGGAAACGAAAACTCAGGAGCCGCGGCGCTATGGTCCGTCGCCCGACGTCCAGATCACGACCTTCCGCAACTGGAATGAAGTCGGCCAGTGGTACAACCAGATCCAGGCGCCACAACTGGTCGAGACGCCGCAAATCAAGGCCAAGGCCGCGGAGCTGACCAAGGGCCTGACCAGCGAAGATGACAAGATTCGCGCCATCTACGATTTCGTCTCGACGCACTTCCACTACGTCTCGCTGTCGTTGGGCAACGGCCTGTATCGGCCGCATCCGGCCGAAGACGTTCTGGAGAACGAGTATGGCGATTGCAAGGACAAGCACACGCTGCTGGCGGTTTTGCTGGGCGCTGCCGGGATTGAAGCCTGGCCGGCACTCATCAGCTCGACGCGAAAGATTGATCCGGATGTTCCCTCGCCCGGACAGTTCGACCACATGATCACCTATGTTCCGCGCAGCGGGCAGCCGTTGTGGCTGGACACCACCGCTGAGGTTGCGCCGATGGGACTGCTCCTGCCAGTCCTGCGGGACAAAGAAGCGCTGGTCATTCCCAAAGACAAGCCCGCCGAGTTGATCGCCACTCCGGCGAATCCGCCGTTTCCGGCCGCGACCACGTTCGCCATCAATGGAACATTAGCTCCGGACGGCACCTTCACCGGTCACGTCGAGGAGAGCCTGCGCGGCGATGCCGAGGTGCTGTACCGGCTGGGCTTCCGCACGGTTGCGCCGGCGCAGTGGAAACAACTGGTGCAGAACATTGTGAGTACCCAGGGATTCGGCGGTGAGGTGAGCAATGTGCAGGCGTCGTCGCCGGACGATATGAGCAAGCCGTTTACCTTCTCCTACGACTACACCCGCAAGGATTACAGCGATTGGGGCGATCGCCAGATCATCGCGCCGCTGCCGCCGCTCGGCATCGAGGGCGCAGCCACGCAGCAGAAGGCGCCGCTCGATCCCGTGTTTCTGGGCGCGCCGGGACAGGTGCATTACACCGCGAAGCTGCAGTTGCCGCTCGCGGTCGTGAAAGTGCCGGGCGACGTATTGGAGACGAAGCCCTGGGCGAATTTCCAGTCGCAGTATAAAGCCGACGGTCAGACCATCACGGTCGAGCGTGTCCTCAAGATCAAGCAGAGCGATGTACCGCTGGCCGACTGGACGCAATACCAACAGTTCGCGAAAGCCGTCTCCGATGATTGGGGTGCGTGGATCCAGCTTCATAACGCTTCGAGCACCACCGCGGGCAGCACCGATAAAGCCACCACGCCGGAGGTGAGTCCTGAGGTGCAGCCGCAAATGCGGCAAGCAGTCGAGGCGTTGCAGCGGAACGATCTGGCGACCGCGGAATCGCTCATTTTGCAGGTGTTGCAGAAGGACCCTCAGGCTCAGAACGCTCATCTGATGCTCGGCTACATCTACGGCCGGCGTAATGACATGCCGGCAGCGATCGAGCAGTTCCGCAAGGAGCAGCAGCTGTATCCCAACAACGCGGAAACCTATCGTCCGCTGGCGGCTTATTACCTGTACAAGAAGGACTACAGCCTTGCCGAGGAGCAATTCCGCAAGTGGCTGCAAATTGACCCGACGAACTACGACGCGATGCTCGGCCTCGACCAGGTCCTGCAGCGGCAAAAGAAATACACCGACGAGGTGACGCTCTGGGAAAGCGCCTACAAGCTGATGCCCGACCGCCCCGAAGTCGCGTATTCCTTAGGCCTGGCTTACGTCCGCGCCAAGCAACCCGATAAGGCCCTGCCGCTGCTGGAAAAAGGACTGGCGACGGAGACCAGGCCGATCGTCTTCAACGATGTGGCGTATGTCCTGGCCGATGAAAACGTGGCGCTCGACCAAGCGCAGCAGTGGGCCGAGAAAGCGCTGCAGATGCTGGAAGCCGAGTCGTTGAAGACCGACTCCGACGAGGCCGCGCTCGACAACACGCGCAATCTCGACGCGACCTGGGACACGCTGGGCTGGGTGTACTTCCATCGCGGAGAATACGAAAAAGCCGAGCCCTATTTGCACGCAGCCTTCGCGCTTTCGCAGGATTCGACCGATGGCGACCATCTGGGACAGAACCTGGAAAAACAAGGCAAGAAGGAGCAGGCTGCGCACGCTTACTCGCTGGCGATGGCTTCGCCCGACCATGCCGACAAGAGCGCTATCCGCGAGAGGTATGTAAAGCTGACGGGCAAGCAGCCGGGCACCTTTGAGATTTCACTGCCGCCAGGTCCACAGTATAAACAAGACAGGATAACGTCCAAGGAAAGCCCCTCGCCGTACCACATGGACGCGCGCGAAGAATTGAGCCGCATACGCACTTACAAGATTTCCGGTGCTCCTCCAGCGAAGGGCAGCGCGACCTTCGCAGTGGTGTTCTCGCCGGGCAAGATCGAGGAGGTGCAGTTCGTCAGCGGCGAGGAGGGTCTGAAGCCGATGACCAGCGCCATCCTGGCGTCTTCGATGCGAGCTGAATTTCCGAACAGCGATCCTACCCACATTTCGCGGCGCGGCATCCTGGTGTGCGAGAGCTCGGGTTGCGAGCTTACGTTGCTCCCGAGCGACAGCGCGCATGCCGAGCAGTAAACCGAACTCCCGCCGGGTTGGAGCGCTTAAGCCTTCAACTCATCCTGATGTCCGAAAAGAAAAAGCGCCCGCAGTGCTGCGGACGCTTGGCGATGAGAGTTTGAAGTCAGCAGCTAACGCCTACTGGCAATCGGCGCACGACACCAACTGCGAGTTCTTCAGCGCGCGTTCCACCTGCTCTAAAGCGCGGGCGCGGGCGCAGCGGGCAATCTCCATGTTCTGCCGCACCAGGCGTTCGGTCATATTGCGCGACATCTGCTCGGCGTTGCGTGACATTTCTTCCGAGTTGCGCGTCATCTCTTCGGTCATGCGCCGCGCCATGTCCTGCTGCTGCTGCACCATGTCCCGCTGCTGCCACGCCATCTGCCGCGCCATTTCAGCCTGCTGCTGAATTTTAGGGAGATTGAGTTCGGCCAGCAGCTTCGACGTGTCGGGAACATCGACGCGCATCGGAGTGCTCATGGTCTGGGCGCGCAAGGCCTGGGGCGCATCGCCGTCCGGTTGCACGATCCAGACATGGTAACGCGTGCACGCATGGGCAGCCCGCACCAGCGACCGGGCGCCGTGAGACATGGCCGTGAAGGTGACCACCAGGGCTAGGGCCGCAATCAGGTATCCGCGCTCCATACTGCCTCCTCAGAATCTCGACGTCTTGCTGCTCAGACGCGGTGGCCGGAGCAACGTTAGTTCGTTTGGGATGAACCGCCGGGCGACGCTTTGAAGTGAGACTACACGTCAAGGGCCAAAGTAGCTTACATCTAAGCCATTGCGAATCAAGTGCATTGCCATGCGGCGCGATCGAATTGCACCGTCGCGCCGTCCACGGATGGTTTCCTTGTCCGCCTGCGGACAGGGTGCCCGCTTTTCGTTTGACGCGTCTGTCACATCATCCTAAACTCCGAGGCAGTGTCCGCGTCGTCTCCCAGCATTGGCCAAGTGCTCGGGCATTACCGCTTGCTCGAGCAAATCGGCGCGGGCGGCATGGGCGTGGTCTTCCGGGCTCGCGACGAGCAGTTGCAGCGCGACGTGGCCGTCAAGATCCTGCCGCATCATCTCTTCACCGATCCGGTGCGACGCGAGCGTTTTCGCAAAGAGGCGCTCGCAATTGGCCGGCTGAACCATCCCAATCTCGCCATGGCCTTCGACTTCGGTTCCGAAAACGAAGTCGATTACCTGGTCACTGAATACATTCCCGGCATCAACCTCGACGAGAAAATCAGCGGGCAGCCCCTGCCGCTGAAGACGGTGCTCGAGCTGGGCATTCAGATTGTGAGCGGACTGGAAGCCGCGCACCATGCCGACGTGCTGCATCGGGATTTGAAACCCGGCAACATCCGCATCAACCGCGACGGACAAGTCAAGATTCTCGATTTCGGCCTGGCCAAGCTGACCGGACCGATCGACGCCGGCACGCAGACGGCGACCCTGGATAGCGAGCTCTCGCTCAGCGGCACACTGCCCTATATGGCGCCGGAGCTGCTGCGCTCGGAAACGGCCGACGCCCGCGCCGACATCTGGGCTGCCGGCGCAGTGCTGTATGAGATGGCCACGGGACGGCGCGCTTTCCCCGATCGCCAGCCCTCGATGGTGATCGACTCCATCCTGCACTACGATCCCGTCCGGCCCACGCTGATCAATCAACAGCTTCCGCCCGCGGTGGAGGCGATCATCGGGAAGGCGCTGGAGCGCGATCCCGAGCGGCGCTACCAGACAGCCGGCGAGTTGCGTGCCGACCTGGCGCGTATCCTTGCGGGCGATACCCTGGCTACCGACACGCTGCGTCACTCCCAGGAACGGGAGCGGTCGGGCCGCGCGCGCCGTGTGAAATTGGGCGCGATTGCGGCGGCGGCGCTGCTGGCGGCATTTTTTATCGCCTATGGCGCACATCGCTGGTGGCCGCGTCTGGCACCGCCGCAGCAGAAGATTCTGGCGGTGTTGCCCATTGAATCGGTGGACCACGATCCGGCAACCGCGGCCCTGGGACTTGGCCTGACCGAGACGCTGACCGCGAAGCTGGCGCAGGCCAGCAACAGCAACTCGGTACAGGTGGTTTCGCCGCGCGATCTCCGCGACCAGAACGTGAAAACCGCCGACGACGCGCGGCGCGAGTTCGGCACCGACTATGTGCTGGAGAGCAGCCTGCAAAAGTCGGGGACTGCCGTGCGCATCAACTGCTATCTGGTGGATTCTAAAACCCACCGCCAGCTCGCCGCGCGCACCATCGAAAGCGATACCGGTGACACCTTCGCGCTGCAGGACGAAGTGGTCAACGCGGCGCTGGATATGCTGCCGGGCAAGGTGAATGCCGCCGAGCGCCAGGCGCTGGCGGCGCGTCAGGATACCCAGCCCGCCGCTTATGAAGCCTACATCCGCGGCCGTGGCTATTTGCAGGAATACGAAAAGCCGGAAAACATTGACTATGCTATCTCCGCCTTCAATCAGGCGCTGAAGATCGATCCTAACTATGCGCCCGCATACGCCGGACTGGGGAATGCTTACTGGACCGGCTTCCGGCAGTTCAACAAGGGGCCGGAGTGGGTGACAAAAGCGTCGGAGAATTGCCAGAAGGCGCTGGCGCTAAACCCGAATTTAGTACAAGGGCACGTTTGTCTCGGCAATGTTTTGAATGGTACGGGTAAGTATCAGGAGGCGGCAGAACAGTTTCAGCAGGCGCTCAACGCAGGGGCCCATAGCGAAGAAGTATGGCGTGGCTTGGCCGACGCTTACACCAACGTCGGTAACTTCGCGGCCGCCGAAGAGACTTATAAGAAGGCAATCGCACTCAGGCCAAACTATTGGGCGGTCTATAACTGGCTGGGCGTTTTTTACTATAACCAGGCGCGCTATGACGAATCCGTGCAGACGCTGCTGAAGGCCAGCCAACTGGCGCCGGATAACTACAATGTGTACGCCACACTGGGTGGCGCGTATGTTACCGAAGGCCGCTATGACGAAGCGATCAAGGCATTTCAGCGCGCTATCGACCTTCTGCCCGATTCCGATGCCTACAACAATCTGGGCTATACCTACATCCTGATGCACCGGTATCCGGAAGCGATCAATGCATTAGAAGCGGGAGTGAAGCTTAACGAGCGCGAGTGGCAAACCTGGGGAAACCTGGGCGATGCCTTATATTGGAGTCCCGATCGCCGCAGCGAAGCTAGCGCAAACTATGAGAAAGCTATATCGCTGCTGAAGTCGGTAATTCAGGTTAACCCTAAAGATAGCGAAGCGCTCGCCTATCTTGCCGACTATTCCGCCATGCTAGGCAAGCGGGAAGCAGCCATGGAATATCTCCATCGCGCGCAGGAGGTCGCGCCCGGAGAAGGCGAAGTATTATTCCGCAGCGCAATTGTCTATAACCACTTCGGACAGGAAGAGCAGGCCTTTGCTTATTTGAAGAATGCCGCTGACCGGGGTTACTCGCGCGCTATCATCAAAGACACTCCCGACTTTGCCGGCCTGCAACAGCAACCGCGCTTCACCGCCTTGATTGCTGGAAAGTAGAATCCAGCGTCATCGCATGACCAGACCATCACCCATAGGGCTGCACAAGGTCCCGGCATTCGTGCTTACCGAATGATAGGTGGGGTTTGAGGCGCCTGTCGGTAAAGTAGTCGACACAGTATTGCCAGAGGTCGAGGTGAAAGTGCAATTTGCAGCACCGCAATTGTTCAACACAACCGTGATCGAGGTCGCGGCCGACGGACCAACCCAGGTTACTTGCGTGCCTTTGGGCACGACGGCATTACCGCCCTCGACCCCGTTTTGAGTGCAGCGATTGCTACTGGCCGCGTCAGCTCCCAGAACGATATTGGTATTGGTTTGCGACCATAGCATGGTGGAAGCCAGGCACAGAAAGATACCTAGCAGGAAATACCGCTGACGCTGTGACATTCGTTCCTCCTTTATAGTACGAAACGCGGCCAGATAATCAGTACAGCGGCCTTGCGGAAACCGGGAAGACTTGCCCCAAGAACAATAGCACTTGGCGAATTGCTGTCAATAGCTTCGGAGGGTGCTGTACTGATCTAATTCCGTGTTGCTTCCTCACCGGCGCCCAGGATTACGATGTCGAAGTCTTCAAACTTAGGATGTCCTGTCAGTCATGACAGAAGATGCAGCGTTTGTTGTTGTCATGGTGCAGCTTGGCGCAATACGGCTCAACCCCATTACGGGCCCACAGAAACAACTCCGCCGCCACCAGCATGCCCAGCGAAGGAGCAACAAAGTAAATCCACAGCGCGTGCCACTGGCCGGCATGAACGGCGGGGCCGAGCGTGCGCGCGGGATTCGAGCTCATACCCGACAGCGGCGATTCAAAAGTGATGTAGGCAGCAATCAGCAACCCGACAAAGTACGCAGTGTAGCGCGCGAGATTCGCGCGATTGGTAATGACGAGCACCACCAGCATCAAAAAGAATGAAATCCCCACTTCCGCGAGGAAGGCGACGGCGCTGCCCCACATGCCGGGAACGGTGACGGCGTAACGCGCTGCGTCGTCGACCGCGGCGCCTCGCAGCAAGAGTCCGGCGACCCAGACGCCGCCGATTGCTCCCAGAAATTGCGCCGCAAGGTAAAACCAGAAGTCCCAGAATTCAACTTTGCCCAGGCGGTAGTAGGTGAAGGTGACAGCGGGATTAAAGTGCCCTCCCGACTGCTTGCCCCAGGGCGAAAGAATAATCGCGGTGAGGGTTGCACCCATCGCGATACCCATCAGTGCCCGCCGCTCGATGCCACCCATGACGAAGTGCTGCACCGGCGAGTCCGGATCCTGTAGTAGCGTCGCGACGGCGCAGGCCATGAACAAATAAATCGCCAGCTCGGCCGCCTCCATCGCATACTCCGGCCAATGGTGGCGCAGGCTGTCGACGGCACTTAAGCCGCAACCGCGGCGGCGCGCGCGCCACCAGCGCTGCGGAAGCTCATCGACTGCCGGTTGATCGCTCGCAACTTCGTTGGAGGCAGGCAATAGAAGGGCTCCCGATTGGTGAGCGTTGGACGGGCCTCGGTCCACGCCGAGGCGACGGTGGAGGAAGGCAGCAACGCTCCGGCCCGGACGCTTCGCTCAGTTGACGCTTCGGGGAAAAAAGATGCGCCGCGGCGGGGCGAAGATTCGCCAAAAATGCAGCGGTTAATCGGACATGCGCTATGCGGAAGCCGCTCGGACACCTTTCGGCCTACTGCTGCTTGGTTCCGTTGTATTCGACATTGAAGAAGTCGGAGGGAGCGAACGAGGCGATCTTCCAGCCTGTGGGGGTGAGCTTCAGCTGCATCCGCATCTGAACGCTCCGTCGGACAGCAATGCTAGTGGTTTCATACGGATAGGCGTCCATCTCCATCAGAACAATGGCGGAGGCGCGCTCTTTGTCCTGCGCCGCCTGCAGCAGCTGGTAACGGAAGTTGGTCTCCTGAAACTGCCGGAAAAATGCCTGCAGATGGCCCTCAAAATCGGTGCTGTCGGTCAACTCATTCTTGTCGAATACCGAAAGCACGGTTTTCAAGTTGTGGGTGATCATGCCAATTCGCAACGGCTCCAGGACCTGCTTGACGACCAGGTCGCTGATGGTGAGCGGTTGAGACGGACTGGAGGCGGCGGCCTTGGCCGGAGATTGCTGCCCGGCGGCCGGCTGACCCAGCAGGGCGGCGAGCAGAAGAAGGGTGGTCCCGAACGGTTGCATCTAATTCACAAGTAAGTGCCGGTTGACAGTGTCTCGTGCATAATAATGGTTTAGTGGCTCAAGCGCGAACTGCCGCTGAAGGAGTAGGGCGAGGGGCAAGCCGCCTGGGAGTGATGGCCAGCGACGGACCGACGGACGATGCCGGCCATGGCTCTTCGGGTGGGGTCGCGGGACAGGGCCGCGTCAGCGGCCCGGTTAAAACGGCTGCGGCGACGCAACTTTGTGGCGTACCAAGGGTTAGTGCCGATGTGGGCAGCATCGCGCTAGATCGAGTGATGTTGGCTGGTCAACCGGTTCGAGCCACACCGGCACCCGCCATACGGGGCGACTTGGCTGAACCAGTTGTTCTAGAAATGCTGAGCGACGCCGAGGTCATGTTGCGGGTGGCCGCCGGCGACGACATCGCCTTTGATTATCTGGTCGATAAGTATCGCCGGCCGATGATCAGCTTCATGTATCGCATGACGCACAACCAGGCGGTGGCGGAGGAGCTCGCGCAGGAAGTGTTCCTGCGGGTTTATCGCTCGCGGCAGAACTACGCGGCGAGCGCCAAGTTCACCACCTGGTTATATCGTATTGCGACTAATCTTGCGGTCAACCATGCGCGCGACACCAAGCATGAGCGGCCGGAGAACACGGTCAATATCGACCAGCCCGATGTCGACACCGGCATGACCGTGGACGTAGCCGACAGTGGCTTGAATGCGGAGCAGAAGATTCTGCGCCGGGAACGGCTGGCCGCCATCCGGCGCCAGGTGGACGCGCTGCCCGAACGCCAGCGTATGGCCGTGCTGATGCACAAGTACCAGAACATGGACTACAAGCAGATCGCCTCGGTGTTGAAGCTGAGCGAATCGGCGACCAAGTCGCTGTTGTTCCGGGCGTATGAGACCTTGCGCGAAACGTTGAAACAGTATTTATAGCAAGACTGCGAAGTAAGGATTTGGGTACGGTTATGAAGTGCGAAAAACTTCGTCGCGAATACATGGAAGCGGTGTTGAGCGGGCCGGAAGCCGTGTCGGTGGAGGCGCAGGAACACATCCGCGGTTGCGCCGATTGTGCCCGGGAGCTGGCATCGTTTGCTGAAACCATGGCGCTCCTGAATGAGTGGCAGGCGCCGGAACCTTCGCCCTATTTCCATTCCCGGCTGCAGGCTCGTCTGCGTGAACAAGCGGCGACCGCCTCGGCGCAAGGCTGGTTTTCCTGGTTGCGCCGTCCGCTGGCCGCGGCGGTGGCTGCCGTGTTGCTGGCCCTCGGCATCAGCCTGCTGGAGATGAATCATTTCACCGAGCACAACACGCTGGCTACCAACGACAGCGGCGTGGTGCGGGTGGTCAGCGCTCCTGGTACCGCTGTGGGCGACCTGCAATATCTGGATAAGAACGCGGACCTGTTTTCCGAATTCGATGCGCTTGACGGACAATCTTCCACGGAGTAAGCAGAAACCGTGCGCCAAGCCCACTTCCGATTAACAATTGCGATCGTGGTCCTGAGCACCCTTCCGGCGATGGCTTTTTCGGCGAGAGGTGCGGGACACGCGCATTTTGCGTTCGGGGGAGGAATGGGATGGCAGCGCCGTGGAGCCGCCCCCCCATCGCCTCCGCCGGTCGAGCATCCCAGCGCCCCCGCGGCCGGCCCTAGCGAGCCAAGTCCTACTTTTCATCTGCACGGTCCCGGCCCACATCGTGGCGATTGGCTTCGTAAATACATGTCGCTGCCGCCGGACGAACAGGAGCGGCAGCTGCAAAACGATCCCACCTTCCGTAGCCTGTCTCCGCAGAAGCAGAACCAGCTCATGAACCGATTGCGCGAGTTCAATAGCCGCACGCCGGAACAGAAGCAGCAGATCCTGAACCGGATGGAGACCTTCGAGCACATGTCGCCTCAGCAACAGCAGCAGGCGCGTAATCTGTTCCAGCGCTACCACGCGCTTCCCGAGGACGAGCGCAGCAAAGTGTCGCAAGCCTATCGCCGGCTTCGCGGCATGCCGCCTTCGGCGCGCAATGAACTGCTGAACTCCGACGAGTTCAAGAACAACTACACTCCCGAACAGCGCGATCTGCTGCGCGGCATGACCGACCTGAACCTGGGACCCACGCACTAAGCGGTTCCCCTCCCTCATCCTAGTCGTGCGACGCCGCGGCCAGCTTCCGCAGCGCCGCCCGTAAAAATCGTTTAACATCTAAGTTCCGCGCAAATTGTGGCGTTTTCGCAGTTTGGCGCCCGTGGTTATGGTCGAATTGATTCGCGACAGCTATCGCTACTGGGAGCTCATCTGGGCCCTGGCGCTGAAGGACCTGAAGATCCGCTACAAGCGCTCGGTGCTGGGCTTCATGTGGGCGCTGCTGAATCCCGCGTTGCTGATGCTGGTGCTGACCGTCGTCTTTTCCAGCATCATGCGCCTGCCCATCCCGCATTACGCCATCTTCCTGCTCAGCGTACTGTTGCCGTGGACGTTCTTTTCGCAGTCGCTGTCTTATGCGGTGGAGTCGATCGTAACCAACGGGGACCTGATCAAGAAGGTCGCGGTGCCCAAGCTGGTCTTTCCCATGGCAGCGCTGATGTCGAACATCATCAACCTGCTGCTGTCACTGATTCCGCTGGCCATACTGGTGCCGGTGCTGCGCCATCCGTTCTACTGGACGTGGATTTACCTGCCCGTCCCGGTGCTGGCGCTGGCCATTTTTACGCTGGGGATGACGTTCTTCTTCGCCGTCGCCAACGTCTTCTATCGCGATGTCGCGCACATTCTGCAGATCGTGCTTTCGGCGTGGTTTTATCTGACCCCGATCATCTATCCCCTGGACCTGATGCCCGCCAAGTACCACTGGCTGTTCAAGCTGAATCCCCTCATTTACGTGATTAACGGATTCCGGTTGGCGGTATATTACGGGCAACTGCCGCACCTGCGATCGATTGCCGCGTCGTTTGTGTGCGCGTTTATCAGCTTGATCATTGGATTTTCCATCTTCCGGAGATATCAGGATAATTTTGTCTTCTACGTCTGAGTTGCGAATGTCGAGCAGCGAACCGACAATTCGAGTGGAGAACGTGACGCAACGCTTCCGCGTGATTCAGGAGCGTCCCGACACGCTGCGCGAACTTTTCTCCAAGCTGTTTCGCGGCCAGACGAGCTACCACGACTTCGAAGCGGTGAAAAACGTCTCGTTCGAGGTTCCCGCCGGACAGACGCTGGGCATCATCGGCCGCAACGGTTCGGGCAAGAGCACCTTGCTGAAGGTCATTGCGGGCGTGTACCGGCCGAGCAGGGGCCGGGTCGAGGTCCGCGGCTCACTGGCGCCGCTGATCGAGCTGGGCGCAGGCTTCCATCACGAGCTCACCGGCCGCGAGAACATCCTGCTGAGCGGTCTGCTGATGGGTCACTCCAAGCGCGAGATGCTGGCGCGACAGGAGCGCATCATCGACTTCGCCGATATCGGAGATTTCATCGACGCGCCGGTGAAACAGTACTCCTCGGGTATGTACATGAGGCTGGCGTTTGCCGTGGCTACGGAGGTCGATCCGCAAATCCTGCTGGTGGACGAGATCCTTGCCGTGGGCGATGCCGGCTTTCAGGAGAAGTGTTTCCAGCGCCTGAGCCGCTTCCGCGACGCGGGCAAGACCATCCTGCTGGTGACGCATACCATGCGTGACGTGCAGGACCATTGTGAGCGCGTGATCCTGCTGGAGGCCGGATCGGTGGTGATGGATGGCCGGCCGGAAGAGGTGATCGCCCTGTACAAGCAACTGGTGATGCCTGAGGCTGTTGTCGCGCAATAGCGCCGCTCCGATGCACGTCGCCTTCGTCCTTCCTCGTTCGTATCCCTATCGCGGCGGATACGAGAATTCGATTCTGTCGCTGGCGAAGTATCTGGTCCGGCGGGGCCATCGCGCGACGGTGTTTACCTCCACGGCGAACGACCTGGAAGCATTCTGGCTTCCTGGCTTTCGGACCTTTCCGCAGGAAGAATGTGCGGTGGATGGCGTCGTCCTGCGCCGGTTTCCCATATCCTACAATGTGGTATCACGGCGCATGACTCGCGTGCTGGGCCTGGCGCCGTATTGGCGCTGGAGGGCGCAATACTGGCGGCCTTCGTTTCACGTCGTCGGACTCGCGGAGGCTTTGCGCAAGGTCGACGCCGACCTGATCCACGTAGGTCCCCTGCCCTATAACAGCGTCATGTACGCCGGCCTGCGCGCGGGCGAGTCGCGCGGTATTCCAGTGGTCGCGACCCCCTGCTCCCATCTCGGCGAGCCGGGCAGCGACGCGGTTGTGAAGCACTATTTGCAACCGCATCAGGTCGAGCTGCTGCGTCATTCCAGCCGCGTCTTCTGCATGACCGCGACCGAGCGCGAACACCTTCGCGTTTGCGGCATCGCGGACGAGAAGCTGCGCGTGACGCCGTTCGGCATCGACCTGGCAACGGTGACCGGCGGTGATCCTGACTACCTGCGCAAGCAGCACAACCTCGACGGCCCGGTGGTTCTGCATCTCGGGATGAAGGCCTACGAGAAAGGCTCGGAGACGCTGGTCGAGGCGATGAAGCTGCTCTGGGCGCGCGGATCGAAGACATGGCTGGTGCTGGCGGGACCGAGCCTTTCCACCTTCGACACGTTCGTCACCTCAGCCGGCAAGGACTGTCCGCGGCTGCTCAATCTGCCGCCATTTGCCGACGAAGAGAAGCGCGACCTTCTTGCCTCGGCCACAATCGTCGCGCAGCCATCGCGCGTGGAGTCGCTGGGGCTGGTGCTGATCGAGGCGTGGGCCAACCGGAAACCCGTAGTTGCCGCCGACACTGCGGTGTCGCGTGAGTTGATTGCGGCGAACGGCGGCGGCGTGACCGTGCCCTTCGGCAATGCGGAGGGGCTGGCCCAAGCGCTCGACAAATTGCTCGCCGATCCTGCGGCGCGCGCAGCCATGGGAGACCGTGGTTATCACACAGCGCTCGAGTATCAGGGCGACCTCGCGTGGCAGCGCTTCACCGCCGAATTCGACCGCATCGTTCACTCGTGAACTGCTCCCGATGCGCCTTCCCTTGCACGCTTTTGTTCTGATCGATGGGAGTGTGATCAAGTACCGCGATCCCATACCGGCCGGGCCCGGTGCCCCAGGTTCGCGTCCCGATTTTGGACGCTAACCTGGGTGAAGAATTGGGAACCAGCTTATACTCACAATCTCGAGAGGTCCCCAGGTTAGGCCAAACGAAGGCCGGATGCCGGGTGCCCCATCCTTCCCGCTTCAGCGGGAGGGTGGGCCGTGGGGACGATTCAGACCGTGGGCCCATCCTCTCGCCTGGGAGGCGAGAAGGATGGGGCACCCGATTGTACTTGGGTAATATCTGTAAATAGGAAAGGTTGGGGCACCCGGCTCAGATGGTGAGGAGATATATGCGCCGTCGATTGTTATCGATGACGATTTTCGTAATCGTCGCGACAGGTGGGCTTTGGACGCAACAGACGAATTCTGGTGTTCCCGTAGACAATGACTTCTTGCCTGCAGGCCCGTTTCTCTTCGAGCCCGGCATGGTACGCCCTTCGTACATGGACGCGTTCGGTTATCGCCCGCTTATTAAGTCTCCAGACGGTAATGCTCAGATTACGATCACGGGCCCGCGGGAGTCCCTGAAGGCATGGGTCACCCTTCAGTTTTTGGGGCAGTATATGCAGGGCCTAGAGTACCGAGTATGGCCGGTTGAGGGGGGGAGCGTGGCTGTGTTATGGAGGCCAGACAGCCAAGCGTTTGCAGTAACGGACAACCGGTACGCCAACGCTTCGTACGTGCTCGTGTGTGGGACCGAGTTTAGGATCGGAGAGAACGAGCCAGGCTTGGGCGTTCCGATTACCGATCTCACGCCTATCGTGCGAAAAGCTTTTGAAGGGCGAGCACGGGAATACTACAAGACCGACAACTACGATATTCCCTTGTTCTATGCCAAGGTTCTTCGTTGGATCGCAAATGATGAGCTGCTGATCGGCGTCAGCGCCCGGACTTCCGGTCCGGCGGCATCTCGGGGTCTGGGCGTAAGAGAATGGGACTTTGGGTACTTGGTCGACGTTCCAAGCGAGAAAGTGGTACGTGAGGTCGATAAAGATCAACTGCTTTCGGAGTACAAAATCAAGGTGCCCAACTACTAAAGCTGAGGTCTGGAACAGGTATGCCTATGTCGGCGGGTGGCCCACCCTTTTAACCTGGCTCCTGAACAATCGGATGGGGCACCCGAATGTACTTGGGTAATATCTGAAAATAGGAAAGGGTGGGGCACCCGGCCTGGGGGCAACCATTTTGGCTGCTAGTGTCAATAAACTGTACGTCGGCGAGTTCACTTCAGGGAGCGTTTAGAATGTGGCGGTGTCGTGCATATGGTAGCGTTGCTCTGATGGCTTGCTTGATTGAGCTGCTTGGAATTTGGGGCACTACTGCGATCACCGCTCAATTGTCAACGAGCAGTTCCT
>Ga0335073_10000110_pt1 | contig 90734 bp, 82 predicted proteins | sample Lox_Sample_22_FD_207093 | JGI IMG/M metagenome (GOLD analysis project Ga0335073, IMG submission 207093) | Soil microbial communities from Loxahatchee National Wildlife Refuge, Florida, United States - Lox_Sample_2.2 | ecosystem: Environmental > Terrestrial > Soil > Wetlands | place: USA...
CCCCGACGGCCGGATCATCGGCGAGACTCGGCTGCGAGGGGATCGGCACGCGCCGCACCTCCCGTGAGACGAGCGGCCCCGAGGTGTCGCGAATATCAACGTCCACAGTCACCGACATTCCAATGCGCAGAGGATGTGCCCGAAGTTCCCGCGGTTCGAGCTGCACGCGGACCGGCAGCCGCTGGACGATCTTGATCCAGTTCCCGGAGGCGTTTTGCGCCGGCAGCAGCGCGAAAGCCGAGCCTGTGCCGGCGGAGAGTCCGACGACTTTGCCGTGATACACAGCTGAGCCGCCGTAGACGTCCGCGCGGAGTGTCACCGGTTGGCCGACCCGCACATCCCGCAGCTGCACTTCCTTGAAGTTCGCATCTACCCACACCGTATCGAGGGGCACGACACCCATGAGCGGCGTGCCGGCGGCAACGCGCTGCCCTACCTGGACCGTGCGACGAGCCACGACGCCACTCACCGGCGAGGTGACGCGGGTGCGTCGCAATGCGAGCCACGCATCCCGAACCGCCGCCGCGGCCGCAAGCACCTCGGGATTCGTAGCGACCGTCGTACCGTCGATCTGTGCTCTCGTCGCGTTCAACTGCTCGCGCGCCGCCTCGAGCGTTGCACGGATCTCCGTTACATCCTCCTCGGTGTGCTGGAATTCTTCACTGGAGACTGCACCGTCGCTCAAGAGCCCGGTGCGCCTTTGGTAGTCTCGCTGGGCGCGTTGGAGGCTCACCTCCCGATCGACGATCTCGGCTCGCAATTGATCCGCCTGAGCGAACAGTGCGCGCACACCACGTACGGCGCGGCCGAGATTGGCCTCAGCCCGCCTCACGGCCACCTCAGCGTCCGCGGGATCGAGCTCCAAGAGCGGTTGGTCCCGAGCGACGAATTGAGTGTCATCCGCGTGGAGCCCGATGACCGTGCCCGGGACCTCGCTCGTGATCTGCACCACATCGCCATCCACGTAGGCGTCATCCGTGCTTTCAAAATGCCGCGCATAGACGAACCAGTAGCTCCCATAGGCGGCCGCGCAAAGCATCACCACGAGCGCCAGGATCGTGAATCCGCGGCGCCGCGACGATTTGGGAGGTGCCGCGGACGTTGCCACTGCCGGCGGGGCCGCAGGAACCGCGGCCGCGGATGCCGCGGGCGACGCGGGTGGCGTGTGCGCCTCGGGAATCGTAACGGACTCATTCATGGACAATCTCCCGGACGGATTACCGGTTAGCGACGGGCCGCGGCAGCCATTACCGGGGAGTCCGGTCGGAAATCTCCGCCTACGTCGATGAGTAGATTTACCCGCGCGCTGGCGAGTGCCGATGCGAGATTGACACGCTGGCGCCGCGCATCGAGCACCTGGGTCTCGGTACTGAGTACCGTGAGATAGGTCGTCAAACCGGCCTTGTAGCGTTCCGTCGCCAGGCGGAACGCGGCCTCCGCATCATCGAGGGACTGCTGCTGCTCCGTGAGACTAGTGTTGAGTGAGGTGATATCGCTCAGTTGATTGGCCGTTTCCTGCACGGCCGTCAGGACCGCCTGGTTATAGGCGGCTACAGCGACGTCGATATCCGCGACGTTTGCACGATACTTCGCCTTGAGCTTGCCTGCGTCGAATAGCGGCAGGTCCAACGCCGGACCTACGCCGTACGTGGCCGCGCGACCGAGAAACAGGTTCGGGAATTCACCCACCGCAGCAGTGCCACCGAAGGCTAGCAGGTTGATGTTGGGGTAAAAATCCGCCTTAGCCACCGCCAGACCCGCCTGTGCTGCCGTAATCCGCAAGCGCGCCGCAAGGACATCGGGACGCCGCGCAAGCAGGTCGATCGGCAGAGAAGTGGGCAGTGGCAGCACTGCTTCCGCGCGCAACTCGGGATGCTGAATCTGGCCGTATTCGCTCGCGCCGCGGCCCGCGAGCGCCGCGAGCAAATGCACATCGCGATCGATTGCAGCCTCGTCTGCCAGACGTTCGACACGTGCCTCGGGCACCTCACCGGCCGCCTGCCTCAGCTCGACGTTCGTGTCCAGACCTGCGCTCAGTCGGCGCCGGGTGATGTCGAGGATTTGCGCGCGCTGTTGCTCCTCGCGCCGTGCTACATCGACCAGTTCGTAGCAGCGCTCAAGGTCGATGTACGTGCGCACCACTGCACTCACGATGGCGAGTCGCGCGGCCGCCGCATCGAGCGCCGCGGCATCAGCCTCTCCACGCGCCTGTCGCACGAGGGAGGCCTGCCGCCCCCAGAAATCCAGGGCCCACGAGAAATTCACGAGATCGCCGCTCAGCCACAAGGAGGACCCCGCAAATTGCTGCGGGATCGCAGCCTTACCGCTGGTTCGTTCCCGCGTCACCGAGGCGTCGTATGAAACGTACGGCCACAAACCTGCCCACGTCGCATCGACCACAGACTGCGCCCGATGCAGCCGCCCCAGCGCCTCACCCAACGTGGGGTTGTCCGCGAGCGCCGCTTCAACCAGCCGATTGAGCTGCGGGTCTTGGTACGCCGTCCACCAAGCACTGCCAATCTGCGCGGGCGCTCCGGTGAGCCCCAGGTCTACTCGCCGCTCCACGGGCTTTACCACCGGCGCGACTTTCGGCGGAGTTATGCAGGCTGCCAGCAGCAAGCCGGGAAACAGCGCAAGTGCCCTTAAGACCCCGGTCACGCGCCGCGAGTGCAATTCCGCTGAGCGGGACCCGAGTTGCGGCAACCCGCCGCTCGTCCGCACTTTCAACACGCGATGTCCTTCCAGTTTCCGAACCGCGGCGCGAGCGCGCCAGACCCCGCAAGACCGACGCCGGAGCGTGGCCAGGCGTATTCGGACGTCAGCCACTCTCATAAAGACTCTGCGATCTGAAGCGCCTCACTCCATCGAGGAGCAATGGCGAATCCGCCGGGCCGCCGCGCGCACCAATCTTCATCCCGCATCATGCAGATAAGCGCCCCACGCCCGCCATTGCACTTTGGTACCGGAAACATCGGCTCGATCGCGGCAACACCTTCCTAACGCTGAGTCACATCCGCGCCGGGCGGGCTCCCTCGAGCGCCCCTAGACTGCCGATGGGAGGCGGGACGCGAGAGACCTCCTCAGGGCACCGGACACGGGCGAATGTTCCAGATCTCACTCGCGTACTGGGCGATGCTGCGATCGCTCGAGAACGTGCCCGACGCGGCCACGTTCAGTATCGCGCTCTGCGCCCACGCCCCCGGCTCGCCGTAGAGCTTCATGGCGCGACCGTCGGCATCGAGATACGAGGCTACGTCTGCGAGATTTCGGTAGTAATCCCCATGAACCATCAGCGCCTCCCGCAGAGGCTCGAACACGCCGGGTTCCCGACGGCTGAAGTGATCGTTGAAGACGAGATCGAGCGCTGCACGCGTTTCCGGCTCGTGATCATAGTGCCAGTGCGGGTTGTACCAGCCGCGACTATCGGCGATCTGCTGTGCCGTGAGACCGAAGAGGAAGAAGTTCTCCTCTCCAGCCTCCTCCGCCATCTCGATCGTCGCTCCATCGCGCGTACCGATCGTGAGGGCGCCATTCATCATGAATTTCATGTTGCTCGTGCCGCTTGCTTCGTAGCCTGCCGTCGAGATTTGGTTGGACAGGTCGGAGGCGGGTATCAGTCGCTCGGCGAGCGTGACGTCATATTCCGGGAGAAAGACGACCTTCAGACGTCCATCCATCGCGGGATCCTCGTCGATCGTAGCCGCGACGCTGTTGATGAGCTTGATGATCAGCTTTGCGAGGCGATAGGACGAGGCCGCCTTGCCGCCGAAGAAGAACGTACGTGGCGGCATTTCGAGGGTTGGGCTCGCTCGCAAACGGTTGTACAGAACGATGACTCGCAGCACATTTAGGAACTGCCGCTTGTAACCGTGAATACGCTTGATCTGGCAGTCGAAGATCGCCTCCGGATCGACCGCTATCTTCGAGGCTCGCTGGAGCCAGGCGACGAACCGCTCCTTCGCGGCCCGCTTGGCCGCCAGGAATTCCCCGCGCATCCCGGCATCCTTGGCCAGCGGTCCGAGGCGGCGCAGCTCCGCGAGGTCGGTGATCCACCCCTGACCGATCGCGTCGGTAATGATGCGCGCGAGGGACGGATTCGCCAGCCGCAGCCAGCGCCGCGGCGTCACTCCGTTCGTCTTGTTGTTAAAGCGCTCCGGAAAAAGCTCGGCGAGATCGCGCACGGTCGTCGTTCGGAGCAGCTCCGAGTGAATCTTCGCGACGCCATTCGTGCTGTGCGAGCCCAGAATTGCGAGGTTCGCCATGCGCACGTGCTTGCGGGGCCCCTCCTCGATCAGGCTCACCCGTGAGATCCGCCCGTCATCCGCGGCGTGATGCGCACGAAGGTCCTCCAGAAAGCGGCGGTTAATTTCGTAGATGATCTCGAGATTGCGCGGAATCACGAGCTCGAACCACTCGACCGGCCACTTCTCGAGTGCCTCCGGAAGGAGCGTGTGGTTGGTGTAGGCAAGCGTACGCTTGGTGATGTCCCACGCACTCTCCCAGTCAAGATGACCCTCATCGAGCAGGATTCGCATGAGCTCGGGGACCGCAAGCGCGGGATGGGTGTCATTCAACTGAATTGCCGCCTTCTCCGGCAGAACATGCCAATCTGAACTGCCGCTACGGAAGCGGCGTGTGAGGTCGGCGAGAGAGCAGGCGACGAGAAAATACTCCTGGACGAAGCGCAGCTCCTGCCCATAGATGGTCGAATCATCGGGGTAAAGAACCCTGGTCAGGAGCTCGGCCCGGATGCTTTCCGTCAGCGCTCCGATGAAATCGCCCGCGTCAAATCGCTTGAGATCAAAGTAATCCGATGCGGCGGCGCCCCACAGGCGCAACGTGTTGATCGACTTGGCCCCGTAGCCCACGATCGGCCGATCGAACGGTATTCCGATGAGCGTCGACGGTCGTCCTCGGACCGGCTGCACCCGACCCTCCCGCAGCTCGAGCGAACAGCCCAACTTGACCTCAACCGCCTCATCGGGTCGCGCGATCTCCCAAGGATCCGGGCGGCGCAGCCAATTGTCTGGTTTCTCTTCCTGCCAACCATCGCGGATCGTCTGCCTGAAGGTGCCGTACTCGTAGCGCAGTCCGTAGCCCATCGCCGGCAGGGAAAGCGTCGCCAGTGAATCGAGGTAACATGCAGCGAGGCGCCCGAGGCCGCCGTTTCCGAGACCGGCGTCCGGCTCCTGCTCGAGCAGGAAAATCCAGTCGAGATCCTCTTGGGCCGCAATCGACGGAACCTGCGAATCGATGAGCAGATTCAGCAGATTATTCGCGAGCGAACGTCCAATGAGGAATTCCATCGAGAGATAGTAGACCTGCTTCGGCCTGAAGCGCGCGTAAGTCTCCTCGGTAGATATCCAGCGCGGCGCGATGAGGTCGCGCACCGCGCGGGAGAATGCCGCGAAACGCTCCCGCGTAGTTGCGCGTGTCGTAGCGGCGGCGCGATCCCTCAGTAGGTGCTCGCGATAGAGCCTGCGCACGAGCTCGCGGAGCTGAGCCAGATCGTGATCTTCTGGCTGGGGCACGGCGGTTGCCGCCAGTTGGGCCGCAGTGGTGCTTACGTCCTCAGCAACATCCATGCATATTTCTCCCGCGGTGGACTGCGATTCGCGCGCGCCCGGACGGTCGCCCGCCGGAACGCTCCCGATGAATTTTGGCCCCTATCCGAGCGCCTACCTGAAGGGATACTCCGTGAAGATGTAATCGTGCGCGGCGACACGCGTGTGGCATGCGTATCCGCATTCGAATCCGGCTTCGGCGGGCGCGAACGTCTTGGTGGCTGGGTCATAGAAAAACTTGGCGTATGCCCAACCGTGGGTCCGCGGGAACCTGTCTGAGTCCTTCTCGATGAAGGCGAGTGACTTCAAAGTGCCCGGCACCTCCACAAAGTATGGAGAGACTGCATTCCTGCGCTTGCTCCACTCGATCTTCACGATCTTCGAGCCCTCCGGAAACGGCATGCCGTTGCTGGGGACTCCCGCCTTGTAGGCGCGAACCATGATGGCATTTGCCAAAATCACCTTGACGCTACCCTCCGTTTCACTGACCGCGAGGTCCTGCCATGCGTCGTACCCCTTGAACTCCGCGAAGGCGAGACCATCCGGCACTCTGAGGGCGTATCGCGCCTGCGCAGCGCGCACGATGTACGCGATTCCAAGGGCCGCGATCGCGGCGATGGCGACTGTCGAGACGCGCCGCCCGCTGATCTTCACGGGGCTCTCTCCTTCAGGAATCGATTCCCGACCACGGACGACCTCGATCGCCTGGAATGCCGCTCAAAGCTTCCAGAACGCCGGAGCTTCCTTCGGCGCGGAGTTTGCGGAGCGCTCAGCAGCAAGACCAGTGGACCAAGGTATCGGCAATTTCAGGACCGCATGCGCGCGCTCATCCGATTGCGCTCTCCGGGTCACGACGCACTTGATCGAACGGGGCCTTCGCTCGGCTTCGATCGTCACCCGTGCAGCGTCGGGCAGGCGTGATGCTCGAGCAAGAGATCGTGCACGGCGTTGGCATGCCCCTCCTCTCGCGCGACCATTCTTCCGAGCAACGCGCGAGTCGGGACCCTGTACGTGAAGTAGCGGACCCTGTTCCGCTCGGCATGCAGTGGTCCAGGCCTGGTTCTGTTTGATCCGGTGGAGGGGTTTGGCGCCCTTGACCCGTCGCGAGACGATCGTCACGAGGACGGAGAGCGGACCACACCTTGGTCCTATGGATTCCCGAGAGGCCTGCTGGCCCAATGTCACTGGCGTGGCGGGGTGGTGTGGTGTCTGGCGGATGCGCCCGTGAGCCCCGGCGCAGGCCCCGTATTCTGCCGCCACGGAGGATTCTTATGCTTCGCAAGGCGCGAGCGGTCTGGCGCGGCAGCGGCCGTGACGGACGCGGTGATCTCTCATGCGACTCTGGAGTGCTTGACCACACACCTTACTCGTTTCGAACTCGCTTCGAGAATGAAAAGGGCACGAACCCGGAGGAGCTCATCGCGGCGGCACACGCGGGCTGCTTCACGATGGCGGTCGCGTTTCGACTTCAGACAGCGGGATTCACCGCGACGGAGCTCGCCACCGAAGCGGTGGTCAGTCTCGATGCGGACGATAAGGGATTCGCGATCACCCGCTCCGCCTTGAGGCTGCAGGCCCGCGTGCCGGGCATCGATCAGGCCACCTTTGCCCGAATTGCCGCAGAAGCCGAACAAAACTGTCCGGTTTCACGCGTTCTCAGGGCGACGATCACGCTTGATACCGTGCTGGTCTGACTGGAGAAGGGGCCGCCCTGCGAGCACGCCGATCGAGCGTCCCGCCGCCCTCAGGAGCCGAGCGTCATGCCCACCGTTGCGGACCAGTTCGCGGAGCTCCTTCTCCAAGCGGGCGTCAGGCGGATCTACGGGGTCGTCGGCGATAGCCTCAACGGGCTGACCGACGCGCTGCGCCGTCAGGGCCAAATCGACTGGATACACGTCCGCCACGAAGAAGTTGCCGCCTTCGCAGCGGGCGCCGAAGCGCACCTCACGGGCCGCCTCGCCGTCTGCGCCGGAAGTTGTGGTCCGGGGAATCTGCATCTGATCAACGGATTGTTCGACTGTCACCGCTCGCGCGTTCCCGTGCTGGCGATCGCCGCACAAATCCCATCTGCGGAGGTGGGTTCGGCGTATTTCCAGGAGACTCATCCTGAGAGCCTCTTTACATCGTGCAGCCACTACTGCGAGCTCGTATCAGGTGCGAGCCAGATGCCCCGCGTGCTCGAAGTCGCCATCCGTACTGCCATCGGCAAGCGCGGCGTCTCGGTCGTGGCGGTGCCCGGCGACGTGATGCTCCGAGCCGCGATCGATGCACCGATGCCGAACCCGAGCACTCTCCTGCCCCAGTGCCCGGCGGTCCTGCCGAGCTCCGGCGACCTCAGCCCACTGGCCAATCTCTTGAACGCGGGCGGACGCGTGAGCCTTCTGTGCGGCGCCGGATGCGAAGGCGCGCACCCGGAGCTCCTCACGCTCGCAGATCGTCTGCAGGCGCCCATCATCCACACGCTGCGCGGCAAGGAGCACGTCGAGTGGAGCAACCCCTACGATGTCGGTATGACTGGGCTGATCGGCTTCTCCTCGGGCTACTACGCGATGCTCGACTGCGAGACGCTTCTCGTACTGGGAGCAGACTTCCCGTACCGACAGTTCTACCCCTCGGGACGCCGGACGCACATCGCACAGATCGACATCCGAGCGGAGAATATCGCCCGTCGAGCCCCCGTTGAAGTCGGTATCGTGGGCGACGTGCGCTCGACGTTGCAGGCGTTGCTTCCGCAACTGACGCCGAGGCGTGAAGTCGATCACCTGCGCCGCGCGCAGCAGCACTATGCCCATGCCCGCGAAGCCCTGGATGATCTTGCGCGTCCGACGGCACGGGGATTGATCCATCCGCAACAGATCGCAAGCTCGATCAATCGCCATGCGACCGACGATGCGGTATTCACCTGCGACGTGGGACTCCCGACCGTCTGGGCGGCCCGTTATCTGGCAATGAACGGCCGGCGCCGGCTTGTGGGTTCATTCTGGCACGGCTCGATGGCGAACGCGCTGGCCCAGGCGTTGGGCGCGCAGTGCGCGTTTCCCGGTCGGCAGATCGTCTCACTCTCCGGCGACGGTGGCTTCACCATGTTGATGGGCGATTTCCTCACGGTGGTGCAGCACCGGCTTCCCCTGAAGATCATCGTCCTCAACAACGGCGCATTGGGGTTCGTTGAGCTCGAGCAAAGGTCCTCGGGCTTCCCGAGCACGGGGACCGAGCTCATCAATCCGGATTTTGCCGCCATGGCACGGTCAGTCGGGATCCGCGGCATTCGACTCGAGCATCCGGAACAGGTCGATGACGCCATCTCCACCGCCCTGAGCAACGATGGACCGGTTCTCATCGATGCCGTCGTGAACCGCACCGAACTCGCGATGCCGCCGTCGATCAGCGTCGAGATGGCGAGCGGTTTCACGCTCTACATGATCAGGGCGATCCTCAGTGGCCGGGGTGATGAGGTCATCGACCTCGCCCGAACCAATCTCTGGCGGTGACGCGAATCGCGCGAGCGCGACCCGCAGCCTACGGGCGGCCTCGCCGAGGACTTCGCGGGTCGTTGGACGGCTCCACGTAGGCGATGCCCAAAGGACCGATCGCACTTACTTGCGTCACGTACTCACCGGATTTGGCCCAATGAAAATGCGACTGACCAGCCGGCAGAACAACCACGGTGCCCGGGGGATGGGCGACCAGTTTGGTCTCATCGAATTCGTCCCCGAGGCCAATGTAGAACACGCCCGAGATCACGGTATACACGCGGTCCTCTCGGTGCGTGTGGGGCATCAATTTGACGCCGCCCGGAACCCTCACGCGAATCACGTACGGTCCGGGCTTGCTGGGCTCACCGACGAGGACCGCAAGCCGGGCCGGCGGTGGAAATGCCGGAAAGGGTCGCCAATCGATGTCTTCGGTTCGGATCGCCCGAAAGCGATCCTCATCGGGCTGATGAATCGGGCTGTCGCCAATCGCTTGGGGTATCTCCTCTCCGGTCTGCATGAGCAATCTCCTCTCTTCATTGGATACGAGCGCGACCGAGAAGCCCCCACTGCACAAGTCAACGGCGCCCCCTCGGCGAGACCCGCCTCGCTCGGATCTGCTTGGGGAGACCCATCAGATCCGCAAGGGAATCGATCATCGAGCGCTGACAGCGCCTCGACGAGCCGGGGGCGAAACCACACCCTTGCCCAACGATCCCGCGGCGAGCCCCCCATGATCCTGGCTCCCGAGTCCACCGAGCAGGGAGCACCTCGCTCCCTACTGCAAGCATTTGGCCATCGCGGGCCGGGCGGTGCACTTAGACCGAGGTATCACTGATGAGCGCGGAGCCCGCCCCGGCCGATCGAGCCGAACTCCTCACGGCGAGCCGACCGCGAGGTCGGGATCGAGCGATTACGGACCGGTCAGCGTCGCCGGCTCGATCGCACACCCGCCCTTTCACGGTGGGGCAGGTCCGTCGTGGCCGCTATAAACACCGCGCACCCGCGACTCATTCCCGAAGACCGTCCTGAAATCACTCAAACCCTACCGTAGGCGTCCGGGCGTCCCGCCGACGTTCGCGGTCGACATCCTCCGTTCGCGTCGTGGCGCTCGAGCACCGGCGACTGCATTTCGGGTGGCAGGCCGCTCGTGGAGCGGTGCGGATTGGGATTCGCACTCGGGCGAAGGCGATCCGCAGCCTCCCGAGCCCGAAATGCCAATTTCTATGGAGTGCGCGCGTACTGCCGGCCGCTCGGGCTCGCGAACTTCATGCGTTTCCCCTGGCTAGCTGCCCGCGTCGCGCGATCGCTCAGGACCTCGTGTCGCGCGCACGCCGTCGCATCCTATTAGCCGCTCCGATACGCCTGGATCACCCCCGGATCGGGATCGAGTCCCAGCCCCGGTTCCTGGGGAACGCGAATCTGGCCCCGCCTCGGTGAGAGCGCATCGCCGTATATACTTGCCTCCAGATCGATCGAGCGCCACTCGATGAGCGCCTCCTTCGGGCTCAACGCAGCGGCGACATGGATGGCCGCGAGCAATCCCGGACCGTCATAAAAGGTGTGCGGCATGACGGTGACGTTGTGCACGGCGGCCACCGGAAAGACCTTGGTCATCTCGCTGATGCCGCCCATCTTGGCGACGCTCGGCTGAACGAAGTCGACCGCACCGGCCTCGAGAAGTCTCTCAAACTCGATGAGCGTCGAGACATTCTCGCCGGCCGCAACCGGAATGGGGCAGGCGGCTCGAAGCCCCGCCAGACCGTCAAAATTCTCGGGAGGCCAGAGCGGCTCCTCGAGCCATTTGAGCCGGAGCCCTTCGAGCTCCCTCACCTGCACCCGCGCCTCATTGAGACTCCACGGGCAATTCACGTCGAGCGCGAGGTCGACGGTCGAGCCCGCTTCCTCGCGAGCTTCCCTCACATCCGGAAGCCGGATCTCGTGAAGTTTAAGCATGCGGAATCCGGCATCGAGGGCTTGCCGCACTCTGTCTCGGAGGATGAAGGGGTTTGAGTAACGAGCGAGGCTCGCGTAGCAGCTCAGCACACTCTCGCCGCCACCCAAGAGTTGGTGCACGGGCTGCTGAGCCGCCTTGCCCGCGATGTCCCACAGTGCGATGTCGATCGCGGACAGTGCGTACACCAATGGTCCGCTGCGACCGAAGACGTGGAGCTTCTTCTGAAGTTCGAGCATTAGAGCGCCGATGCGCGCTGCATCCCGACCGATGCACAGCGGCGCGATCACTTGGTCGATGGCGACTCTCGCGGGTTGGACGCCCCGGAATCCGAAGGCTTCGCCCCACCCTTCCAGCCCCTCGTCCGTCAGCACTCTCACGAGCAACGTGTCTGCCGCCGGCAAATTTCTATCGCCCCACGCCGCAGCATCCGTGCGGCTGCCCGACTTGACGGGAATCCGTAGCACAACCGTCTCAATCTCGGTAACGATCATTGTGCAGCTCGCCGGCCGACCGCCTCCCATGAGTGATACCGCGCATTCTCGCGACCGCTCGAGCGCCACCGTCTATAGACCTTTCGTATCAAGGTGCTCGCGCGCGAACCGTCCCACCCGCAACTCGGTGCAACTTCGAGCGCTCCGGCACAATTTCGGCACACACCTTGCGCGCACCATCGCGCCATGACACTCGCGTTTGATGCGATGGGCCCTGGGAGACTCGAAGCTGCGCCGTTTGCAAGCGGTTCCTCCAGGGTCCGGCTCATCGCGACTGCATCCGTTTGCGCCCCCTCCGGCATGCGCGCTCGGCTTTGCGCGCGAAGAAGCGTTTCAGGCGCAACAGCAGAGTGACAGACATTCGATCGTGGCCCCGGCGGCGCCACAACACCTCTTGGAGAACCTCGGAATGAGATCGATCATGTACAAGGTCTTAAGGCACGATGGTGGCTGGGCCTATCGGGTGAATGGCGCCTGCTCAGAGACGTTTCCCACGCGCGAGAAAGCGCGCAAGGCGGCCAGACGGGCTGCGTGGGAGCAGGCGGCGTCGGCCGAATCGTCGCTCATCGACTATGAGGACGGACAGCGCCCCCGATATCACGAGCTATCCGCGGCGGGCGAGCGACCGAAGACGCCAGCTGAGGGTTAGCGTGCACGTGCGCCGCGTGCGACCCGCGCATGATCACAAGTGCTACGGGCTCCGCGAGCTCGTTCGGTCCCGTTCGACAGATCCAGGCGGGGCCCTTGAGCGTGGGTTACGTCGAGAGCGGCCCCGCCGAGGGGCCCGCCGTCGTTCTACTGCACGGTTGGCCCTACGACATACACAGCTACGCCGGGGTGGTCCCGCTCCTCACCTCGGCAGGCTACCGAACGGTCGTTCCCTATCTGCGTGGCTTCGGGTCCACGGGGTTCCTCTCCCGAGATACGTTCCGAAACGCGCAACAGTCGGCGCTCGCGCTCGACGTGATCAACCTCATGGACGCACTGGCGATCGAAAGCGCAACGATCGCGGGCTACGACTGGGGCGCGCGCACGGCCAATATCGTGGCCGCGCTCTGGCCCGAACGCTGCAGAGCCCTCGTTTCGGTGGGTCGGTACCTCGTCACGAATCTCCGCGCCAACACGCTTCCCGTATCCCCTCGGGAGGAGTGGGTCTGGTGGTATCAGCATTACTTCGTGAGCGACGACGGACGGACCGATTACGAGCAGAACCGCTATACGTTTGCACGGATCATCTGGCGAAGCTGCTCTCCCAACTGGCAATTCGATGAGGCGACCTTCGAGCGCACCGCCCTAGCCTTTTCCAACGCCGACCATGTCCGCATCGCCGTCCACAACTATCGCTGGCGATTCGCGCTCGCTCCGGGTGAGGCTCAATTCGAGCCGCTGGAGGACAAGCTCCGCCACGGCCTCGTGATCACGGTTCCATGCATTACGATCGCGACCGATGTCGACGGAGCGACCGGTGAGCGGGACGCCGAGCGGTCTCGCAAGTGCTTCCAAGGTCGCTACTCGCATCGCGTCCTCCGTGGGGTCGGGCACAATGTGCCCCAAGAGGCCCCGCACGCATTCGCGAAGGCGATCCTCGACGTCGACCGCGCGTGAGTCACCTGCAAGTCATCGCGCCATGCTTAAGCTTCGCAAGGGACTCGTAGCGCCTTTGGGCGAGTCCATCAACGTTGCCCACGGACACAATAGCCCTTGGGTGTTCATCGCTCTCGAATGCTTCGAACACCGTCCCGAGCCACAACATTCGGGCGGGACTGAAGGTAAAGCCACGACGCAACGGCAGCCGCGATTCGCGCAGTCAAGCGCAAGTCCTTCCGTCCAAGTCAGCTTCCTCACGCTATCGCTAGCGTGAACCTCCGAGGGTTCCGTTGCGATTCGCCGCCGGTCGGATGCTTTGCCGCCCAATCCTCGCACCCAGTGGAAACGATCGTACAACCATCCATAAATCCTCGTCGTGCCACCGACGGCACGATGCACGTCGAGCTCGGCGGTCACTGGACCCTGCATACCACCCGCGATCAAACGGCTGCCCTCCTCGGGCGGCTCGCGCCGCTGAGCGCTGGCGAGCCCTATTGGGATCTGAGTCAACTGGGGGATCTGGATGTCGCCGGAGCGACCCTCTTGTGGCGAACCTGGCAAGGGCGATGGCCGTCGCATCTGGTCGCCAAGCCAGATGATGAGCACACCCTCAGACAGCTCGCGGAGCTGCCGCGAGAAGCACCGGTCCCCGTACCTTGGGGAGACCTCTCCACTCCGGTGCACAGACTCACGAGGGCAGTCGGGCACCTTCTCCTGCACGCGCGCGGCCTACTTGAACTGCTTGGCGAGATCGTTCTGTGGAGCATACGGCTCATTCGGAGCCCTGCGGAGATTCCCCTCCGGGAAATCTCCGCAGCTGCGTTCCGCAGCGGTGCGCAAGCGCTTCCCATTGCAGCACTGGTCGGCTTTCTCATCGGCATCGTCCTCAGTTACCTCTCGGCCGAGCAGCTTCGTGATCTCGGTGCCGACTTCCTCATTGTGAACTTGCTCGGGGTCACGATTCTCCGCGAACTCGGGCCACTCCTCGCCGCAATCTTGAATGCAGGTCGCTCGGGATCCTCGATCACCGCTCAGATCGGCGTCATGCGCGTTACGCACGAGATCGAGGCGATGGCCGTGCTCGGAATTTCCCCCGCCCTGCGGCTGGCCCTGCCGAAGGTGATCGGTCAGATGATCGCCCTGCCGCTCGTCGTGCTCTGGACCGATGCGCTCGCGCTCGCCGGTGGGATGGTCGGTGCGCGACTGCAGGTCGGTATTCCCTGGCGGACATTCATTCACCGCCTGCCGCAGGTCGTCTCCCTCACAAGTCTCTGGTTTGGCGTCGGCAAGGGCGCGCTATTCGGGGCGCTCGTCGCCTTCATCGCCTGCTACTTCGGGCTTCGCATCCGCCCCGACACCGAGGGGCTCGCCGCAGGGACCACCCAGTCGGTCGTCACGGCGCTCACGGTGGTTCTGCTCGTCGATGCGCTCCTGGCGATTGTCTTTGTCAACGTGGGGCAGTGATTGTGACCGAGCCGAATACCGCCGTCGAGATTCAGGGACTGTGGACGGTGCTCGGCAGCGCCGTCATTCATCGCGACGTGGAGCTCCGGGTGCGCAGCGGCGAGATTCTCGCGATCATCGGCTCCTCGGGAAGCGGCAAAACCACGCTGCTGCGCGAAATGCTCGGGTTGTTGCGGCCGACCCGCGGGCAGGTGCAGGTGCTCGGATCCGACGTCCACGGGTTGAGCCGCCGCGAACGGCTGCTGTGGCCGACCCGCTGCGGCGTCGTGTTTCAGAACGGGGCACTGTTCAGCGCGCTATCAGCCTTCGACAACGTGGCGCTTCCGGTTCGCGAAACCCAATGGTGGCCAGAGGACCTTCTGCGCGAACTCGTCCTCATGACGTTGCAGGCGACCGGAATTGCTCCCGCGCAGGCGAACAAGCTTCCCGCCGAGCTCTCCGGCGGCATGATCAAACGCGTGGCCCTGGCGCGCGCCCTGATCCTCGAGCCCGAACTGCTGTTCATGGACGAGCCGACCTCGGGACTCGCGCCGGACCAACGTCACGCGGTGATCAGCCTGCTTGCTCGGCTCAAGCGGGAGTTCGAACTCACCGTCGTCATCGTCACGCATGACGTGGATGCGCTGCTCGCGCTCGCCGACCGCGTCGCCGTGCTCGCGGACCAGCGCATAGTCGCCGTAGCGCCCCTAAGCGAAATCGTCGATTTTCCGCATCCCTTTGTCCGCAGCTTCTTTCTCGAGCAGACCGGTCGCTGCGGACGTCGACGGGTGGCCCGCTTCCGCTCGCGCCTCGATGACGCGTGTTCCGAACTCGTTACGGAGTAGTCCATGGAAAACAGCGCACATGCGGTGGCGACCGGTATCTTCGTCCTTCTGCTGGCGGTGGCGCTGTGCGCGGGTGCGCTTTGGCTCGGTGGCGGTGCGGTCCGCGGGGAGCCCTACGACCTGATCACCGAAGTCTCGGTTGCGGGACTGAGCACCGGCGCACCCGTACGGCTGCGGGGAATCGAGGTCGGGGAGATCCGGAGCATTACATTTGATCCGACCGATCCCCGCCGCGTTCGAGTGCGGGTGCTGATCAAGCCCGGCGTCCGTCTCCTTCAAGGCACCCGTGCAACGATCCGCTATCTGGGACTTTCCGGCACGGGCTACGTCGAGCTTGATTATCCGGACGATGCCTTGCGCGTGCTCAAAACCTCCGCCGCGATGCCGGCGAGAATTCCGATGCGCGATTCCGGGCTCGCGCAACTCACCGACGCGGGCGATAGGCTCGTCGACACCTTCACAGAAACGCTCGAGCGCGTGAACGGCGTGCTGACGCCGAAGACCTCGCGAAATATCGCCGCACTCATCGCGCATCTCAATGAGGCGGCAGCGGGCGTGAGCGTGTTGACCCACGATCTCGAGCCGGCGGCCCGCCACACCAAAAACGTCCTCGAGAACGCCAACGCGCTGATGCGGTCCATACGCTCCACCGTCCGGGATGCGGACACCCTGATTGTCGATGCGGGCGCGCGAGGTGGCGCAATGGATGCCGTTCGCGTCACGGCGCTCAGGACCGGCACGGCCGCCAGTGACATCGACCGCGCTCTTGTCGAGGACACCCTACCGCGCGTCGACGCTCTCACGGAGCGACTCTCCCGGACGTCGGATTCGCTCAATCAGCTGCTGCGTCAGATGCAGAGCGAGCCACAGAGTCTGATCTTTGGTCTTCCCCCGGCAATCCCCGGACCCGGAGAGCCCGGGTTCGAGCACACGGTGAAGCGATGATCCGCCCGACAACCCTGGCGCTCGCGTTGCTCCTCGGCGCGTGCGCCGCGCAGCGCACGTTGCCCGTCCACTACGATCTCGATGGGATCGAGGTCCAAGATCCGCCAGCGCCCCGGTTCGATGTGACGATTGCGATTCCCGCGATCCAGGCTCCGAGTTGGCTTCGGTCGACGGCTCTCGTCTACCGACTCGACTACGCACCGCCCGCTTATCCACGGTCGTATGCGCTCAGCGAATGGACGGCTCCCCCGGGCGAGCTGCTAACGCTGCGTCTTCGTGAGCGGATCGCTCAAGCCAATGAGGGCTTTACGTTGGCACGTTTGCCGGAGGATGCGAACGGGTACCGCCTCGAGGTCTCGTTGGAGAACTTCGCGCAGATCTTTCCGTCTCCCAACCACAGCCGGTGCGTCGTGACTCTCCGGGCCACCGTGCTCGAGGATGGCGAACAGGTCGTCGCTCAGCGGACCTTTCGCTCCGAGTTGCCCGCACCGAGTGCGAATGCGGCCGGCGCGGTCGAGGGGTTGGCGGCCGCGACGGACGCCGATTTCAATCAGATTCTTGCCTGGCTTCGTGAGACGCTTCCGACCGGGCAGGCATCGGCGCTGACCAGAACCGACAAACGCACACCGTGAAAGCGAGCGCGAGCGCGCGAGACGCTCACGGCGATTCACTTCAGGGCATACGCGAGCAAGCCCAACGACTCGTTCTGCTCTAACTTGACGTTCGCCCGTGCGGCGCTACGCGCCGCCGCAGCAGATTATCCAAGCAGTGTCAACCAACTTGAGGATCTCCTCCATGCGTCAGCTGACCGTTTCGATGCTTGCGTGCACGCTCCTTGCCGGCGTGGCCTTTGCGGACAATCCAACGACGAACGCGGCCGATGAGCCGGACGCCACCGTCAACCTCACCGGAGGGACCCTTGCAGCCGGTATAGGTTTTGTCTGGGCTCATGGCGAGCTCATCTACAAGGGCTCAAAGCACGCGTTCAAGCTCTCCGGAGTTTCGATCGTCGATGTGGGCGCGTCCCACATCACGGCGACCGGCGTCGTGTACAACTTGACGGACCTCAGCGACTTCAGCGGCAACTATGCAACCGTTTCCGCAGGAATCACGGTTGCAGGCGGCGGGTCTGCCGTCGTTCTGCGGAACCAGCACGGCGTCGTCATCAAGTTGCTCTCGACGGCCGAAGGGCTGCGTTTCAATTTCTCGGCCGACGGGGTGAACATCCGGCTCCGTTCCTGAGCGGAGTTCTCGACCCCTCGCTCGAGCGTCACTCGGCGAGCCCGACCCGCTCCAGGCGCCCCCTGCCCCGTCGCCGGGCATGGGGGCGTCCGCTCGAGGAGGTGAGCGTGCCCGTGACCGGCTCTCAGGGACCGCTGTTCGGACTGGCCAGTGTCGGAATGGTCGCCGGGAATGTGCTTGCGGACCAGCTAGGGCTTCCGCTGCCGGCGATTCCGGCCCTGCTCATTGCCGGAGCGCTCGCGGCAGAGGATCTCGGGTGGGCGACTGAGCTCTTTGGCGCATCCGTTACGGCCTCGGCGTTGGCCGACTACGTGTGGTATCTCGCCGGACGGCGATTCGGGCTTCCAGCGATCCGGATCCTCTGCGCGCTTTCACTTTCACCGGACAAATGCGTGATCGATACGGAACGGCGGTTCAATCGGCGAGGCGGCCTCGCGCTCGTCCTGGCTAAGTTCGTGCCCGGTCTGTCTGCGATCGCACCGGCGCTGGCTGGCGCGCTGCGGATGGGGTGGTGGCGCTTCCTCTACCTCACCGTTGCCGCGTCGGTGCTTTGGACGGCTGCGTTTCTGGTTGCGGGCATGCTCCTCGCCCCGGAGATCCGCCAGGTGCTACCCTGGGTCGCCGAGTACACCGCAGTGGCGTTCGTCGTCGCCGGCGCGGTGCTCGCGATGTACGTCGGTGCGCGCGGTTACTGGCGCCACCGAGGCACATTGACGCCGTTACCCCCGGACTCGCTCGCGCTCAGCCGGGAACGCGCGGATCGTCAGCGGACATGAGACCCCACGGACGGATCCAGCGGATCAGCCGCTCGATCTGGTAGCTGCGGCATCGACCTCGAAGGCACCATTCGCAGAAATGCTCGCAGTTGTTCGTGAAGAGTCGATAACCTCCCTCTCCCGCCCGCGAACGGGCTCGGAGGACGACTTCCTGTGCCGTGAACCGTGCCGGTTCTCCCCCTCTTATAACGATGGGGCGCCCGCGGCTGAACTCCCAGAGAGGTACCTCTTCCACCGCTCCCCGGGGCCACACCCCGGGAACGCCCCCACAGTGTATGACGTTCCCGCCACCCACGTAGATGCCGTGATGGACGAAACCCAACCGCGGCGTGACGAGATGCGCCCCAAGTGGCGGCTCTTCCGAGTCACCCAATCTCCGGTCGCATCCGGGATTCTGAGCTTTAGAGATACGGCTTCCACTTGACGGCACCCGATATTGGACCCAGCGCCAAACCGGTAAGGCTGAACTCCGCTGCCGAGCGTGCATCGCCACGACTCGATCTCCTCATGCACACCGACCATCACATGCTCACCGCGGCCTGTCCGCGAGCGGCAACATCCTGACCCAGAGCTGCGCTCGGCCGCGTCATGGCGCCCCCCGCCGTGCGTCGGGACGCCGATTGCGTCCTCTCGACGTTGATCCGACGCCACCGGCCCGGACTCACACCGATGAGCCTGCGAAACGAACGATTGAGATGCGACTGGTCCGCGAACCCGCAGATGAGCGCGATTTCCGTGAGCTGTTGACCCGTCGAGGTCATCAGCACTTTCGCCCGTTCGACTCGTCGCACCATCACGTACGCCATCGGCGGCAGCCCAAGAGTTCGCTTGAACGCGCGGGAGAAGTGACTCTTGCTGAAGGAGACCAATCCCGCGAGACCCCGCACCTCGAGCTTCGATTCCAGATTCGCCTCGATGTGCGCCACCGCGCGTCTCGCCTGCCAGCGCGCAAGGCCCCCGGGGCGGAATGGACCGCCCGGCACCGAAACGCTCACGCTCGAGGCCTCGCCAGCGCTTCCCAAGAGCGCCGACGCATCGTTCAGGCAGCGCCGTGCGATCTGGCGGTCGCTTTCGAGAAATAGCATCGCTCGCTGGACCAGACGTCCAATTCGCTCGGATGCCGACTGCTCCAGACCTGGCGCGCCATCGCACTCGGACGACATCATCGAGACCCTGTGCTCGTCGGCGCTCGACTCAGCAGCCGATGGCCGCATCTGAAGCGCGGTGTCCTCTCTCATCGACCTCCTCCTCGTGGAAAACCCACAGATCGTCCGATGGTCGCGATTACGACAGCGCAGACACTAAGCAACAATTGGACGATGGTATTTGCATACCTTCGTATAGGGAGATTGGTGCAGCTCCGCGCGGCGACGGCGCGAGCGTCAGAGGTTGAGCGCGACCCGCAATCCGACAATCACATCGCTCAAATTGCGGGCGACACCGCCCGGCTGCGCGACGTACTGGAGATTGGGACGCAGATCGAGCCAGCCCTTCACGTGAACGTTGTAGAAGACTTCCCCCGCCCATTCGGAGCTCTGCACCGGCACCGAAGCGTAACCCTCGAGGTCCTGCAAGCGCTCCACGGCGGCAATGCGGCTATTCACGTGCGTCTCGCCCACGGCCAGCCCGAACTCATCGAGCGGTCGCGAATTCAACGGACCCGTGTACAGAATCCCGATCGCAACCTGACCATCGAGCGTCGAGGTTCTGCGATCTGCGTAGGTCGCATTGGCAAAGACGCTCAGCCCGCGCGAGCTGAGGCTTCCCGCTGGGGCCGTCAGGCGCTGTTCGAAGTTCACGTACGCGCCGTATTGCCCGTGACGCAGGAGAGGCTCGCCGCCCGCAATCGCGAGCGGCTCATACTCTGTATTCTCCACTACGTCCGGGGCGGTGGCAGAGCTGTACCACGCGCCGAACTTATAACTCCCCGCGAGACCGTCAAAGCTCGGCAGCCACCCGATCTCAAACGGAGCTAAGACGCCCGTCGTCCCAGGTGGATTCCCGAGATTCAGGGCATTGCGAGTCAGTAGCAGGCTTGGATCGACCGCGTAAGCACCCGCCTCGATGTAGCCAAACCCGTTGAACGTCGCCTTGACCCGGCTCGCCCACTGACTCACCGGCCAGTTGTACCAGTAGCTACCAACGAGATTGCCCGGCGGCGCGCCGCAAAACGTCAGGTTCATGAACTCGCAGGAAAACGATGCGAAATCGTCCCCCTCCGGCATTCGCCCGCTCTTCCAATCAACCTTTCCGTCGAAATAGCTCTGGTCGTACCAGAACTCCGTCCATCGCCAAGTCTGCCCGCGACCGTACAGTTCCTGCACTTGCTGCAGGGATCCCAGGTCCGCATCGCTGCTCAAGTTGCGGCCGTTACGATCCGTGATTACGACGTTAAACTTCGCCTGCGGCAGTCCGAAAAGCTTGTCAAGATCGAGCGTCGACCAGAAGGTCCACTGATCGGTATATCGCCATAGCTGGCGGTCTCCCCCCTGCAGATTCGTGGCTGTCTCCGAGACATAGCCGATTCGGAGGTCGATCCCCTTCTCGTGCAGCAACTCGCGCAGATCATCCCAGTCAAGTAACAGCTCGGGACTGAAGGGCTGCGGTGCTCCGGCCTGCGCAGCGCCACAGAGAGCGATCAACGCAGCAGCAAAGAGCTTTCGCCTGCCTCTGTTCACGACCAGTCTCCACGCACATTCATGTCGGCTCGGAACCGAGGAGATTTGCTCCTCCCCGGGATGCTAAGCATTCGCACGGGATCAGAACTTGAACCGCAATGCTGCTGAGGCAGCGGCGTTAGCAGTCTTGTACAGGGAATTCGGCGAAATCCGCGGCAATCTTCCGCAAGCGATGTTCAGTTGCGCCGCCATGCCGCGGTTCGCGCCGGAGTCCTTGCCCATGAACCCGCAGCTGTCTTCTAGTTCGCGGACGGTCGTCTCGCTCCATCGGACTGGATTCGACGCGCAGGCCGAATCCGCGCACGGAGTGGACCGAGACACCGCTCGCCTGTCGATCTTTGTATTCGCGCTGTTTTTCTTCTTCGGTGGGATTACGAGTCTCAATGACGTGATCATTCCGAAGCTGAAGGAGCTGTTCACACTCTCCTACGCCGAGGTCATGACCGTACAATCTGCGTTCTTCGGCGCCTACTTCTTCGTTTCCCTTCCCGCCGCAGTCCTCGTACGTCGCGTCGGTTACATGCGCGCCGCAGTGATCGGACTCAGCTTGATGATGGTCGGATGCGTCTTGTTCGTTCCGGCCTGCTCCTCCGCGCTCTTTAAGATGTTTCTCATCGCCCTGTTTGTGGTTGCAACCGGTATCACCGTCGTTCAGGTCGTTGCGAATCCGCTCATTTCGCGGCTCGGCCCGGCGGAGACCGTGCACAGTCGGCTGACGTTCGCTCAAGCCTTCAATTCGCTCGGTACGATGGTCTTTCCCTACGTGGGCTCGATGCTCATTCTCGGCGCCCTCGTATCCACCGATCCGCAAGCCCTGAGCGGAGCGGCGCTCCGGCATTACCGCATCCAGGCAACCCATGTCATCGAGAGTACTTATGTCGGACTCGCCGCCATCCTCCTGGTGCTCGCGATCCTGGTCTATTCATACCGCAACCACCTGCGCGAGGTGCGCAGTGTGGAAAGCGGCTGGCGCGAGGCGCTGTCCCTGCTGCGACTGCCCCGCTTCGCGTGCGGAGCGCTCTGCATCTTCCTCTACGTCGGCGCCGAGGTATCGATTGGCTCGCTCATCGTCAACTACCTCATGCAAACCGATGTTTTCGGGATCGGACAGAGGGCCGCGGGCGAGCACGTACCGTTTTATTGGGGTGGCGCTATGGTTGGTCGTTTCGTTGGCGCTTACCTGCTACGCCTGTTCTCGCCGGGAAAGGTGCTGGCGACGGCTGCTGCTGGCGTGATGACTCTGCTGTTCATTTCCTCGCACACGGTGGGTGCCGTCTCGGGCTGGTCGCTGCTCGCGATTGGTCTCGGTAACTCGATCATGTTTCCAACGATTTTCTCTCTCGCCTCGGAAGGACTCGGCCCGCGGGCCGCGTCGGCATCCGGCCTCATCGGTGTGGCGATCGTCGGTGGCGCGATCGTTCCGCCGCTGACGGGACACACGGTCGACCTCCTGGGACTGAAGGCTGCGCTCCTCGTTCCGGCGGTCTGCTACCTGGGGATTCTGGCCTACGGCATCTACGCTCGCCGTCCAGCGGCGGTTCCGGAGTCGAGTCCGGCTGCGCGATGACCCTCGCGGCGTGCACCGCGAATCGCTCGCTCAAGGGCTCCTAAGGAGCGACGCCGCCGTGCGCGTAGGAGGGCATGATGCCGCACGTGCTCCTCGTCAGCAGCGTCAACATGGATCTTGTGGTCTGGGCGGATACCTTCCCGCCAATCCGGGAATCCCCACATGGCTCTTTGTTCGCGACGCACCCCGGCAGCACGCGAGCCAACCGCGAGGTCGCCGCCGCGCGGTTCGCGGTCCGACCGTACGGCCTTGCCACGGCCGCCGTATGGAGAACCGATCGGGAGATCGCCTAGCGCGATCAGGCCCACGTCTCGGCGGCGGCGAGCGCGGCGCCGATGACTCCCGCCTCCCCCACGAAGTGCGCCGGTCGGACCTCCGCTTCCGTGTGCAGGAAGGAGGCAAACTCGGCGAAGCGCTCGCTCACGGCACCACCGAGAATGATGAGATCCGGCCAGAGGAAGGCATTGAGGCGGGCGAGATAATCATTCACGCGCGCAATCCAGGCGGGCCAATCGAGCTTCTGTGCCGTACGCACGTGTGCGGAAGCCCACGTCTCTGCGTCCATGCCGTGCACCTCGAGGTGACCGAGCTCTGTGTTTGGAAACAGCCGGCCCTCGATGAAAAGCGCCGTTCCAATGCCCGTTCCCATGGTGAGCATGACGACCGCTCCCGCGACACCACGGCCTGCGCCCCAGCGCATCTCGGCAATACCGGCTGCGTCGGCATCGTTGAGAAACACCGCCGGGCGCTCGAGCGCGTTGGAGACGAGCTGCGCACCGTCGATTCCGATCCAACCCGCGTTGATGTTCGCAGCCGTGCGCACGTGACCACGCTTCACCACGCTTGGGAATGCGACACCGACCCCTCCCTTCACCGCCGGTAGACTGGCCGCGAGACCCTTCAGCACCGCGATCAGATGCTCCGGCTCGGATGCCTTGGGGGTCGGGGCGGAGATCAGTTCGCCGACCAGACGCGCGTTGGCAATATCCACCGCACCGGCTTTCACGGAGGACCCGCCGACATCGAGCCCGAGGACAATCTGCGCCATTGTTTGCCGCCTCCGCCGAAGTCGATCTCATGCCACCTGGCGCCGTGATCCCGCAGTGTGCTCGGAAAGAAAGGTCAAGAGCTCCCCGTTTACCTCGGCGGCATGCGTCCAGTGAACGCCATGCGGCCCGTTCTTCAGCACGACCAGGCGGGCCCCTTTGATGTGCGAGCGCGTTCGACTGCCCCCAGCCCCGATCGGCACAATGCGGACCGCATCCCCGTGCATCACCGAGGTCGGCACGTCGATCCGAGCCACGTCCGCGCGGCAATCCTCGTGGCAAGACCTGACACACGCAACACACGCCACCCCCGAGGCCGCCGCCGCCACGTTCCAACTCGCCTGTAACGTCTGTTCGCTGAGGCGTCTGTCGGGGAGCACGTCGACGTTGTAGAAGTTCTTGTAGTATCCTGCGAAGAACGCGTGACGATCATCCGCCACGGCCCGCACGACGGAGTCGAGCATGTTGCGGTCCAAACCCTCGGGATTGTCGGCGGTCCTCGGGAGGTACGGCGTCACACCGGCGATGATGACGGCCCCGGCGACGTGCGCCGAATCGTAGCTCCCGCGGTACCGCGCGACTTCCCCGGCGCCACTTGAAAAACCGACCAGCGTGAAATCCCGCAGCTCGAGCTGCTCCACCAGCGTGCGCAGGTCGCGGGCAAATGTGTCGTAGTCGTATCCCGTGGTCGGTTGACTCAATCGTCCAAAGCCTCGGCGATCATAGGTGACCACGCGATGGTTCGTCTTCAGGAGCGCCGGGAGTTGCCGCTGCCAGAACGCTCCGCTCAGCGGACAGCCGTGGATGAGCACCACCGGCGCGCCGCAGCCATGGTCTTCGTAGTACAGCTCGACGTCGCCGCAGTTTTCCCTACCGACCGTCGCGTAGGGCATCGCGCTCCCCCAGACGCGTAACCGAGCGATCACGATTCCTCCAGGCGCCGATTCGAGGATCGAATCGACGAACGCGGCTCCGCGGTGTGTGCTCGAGCGGCGCGAGCGCAAGCGGAGTGCCTGGATGGCCCGAGCTGGCTGCCCGGAGCGCATCGATCAAGATCGTACGCATCTCGTTAGCGATGAGCTGAGCGGTGTTCGAATCTGTCATGGCCGCACGGCCGGAGGAGAGGCGGTTCATGATGCCGGCTCGGTCACAACGATCGGATCACGCCAGCCGCCCAGCGGCGCGATCCGGGCTACTTCCGCGGGTCCCCAGCTGCCGGGATCGTAGGTGTAAAGCGGTATGTCCGCCTTCAGAAGCGGGTCGACGATCCGCCACGCCTCCTCCACGTAGTCCTCCCGCGCAAAGAGCGTCCGATCGCCGGCGAAGGCATCGCTCAACACCCGCTCGTACGCATCACGCTCGGTCGCTCCCACGTGTCGACTCGCCAAGAGCTCGATCGCCCTGCCAGTGCCCGTTTCCTCCGGATCCATGACGTTCAGCCCCAGCGCGACCTCGGTGGCCGGACTGATGCGAAACCGCAGATAATTCGGTCGCGGATCCGTGTGTAGAACTGATGGCGGGCGTTTGAGCCGGGCCACCACCTCCGTACAGGTTGCCGCGAGCGCCTTGCCGGCACGGATGAACACCGGGACTCCCTGCCAGCGCCAGCTGTCGATCGATAGCCGCACGGCGGCGAAGGTTTCCATCTGAGAATTACTCGCCACGCCCGGCTCTGAGCGGTAGCCGACAAACTGACCGCGAACCACATCCGGTGCACAAAGAGGCGCGATCGACTTGAGAACCTTCACTTTCTCGTCGCGTATCGATTCACTGTCCCTCCGCGCCGGAGCCTCCATGGCGAGATTCGAAAGAATCTGAAACAAGTGATTCTGAATCACGTCGCGTATCGTGCCAGTCTGGTCATAAAAGCTCCCACGACCCTGCACGCCAAAGGATTCCGCCATCGTGATCTGGATGCTTTCCACGTGCTCGCGATTCCAAATCGATTCGTGCATCGAATTGGTGAAGCGAAAGTAGAGCAAATTCTGCACCGGCTGTTTGCCGAGATAATGGTCGATGCGAAAGATCCGCTTTTCGTCGAAGTTCGCGAGCAAGATACGGTTGAGCTCGCGTGCGCTGTCAAGATTCCTTCCAAAGGGCTTCTCGACCACCACCCGCGCTCCCGGCGGCGCACAACCTGCAAGACCGAGCTGCTCGATCACTGTGCCGAAGAGCAGCGGCGGAATGGCGAGATAATAGGCCGGTCTTTGGGCCGAGCCCAAGAGCTGCTTCAGCTCCTTGAACGTTGCCGAATCCCCGTAGTCTCCGTCAATGTAGCGCAGCCGCGCGCTCAGTCGCTCAAACGCCTGCGCATCGATGCCGCCGTGACGCTCAAGGCTTTCGCGCATTCGCGCCTGCAGCTGCGGGAGCCCCCAGCCGCTTCGCGCGACACCAATGACCGGAACATCCAGCGTGCCGCGTTTCACCATGGCCTGCAGGGCGGGAAAGATCTTCTTGTACGCCAGATCTCCGGTTGCGCCAAAAAATACCAGCGCATCGCCGCTTAAGTCGCTCACGGAGCCCGCCCCAGCGCGGACTCCGGCGCACGCTTCTCGTTGTGACCGCCGAATTGAAAGCGCAACGCCGAAAGCAGCTTCCCCTGAAATTGCGCACCTCCCCGTGAGCTGAAGCGCTCGTAGAGCGCCGCGCTCAGTACCGGAGTGGGCACGGCCTCGTCGATTGCGGCTTTGATGGTCCAACGCCCCTCGCCGGAATCGGAGACACGTCCGGCAAACTCCTTGAGCTCCGGATCGGCGAGAAGCGCGGCAGCGGTCAAATCGAGCAGCCACGATGCGACCACACTTCCGCGCCGCCACACCTCCGCGACGTCGGCCACGTCAATGTCGAAGTTATAGTGCTCCGGGTCGCGCAGCGGAGTCGTCTCCGCATTGACCTCGCGCTGCTCGCGCCCCACGTTGGCGGCGCGCAGCACGTCGAGACCCTCCGCGTATGCCGCCATGAGCGCGTATTCGATTCCGTTGTGAACCATCTTCACGAAGTGCCCGGCGCCGCTCGATCCGCAGTGCAGGTATCCGCGTTCTGCAGTGCCGCGGCTCTCGTCATGGCGACCCGGCGTGCGCTCCAGCGCCCCACGGCCCGGCGCCAGGGCGGCAAAGATCGGATCGAGCCTTCGAACCGCCTCCGCATCTCCTCCAATCATCATGCAGTAACCGCGCTCCAGGCCCCACACCCCGCCGCTCGTGCCTACGTCGAGGTAACGAACGGCATGCGAAGCGAGCGACTTCGAGCGCCGGATGTCGTCGATGTAGTACGAATTGCCGCCGTCGATCAGCGCATCGCCGGCTTCGAGGTGCGGTAAGACCGCGGCGATCGTCTCGTCCACCACGGCCGCCGGGACCATGAGCCAGATTGCGCGTGGCTTGTGCAGCCGCTGGACGAGCTCCCCAATCGAACCCGCACCCTGGGCAGCCTCGCGGGCGAGCTCGGTCACGGCCGCGGGCGAGACATCATAGACGACGCATTCGTGGCCCTTCTTGATGAGTCTGCGGACCATGTTCGCGCCCATCCTTCCGAGCCCGATCATCCCTAGCTGCATGCTGGTGTCTCCCAAGTTAAGGCGGGTTCCGCTCTCTCATCGACCGACGGCGGTCGCGCCGCGCGCACTTGCCGCGACGATCCGTCGGATCAACGCGTTCGTCGAACTGTCGTGCGCGAGCGTTGGAAGCGAATCGCGATTGAGCTGGGGCAAGATCGCCTTCGCGAGCACCTTGCCGAGCTCGACCCCCCACTGATCGAAGGAGTTGATCCCCCAGATCACTCCCTGCGTGAACACGCTGTGCTCGTACAGCGCCACGAGGCGGCCGAGCGCAGCCGGGGTCAATTCCTCGAGGAGCAGTGTGTTGGAAGGCCGATTACCCTCGAACGTTCGATGCGGCACCAGCCAGTCGGGCGAGCCTTCTGCGCTGACTTGTGCGGCGGTCTTCCCGAAGGCGAGGGCCTCCGCCTGCGCGAGCACGTTTGCAAGCAGCAGGTCGTGGTGGCGTCCGATCGCATTGAGCGGTCGGACGAACGCGATGAAGTCGCAGGGAATGAGTCGTGTCCCCTGATGAATCAACTGGTAGAACGAGTGCTGCCCGTTGGTACCCGGCTCGCCCCAGTAGATCGGGCCGGTGTCGTAGTTGACGCGTCGGCCCCCAAGCGTAACTTGCTTGCCGTTGCTTTCCATCGCAAGCTGTTGCAGGTACGCCGGGAAGCGCTTCAGGTACTGCTCGTAGGGAAGCACGGCCGCCGTCTGAGCACCGAAGAAGTTCGTGTACCAGACGCTGAGCAAGCCCATCAGGACGGGAAGATTCTCTCGGAAGGGCGCCGAGCGGAAGTGCTCGTCCATCTCGTGGAATCCGCTCAGCATCGCCGCGAACTGCTCTCGCCCCACGGCGAGCATCGTCGACAGTCCGATCGCCGAGTCCATCGAGTATCGACCGCCCACCCAGTCCCAGAATTCGAACATGTTCGCCGTGTCGATGCCGAACTTCGCGACCTCCTGGGCGTTGGTGGAGACGGCCACGAAGTGATGCGCGACCGAACGCTCATCGCCGTCGAATCCGCGCACCAACCAAGCGCGCGCGCTCGCCGCGTTGGTCATGGTCTCGAGGGTCGTAAAGGTCTTGGATGAGACGATAAACAGCGTCTCCTTCGGATCCAGACCGCGCACCGCCTCGGTCAGGTCTGTCCCATCGACGTTCGACACAAAATGGAACGACAGGCTCGACACGCTGTAGTGGCGCAGCGCCTCGTACGCCATCACCGGCCCGAGGTCCGACCCGCCGATCCCGATGTTGACGATATGGCGGATCGGATTTCCGCTGTACCCGCGCCATTGTTGAGTCCGCACCCGCTCGCTGAATTCCCCCATCCGGTCGAGCACCGCGTGCACTCGCGGAACGACATTGGCGCCGTCCACGACCATCGAAGCCCCACGCGGCGCGCGCAGCGCGACATGCAGCACCGAGCGTCGCTCGGACTCGTTGATGTGCTCACCGCGAAACATGGCATCGATTCGGGCGCGCAACCCCGACTCCTCGGCGAGCCGCACCAACAGATCGACAGTCTCCGCCGTGATGCGATTCTTCGAAAAATCGAGATAGACGCCGACCGCCTCGGCGACCAGGCGTTCACCGCGTCGCGGATCCTCGGCAAAGAGTTCTCGCAGGTGGCGCGACCCGATGGCTGCGTGATGCGCTCGCAGCGCCTTCCAGGTCGGTCGCTCGAGCAGCGGAGCAGATTCTTCCTTCATGGACCTATTCCTCTCGCGGCATTTGCTAACCTAGGACGCCTTTTGCTGCAGCGTTGCCTTCAGTAGTTCGCTCCGATCCGCAATCACGGAGAGCAGATCGTTCCACGAGGCGACGAAAGATGCCGCACCTTCATCCTGCAAACGCTTCCCCAGCGCATCCACGTTGAACCCCGCGCTTTTGATCGCCTCGAGCACCTCCTCACCTGCCGAGGGGTCGTCCACCCAGTCCGGGCCCAGCTCGCCGTGATCGGCGTACGCGTTGAGAGTCTTCTCGGGCACCGTATTGACGCTAAGCGGCGCGTGCAATGCCCCGACGTAAAGGGTGTCGGATGCCTTCGGGTCCTTGGTTCCGGTGCTCGCGAAGAGCAGCCTCTGCGGACGAGCGCCCGCATTGAACACGCGACGCCACCGCTTGGATGCCAGCAACCGCGCGTAGGCTCGATAGGCCGTGCGCGCGATGGCAATCCCTAGGGTGTTGTTGAGCCGTTCGGGAATTCGGCCAGCGACCGCCACATCCCAGCGACTGATGAAAACGGATGCGACCGAACTCACGTTCGCACTGAGTCCCGCCTCGATCCGCCGCTCGATTCCCCGCAGATACGCCTCCGCGGCGGCCAGATACTGACCGGGCGAGAAGAGCAGGGTCACATTGATCGGTACACCCGCAAAGATCGCCTCCTCGATCGCGGGCAACCCCTCGAGCGTTCCCGGAATCTTGATGTACAGGTTTGGCCGGCTGGCGCGTGCGTGCAGCGATATCGCCTCCGCGAGGGTCGAGCGCGCATCGCGCGCGAGGAGCGGCGAGACCTCGAGGGACACCCAGCCATCGACGCCCGCCGTCCGATCAAAGATCCCGCGGAATAGGTCGGCTGCCGCCTTCAGATCCTGAAGCGCGAGCACGAAAAAGAGTGCCTCTCCGGATAAACCGGCAGCGAGTTGCTCGCGGATTGCGGCGTCGTAAGCGCTGCTATTCTTGACGGCGTGGTCGAAAATCGTGGGATTCGAAGTCAACCCCGTGACGGAGAGCTCGCGAATGTAGCGTGCGAGCGTACCACTCGTCAGCAGCTCGCGCGTGATGTTGTCGAGCCAGATGCTCTGGCCGCCATGGTAGAGTGTTTCGGTCGGCTTCATGAGTATGATAGAGCCTTGTGAACGATGGGTTGCGCCTCGCCAATGAGAGCCTCGAGGTGGCTCTCATCCTTGAAGCTCTCTGCGTATATCTTGTACACATCCTCCGTGCCCGAAGGACGCGCCGCGAACCACCCGTTGCGCGTCACGATCTTGAGCCCGCCGATGGGCGCAGCGTTTCCCGGCGCCGCCGTGATCTTCTGAAGGATCGGCTCGCCCGCGAGACTCGTTGCCGAGACGGCATCCGGGGACAGCCGCGCGAGCCGCGCCTTCTCTTCCGGAGTCGCAGGCGCCTCGATGCGCGCGTACACCGGAGCGCCGAACTGCTCGGTGAGCTGACGATAGCGATCGCCGGGATCGCGGCCCGTACGCGCGAGCATCTCCGCCGCCAAGAGGTCCATGATCAGTCCATCCTTATCCGTGGTCCAGACGGTACCGTTGCGACGCAGAAAGCTCGCGCCCGCGCTCTCCTCGCCCCCGAAGCACACCGCGCCCTCGAGCAAACCGCGGGCAAACCACTTGAAGCCGACAGGCACCTCGAGGAGCTTGCGCCCCAGTCCCTCGACTACGCGATCGATGAGGCTGCTCGACACCACCGTCTTGCCGACCGCGATTGTGTTGCTCCACTTGGGGCGGTGACCAAGCAGGTATTCGATGGCGACCGCGAGGTAGTGATTGGGGTTCATCAGTCCCGCGGCAGGCGTCACGATGCCGTGGCGGTCCGCGTCCGTATCATTGCCAAAGGCAATCTGGAAGCGATCTTTCAACTTCACGAGCCGTGCCATCGCGTACGGACTCGAACAGTCCATGCGAATCCGACCGTCGTGGTCCACCGTCATGAACGAGAAGGTCGGGTCCACCGTTCTGTTGACCACGGTGACGTGGAGTCCGTAGCGCTCGCTCAGTGGGTCCCAGTAGCCGACCGAGGCTCCCCCGAGCGGATCAACGCCGAGCTGCAGTCCCGCCGCGCGGATGGCTTCGAGGTCCACTACGTCCTGCAGGTCCTCCACGTACCCGAGCATGAAATCCTGCTCGTGAACCGGCGTCGTCTTGCCGGAGGTGCGCTTCACATCCGCATTGCGCGTGCGCAGGAGTGCATTCGCGCGCTCCTCGATCCACTCGGTGACCTCGCTCTGAGCGGGCCCCCCATCCGGCGGGTTGTACTTGAAGCCACCGTCCTCGGGCGGATTGTGTGACGGCGTCACGACGATCCCGTCGGCTATAGGGGCGTTTCGGTCGCGATTGTGGACAAGAATGGCATGCGAGATGACCGGGGTCGGCGTGACACCATCGTCCCGTTGGATCACGACGTCGACCCCGTTGCCGCGGAGAACCTCGAGCGCTGTGCGTTGCGCCGGCGCGGATACCGCGTGCGTATCCCGGCCCAAGAACAACGGTCCGCGAATTGCGCGTGAGGCTCGATAGTCGCAAATCGCCTGGGTGATGGAGAGGATGTGCGCCTCGTTGAACGAGTCCCTGAGCGGCGAGCCACGATGTCCGCTCGTACCGAACCGCACGAGCTGTGCGCTACTGGCCGCATCCGGCCGGCCGGAATAGTAGCGCCGCTCGATCTCCGCGGGGTCGATGAGAATCTCCGGTGGGGCGGGCAAACCCGCGAGTGGAGAGACTTGCTCGAGCCCGTTCAGCCCGCGAGTTTGTGACATGCGATCACCTCAGTTGACCTCACGCGGCGCGTCGTTCCACAAGCGCACGACGCCATTCTCACCACCATGCTCGTAGCCGAGCACGCTGATGCTGGCGGGATCGAGCGCCAGGACTCGACCGAGCGAGGCCGAAGCCGCGACCCATCTCGAGGCCAGTACGCGCAGCACGTGTCCGCTCGAGAAAATCACGACACTCCCTTGAAGAGCGCGAAGTCGAGCCACGATCCGATCGACGCGCTCGCTGATCGCCGCCACGGATTCCCCACCGGGGCACCCGTCGCGAAAGAGCTCCCAATCCGGGCTGTTGCGGCGGATCTCGGCGAGCGTATGACCTTCGTAATCCCCGTAGTTCCACTCCACGAGATCTCGATCGAGCACCTCGGATGCCGCGAACCCGGCCAGCTCGCACGTCTTGCGCGCGCGCCTGAGCGGACTCGCGAGCACGTGGCTGAAATTTACCTTTCCAAGCCGTCGTTCGAGGCCACGCGCCTGCAGCTCACCGCCCGCGGTCAGTGGCAGATCGGTCCACCCCGTGTGCTGGCCCGTGATGCTCCAAGCGGTCTCGCCGTGTCGGACGAGATAAATCTCCGCTCGAGCCCTCTCCCGCGGCGAATTCATCCAGCAGTCACCGGACGCTTCGGCGGGTCAAACCCTCCACCCGTGACTTCCTCCGCCGGCCGCGGCGCGCCTCGCCGTGCGACGACGTTGATCGGTCGCGCGAGCAGATACCGCTCCCCGAGCCAGGCGATCGCCGTAGCGACAGCCTCGCCGTAGTCCGTCAGCGGAAGGCTTCGCATCGGTCGACGCATGTTGCGCATAGCTCTGCCCGTGGAAACAGCGTGGCGTGAGCCTATCGGCGCGCTTGGCCACTCGATTGTCTGGCGCGATCCTGCGGTGAAGGATCGGCTCAACGCGTCATGCACCCGTTTCCGCTCACCTGAAGCAGCAGATGCGTTCCGGTCACGTGGTTTCGCACGGGACAGATCCGCGAGGGTAGAAAGCTCCGCGGCTCCGATTCCCCGATGTCGGCGACCACGAGCTCAAACTCCACGGTCTCCCCGCTCTCGAGCGCACGACGCACAGCGTCGAGGAATCGCTGTGGCTGGGGTAGAAAGCTTGCGAGCGGCTGACCCCGCACCCGCTCGACCTGAAGGGTGAGCAAGTTCTCCGCCAACACGTTCGCATACACCGCGCACAGCTGTGCATCGAGAACGACGATCCCAAGCGAGAGCTCATCGAGTACCGCTGCAGTATCGAATGCGACCAGCACGGAACCGTCTTCCATATCGCTCGTACTGGACTGCCGCACGCGACCTCCATCGGACCCGCTCCCCGGAACTCACACCGACACTGAGCACCCATCGGGCGTCCGGCTTGAACGCCCGTGCTGCCTCGAGTACCGGAGGCTCTGCGGCGGCGCTCGCTCAGGCATTTTGCGACGGTCGGCGGTTCCGTGGTGCTCGAGCTTCCCCCTGGAGGAGGGATTGACGAAAGCGGGCGCTACGGTCCGTGCGTGAGACCGTCTCGCCGTGATTTCGCAGCACCGTGCAACTTGTGTCATGCCAGAGCAAGTCAAAGCGCGAGAGGCGAATCAAGATCGCGACAGCGAATCGAGGTCGGCTCATGGATGGCTCGATCGAGACGGCGCGACTCGCAGTTCATGGCCCCTTCTCCCATCGATGGCTGTCCGACAACCCCCGGATCCTCCCCCCCGGACAGGCCTTGCCGGAGAAGGGGCCGCCTCCCCGCGGCGCCCCAAACCGACCGACTTCCGCGAGAAGCCGCCTACCTCAGCGCCTCCGTCGCCGATTCGATTTGCTTTCGCAACCACATGACGCCGCGGTCGGCCTCGCATTCTCGATGCCAGACGGCCTCGACCGCCACGGGACTCGACTCGAAGGGTACCGGCATCGAGACGAGCTCGAACTCGCGGGTGAATCGTTGCGCCAGACGCCGCGGCAGGCTCGCGACCAATTCCGTGCCGAGCAGGATCTCCGGGACGCACGCGAAGCTCGGTACCCGAACGGCGATTCGCGCCTCACGTCCAAGACGCTGCGGTGCCTCCAGCGCGAGGAGCTCCGCGTGCATCCGGCGCAGAACGCCCCGTTCGGAAAGGAAGCCATCGACGAGCCCGGCGTCCGACCCGCGGTAGTTCACCACGACGTGGCTGTAACCGAGCAGGCGGTCGGCCGTGAGTTTACCGCGTGCGAGGGGGTGGCCCTTTCGCACGACGAGCGCGAGGTGCTCGCTCAGAAGCTTGCTGCGCCCAAACCGCGCCGGAACTGCCGCCCACCAGCCGGTCGCCAGATCGACCGCGCACTCATCGAGCTGCCCGATCACATCGTCACGATTCAGAGGCACCACCGTCAGATCGAGCGAGGGCGCCACCGATGCGAGCCGCGCCACGAGCGGTGGAATCACGATCGAGCAGCAGTAATCGCTCGCCGCGACCACAAATGTGCGACTCGAGCCCTGCGGGTCAAAATCCTCGCTCGCCAGCGCTGCATGAATACGTGCGAGCGCCCTCTGCACGGGCTGTGCCAGCTCGAGCGCCTTCACCGTCGGCCGCATGCCATTCGCATCGCGGACAAATACCCTGTCGCCGAGACTCCGGCGCAAACGGCCCAAAGCGTGGCTGATTGCGGACTGCGACAGGTTCAGGCGCTCGCTCGCCGCGGCGATCGTCCGTTCCTTGAGAACGGCATCGAAGACCACGAGAAGGTTGAGATCGAAGTTTCGCAGTTGCACGCGGTTCATGGTCACGCTGCAAACAATTCAGCGCGCAACTTCGGCGCCGAATCGACAATGGGCGCAGTGACTCGACATCCTCTCAGGGCGCGGTTCATGCCGTTCGCATGGCTCGTGCAGGCCCCTATGCACACTACTGCCCATAGGATATCCGTCGATTGGACAGCCGTACCACGGATAGCCGACATCCCGCAGAGGCTTCTCTAGGAATGCTGCCCGCTTCAGACAGTCCGCTGGTGAACCGATGCTGATGATCGTTGCTGACTACCGCGATGACCCTTCCGAATTGGCCGCTCGTCGCGACCGATTCACTGCCACGGAATTCTCCTCAACGATCGCATCGGGCGAGCGAAGCGGAAGTGTATTGCTCATGCCCGAGAGGCGGAGCCTGACGGTCAGCAGCTCGCCGGCGGACTACGAGCGAATTCGGATCTTCAACGAGCAGGGACAACTGATCGGTGCACTGACCTGCTCGGCCACGGGGCTCGTGAGCTGGAGCGATACACGGCGATATTGACGGCCATTCCGGGGTCCTTCTGTCCATGCTTCGCACCCCGATGCAAGATTCTCCGCCCTCTGCGCGCAGAACATCACGTCGGTCCTCAATCGGGAGCGGTCGAATGCCTGACTCGCAATGGCACTGGGTGAGCGGTAGTGTTTACGGGGAATGCGAGCGCTGCGGAGAGCCCCTGTGGGACGGACAGCAGCTGCTCGTCACCTGCCGCGATCGCAATTTTCACCTGCGGTGCCTACAGGAAACACCGATCACCCCGATTGCCGGGGCCGCGCCCAGCTCTCACCGGGAGTACTGAGCAAAGCCATTGCCCGAGCGCGGCCCGCGGACGGTTGCGCTTGGCCTATGACTGGGCTGCGCGCGAGCCTGGCTCGCTTGCGAGGCGAGGAACCGGCCTCCGGAAGGGCTCGCTTGAGGACCCTACCCACCCCTCCCAGGCGCCCAACTGACTTCCACCGGCACGCGCCGTTGCCGCAGCACTGCGCGCACGGGCATCTCCTCAACCGGGCCGGCCGCGCAGGCCCTCGCGTACGTGCCGAGCTTCGCGTCGCCCAAGATGAGGATCGCGATGTGCCGCGAGTCAAGCAGTGCACCCAGATTCAGGGTCAGTCGCTCGTGGGGTGGGGTCGGTGACCGCATCGGGACACAGCCGCGCGCCGCACTCGGATCGAGAGCCTCCACGAGGCGCGGCGATCCCGGGAACAACGACGCCGTGTGTCCCTCGATGCCCATCCCGAGAATCGTGACATCAAAGGGCCTCTGCAATTGAGCGAATGCTTCCCAGGCCGCTGACGCACCGAGTTCCGGCGTCGGCGCGCCATTCTTCAGCCCCACGAAGCGAGCCGCGGCTGCATTGCCGCTCAGTAGCACTGCGCGTACCAGGTGCTCATTGCTCTCCAGATCCCCGGGCTCGACCCACCGCTCATCTGCGAGTGCGACAGTGATCCTTCGCCAATCGAGCGTCTGCGCGCGCAGTTCCTCGAAGAATCCGACCGGTGAGTGGCCACCCGAGACGACGAGCGTCGCGTTCCCGCGAGCCGCAGCTGCGCGGGTCAATCGCGTGGCAACCTCGCTCGCGAGAGCCCGAGCCATCGCACCGGCATCCGGGTAGCGCTTCATTTCCACATTCGAATCGCTCATTGCCGGATCGCCTCCCTATCTGCGTCGAGCCGATCGATGCGTGTTGCAAGCGCATGCACTCACAGTGAAAGCCACTCCGACCGACGAACTCTGACAATGTCCTGCGCGTTCAGGAGCAAGCAAAGTCGCCCCGCAGCGCGCAGGCCCCTATCTGATGACTGCCGCGACGTCACCGTCGGAACCGGCGTCGCGGAAAACCGCTAGAAATCTGCCGAGGAGCCGGAAGCCAGCGATGCGACCGTGCTCGCGCCGTGCGCCATTGGAGTTGAGCATGATTACGCTTCCAATTCACAGCATCCAAGTACCGCCTGATCTGACGTGAATATGATGCCGTGATCCATCCGACCAAGGTATCGACCCGCCGCACGCGATCGACTGACCGCGGCCTCTAGCGTCCCACACCTCGGCGCTATCCAACACCATGGTGCAATGGCGCCTTCGCGCGCGCGCCGTGAGCCTCACGAGTGGCACTTGAGCCGCATGGAGGTCATCGTGTGAGCACCGTACCGCCCCATCCGCAATACAGGACGCGCGAGACGTTGCGTCGAGATCTGGCCGCGGGAACCCGACAGATCAGGACTTGCGATTGCGCACGAGCGGTGCCGCCGCAAGTCGCCTTCGTCCAACTGCGAGGCGTTGGCCGGGCCTTCCCCCTGCGCACGATCGCTCCCACCCGCGAATCGACCGTTACGGACTCCGAGATCCTCGCCCCGGTTGCCGGCGCAGTGACGGACATGCGGCCGAAGTTTGAGCGGTCGCGGGCGGCGATCCACGCTGACCCCTACGACGGGCGCCTCCTCCGCATCCGAACAGAGAGCGATGCGCTCCACGCGCGGAACCCCTCCTCCGCTTTCTGTGCAAATCAACTCGCGGAGTCAAGCGCATGATGACCCGATTAGAGGGATCCACTGGCGCAATTCGCGGCCCCCTTCACGGAGGCGCATCGCGAGATAGAAGGTCCGCGGCCCGAATGGAGCCTCGGAAAGCGCTCGATCTCGGGGAGCTGCTCGATGTCGCACTCACGCGCGCGCGACGCGCCGATTTCCCGGATCGCAGTTTCATTCCTTCGCTCGAGCGGCTCATCGTCGCCTGCAGTGAAGAAGCGAACCTGAGCCCACTTGGCGCGCGCGCGGTCCGGTTCGATATCCTGCGGTGCCTGAGAAATCAGTTGCGATTCGATGAGCTCGAGACCCGCGATCCAGGGATGCTCACGAAATCGGTGGAGGCGCCGGTGTTCATCACCGGAATGCCCCGCAGCGGAACGACGTTCCTGCATCGCCTAATCCTGCAGGACCCGAACACCATCGCTCCGCGGCTCTTTCAGCTTGTGCATCCAAGCGTCCCGAAATTCGGATCAATCGAAACGGCGGTGCGCAAAGCTTGCCTGCGTCTTCAGCTGTTGCTCTTCCGAACGATTGCTCGGGAGCTCCACGTGCTTCATCCGATCGGCGTCGATGATCCGGAGGAGTGTACCGACATCACGGCGCAGGTTTTCCGCAGTGGACGCTTCGAGAGCATGTACCATGTTCCCTCCTACAACGAGTGGCTCCATCGTGTCGGGTTTCTTGATGCGTATCGATTTCACCGCCGATTCCTGCAGCATCTTCAGTGGCAGGAGCCTCCGAAGAGATGGATTCTCAAGTCGCCGGATCATGTGTTCGCCCTGGATGACATTCGCAGGATTTACCCCGATGCGCATTTTGTCCTCGTTCATCGCGATCCTGTGCGCGTCCTGGCCTCGGTCGCGAAGTTGACCGAAGTACTGCGCCGGCCCTTCACTCACCGGATCGATCGGATGGAAATCGGCAGGAGCGTGAGCGCCTCCTGGATCGACGGTTCGCGGCGAATGGCCGAGCTGTCATCGACCGGGTGCGCGCTCTTGCATCTACATTATCGACAGGTCGTATCGTCGCCGCTCGAAGCGGTGGCGGCGGTCTATCGACACGCCGGACTCACCTTGACCGCGCAAGCCGAGGAGCGGATGGTCCGGTGGTTGCGGACTGCGGCGGCGGCGACTGGCCGCCGAAGGGAATACAGCCTCACGGATTTTGGACTCGACGCGCGTCTCCTGCGTGACCGTTTTGCGCGCTATACCGAGACCTTTCAGGTCGAGATCGAGCAGGAGGGACGGCCGCTCCACACCGGAGCGCCCGCGTGACGTGCGGCGAGTCACCATAGTCCTACTTATCCTCGGCATCGCGGCCGCCGGCGCCGCGGTGGCCCACTCGGGCTTCCTCGCTGTCACCCACGCAGTCGAGAGTCTTGGACTCGGCGGACTGATCCTGCTCGTGCTGCTGCACGTTCCAGTCGTCGGCCTCCTTGGATTCGCCTGGTCGTTCTCCGCGGGTGACCCTCCCCTCGCGCCAGTTGGACGATTCATCGTCGGTCGCCTGCTCCGCGACGCCCTCGGCGTTCAGCCGTTCGCGATTCTCCTGGGTCTGCGAGCACTGGGTTCCGACCGCACGACTGCCCTTCGCGGAGCGATATCGGCGGCCGTCGACGGACTGAGTGAAATGGCGGCGAAGGTACCCTATGTCGTGGGGAGCATCCTGGCCCTTCTCGTTCTCGCGCCTCACTCCCGCTTGATCGGTTGGGTCTCCCTTGCGCTTGCTGCAACCGCGGCACTCGTCGCGATCGTGATCCTCGTTCGAAAACCGCTCGGCTCCTCCCTCCAGGCGATCATACGGACGGTGGACCAGCGCTGGCCGGCTGCATTGCCTTGCGCTGGAGTTCCGCGCGGCGAACAATTCTTCGCGATGTTCGATCGCATCCTTCAGCAGCGCCGACGACTCGGTTCGGGCTTCGCGATTCACCTCTTCTGCTGGTTTCTCGGGGCTTGTGAGACCTGGGTCGTCCTCCACCTTCTGGGGATCCCCGCCACTTTGGTAGAGGCTCTCGCCATCGACGGCACAGTCGCTGGCCTTCGCACATTTGGCTTCATGGTTCCCGCAGCCGCCGGCGTTCAGGAAGCGGGCTATTTGCTCGCTTGCGCCGCTTTCGGCATCCACCCGGCCGCCGCAATCGCCGTTTCGCTCGCGTTCCGTGCGCGCGATGTTGCCTTCGGAATGTCTGTTCTAGGGGTTGCAGGTGCCCGGGAGGGACGCCTCACCATTCTCTCGACCCTCAGATCCATCGTGCGCCGTCCACGCGAAGAGCCACTCCCCGTGAGAGCGGAGGGTCAGTCCCTCTCGGCACCGTGACACTCTCCTCACCGCGACGGAACCCGCGACCGCCTCGACCGCTAACGCCGTCCTTGCCGCGACGATGCAGGTCCGTCTCCATGAGCCACACGGGCGCCCCGCGCACCCCGATTATGCTCCAGAATTTGAACTGACACGACCGGCCGACCGGATCGCGGGCGCAGCCGAGCGCGCGCACAGCGCGGCGTGTCTGAACGTCATTGCACTACATACCCGATTCCGGACACCGCACCTGTACGTGGGCGCTGAATGCTTCGCGTATCTGGAGGACGAATCGCACTGGGGCCGACACGATCATCCAATTTCAGAGCCACAATGTTCGCTAGGCTCAATATCAGCGCGGCATAGGCGTTCTTCTGGGCGCCCGCGCGCCGCTGCGGCGCATGGGTCCTCACTGCGGGCATCCGCCAGGTCCGTCCGTCGCGAGCGAGGTGGTGGTCAGAAGCATGGATACCCTGAGCAGCATCAAGGCCTTTCGGCAAGTCGTCGAATCGGGGAGCTTTGTTGCTGCGGCCGAGCGGCTCGACATCTCGACCGCGATGGTGAGCAAACGGGTCATGCAGATTGAGCAACGGCTCGGCGTGCGGCTTCTCAACCGCAATACCCGCAGGCTTAGCCTCACCGAGCCGGGTCGGCTCTACTTCGAGCGCTGCGGGGTCATCTTAGAGGAATTGCAGTCGACCGAACTGGAACTCGGATCCTTGGGCTGCACGCCGCGGGGAACCCTACGAATCACCTCACCCAGCTTTACCGCGAGCGGTCAATTGCCGCGGCTGCTGGCCGAATATGGTTGCCGCTATCCAGAGGTTCTGGTCGATGTGTCCTTTGAAGATCGATTCGCGGATCTTGTAGAGGAAGGCTATGACATCGCCCTGCGGATCGTCCGCGGTGCGGAAAGCCTGCCGCAGGGTCTCATCGCGTGTCCGATGCGGCGCACAATGATCTACCTCGCGGCTTCGCGCGACTACGTCAGTCGACGTGGAGTGCCGCGCTCGCTGACCGATCTCGCCACGCACGATTTCATCGCGGTCGCGAACCTCAACTACCTGCCCCCGGCGGCGAGGTCGCCTCGCATTGCGCTGCGCTATCGCTCGAGCGGTGGCGTAGCCAGTGCCATCGCAGCGGGTATCGGCATCGGACCGGTGCCCGAACTCATTTTCGAAGATCCAGCGTTCAGGGACACTTTGATACCGATCCTCCCGGAGTGCCCACTGCAGGAGGCGACGCTGTACCTGGTCTATGTGAGCCGCAAGTTTTTGCCGCTGAAGATTCGCACATTCCTCGATTTTTTGTTGGAGTCGGTGTCCCTCGGGCGCGGAAGTCCGATCGCTCGTCCCGCCGCTCATCAGGGAGGGTTGCGGAAACCGCTGATGGGATCTACCGACCCAGAATTTGAGAGCGGACCCGGCCCCCGTCCGGCACCGGACCGCTCGCCTGCCATCGTGTAGAACGCCGGAATTCTTCCGTCCGTGCTCACCGTGCTCATCTGACCGATCCCCTTGACCCGCTACGTGGATGAGACCGCAACCATCTCCCGCCATCGCCCCGTCGGGCGGACGCGCAGCCATATGGGTGCTCATCTGCCTCTGCGGCGGCTGTGCCAGCCTGCCGCCCGGCAGCATCCGCGATCCGCGCGATCATTTCGAGCGGTTCAACCGTGCGATGTACAAATTTGATTCCGCGCTCGATCGGGCCGTTTTACGGCCGGTCGCACGCCGATACGTGAAGGTAATGCCCGCGCCGGTGCGCGCGGGGATTTCGCACTTCCTGAGCAACCTCGCCTACACGAGAACCATCGGTAACGATATCTTCCAGGCCCGCTTCGTGGACTTCGCGGCGGACGTAGCGCGCCTCGTCGTCAACACCAGCATCGGTTTGGGCGGTCTGTTCGATCCCGCGACGAAGCTCGGGCTGAATGAGCACGATCGGGACTTCGGGCAGACGCTGGGGAAATGGGGCGTGCACACCGGAACTTACCTCGTGCTGCCCCTGCTCGGTCCGTCCGACGTGCGCGATGCCTGCGGCATGCTCGCGGATCGGTTCATGACCGTTGAGGGCTACATCGACGCTGTCGGCCCGAGCGTGGCCCTTTTCTCGCTTCGCGCCCTCGATACCAGGGCGAAGGCGCTGCCCGCGGAGGCTACTCTTCAGAGCGCCTACGACCCCTACGCATTCGTCCGCAGCGCCTGGTTTCAACAACGCGATTACAAGGTCCATGACGGCGATCCTAACTACCTCCCCTACCTGCCGCCGCTCGACACCGGTGCCGGCCAATGAGCATCTCGGTACGCCAGTGGAGCGACTCCTCCGCGTCGGTCGAGCTTGAGCATTCACTGATCGGTCGGCTGGTGGCCTTGTGCGTTGGGCATTCGGGAATCGTCTTGGCCGTGGCGTTGGGTTTTTTCGCAACGAGCGCCCAGTACGTTCTCCGGCACTTCGAGATGACAACCGACACCGCCGATCTGCTGTCGCCCCAGTTGCCGTGGCGAGAGCGAGAGCGGGCGTTCAACGCGGCGTTTCCTCAGGCGGGCTCCAATGTCGTCGTGGTCATTGACGCTAAAACGCCGGAACTGAGCGAAGAGGCGACCGCCCGGCTCGTCAGGCGACTTCGCACCGAGACGAGCCTGTTCCACACGGTCGAACGACCGGACGGGGGTGCATTCTGGGCGCACAATCGATTACTGTTCGCATCGACCGCGGAGGTGAAAACCCTCACCTCTCAGCTTCTCAGGGTCCAGCCGTTCCTCGGATCGATGGCCGCCGATCCTTCGCTACGGGGTCTTGCGAATACGCTGTCGCTCATGCTGCTCGGGGTCGCCACCGCCCAGGCCCCATCTGATGCATTTCGCGCTTCAATCCGGAATCTGGCCCACAGCCTCCGCGACTTGGAGCTCGGCAAACCCTCGTTCTTCTCATGGCACCAGTTGATCACCGGCCAGACGGCGCCCGACAACCGCGAGTTGCGACACATCGTCCTCATCGATCCGTTGCTCGACTACACGCGACTGCAACCCGGGCGATTACCCATCGATGCAATCCGCGACGCGGCGAAGCGGCTCCACCTCGACCGCGCCCATGGCGTGCGAGTTCGCGTGACGGGTCCGGTCGCGCTGAAGGATGACGAATTCGCAACGCTGACGCAGCGTGCCGGCCTGATCGCCTGTCTCGCTGCCGGAGCGATCATTCTGATGCTTTGGTTTGCCGTCCGCTCGCCTTGGTTGATCGCCGCGATACTCGTCACCATGTTGGCGGGCCTCGTTACGGCGACCGCGTTCGGGCTCGTGCTTTTTCATCGATTCAACCTAATCTCGGTGGCCTTCATCCCCCTGTTCGTAGGGATTGGAATGGACCTCGGCATTCAGTTCAGCGTGCGCTATCGCGCCGTGCGCTCGGCGGGATGGGAGGTGGGCCCGGCGCTCGTCGCCTCAGGACGCACCATGGGCAAGTCGCTCACCCTGGCGGCGAGTGCCATCGGCGTTGGTTTTCTCGCCTTCGCGCCCACGGCGTACTACGGCGTCTCCCAGCTCGGGGTGATTGCCGGGTTTGGCATGTTGGCCGCACTCGCTCTGAACCTCACGCTCCTGCCTGCTCTGATCGCAATCGCCAGACCGCCCGGCGAGCGCGCAAGCGCAACCGCCGGGCGGTCGGCAGAGATCGAGAACTACGTCGCGCGCCACCGGCGGTGGGTCGTGGCCCTTGGTGCCGCAGCGGCATTGATCTGCGCCACTCTGCTCCCGCGGCTGCACTTTGATTTCGACCCGATGCACCTCCGCAACCGCGACGTCGAATCGGTTGCCACGCTCATTGACCTGACGCGCGATCCCGACCAATCGTCCATGACGTTGGAGGTCATCCGGGACAGCCTCGCTGCGGCCGACCGGCTTGCCGCAATTTTCAGGAAGAACCCGACGGTCTACAACGCCCGCACGCTTTCAAGTTTCCTGCCCACCGATCAGTCCGAGAAAATCGCGCTCCTTTCCGATACCGCAAGTCTCATGGATCTGACCCTGAATCCCATCGCAGTCGCGCCCCCGCCGACCGACCAGCAGGTCATCGAAAGTCTCGAACGCGTCGCTAAGAACCTACGTCGGACGCCCTTTGGCGATCCCTCGCTTCGCGCGGATGCGCGCGACCTCGCTCGCGAGTTCGACCAGCTCGCTCTGGGAGGTCGATCGCTACGCACTGCGGCCACCCGGATGCTGATCCCGGGATTTGTCACCACGCTCGCGCAACTGCGCGCTCTATTGCACCCCGTGCCCGTCAGCATACGAACGCTGCCGCTGGAACTCGTGCGGCAGTGGCAAACAGCCGACGGACGGGCCCGCGTTTCGGTCTCACCCCGTGGCGATTCCAATAGCGACGCGGTACTCCGCCGGTTCGTCGCCGCGGGACTCAAGATCGCGCCGGATGCGACGGGTACAGTGATCTACATCCAAGCGTACGCTCGCGCGGTGGCCAAAGCGTTTATCGAGGCGGGCGTGCTATCGTTCATCGCCATCAGCTGCCTGTTGTTCATCGCTCTGCACCGACTCCGGGAGGTGGCCGTCACCATGGCGCCCATCCTGCTGACCGGGCTGTTGACCCTGGGTACCTGCGTACTGATCGGACAACCGCTCAACTTTGCCAACATCATTGCACTTCCCCTGCTCTTCGGAATCGGGGTCGCCTTCCACATCTATTTCGTCATGTCCTGGCGCACGGGCGCCTCGCAGCTTCTCACCTCGAGTCTTGCGCGGGGGGTATTCTTCAGCGCCCTCGCGACCGCGACGGGCTTCGGCAGCCTTTGGGCCTCGAAACATCCTGGAACCGCCTCGATGGGCAAGCTTCTGATGATATCGCTGGTCTGGACGCTCGTATCAGCGCTGCTCTTTCAACCCGCATTGATGGGTCTGGTGAGCCCGACAAGCCGGTCGACACGGGCTAGTTCATGAGGTCGTCGCTGTCCTTCTTCAGGTGCGCGATGAGTGCGGGCGCTCCCCCGGCCGCGATCGCACCGGAAAAGTCCGTACGGTGCAGGATCAATTGACTCACCCCGTCGTAGTATACATCGACGATCTTCCAGCTTCCGTTCACCTCGAGCAGCCGATAGAGTAAGTTTGCAGGCGTGCCATCCCGCGGGATGATCCGCGATCTGACAACTTTCTCCTCGCCGCGAACGACCACGTTCTCCTCGACTTGAAACGTTTGTCCGTCGAAGCTGCGGAAATTGTGGGCGTAATTCGCAATGGTGTAGCGGCTAAAGGCCGTGATCAGCGCTTCCTGCTCCCCGGGCTCGAAGTTTCGCCAATCCGGCCCTACTGAGAGGCGCGTCATGAGGGGCAGCGCAAACACCCGCTCGATGACGGGCTCGAGTTCGCGGTATCTTGCCGCCATCGGAACAGCGCTGCCGGTTTTCATCGACTTGAGGAGCGCCGTGCTAAGAGCCTGAACTGCCACCACGGCGGGATCCACCCCAGAGGCATTTGCCCAGCTCGCTGGAAGCGCGAGCGAAATCGAAACAACCAGCAAAGTCCGAATTCTCGGTTTCATGCGCGCCCTCTCGTCTCGGTGGCCCTGGCATCCACGATACTGCTGATTCGTCGCCAGAGCTCGTTTTGCCGCAGTTCCGTGCCCGCCGCAAGATCGTCGCCGTCAATGAGGCTTTCAACGGCGATAACCACTCGGCGTAGCCCGGCCACTCCGCCCACCCGCTCATGGCATTCATCGAGGCGCTGCGCTTCCGAGCCCCGCTAGAGCACTTACGCACAATTTTTGCGCAATTGGGCTCACCTAAGATCCTTCGCAACCGCGCTCAAAGGAGGAGTCGGCTCGCATGCTTCCTCGGACCCCCTCTCGCGCACTCCCGGATGGATGGAGATGATGGCTCTCACGCCGCAAGCTTGGGCGGTGGGCGCGTATCTGTTGGGCGTATTCGCGTTCGCCGCTTTGCTCGTGGGCCTATCCTTCGTACTCGGCGGGCGGAGTCGCGGGCGCGCAAAAGACGAGCCCTTCGAGTCGGGAATCGTCTCCGTGGGCAGTGCTCGCCTTCGAATGCCGGCTAAGTTCTATTTGGTTGCAATGTTCTTCGTGATTTTCGACCTGGAGGCCGTGTATCTCTACGCGTGGGCCATTTCAGTACGGCAAAGCGGCTGGTCCGGTCTCGTGGAAGTCACGATCTTCGTGGGCGTGCTTCTGATCGCACTCCTCTACATCGCGCGCACCGGCGGCCTCGACTGGACCCCTCGCAAGAGAGAAATCGGGGGCACCGCTCCTGGGAGCGCTCCCGCGACGACGCCAAACCACACTACGACGCGAACGCGATGGGGGGTCTCCACATGGAGTACACGTTAAGCCGGATCGACCCGCACAGAGGTCGCGCGCCGCGGCCGCCCGGAGTGAATCAGGAGGAAGACTACGTCATTGAGCAACTGGTACGACGGAACGTGTTGCTAGCCAAGCTCGATGACCTCGTCAACTGGGGGCGTAAAAATTCCCTGTGGCCGTTCAATTTCGGGCTTTCCTGCTGCTATGTCGAGTTCGCGACGGCCTTCACCGGAGTTCACGACATCGCGCGCTTTGGCGCCGAAGTGATCCGGGCCTCACCGCGTCAGGCGGATGTCATCGTGATCGCGGGAACTTGCTTCGTGAAGATGGCGCCCGTCGTCCAGCGGCTCTACGAGCAGATGCTCGAGCCCCGCTGGGTGATCTCCATGGGATCCTGCTCCAACTCCGGCGGAATGTACGACATCTACTCCGTCGTCCAGGGTGTCGACCGGTTCCTGCCAGTCGATGTGTACGTGGCCGGATGTCCACCGCGACCGGAGGCGTTCCTCGAGGGCTTGTTGCTTTTGCAGAAGGGGGTTGCCGCGGAGCGGCGACCGCTCTCCTGGGCGATCGGCGATCAGGGCGTGTACCGAGCGCCATTGCCCGCCCAACGGGATGTGAAGCAGAGCGAACGTCAAGCGCAGACAGTGCTGCGCACGCCCGACTCCGTTTGAGGCTTGGTGAGCACCAATTCGCTTCAGGAGCCGGTGGTGGTGCGCGAGCTCGGCGCACGCTTCGGGGAGAATGCCTTCGTCCGTCAATCGACGCGGGACGACATCCCGACGCTCTGGGTGAACCCAGAGCAACGTGACGAGGTGTTGCAATTCCTCAAGGAATCGGTGCCGCGGCCGTTCACGATGCTCCTCGACCTACAAGCGGTCGACGAGCGAATGCGGCGTCATCGGGAGGGTCTTCCGCCGTCGGAATTCACACTCTTCTATCACCTCCTCTCCATCGAGCGCTGCGGTCCTTCCGACGCTGGCCAGGTGCGCATCAAGGTCCCCATGCGCGGTGCGAGTCCGGCAACCCCATCGATCGTGAACCTCTACGCCAACGCGAACTGGTATGAGCGCGAAGTGTGGGATCTGTTCGGAATCCGATTCCATGGTCATCCACACCTCGAGAGAATTCTGCTACCGCGCTATTGGGAGGGTCATCCTGGGCGCAAGGACTATCCGGCGCGGGCCACGGAGTTCGATTCCTACCTACTGAGCGCCGCCCGCGAGGATCAGGAGCAGGAGGCTCTCAAGTTCAGCCCCGAAGCCTGGGGCATGAAGCGTGGGACGGAGGACGAGGACTTCATGTTCCTCAACCTCGGCCCCAACCATCCCTCCGCACATGGCGCATTTCGGATCGTCTTGCAACTCGACGGCGAGGAGATCATCGACGCCGTCCCGGACATCGGCTATCACCATCGCGGCGCGGAAAAAATGGCCGAGCGGCAGTCCTGGCATAGCTTCATTCCGTACACCGACCGCGTCGATTACCTCGGCGGTGTGATGAACAACCTCCCCTACGTGCTCGCCGTCGAGCAACTCGCGGGTATCGAGGTGCCGGAGCGGGTCAAGACAATCCGCGTCATGATGGCGGAATTCTTCCGCGTTGCCTCGCATCTGCTGTTCCTCGGCACTTACCTGCAGGACATGGGTGCGATGACGCCCATTTTCTTTATGTTTGCCGATCGGCAGAAGGCGTACGACGTAATCGAGGCAGTCACAGGCTTCCGGATGCATCCAGCCTGGTATCGGATTGGAGGGGTTGCGCACGATCTACCGAAAGGTTGGGACAGCAAGGTGCGCGAATTTCTCGACTGGTTCCCGCGGCGTCTCGAGGAGTATGTCAGCGCCGGCGTCGAGAACAGCATCTTCCGCGGCCGCTGCGTCGGCGTGGCTGCGTACAACACGGCGGAGGCCCTCGAATGGGGTGTGACCGGTGCCGGCTTGCGCGCCACCGGGTGCGCCTTCGACTACCGCAAGGCGCGGCCGTATTCCGGTTACGAGAACTTCGAGTTCGAAGTTCCGGTGGGTGCCAACGGTGATGCCTACGATCGCTGCACTGTGCGCGTCGAGGAACTGCGCCAGAGCTGTCGAATCATTCGGCAATGCCTCGAGCACATGCCGCCCGGTCCCTACAAGGCCGATCACCCGCTGACCTGTCCACCGCCGCGCGAGCGAATGCTCGAGGACATCGAAACCCTGATCACGCACTTTTTGGCCGTGAGCTGGGGTCCGGTCATCCCGCCCGGTGAGTCTACGCAGCTGATTGAGGCCACCAAAGGCATCAATAGCTACTACTTGACGAGCGATGGCAGCACCATGAGTTATCGAACCCGCATACGCACGCCGAGCTTCCCACACCTGCAAATGATTCCGCACATCATCCGCGGCCGGATGATTTCAGACTTGGTGGCGCTCCTGGCATCGATCGACTTCGTGATGGCCGACGTGGACCGCTAAGCCGATGACCGTAGCCGAAGTCAATCAAGGTGGGCGCGCCCCCGCAAGCGAGGCGGGGCGGGAGGGCGACGTGGGTTATGTGCTCCATCCCGAGGACCGCGCCGCGATCGAATGCGAGATGCGGCATTACGAGGATTCCCGGGCCACGAGCATCGCCGCGCTCAAGCTGATTCAAAAGCGCCACGGCTGGGTGCCGGACGGGGCGATCCCCGAGATCGCACGCCTCCTCGGCATTGCGCCTTCGGATCTCGAGGGTGTTGCAACCTTCTACAGCCTAATCTTTCGCCGGCCCGTGGGCCGGCACGTGATCAAGATCTGCGATAGCGTCGCGTGCTTTCTCACAGGCGCCGCGCAGGTGCAAGAGGCATTCGCCCGGGAACTTCGGATCGGTCTTGGCGATACCACGGGCGATCGCCGTTTCACGCTGCTTCCGATCTGTTGCCTCGGAGCGTGCGATAAGGGCCCCGCATTGATGATCGACGAGGCCTTGCTGCCCAACGTCGCCCCTGAGGATGTCAGAACGCTGCTGGAGCGGTATCCGTGACGGGAGAAACCAAGCCGCTCACCTATCGAATCGACCTCGGCGCGCCGCTCGACCTGCGCGCATATGAGTTGCAGGACGGCTACGCCGCGGTTCGCGACGCACTCAAGAACATGCCACCGCAGGAGGTGACTCGACTGGTGAAGGATGCGAATCTTCGCGGTCGCGGCGGTGCCGGCTTTCCAACGGGCGTCAAGTGGAGCCTCGTGCCGATGGATCCTACCGCACGGCGGGCGAAGTATCTGGTCTGTAACGCCGATGAGATGGAGCCGGGATCCTTCAAGGACCGACTCCTCATGGAGGGTGTGCCACACCAGCTGGTCGAGGCGATGATCGTTTCCGCGTATGCGATCCAAGCCACCCGCGGATACATCTTTCTGCGTGGCGAATACACGCTCGCGGCCGAGCGACTCGAATACGCCATCCGCGAAGCAAAGGCCGCGGGCTATCTCGGTGAGCACATCCTCGATTCGCCATGGAGCTACGAACTCTCCGTGCACACGGGCGCGGGACGTTACATCTGTGGCGAGGAGACTGCACTTCTCAATTCTCTCGAGGGCCGACGCGCCAATCCGCGCTTCAAGCCGCCGTTCCCGCAGATCGCGGGTCTTTGGGGCAAGCCGACCGTCGTCAACAACGTCGAGACGCTGTGCAACGTTCCCCATATCGTGCTGCGCGGCGTGGACTGGTTCAAAGCACTGTCGCGAGGCAAGAGTAAAGACGCGGGCACCAAGCTCTACGGTGTTTCTGGGCGGGTGAAGCGTCCCGGTTGCTGGGAACTGCCGTTCGGAACCCCCGCGCGAGAGATCCTCGATGAGCACGGGGGCGGAATGCGGGAGGGACTTAAGCTCAAGTGTTGGCTCCCGGGCGGTGCATCCACGGACTTCCTGATGCCCGAGCACCTCGATCTCGCGATGGATTTTGAGACCATTGCGAAGGCGGGCAGTCGCCTCGGGACCGGGCTCATCACGGTGATCGATGAAACCCAAGGCATCATCGCGGTGCTCCGCAACCTCGAGGAGTTCTTCGCGCGCGAATCCTGTGGCTGGTGCACGCCGTGCCGCGACGGACTCCCCTGGAGCGTGAAGCTCTTGAGCGCTCTCGAACGTGGCGAGGGCCGGCCGGAAGACATCGAAACGCTCGAGCGGCTCACCCATGCACTCGGCCCCGGCAGAACCTTCTGTGCGCATGCCCCCGGGGCCGTCGAACCGCTTCAGTCGGCGCTCCGGTATCTGCGCCCGGAATTTGAGGCCGGCGTTTGTCGCGCCCGAGCCACGGCAGGAAGCCTTAGCGCATAGACCGGCGGACCACAATGCCCAAGATCTACATCGACGAGAAACCGTACGAGGTGCGAGCAGAGGACAATGTGCTGCACGCCTGTTTGTCGCAGGGTCTCGACCTCCCCTACTTCTGCTGGCATCCCGCACTCGGAAGCGTGGGCGCGTGCCGCCAATGTGCCATCAAGCAGTACCGCGATGCGAGCGATCGGGCGGGGCATCTCGTCATGGCCTGTATGACCCCATCCTCCGACGGCACGAGGATCTCCATCACAGACCCGGAGGCCGTGCAGTTTCGCGCAAACGTGATCGAATGGCTGATGACCAATCATCCGCACGACTGCCCCGTGTGCGAGGAGGGGGGGCATTGTCATCTGCAGGACATGACGGTGATGACCGCTCATGCTGCGCGCCGCTACCGGTTCACCAAGCGCACGCACCGCAATCAAGACCTCGGGCCCTTCATCAATCACGAGATGAACCGCTGCATCGCCTGTTATCGGTGCATTCGCTTCTACCAGAACTACGCTGGCGGTACCGATTTGGGCGTCTATGGTACCGCCCACAACGTTTACTTCGGTCGGAACACCGACGGCGCACTGGAGAGTGAGTTTTCGGGAAATCTGGTGGAGATCTGTCCGACGGGCGTATTTACCGACAAGACCCACGGCGAACGCTACAATCGCAAGTGGGACATGCAATTCGCCCCCAGCATCTGTCAGGCATGCTCGGTCGGCTGCAACATCTCCCCTGGCGAGCGCTACGGCGAGCTGCGGCGCATCGAGAATCGCTATAACGGCTCGGTCAATCATTACTTCCTGTGCGATCGGGGCCGGTTTGGCTACGGCTACGTGAATCGCGGGGACCGCCCGCGAAGGCCACTCCTGCGGCGAGGCGGTACGCTGAGCGAGGTGGAGCCAGACCTCGCGCTCTCGCGCGCGCGTAGTCTCCTCACCTGTGCGCGTGGTCTGGTGGGAATCGGCTCACCGCGTGCATCACTCGAATCTAACTTCGCGCTGAGAGCGCTCGTGGGCCCCGAGCACTTCCACGACGGTCACTCGACTGAGGAGAGCGCGCTCGTGCGCCGTGCCCTCGAGATTCTGCGTGCCAGCCAACTGCCGGCGGCGAGCTTGCGCAGCATCGAGAAGGCCGATGCAGTGCTGCTGCTCGGGGAGGACGTGACCAATACGGCCCCGCGCATCGCGCTCGCGCTGCGCCAGAGCGCTCAGGGAAAGACCGCGGCACTGGGCGGCGAGCGGCAGATCCACGAGTGGCAGGCCGCCGCGCGAGCGGATATCGGCCAGCACCAAAGAAATCCCGTATTCATCGCGAGCTTGAGCGACACCCGTCTCGATGATATCGCCGCCGCCACGTTTCGTGCTCCGCCTGACGATATCGCCCGACTGGGTTTCGCCGTCGCGCATCGCCTCGATGGATCCGCGCCGGCGGTGGTCGGTCTCGACGCAGCCACCGAGGAGCTGGCCAGTCAAGTCGCGGCAGCACTGGCGGCCGCGGAGCGACCGCTGATCGTCTCCGGTACGGGTGCCGGCTCCGCGCGGATTCTAGACGCCGCCGCCAACATCGCCATGGCGCTGCACGAGCGCCGTCGGGGCGGGGAACTCTGCCTCGCACTGCCCGAGGTCAACAGCCTGGGTCTCGCCCTTCTGAACGAGGGCCGATCGGCCTGCGATCTGGAGGCGGCTTTCATGAGGATCGAGCGCGGGGAGGCCGATACGCTCGTGGTTCTCGAGAATGACCTGTATCGCCGCGCCGAGCGCACCCGAATCGATCGAGTCCTCGCCAAGGTCAAGCTCATCGCCCTCGATCACCAGACCCATGCGACGGCCACCCGAGCGGAGGTGCTGCTGCCCGCAGGCTCATTCGCGGAAAGTGACGGCACCGTCGTAAGCCACGAGGGCCGCGCGCAACGCTACTTCAGGGTTTTCGATCCGGCCTACTACGATCCGCGGAGCGCGTTGCGCGAGTCCTGGGCTTGGCTCGAGCAACTGCGTGTCGCATCCGCTCAGGATCGCCGGGTGCATCTTGATGACGTCGTCGCCGCGATCGCGCGAACCATCCCGGCCTTGGCCGAGATTGTGCGCTCGGCGCCCACCGCAAGCTTTCGCCTGCTCGGACTCAAGCTGGCACGCGAGCCGCATCGTTATAGCGGTCGCACCGCGATGCGGGCGAATCTCTCGGTCCAAGAACCCCGTCAGCCTCAGGACACCGATACCGCGTTGGCGTTTTCCATGGAGGGCCACAACGGAACTCAGGCGGGCGAGCGCCCGGCTGCCCTGATCCCCTACGCATGGGCACCCGGCTGGAACTCGCCTCAAGCCTGGAACAAATTTCAGGACGAAGTGGGCGGCCAGCTCCAGGGCGGTGATTCCGGCGTGCGGCTCATTGAGCCTGCGAGCTCCCCTACAACCCCACGGTACTACGAGGAGGTGCCCGGCCCATTCCGCAGGCGCGCCGATGAGTGGACCGTGGTTCCGCTCGATCACATCTTTGGGAGCGAGGAGCTTTCCGCTCGCGCCGCGCCCCTCGCGCGGTTCATCCCACCCCCGTACGTGGCGCTCAATTTTGATGACGCCACCGCACTCGGCGTAGCTGAAGGTACCGCGATCGAAGTCGGTTTGCCGGGTGGTGCAATCACACTGCCGCTGCGGCCGAGAGCCGCTTTGCCGCGCGGCAGCGTCGGTCTGCCGCGCGGAGTTCCGGGAGCGCCCTGGTTTGCGCCCGGCATTCTTGCGCGAATCGGCAAGGGAGGTGGCGCGTGAGCGGCTGGTCGCCCTATTGGATGGCGGCAGTCATCCGAGGCGCCGAGTCGCTCGTGTTGCTGACGGGACTGATCACGCTCGCCGCACTGCTGATTTGGCTCGAACGGCGATTGCTCGCCTTGTGGCAGGACCGCTACGGCCCCAACCGCGTCGGACCTTTCGGCCTCATGCAGGTCGCTGCGGACATGATCAAGATTCTGTTCAAGGAAGACTGGGTGCCGAGCTTCTCGGATGCGTCCGTCTTTTTGCTCGCCCCGCTCCTCGCGCTGATCACGGCGCTCCTCGCCTTCGTCGTGATCCCCGTAGCACCCGGCTGGGGAGTGGCGCCCAGCTTTTCGGTGGGAGTGCTGCTCTTCTTCGCGCTAGCAATCCTCCAGGTTTATGGGGCGCTCCTCGGCGGCTGGTCGAGCACCAGCAAGTACTCGCTGCTCGGTGCGCTGCGTACCGCCGCGCAAATGCTGAGCTATGAAGTCTTCATGGGGATCGCGGCGATGGGTGTCGTGATCGAGGCCGGTTCATTCCGGCTCGATCACATCGTCGAGGCGCAACGTCACCTGTGGTTCATCGTGCCCCAGTTCTTTGGCTTCTGCCTATTCGCACTGGCGGCCGTCGCGAGTGCCCACCGCTTTCCGTTTGACCAGCCGGAGACGGAGCAGGAGTTGGCGGCGGGCTATCACACCGAGTATTCCGGGATGAAGTTCGGCATGTTCTTCGTCGCAGAATACGTCAGCGTCGTCGTGATCTCGGCGCTCCTCACAACCCTCTTCTTGGGCGGCTGGAACGGCCCGTTCGCGGCGCGCCTCCCCTGGGTCGGCTTCCTTTGGTTCTCTCTCAAGACACTAGTCTTCATCATGCTCTTTGTCCTGTTGCGCGGTTCGCTACCGCGTCCTCGCTACGACCAGATCATGGCGGCCGGTTGGCAATTCTGCCTACCCCTCTCTCTGATCAATCTCCTCGCGACTGGCACGATCGTGCTCGCAAGCGCCGGGAGCCCACCACGATGATCGCCCTCCTCAAAGGTGTCTACTCGAATCTGCGGACCCTCGCGATGATCTTCGCCCACGCGGCCCGCAAGCGCGACACCATCCTGTACCCGGAGGTGAAGCCGTACGTGCCGCCCCGCTACCGGGGACGTATCGTGCTCACCCGCGATCCAGACGGCGAGGAACGCTGTGTGGCCTGCAATCTCTGCGCCGTGGCCTGCCCGGTCGGTTGTATTTCTCTGCAGAAGGGCGAGAAGCCGGACGGCCGCTGGTACCCGGAGTTCTTCCGCATCAACTTCTCTCGCTGCATCTTCTGCGGCTTCTGCGAGGAGGCCTGTCCAACGAGCGCCATCCAGCTGACGCCCGACTTCGAGCTCGCCGAATACGATCGGCAGAACCTCGTCTACGAGAAGGAGCACCTGCTGATCAGCGGAACGGGCAAGGTGCCGGAGTACAACTTTTACCGAATCGCCGGACTCGCTATCTCCGGCAAGCGCAAGGGTGAGGCCGCCCATGAAGCGCAGCCGGTGGATGTGAAAGAGTTGTTGCCTTGACGGGATGAGGGAATCGAGCCATGCAACCGGGACTCTACTTCGCGGCGGCGGTGGCGGTGATCGCAACCGCACTCGCCGTCACGAGTTACAACCCAGTTCACGCGCTTCTGCATTTGGTCGTCTCGCTCCTGGCGGTCGCGGTGGTCCTCCTCCAACTGGGAGCACCATTTGCCGGCATACTTGAGGTGATTATCTATGCCGGTGCCATCATGGTGCTGTTCGTGTTCGTGGTCATGCTACTAAACCTCGGCGAGTCCACCATCGATCAGGAGCGCCGCTGGCTTACGCCGCGCGCGTGGATCGTGCCCAGCATTCTCTCGCTCGGGTTGTTGAGCGAACTGGTCCGCACGCTGGTGCGATCAACGGGGAACGCGGCGGCGGGCACGCCCATCGGCGCCTCGGCCGTCGGAGCCGCCCTCTATGGTCCGTACCTCTTGACGGTCGAACTGGCCTCGATGTTGTTGCTTGCGGGACTGGTGGCGGCGTTCCACCTGGGCAGGCATGAATGAGCAACGTCTCACTTGAATTCCCGCTGCTGCTCGCCGGGATCCTGTTCGCGCTCGGGCTCGCGGGCGTGGTTGTCCGGCGCAATCTTCTTTTCGTATTGATGTCGATCGAAATCATGATCAACGCTGGGGCTCTCGCCTTCGTCGCCGCGGGTAGTCGCTGGGCTCAGCCCGACGGACAAGTCTTGTTCCTCCTGGTGCTCACGCTCGCTGCCACGGAAACCAGCGTGGGTCTGGCGCTGCTACTTCAGCTCCAGCGACGCTTTCGGACACTCGATACCGATGCCGCGGGCGAGATGAGCGGTTGAAACTATGCTCCACCTGCTGTTTCTCGTTTTTCTCGCACCGTTCATGGGCTTTCTCGCCCTGGCCGCCGGTCGTCGACGACTCTCGGAGAATGCGGCTGCGACGATCGGAATTGGTACGGTCGGCGTTTCGGCGCTCACGACGGTCGGTCTGGCGATCCAATTCCTGACGCACCGGCCTGCGAGCGGGGCGTCTACCCAGCCACTGTGGCAATGGCTTCAGGCAGGGTCGTTCGCTCCGCAGCTCGCATTGCGTTTGGACGGCTTGTCTCTGACGATGCTCGGCGTCGTCGCCGGGGTCGGTCTCCTCATTCATGTATTCGCGGCCTGGTACATGCGCGGCGATCGCGACTACGCCTTATTTTTCTCCTACTTCAACCTCTTCATCGCCAGCATGCTCATTCTCGTGCTGGGCGACAACTTCCTATTGCTCTTCCTAGGCTGGGAAGGGGTGGGGGCCTGCAGCTATCTCCTGATTGGCTTTTGGTACCAGGACCCGATCAACGGCGCCGCAGCGCGCAAAGCCTTCGTCGTCACCCGGGTCGGCGATGCCCTCATGGCGATCGGCCTCTTCTGGATCTACCGTGATCTCGGAACGCTCGACATCCAGCAAGTGGCTCAACTTGCGCAGCAACACCTCGCCTCCGGTGGCGCCGCAATCACCGCCATCACACTGCTTCTGCTTGCGGGCGCGGTGGGAAAATCCGCGCAGTTGCCATTGCAGGTCTGGCTGCCCGATGCCATGGCGGGTCCGACGCCGGTCTCGGCCCTCATTCATGCCGCGACGATGGTGACCGCGGGGGTGTATCTCATTGCGCGCACCCACGGGCTGTTCGAACTCGCACCCTACTCGCTCGAAGCGGTGGGGGTGGTCGGTGCGGCGACGCTGCTGCTCGCGAGCTGCGCGGCGCTCGTGCAGACGGATATCAAGCGCATCCTGGCCTACTCCACGATAAGCCAGATTGGCTACATGTTTCTGGCGCTTGGCGTGAGCGCGTGGACCGCGGCGATCTTCCACTTGATGACGCATGCCTTTTTCAAGGCACTGCTGTTTCTAACCGCGGGCGCAGTCATTCTGGGCTGCCATCACGAGCAGGACATCTTCAAGATGGGGGGGCTGCGTCGAAAGCTGCCTCTGGAGTATGCCTGCTTCCTCGCCGGGGGCCTGTCGCTCTCCGCTGTCCCCTTGATCACCGCAGGCTACTACAGCAAGGATGCGATTCTCTCTGCAGCGTATGGCAGCGGGCACTGGGGTCTCTTTGTCGCCGGACTTGCGGGAGCCTTCCTCACGCCCCTCTACACCTTTCGGCTCATCCTCACCGTATTTCATGGCAAGGTCCAGATCGACGCGCATCGCGGCCGCGGCGTGACCTATTGGCTACCTCTCGTCGTGCTGCTCGTGCTCTCGACCTTCGTCGGCGGCATGATCCACCCGCCGGTCGCCCACACACTTCCGACCGGCGCGCATGCGAGCGGTTTTCTCGAAACTCGCATCGAGTTGCTCTCCGGCGCGATGAGCCTGGGCGGCATCGCGCTCGCGCTCGGGCTGTTCCTCGGTGAGCGGCGCCTCCTCACGCGGGTTTCCAGCGCTCGCCTCGGAATGCTCGTAACCCGTTGGTGGATGCGCGGGTGGGGATTCGACGGACTCTACGACCGGCTCCTGGTACGGCCCGTCTTCGCGTTCGCTCGTGCGAACGTGCGGGATGCATTTGACCTTGCCATTCTCGGCATCCCCGCGGCCTTGCGGTCGCTCAACGGCGCCCTTGTCCGGACCCAGACCGGGCGGCTCCGCTGGTACGCCGCCAGCATCGCGCTCGGCGCCGTGGTGCTCGTCGCCGCCGTCACGATGTGAGTACGCATACATGATCCTGGTATGGATTCTCCTCCTCCCCTTCGTCGGGGGTCTGGTTTGCTGGAGGCTCGAAAGGTGGGGGGTCGAGCGAGTGCGCTTCGTTGCACTCGGGAGCGTGGTTCTTGTCCTCGTCCTCGTGGGCTACCTGTGGCTCACCGGGGATTACTCCCTCACGCTCCTTGACCTCTCGGGGCATTCCTCCGGCCACTGGTCGGAGCAGTTCTCCGTACCCTGGATACCGCGGCTCGGGATCCGGTTCGCCCTAGGGCTCGACGGCCTCTCTCTCCCACTGATTACGCTCACCGGACTCCTGGGCGCGCTCGCGGTAGCCATCTCGTGGCGGGACCTTGCGCAGGATATCGGCTTCTTCTACCTCAACCTGCTGTCGACTCTGGGCGGTGTCATCGGCGTCTTCCTGGCGACCGACCTATTCCTATTCTTCCTGTTTTGGGAACTGATGCTGGTGCCGATGTTCTTCCTCATCGCACTGCGCGGTCATGACGTCCCCGGTGGGCGACCGCGGCTCTACGCAGCCGTCAAATTCTTCATCTTCACGCAGGGTGCTGGGCTCGTGATGCTGGTCGCAATTCTAGCGCTCGCGCTGCTGCACTATCGCGCGACCGGCGTTCTCACATTCAGCTACTCCGCCCTGCTGTCGACGCCGATGGGCTCGCGGACGGCGTTCATGCTGATGCTCGGGTTCTTCATCGCCTTTGCGGTGAAACTGCCGGTGGTTCCGTTCCATACTTGGCTGCCGGATGCGCACTCCCAAGCACCGACGGCGGGCTCGGTGATCCTGGCCGGTGTGCTCTTGAAGACCGCCGCCTACGGGATGCTGCGCTTTCTCATTCCTCTCTTTCCGAGCGCGTCCGCCGAATTCGCCCCCCTCGCGATGTGCTTCGGCGTCCTCGGCATCGTGTACGGTGCGGTCTGCGCATTCTCGCAGAACGACATCAAGCGCTTGGTCGCCTACACATCCGTGAGTCACATGGGCTTTATCGTACTCGGTGTCTACTCCGGCACCGAGGAGGCCCTGCAGGGCGTGGTCATCCAAATGCTCGCGCACGGCGTGAGCAGCGCCGGCCTCTTTATGATCTGCGGGGAGCTCTACGAGCGACTCGGGACCCTAGACCTGCGCAAGATGGGTGGATTGTGGGCACGCTTTACGCACCTACCGATGTTCGCGCTGTTCTTCGTTTTCGCTTCGTTGGGCTTGCCGGGGCTTGCGAATTTTCTCGGTGAGTTCTTGATTTTGCTCGGCACCTTCAAGGCTCATCCCGCCGTGGCAGCCGTTGCTGCGAGTGGCCTGATCCTGTCTGCCGTCTATTCGTTGATCCTGATGCAGCGCTCCTTCTACGGGGAAACTCCTATCCAGGAGTCCCCGCCCGATTTGGACCTGCGCAGTGTTGCCGGCCTGACCGCGTTGGTGATCGTCGCGATTGGGCTTGGCCTCTACCCAAAGCCGCTCCTGGCCGTGTCACGCGCACCCATGGAGGCGTTGCATGGACTGTACAAGACTGCCGCGACCGAGGTGGACGCCGCCTCCGCATCCGTGGACTTATGACTCACTCACAGCTGATCGCCCTCTCACCCATCGAAATCGTCGCAATCAGCACGATTGCGACGATGCTTGCCATCGCTATCAAGCGGTCCCACGCTCTGGTCGCCACCATCTGCCTCGCCGGTCTCACCGCCGCGCTCGCATCGCTCGTAGTGGTCTGGCCCGGGCTTACCGTGCGCCAGAGTGATCCCTCCCTGTTGGCCGTTGACCCGTTCGCTTGCTTCTACATGGCGGTCATCCTGATCGCGGCACTGGCCGCGGCCGCGCTTTCATACCCTTACCTCGAGAGTCACCGAGTCCGACGGGAGGAGATGTATCTCCTGCTGCAATTGTCTTCGCTCGGATGCCTCGTGTTGGCCGCGAGTCGCCACTTTGCATCCTTCTTCGTCGGCCTCGAGCTGCTGTCGATGCCGATGTACGGGATGGCTGCGTATCTCGTGAATGAGCGTCGCTCGCTCGAAGCCGGCATGAAATACCTCGTCCTATCTGCTGTCGCCTCGGCGTTCATCGTGTTCGGCATGGCTCTGGTGTATTCCCAAACCGGCACCATGACCTTCAGTCGGATCGGTGCGAACACCTCGATTTACGACGGTGGGCACCTCCTTATCGTCCTCGGTGGGAGCCTGCTTCTGGTCGGCATCGGGTTCAAGATGTCACTGGCCCCGTTTCACCTGTGGACTCCCGATGTCTATGAGGGCGCACCTGCACCCGTCGCGTCGTTCCTCGGAACCGCATCCAAGATCGCGGTATTCGCCCTGCTCCTACGCTACTTCGTTGAGGCGCGAGCCTACCAGTACGGAGCGCTCGTCGATGCGTTGAGCGGGCTCGCGCTACTCTCCATTGCCCTTGGTAACCTCCTCGCGCTGCGACAGGCCAACCTGAAGCGTCTACTCGCCTATTCCGCAATTGCGCATTTCGGCTACGTGCTGGTCGCGCTGATCGCCTCGGGACCGCTGGCGAGCGAAGCCGCCGCCGTGTATCTCTTGACCTACTCGATCGCGACGCTCGCGGCGTTCGGTGTCATCACGGTCATATCGACTCCGAAGGGGGGTTCCGAGACCCAAGCGCTGCCGGATTACCGTGGCTTGTTCTGGGAGCATCCGGCGCTCGCTGCGATCCTCAGCTTGGCACTGCTGTCCCTTGCGGGCATTCCACTCACCCCGGGCTTCCTGGGCAAGTTCTACGTGCTGGGCGCCGGCGTGGACGGACGCCGGTGGCTGCTGCTCTCCGCGATTGTCGTCGGAAGCGCCATTGGCCTTTATTACTATCTGCGCGCGCTGGTCCAGCTCTATCTGCGCCCGGCCTCTGACGCGGCCACACGACGCTTCAGCTGGACTCAGGGCCCGGCTGGCGGCGCACTGATCGCGCTCCTTCTCGCCATGTTCGCCCTCGGGTTCTATCCCGCACCCTTCATCAGGCTCGCGCGTGCTTCAGGAATCGAGCGAACGCAGTCGAGGCCACCGGCGGTCGCCACAAATCGATCCGCGGTCTTGGCGCAAGAACGAATCGGACACTGAAAGACGCACGGGTCGGTCCCGATGGCTCGCCGCATTGCGCTCGGGTGTCGGATGCGAAGAGTCCCGAGCTGTAGGAGGTTCATGGGGCAGCTGCCGAGGCCCGCGCGCGGACCAGCGAGCCATGCCAATCAGAGGGAGCCTCACTCCTCCTACCCCGGGTAGCGCGACCGGCACTACGGGGCCGTGCGCAACTTTCCTCGATGCCCATCATGGGCTGCCGCGACGCCGGCGTCGTCGCGTGCACCGTGTGAGTCCCAGGCCGCCAAGGCGCCACACCGTGGCCGACTTTCATGGCCGTCGACCGCAGCGGGGCGAGCCGCAATCGCATTCGCTCCGACGCCTGGCGTGCAGATCATCGCCCCCGATGGGCGCAATGGGGTCGCAGCCCGAAAGTCCAATCGACACACGCTGCGGCGCGGTCACCTCCGCGAGGGCTCCCCGTGTGTGGACGTGCGCTCCGACCCGCGCGCGGCGGGGACGATGGTCTACGTGGCCCACGGAGGCTTCTGGAGCGCACGGAACCCGCGTCGCTTACGCTCGGCCCATCGCACGGAGCTCCGTGGCCCCGCGTCTCGATCCGCCGCCCGCAGATCGCATCCAACGCTAGGTCTCCAGGAGCACCATAGCGGAGCGCGGCGCAACCACGACGGCCGATGAGCTCACGAGGGGAGCGCCGAGGTCGAAACAGATGTCCTCCGGCGGCGCACGGGAGGTATCCACGCAGCGCCGCCAGCCCGTGTGCCCGTCGCTGAGCGGCGGCACCTCGAACGCCAGCGCCTCCCAGTACGCGTTGAGCAGGAGGTAGAGCGTCCACTTCGCGTCATCCCATCCGATTCGTACCGCGAGGCTGTGGGATTCCTCGCTCCAGTCCGGCCGCCCGAGCCGTACGCCATGCCATTCCATGCGTCTTGGGAACAGGGAGACGGTGGCCCCGTTCAGCAAGTGGCTTCGCGCCCGCGCACGTCCGGTGCGCAGTTTGGTCAGCTCACGCGCGAAGCGGTGAACCCCCGCGTGAGTCGAGACCGAGTTCCAATCGAACCCGGCGGCCTCGACCTCCAGACAGTAGCCGTTATTATTGCCGCCCTGGGTGCGCCTCACCTCATCTCCCATGAGCAGCATCGGCGTGCCGGCTGCAAGTAGCATCAGCACGAGGAAGTTCTTGATCTGTTGGGTGCGCAGTCGGTTCACGGACTCATCGTCGCTCGGCCCTTCGACGCCGCAGTTCCAGCTGCAGTTGTCATCCGAACCATCGCGGTTTTGCTCGCGATTCGCCTCGTTGTGCTTGTAGTTATAGGAGACGAGATCGTTCAACGTGAATCCGTCGTGGCTCGTCACAAAGTTAATGCTGCGCGAGGGCGCGCAGCGCTGCACCGGGTAGATATCCGGGCTGCCGGATAAGCGGCAAGCAATCGGCCGCACGGTGCCCCGATCACTCTTCAGGAACCGCCGTGCATCGTCCCGGAATCGCCCGTTCCACTCACGAAACCCCTGACGGGCGAGGCGGCCGAGCGCATAGAGTCCCGCCGCATCCCACGGCTCGGCGATGAGCTTCGAGTCCTTCAACACCGGATCGGTCTCGATCGCCCGCAGTATCGGGGCCGCATCGTTGGGGCTTCCGTCGCGGTCCCGCAGCAACACGGCGCCCAGATCGAAACGAAAGCCATCCACGTGCAGCTCGCACACCCAATAACGGAGGCTGTCCAGAATCAACCGAGAGACGATGGGGGAGTTCACATTGAGCGTATTGCCAACGCCGCTATAGTTGGCATACGTGCCGTCCGGCGCGAGCAGGTAGTAGACCTCGTTCGCAAGCCCCCTGAAGCTCAGCATCGGTCCGTTGGCGTCGTCCTCGGCCGAGTGGTTGTAGACCACATCGAGAATGACCTCGATGCCCGCCCGGTGAAGCGCTTTTACCAAGTCGCGGAATTCATCGAGCGCGCCACCCACCGCCCGCCGCGAGCTGTAGCCGGCATGAGGTGCGAAGAAGGACAGCGGCTCATAGCCCCAGACGTTCCGCAAACCCGGGGGCGCGGCCTGATCATCGAACGCGAAGACCGGCATGAGCTCGACAGTGCTCACACCGAGATCGCAGAGATAGGGAATCTTCTCAATGACTCCGGCGAAGGTGCCGCGCAACTCCGGCGCAATCCCAGAGCTCGGATGTCGCGTGAAGTGGCCGACGTGCATCTCGTAGACGACCGTGCGGTCATCCGCTACGCGGGGCGGCCGATCGCCTTCCCAATCGTAGCCGCGTACATCTACAACTACGCAGCGCAGGGCCGTCGCGAGATCGTCTCCCAGGCCGCAGGCCGTGCTTCGCGTACGCCGATGAGGGCTCACCACGCACCGTGCATAAGGGTCCAGCAGCAACTTGTCACGATCGAAGCGCAATCCGCGCTCGGGCGCGAACGGCCCGTCTGCGCGGTATCCGTAGGCCTGTCCGGGGCGTACTCCTGGAACGAAGCGCTGCCAATAGCCTGCGCAGGAGTGCGGCGCGCGCGCGAGTTCGTACACGTGTGCGACACGCTCATCATCGATACCGTCGAACAGAACGAGTTCCACCCGCTCTGCCGTGGAGAACACATTGAAATGTACCCCGTCTGCCGAGACGAGCGTTCCCAGCGGCGGTTCGGGACCCGTCATCATCGCTACCGAGCCCCGCGAGGCGCGCACCGGATCGCTGCGCCCTGAGTCTCTCTGCATCTTTGCATGCTCAATCGTGCGTAAAGCGCTTCATCGTTGGTCGCTCCCACCACACCGTCTTGAACGCAAGTGCTTCCCAGCCGGCATTTGGTGCTGAGCGCGCGTCGTGCATTTCACGGAGCGCGGTCACTGCGACCAATACCATGGTGCAGTTGATCACGCTCGGCCTTTCTGTTCGGATTGCCTCACTCTGATCCGTCGCTCTTTCTCACACGGGCGCTCACCGCTTCCGAATAGGACCTTAAGGCGGCGCAGATGACGATGAGATTCACCAAGCCCGCCGCCCTCCTGGGCGCATCGGTACTCGCAGTGCTCGTCCTGTCCGGCTGCGAGCGCGGCGTGCTCAACCCGGTGGGGCCCATTGGCGCAGCCGAGCGCACCATTCTCTTCGACTCACTCGTGATCATGTTGGCGATCGTCATTCCGGTCATCATCGCGACACTGTGGGTCGCCTATCGCTTTCGAGCCTCCAACACGCGCGCACCGTACTGGCCGACATTCACCAACTCGGGACGGCTCGAGCTCATCATCTGGTCAATTCCTGTGCTCGTGATCTTCTTTCTGGGGGGCCTGGCGTGGACGAGCTCGTTCCTCCTCGATCCCGCACGCCCGCTCGCCTCGCGCAGCAAACCGCTCGAAGTGGAGGTGGTCTCCCTCGACTGGAAGTGGCTTTTCATCTATCCCGGGCAGCACATGGCCAGCCTCAATCGTCTGGTCGTACCCACCGGCGTCCCGCTGCGCCTACGACTGACCTCGGCGAGCGTGTGGAACGTCTTCTGGGTGCCGCAGCTCGGCACAATGATTTACTGCATGCATGGCATGGCTGACACGTTGTATCTGCAGGCGGATCATCCCGGTGTCTATCAGGGCGCATCGGCAATGATCAGTGGCGACGGCTTTGCGGACATGCACTTTGATACGGTTGCCATGCCCGCTGCGGAGTTCGCAAACTGGGTGAGCGCCGCAAAGGCGAGCGGGCCGGTGCTCGATGACACTGCATATCGCGCGCTCCTGCGCCAGAGCTCCAACGTGCCTCCCCAGACCTACCGCTCGGTACGGCAGGGACTGTTCGAATCGATCGTCATGCAGCAGCTGCCGCCGGGGGAGGGACCCCAGCAAGATGCGCCGGGCCCGGCCGTGGCGCTGGTCGAGAGGTAAACTGTCGTGTTCGGGAAACTCACCTGGCAAGCCATTCCGCTGCACGAGCCGATTCCGCTCATCAGCGGCATCGCCGTCTATCTGGCCGTGATCGGTCTTGTCGTCTGGGTTGTGATCAAGGGCTACGGGCCGTATCTGTGGCGCGAGTGGATCACAAGCGTCGATCACAAGCGCATCGGGGTCATGTACTGCATTCTCGCAGCGGTCATGCTGCTACGCGGATTCAGCGACGCGATCATGATGCGCGCACAACAGGCACTCGCCTTCCACGGCGGCGGTTATCTGCCGCCCTCACACTTCGACCAGGTCTTCTCCGCGCACGGCACGATCATGATCTTCTTCGTGGCCATGCCCTTCGTCATCGGGCTCATGAACTTCGCCGTGCCGCTGCAGCTCGGCGTGCGTGACGTCGCCTTCCCGACACTCAACTCGGTGAGCTTCTGGCTCACGGCCGTGGGTGCCCTGCTCGTCAACCTCTCACTCGTCGTGGGCGAGTTCTCGCGCACCGGATGGCTTCCCTTTCCGCCGCTGTCGGAGCTGCGCTACTCCCCGGGGGTTGGGGTCGACTATTACTGCTGGGCGATCCAAATCTCGGGCATCGGCACCCTCATCACCGGCATCAACTTCGTCACGACGATTCTCAAGCTACGCGCACCGGGCATGAGCTATATGCGAATGCCCGTCTTCTGCTGGACAGCGCTCGCCTCGTGCTTGGTAATCGTCGCGGTCTTTCCGATCCTCACGGCGACGCTCGCGATGCTGCTGCTCGACCGCTATCTCGACTTCCATTTCTTCACTGACACGGCGGGCGGCAACTCGATGATGTTCATGAACCTCATTTGGGCGTGGGGTCATCCGGAGGTCTACATCCTCGTGCTACCTGCGTTTGGGGTCTACTCGGAGGTGGTTGCGACCTTCTCCGGAAAGCCGCTGTTCGGATACCGTTCGATGGTCATCGCGACCATGGCCATCTGCATCATTTCCATGACGGTTTGGCTACATCACTTTTTTACCATGGGCGCAGGTCCGGACGTGAACGCCGTATTTGGCATCGCGAGCATGATCATCGCCGTCCCGACCGGCGTAAAGGTATTCAACTGGATGTTCACCATGTACGGCGGGCGCGTGCGTTTCACCAGTCCGATGCTTTGGAGTCTCGGTTTTATCGTAAGCTTCGTCATCGGCGGACTCACCGGCGTGCTCCTGGCGGTACCGGCCGCCGACTTTCAGCTCCACAACAGTGAGTTCCTGGTCGCGCATTTTCACAATACGATCATCCCAGGGGTGGTCTTCGGACTGTTTGCAGGCTACACGTATTGGTTTCCGAAGGCCTTCGGCTTCGTGCTCGACGAGCGGCTCGGCAAATGGGCATTCTGGTTGTGGGTCGTCGGGTTCTGGGTGGCCTGGGCCCCGGGATACGTCGCCGGGCTCGAGGGCATGACGCGACGGCTACAGCACTACGATAACCCCGCATGGCATCCCTGGATGCTGCTCTCCGCCTTGGGCGTGCTCATCATTCTCGCTGGTATCGTCGCCCAGATTGCCCAGCTCGTCGTATCCATTCGTACCCGCGCAGCGCGACGTGACCTCACCGGCGACCCCTGGGATGGCCGCAGTCTCGAGTGGGCGACCAGCTCGCCGCCGCCCGTGTTCAACTACGCCACGCTGCCGAATGTGACCGCGCGGGAATCGTACTGGGACGCCAAACAGCAACCCCGCGAGACGACGCAACCCATCACGTCGGAGCCCGACTACGAGCCCATCGAGATCCCGCGCAACACGCCAGTCGGTTTCGTCACGGCGTTCCTCGCGACCGTGACCGGTTTCGCGCTCATCTGGCACATCTGGTGGATGGTGGTCTTGGGACTCCTCGGCGCCTTGATCACCTTCGTCGTTTTCGCCTGGCGCGATCGTACTGAGTTCGTGATTTCCGCTGACGAGGCGGCACGCGTGGACCGCGCCAATCGTGCCGTGCGTGCCGAATCGCTCCTGGCGCTCGCCCGATGAGCACCGAGGTCCTGCGCGCGCCAATGTCCCCTTCCCAGCTGGTTCCGCGGGCGGCCGCGGCGGGTGCGCCGCCGCAGGTGACCGGTCACGGAGCGGGCGGGCCGGCGTCCAAGCGCATCATCGTCGGCTATGGCTTCTGGGTCTTCCTGCTTTCCGACGTGATCATGTTCTCGAGCTTCTTCGCCGCTTACTCGGTGCTCTTCAAAAACACCGCCGGTGGACCCACGGCCCGAGAACTCTACGACCTCCACAATACGGCGCTCGAAACCGCATTCCTTCTCACCTCGACGTTCACCTGCGCGCTCGCGAGCATCGCCGTCGGTCAACGCAGCCAGAAGTGGACACAGATCGCGCTCGCGTGCACCGCGGTGCTCGGCGTCGGGTTCCTCACGCTCGAGGTGCGTGAGTTCGCGCGTTTCGTCGCGCTCGGGGCCGGTCCGAGCCGCAGCGCCTTTCTCTCCTCGTTTTTCACGCTGGTCGGCTGCCATGGCATCCATGTCACCGTGGGCCTCCTGTGGCTCACCACGATGATGGCGCAGTTCTACGTCAAGGGCTTTCGCACGGACATCCGCCACCGCTTTCTGTGCTTCACCCTGTTCTGGCACGCGCTCGACATCATCTGGGTTGCCATCTTCAGTCTCGTGTATCTGGTCGGTACGCTGCCGCCGGGGTTCCTGCCATGAGCGCCGAATCGCACGGAAATTACGCCGAGTACGATTACGCCGCTGGCTCCTACGTGGGCGGAGACCGCCCGCGGGGCGCCCAGCCGAATATCGAGGCGCCTCCGCTGCGCCGTGAACTTGGCGGCTATCTACTGGGATTCGCGCTTGCCATCCTACTGACGATCGCCTCCTTCTGGGTGGCTCACACCCATTCGATCTACGGGCCGGCGCTCGCGGTCGGGCTGCTGGTCCTGGCCGTCGCGCAGATGGGCATCCACTTGATCTTCTTCTTGCACATCACCACCGATCCCGATAACACGAATAACGTGCTGGCACTGGCTTTCGGAGTGCTCATCGTCTGTCTCGTCGTGTTCGGCTCAATCTGGGTCATGACGCACTTGAACCAGAACATGACACCGGCATCGATGGAACAACTGATGCGCATGCAGGGCTAGCGCGGATGCGAATCGCGCTTTTGTGGAGCCTGTTGGTGATCAGTAGCGGCCTCTTCCTGGCGATGCTCGCCGCCACTCGGCGTCACCGCGTCCAAGCGACGGCTACCGCACAAACCCCCGCCATTGCGGAATATGGCTGGGCCCTCGTTCCCTGGCTTCTCCTTGTCCTTTTTGCCGCTCCCGCGGTGCGCCGCATTCTCGCGACCGGGTGAGTGCCACGCTCGCTCGGCCCCGCGCTCACCGCGATCGAGCGTGACCGCATGGCAGTTCGCCGGTGCAACGCCCTCCGCACATCCGGCTTGCAATGCCAGTCTGCGCCAAGCATCGCATGATCGGCCCGGAGCAAGCCTCCGTGACCATTGGCGAGCATGGCGAACTCGCGTCTGCGGTTTGCGGACAGGCCTTGCCCGCAGTCAAGCGGCTGCGGGGCTTCTTCGCGCCGCTGCGCTTCGCCTCTCGACACTTTCCATGGGAGACGTTGCACCCTCACGCCGCACGCGGCGCCGACGCGATGGGGTGTGCCGGCACGCAGCGGCAGTCCCGGTCGATGCACGATCTGCTGTTCGCCAAGCCGCAGCATCTTAAGCAGAAGCACGTGCGGCCCTGTCGGCTGGTGCGACGAGTGGCCGAACTGGCACGCCCGGAAGCAACTCTTCAGGAGCGCGCATCCGATCATCGAGGATTACCACCCTCCGCGAGGCTGCAAACGGTGTCACGTGAATGAGGCCGTAACCCCGATCCGCGTGGCCAGCAAGCGCCGCAGAAGGGCCGGGTTCCGCGGTAGGTAGAGGCGACGCGTTCGGCGGTCGGCCTCGGGTGCCCGCTCGCGCACTCCTAAGCGGATTCGAGATCGGCGAGCACCGTGGGAATCAGCTCGCTCACCGTGGGATGAATGCGCACCGCCTGCTGCACAGCCGAGTACGGGAGACGTCCATACATGGCATCGAGCACCGAGTGCACGGCCTCATCACCTCCCACACCGAGAACGGCCGCGCCCACCAGTGCCTGACTGTCTGCATCGACGAGGAGCTTCATGAATCCCTGAGTCTCACCTTTCTCGCGCGCGCGGGCGATGCGGGCCATGGGCCGGCGGCCAACGCGGATCTTGCGCCCGGCACGATGTGCCTCGGCTTCGGTCATTCCAACTCGCCCGAGCGGGGGGTCGATGAAGAGCCCGTAGACCGCGATCCGATCGCTGACCGTGCGATGGGTGCCCTCGAGGAGATTACCGGCGACGATTTCGTAGTCGTTGTAAGCGGTGTGCGTGAAGGCGCCGCGGCCGTTGCAGTCGCCGAGCGCGTAGACGCTCTGCGCGCTCGTCTCAAGGGTCTCATTCACCTTGATGTACCCGCGGCTGTCGATCTCGATGCCCGCTTCTTCGAGCCCCAGGTCATCCGTGTTGGGTACGCGTCCGACCGCCAGCAGCACATGACTCCCGCTCACGGTGGGTGCTCCGATGCGGCAGTCCACATGGACCCGCACGCCGCCCGCCGCCGCTCCCTCGAGCGCGATGCACTTCGCGTCCAGACGGATGTCGATGTCCTCCGCGGCGAGTATTTCCCTCACGGCGTCGGAAATATCCGCGTCCTCTCGCCCCACGAGACTCGAGCCCATCTCCACGACCGTCACGCGGCTTCCGAAGCGACGGTACATCTGCGCAAACTCGAGACCGACGTAGCTGCCCCCGACGATGATCACGTGCTCGGGGAGAGCCTCCAGTTCCATCATGCCGTCGCTGGTAAGGAATGGCACTCGATCGACGCCAGGGAGCTTGGGCACGCGGGGGCGACCTCCCACGTTGATGAATATCCGCGCGGCCGTGAGCGTATCGGTCTCCACGGTCACGGTTCGTGGACCGACGAAGCGGGCGTGCCCCCGATAGACGTCCACGTTCCTGAGCGAACTCAGCCAGCTCTCGAGTGAACTCCTTGACTGCTCGACCACTGCGTCCTTTCTCGCCTTGACCCGGGAGATGTCCACCTGCACCGATCCGCTGAGGTGCACCCCATACTCTGACGCTCTCTGCATCAGTCGTGCAGCGTACGCGCTCGCCACGAGGGTTTTGGTCGGCGTACAGCCGGAATTGACACACGTACCGCCGAACCTTCCGCGCTCTATGACCGCGACGTGCGCCCCGGAGGCGGCAAGTCGCGCCGCGAGCGACGGGCCTGCTTGTCCGGCACCAATGATGATGGCGTCATAGCGCTTCATGGTTGGAGCGTTCCTGGGGAAGCCCGTCCCCGGCACTCGAATAGGTTAGCCCGAATGAGCCCACCGCGCCCGCGTGCCAAGGTATCACACGATGTCGTGCGGCTTCATGCTGCTGGGGTCTGCCACTTGGAGTTTTCTCGCGAGCTCGGCGGGCAACGTTCCTCGCTTCATGCGACTGCCGTTACGCCAATCCGCCGCGACCACCGCCGATTGCCCCAAGCCGCCCGTGAGGCACCGCGGGATCCTCCCGTTCAGTCGCATCGATTCGGGTGTCGGTGCAGGCTCCTCCGGTCCATGCCGTTGCGTCGCAGACAATTCCCATTCAGGCCCTCGGCGACGCATTCGCCCCACACCGATACGTTCGTGCAATCGATCGCATCGCACCGATGTGGTGAAGTGGCTGAGCGCTTTGACGCGGCGGGCTTGCGGTTGCTGTGACGATCCGCAAGGCAGACAGCGCCCGTCCCGGTTGCCGCTCGGTAAGTCGGCCGATGGATCTGCACTCGGCCCGTCGGCTTTCTTTCGCGTGCTCGCTCTCGCGGTCTAGCTTCGGAGGAACATTGATATTCAGAGGCTCCGCGGCGCTACGAGATAAGCGATCGCGCCGCGGCGTCGATCCACCGCAGCTGCAAATGACCGGCAGCCGCGTAGGTAATGCGATGGCGAAAGGACGCCAACAGAGGAGGTTAAGGTGACTCGATCCGCTTTGTCTGTGGACCTTGCCGACGCGCGACGGATCATCGCCGCGGGTGAGCGCAAGGCGATTGAAATGGGTATCCCCTACAACATTGCCGTAGTCGATGGCGGCGGCGGCCTGGTGGCGCACGTGCGCATGGACGGCGCCTGGCTGGGAAGCGTGGATATTGCCATGAACAAGGCTTGGACCGCGCGGGCCTTCGACGTGTCGACCGAGGATCTGTCCCACTTGACGCAAAGTGGCCAGCAGGGGTTCGGGCTGAATACGACCAACGATTCGAGGGTCGTGATTTTCGGGGGTGGCATTCCCATCAAACGCGACGGCGTAGTGATCGGGGCCGTCGGAGCGAGCGGCGGGAGTGTCGAGCAGGACGTCGCTGTGGCGAAGGCGGCCCTCGCATCCTTCTAGCGATTTCCAATGGCGTGTGCGGGAAATTGTCGAACTCACCGAGGAGGCTCTGATGAAGGAACCAGCGAGCGGCGCGCAGTTACGGCTCCATCGGGTTTCACCCACCTACTGGCGGGTCATCATGAACAACCCCCCCCTCAACGTGATGGGACCGGAGTTTGTTCTGCAGTTCCGAGAGATCATGGCAGCGATCGAGAGCGACGAGCAACTCAAGGTTGTGGTCTTCGCGAGTGCTGTCGAGGGTTTCTTTCTCAACCATTCCGACTTCAACGCGAAGTTCGAGGATTTGACCGGTATTCCGCCCGGACCCACCGGTCTGGAGGCGTGGCCGGACATTCTCGTTCGCCTGCAACGCGCGCCCGTTGTGTCGATCGCGCTGATCAGGGGACGCGCGACCGGAAACGGAAGCGAGCTCACACTGGCCTGCGACATGAGTTTCGCAAGTCGGGAAAAAACCCGACTTTCGCAGTGGGAAGTGGGTATCGGCCTGGTCGCGGGCGGCGGGCCCATGGCGCGCCTACCGCGTCTGATCGGTCGGAATCGCGCGATGGAAGTACTCATGGGGTCCGACGATGTGGGGGGCGATCTGGCTCAGGCTTATGGCTATGTCAACAGGTCCCTGCCTGACGCCGAGCTCGACGGGTTCGTCGAAGCGCTTGCGACCCGCATCGCCTCTTTCGACAAGTGGGCGATTTCCAACACGAAGCGCCTGGTGAACGCTGCCAGCCTCACGCCGGAAGTGGAATTGGCTGCGGGTTGGGAAGCCTGCATGGCCTCGGTCGCCAGGCCGACAACCCAGGCCCGGCTACGAGCTTTCCGCGAGCTCGGCTTTCATCTGCCGGGAGACGCTGAAGATCGTCTGGGATTCTATCTCGAACGGCTCAACCGCTGATGCCGTTCTGCGTCCAGTCGACCCGACTCTCAGGCCTCCCGCAAGCCCTGCCACGAGGTGGGTTTCATGCCCGGAACGGTCCGAACGCGCAACCCTTTGCGCTACCCGGTCAATGAGCCCTCCCGGAGGCGACGTGACATGCGACCTGACATCGTTCCAGGGGCCGCCTTTCCCGACTACGAGCTCGCCGACTATACCGGCAAACACCGCAAGCTCTCGGAACTCGAAGAGCAGCACCCGATGGTTTTGGTCCTGGCCCGCGGCGGGTACTGCCCCAAAGATCGCCGCCAGCACGAAGGGCTCGTTGAATTGCATCGTGAACTCGCGGTCGGCTATGGAGCTTGATTGCCTTCTCCCGGGGAGCGGTTGGAAATTGCCCGAAAGCCCGCGATGGAAGCCCCAGTAGCCGTTTCGCTCGCCAATCGCGCGCATTGTGGTACTGGGCGCGGCCGGCGCACCACGAAGATGTGTTCTCCGGCAGACCTTTTCCCCATGACGCCGTGCCGCGAGATGATCAAGACACCGGCGTCCTCGACTGCGCCAGGGAGCGCGGCGCACTCACTCCGCATCATCTGCTACCCGATTGGATGCTTCCAACAGCGCTCCGGGCGATCGGGCGGCATGATCCATCAGCATTGTGTCAGACCGAAGACACCGAATAGCTGCTTATCATCGGTCCAGACCCGATCAACTCGCCAACCATGTTGCCCTGCAATCATTGTGAAGTCGTCAACCGCGAATTTACGGCAGCTTTCTGTGTGAATCGTTTCGCCGATGGAAAACTCGAACGTGCGTCCCGATACCGTCACAGTCTGATCCACGATGCTCAGTAAATGCATCTCGATGGCCGATTCGGTCTCGTTCCATTTTGCACGGTGCTGAAACCGCTCAACGGCAAAATCGCCTCCGAGCTCGCGGTTGATGCGGGTTAACAGATTCAAATTGAAGCGTGCCGTGACGCCCGCGGCGTCGTCATAAGCGGGTAGCAGGAGATCCAGCGGTTTGCGCAGATCCACTCCAACGAGGGCCCTGCCGCCGCGGCCCAATTGGTACCGCATTCGCTCGAGGAATGCCGCGATCTCGCGGGCACCGAGGTTCCCGATGGTGGATCCTGGGAAGAACCCCACGCGGTTCGGCTGCGGAATCCACTCCGGCAGCGCAAAGTTCGCGCTGAAGTCCGCGGTGACTGGTCGCGTGGCCAGTTCCGGAAAGAGGCTCCGGAAGCGCCCGGCAGTCCGCTCCAGAAACTCACCGGCGATATCCACCGGCACGTACAGGCGCGGCGTTTGCAGCGCTCGCATCAGGATTTCAGTTTTGACTCCGGCGCCTGCGCCGTATTCGACCACTGTCCGGTTTGCGCCGCAGAACGTGGCGATGTCCCGTGCTCGGTCTCGCAGAATCTGTGTTTCCGTGCGCGCGGGGTAATATTCCGGCAGTTGTGTAATCTCCTCGAAGAGTTCACAGCCCCGATCATCGTAAAGCCATCGACTGGGCAGAGTTTTTCGCGGTCGGCTAAGCCCCTCCATGACATCGCGGTAAAACGGGTCGGCGGCGCGCTCGAATGGTCTGCTCGACTTGGCCGCAGGGGCGTCTTCGGCCAATCGGACGCCGCTGAACTGCCAGCGCGCCGTCGGCGGGAAAAAGTTGCGATAGCAGCTGCGGATGTGGGAGCCCGGGGTGACGCAGGAGCCGCCCCGGAGCACGAACTGACCTGACATGAACTTGGCGTTGTACTCGCCCAGTACGCTTTGCGAAGGCGTGAACCCCGGGTAGGGTCGGAACGGGCTACCGGTCCACTCCCAAGCGTCACCGAACATCTGCCGCATTCCGCGAGTCTGGGCCGCCGGCATCGGCCGCAGGCGCCCAGAATCGGCGAAGTTACCGTGGCGGGGTGCGGTATCCGCCGCGCACTCCCACTCCGCCTCGGTCGGCAGTCGCTTGCCCGCCCATCGGGCAAATGCGTCCGCCTCGAAAAAGCTCACGTGCGTCACGGGGGCGTCCGGGTCCACCGGTTGGCGGCCGCGAAGGGTCATAGACCAGTAGGTGTCCCCACGCCTCTCCCAATACAGCGGTGCGACCCAGTTCTCGGCCCGAACTGCCTTCCAGCCTTCCGAGAGCCAGAGCAACGGATTCGCGTAGCCGCCATCAAGGATGAATTCCGCCCACTCGGCGTTCGTGACCTTTCGGCTCGCCAGACGATAGGGCTCCAGGATCACTCGGTGCCGAGGACCCTCGCAGTCGAAGGCGAATCCGCCTCCGCAGTGCCCGATCTCCACGACGCCCCCCTCGAAGTGGAAATACTCCACGGCGTCGCGCGCTCGCTCTTCGACAAGCAGTGGCTCGGGCGCCTTGAAGGCAGGGTGCAGCGGGTTCTGCGCAAACAGATGCAAAATGTCCGTCAGCAACAGCTCCTGATGCTGTTGCTCGTGATGGCAACCCAATTCGATCAGACTCACCGCCTCACTCCCGGGCCCGCGCGCGAGCAGCCGCTCGATTCCGGCGTCAACGTGCTCGCGATACGCGCTCACGACCTCGAGACTCGGCCTGGTCAGAAGTCCGCGACTGGGCCGGGGGTGCCGATCGCCCAGACTTTCGTAATAGGAGTTGAAAAGGAAGCCAAATCGCTCGTCGAACGGTCGATAGCCGGGAAGATGCGCAGCCAAAACCATGGTTTCAAAAAACCATGCCGTGTGCGCCAGGTGCCATTTCGCCGGGCTCGCATCGGTCATCGACTGTGCAGTGGCGTCGGCATCCGATAGGTTTGCCGCCAGCGCGCCACTCGCGAGGCGGACGGAGCGATACAGTTCATCGACCGCAGCCCGCGCCGGGTCGCCGTCCAGAACATTCAATGCTTTCATGGCATCCTGCTATCGCCCTTCGGGAGCGACCCTCGCACAGCTCCTCGAGCAGGCCAATGACCCATTGGTATCGCAATCACTGCAAGAAATAGCTCGCAGACGGGTCTCCGCTCTCCCTTGCCGCAGCGAGCACATCCGCCTATGTACGAAGCCCTTGTACTGTGGCCGAATTGCCGCCGTCTGGGTTGATCTCGGCACTTCAGACCCCTCTGCGCGGTGCCGCGTCACGCCATTGAAAGCCATACGGAACTGCCTGTGAGGAGGAGAGTCACCCTTCCCGCTTCGACCGCTCTGCACAGCGCCCGAATCTCAGAATGCCAGATGCATTGAAACTCGCAGCTCCTGCTACCGCGGTCCTCGCCGTGCCTGCTACCAACAAGCCGTACGATCGCGCCAAGAAACACCGAGCCAAAGGCCTCCGTGTGTCGCGCCTGACACATAGGCGCACCACGCGCAGCGCCGGGCGACCACGGACGCCGGGGCCCACGTCGTCGACGGAACCCGTGCGAGGCTCGCGCGCTCGCAATCTCTGGCGAGAAAGTTGGAACGGCACCTAGCCGCGCAAGCTCGCGCCGACTTTGTAGACTTGTCCCGTCTGGGCACCCAGAATTGATCGCTTATATGCCTGTGCGGCCGCGAACGCGGGAACCGGAATGACTCCAGGTGCAAACTTACCAAACTGGGGTATCGATTCCTCGAGCACGGTGGGGCTTACCAAATTTATCCTGAGGCCACGGGGCAACTCTATGGCCGCAGCAATGACAAAGCCCTCCAAGGCGCGGTTGACCGTAGTGGCAGCTGACCCCATCGGAATCGGCTCTTCACTCAGCAGTCCGCCGACGAGCGTGAACGATCCGCGATCGCTGATGTACGGAAGTGCCTCTTGAACCGCCGCAATCTGTCCCAACAACTTGTTGTTGAAGCTAAATTGCCATTGCTCCCTCGTAATTCCAGAAAGCGGTCCGAAGGCGACGTCGCCCGCAGCGATCGCGACTGCGTCGAAGGGCTTGAGCTCTTCATAAACTCCGGCCAGTCCCTGAGGATCCGCGAAGTCCGCAAGGACGTCGCCCGTCTTTCGTCCGATCCGTACGACCTGATGGGCGGAGGCCGAAAGCGTCGAGTCTACCTTCTGCCCCAAAGTGCCCGACGCGCCGACAAGAAGTATTTTCACCGCGGCCTCCCTAAGACTTGAACAAGCAGTACGCGCTTATACGACCTCGTGGCTGTCGCCGAATCGCAGTCGATCCGCTCTCACCGCGCACCAACGGCTTCCGGGGCAATCATCATGAGGTGACTCCGATGAGCGACGGGAGCCGCCCAACGCAACGGGCGGGTGGTGGCCCTCGCCAGCGCCCGCTGCGCTGCGCCGCTCCTGGTACGGCGGGGCAGAGTGGCGCAAGTCGGCATCCGTGGCTTTTCCGAGACGCTCGCAATTCGCACCATTGTGCTACGGCGACGGATTGTCGAAGCGCACACAGTTCTGCGCTCGTCTGCTCGGTTGACGGAGAGTCCTTTGCGCGCGCTACCTCACGGGCTGGCGACAGAGACGACACCCGCGCACCAGACGGTTACGCCGCACGCCGCCATCGCGCTCGCGTCACGTGTCCTTTTCGGGCGAGGCGTCGGGATTTAATGAGTCGCAATCGCTACCGGCGGCACACGTCCTCGAAGCCTTTGAAAGTGCTGGACCCCACCGTTGCGCGGCGCGCTCGATGGCCTGAGCGTGTGCGTGCAGTCCTAGACCGACACCTTCGTCCAGTGGCACCGTGAAGCGTTATCTGGTCTGCTGGCATGGCGACTCATCTCAGCGTTCCCCTGCGCGAGGCAGGTCGGCCGTAGCGTCGAGGTCTACTCGGTGTGCGATAACCTCTATCTGCGTACCTCGAATGGGCTTTCCATTTATGCTCTTCGCAACCATGAGGGGCGAGGTACTCGGTATCACCAAGACCAAATCGGCCGCCAATGCTAGTGCGTCCTTCTCGTCGACGAGGCGCGTGGAAAGCGTCCGCGCCGAAGAGGCTCGGCGTGTGCCTCACTCGACCGTGATTCCGGAGCGCCTAAGGTTGAGCCCAGCAGAGCCGCGGGCGTCCTCCGCGGCTCCTTCTGTCACACGGCCGCGACAAAAGTGTGATTGCAGCCCTACCCGACGTGGGGGCGCGGAGCCTCTCCGCGCTGCCGATTAGTTCTCGGGAGCGACATGGCTCGGTTGCTGTCCGTTAACGTTGGCTTACCACGTGACATCGAGTGGCGGGGCCGCACCGTTCACACGGGAATCTGGAAAAATGCGGTGCGCGGGCGCTGTCGCGCGCGTCGCTTGAATCTGGATGGCGACGGACAGGGGGACCTCGCTGGACACGGAGGTGAGCACCGTGCCGTCTTCGTCTACCAGATTGAATCCTACCGGTACTGGCAGGAGCAACTGGGACGTAAGGAGTTCGTCTACGGGCAGTTCGGCGAGAACTTCACCGTCGAAGGAATGCCCGACAACGAAGTGTGCGTCGGCGACCGCTTTCAGATAGGCGACGCCTTGTTCGAGGTCACACAGCCCCGCGTCACGTGCTATCGGATCGGCATTCGGATGGAGGAACCCCGAATGGCGGCACTATTGACCTCGAGTGGGCGCCCGGGCTTTTACTTGCGTGTGCTACGCGAGGGCGACGTCGGGGCCGGCGACGCGATCGTGAAGGTGGGCGAGGCAGACGAACGGATGACGATCGCCGAAGTCAATGCCCTCCTCTACTTGCCCGGACATCAGCCTGAGCAGCTAAAGCGTGCCTTGCAAATCAAAGCGCTGTCGCCCGGATGGCGCTCGTCATTCGAGGCGTTACTCCAGAGCCATGCGACCGGCAATGCGGGACTCATGCCCGAGTCGGCCGCACACCCCTCGGCGCCAGGCTTTAGAGCACTCGTTGCGACGTCCATCGATCGCGAGTCGGCCGATGTTCTCTCGGTGACGATGAAAAGCGCCGACGGGCGACCGCTGCCCAGCGCGCTGCCCGGCCAGTACATCGTCATGCGACTCAACTCCATCGAGGGCGGAGCTACGCTCTTTCGCAGCTACTCGCTCTCAGGATCCGTCTCAGCCGAACGCTATCGGATCAGTGTGAAGCTCGAAACCGGCGGCAGAGCCGGCACCTACCTACACGAGCATCTGCGGGCGGGTGACCACCTCGATGTGAGCTCGCCGCGTGGAAGCTTCATTCTGGAGTCCGGAGAGCGGCCGTTGGTGCTGCTCAGCGCCGGCATCGGTGCGACACCGGTTCTCGCAATGCTCTATGCGCTATCTGCGGAGCGCTCGGCGCGACCTATCCTCTGGCTCCAGGCGGCCAGAGACGGCGCGCACCACCCATTCGCCGCGGAAGTCGGACGCCTGATGCTTGCGCTCACGCACGGCCGGCGCTACGTATGCTACAGCCAGCCCCGTCCGGAGGATGCTCTCGGCAAAGATTTTGACTTTGCCGGACATCTGTCACGATCGGTCTTCGATGCGCTGGGGATTTCGAGGGAGGCAGATGTCTATCTGTGTGGACCGAACCGCTTCATGGCGGATATGAAAGAGACGCTCGCGACGCTCGGCGTGGCGCCGGAGCGCATCCGCGCGGAATTCTTCAATGGCGGCCAGTCGAAGACACCCGGCCTGGTCGGTCGGCCGACGCGCGCGCCGCATCCCCCTGTCCAAGATACCGACGGCGGTCCGCTCGTGTCCTTTGCGCGCAGTGGTATTGCGGCGCACCTGAACGAAACGACGTACCAAAGTATCCTCGAACTCGCGGAGGCGTGCGACGTCCCGGTCCGTTGGTCATGCCGAACCGGCGTCTGCCACAACTGTGAAAGCGGTTTGGTCTCCGGCGCCGTCGCTTACCGCCCGGAACCCCTGGAACCGCCCGCTGTGGGTAACGTTCTCATTTGCTGCTCGCGCCCGATTCGTGATGTTGTTCTAGATCTGTGAGTGCTCTGGACAGACGGTCGAGGTGCTTCCAGGGCCCGCTCTGTGGATCCGCGCAGTCTGCGCTTTTCCCCTCCGCGGCAGTGCTCGAACCGGGCGTCGATGTCCCCACGTGACGCCGCCGCCACGGCGACTTCGAGACGCGCCGGCCGGCCGTTCCCTACGACCCTGTCATTCCGAAAGGATCATCGGTGCTAAAGTTACCCTCGCCGAAGGGAAGACATAAAGAGACTCTGACACTGCGCCCGGGCTGGGCTCGAAGGGCGACGCTCCGATTAACCAGGAGCGCTCGACTGGCGCGATTCGGCGCGTGTTGGGCTCGCGCCGGAAGCGCGCCGCCACCCTCAGTCGCTTGCCGAACGATCGACGACGATGTTCGGAAGCTCGACCTGCTGCCAGTCGCCGCCGAGCGCCTTGAACAGGACAATATCCACAAGACACCGCGTCAAGCTGCTGGTGACCTCTGCATCTTGTGTGGCGTAAAGCTGCTGCTGGTCCTCGAGCACCGGGAGCAAGCCCACTTCGCCGCGCCGATAGCGCTCCTGCGCTTCAAGCAGCGCGCGCCGATCGTCCGCGAGCTGCGCCGTGAGGTCGCGGTAACGCAATTCTTCAGCCCTCTGGTTCGAGAGGGCATCCTCGACCTCCCCAAACGCGTTCAAGACCGTCTGCTGATACGAGAATAGCGCGGCTTCCTTCTCGGCGCGTGCCGTGTCTACGCTCGCCGTGAGTCTCCCCCCGCTGTAGAGGCTCTGAGTACCGTCGAGCCCCATGCGCCACAGCAGACTCGCATGTTGAACCAGCTCGTGAACGAGGCTGCTGGTAGGACTGATGCTCAGCGGAATCGAGAAATGCGGGTACAGAGCGGCCACCGCAACGCCTACGTTTGCGTTCGATTGCGCGTACTCGCGTTCCGCCCTTCGGATATCGGGGCGCTGCGCGATGACCTCCGAGGGGAGGGATGGCGGTAGAGGCGGTGGATTGGGCATCGCGGCGTCGGAATGAACGTATGTGGCCGGTAACTGTGCGGGCGCCTGCGCGAGCAGAATTGCAAGCGCGTGAGCGAACGCCTCCGAGCGCGCTTGCAATGGCGGGATGGTCGCCTCGACCCCATGGACGCGCCCGTTTGCCTCACTCACGTCTAAGTGTGAGCGCTCCCCGGCATCGAAGGCACGATGGGCAAGCTTTTGAGTTTGGCGGGCGATGTCGAGGTTCGCGCGGGCAATTTGCACCCGCAACTCGGTCGCCCGCACGCTCAGATAGGTGCTCGCCACCGCCGCCGTCAGGCTGATTAGGACGGCGCGGCGAGTCTCCACGGCCGCCTCCGCGGCCGCGCGCGCGGACTCCTTGGTGCGCCGGATTCCCCCAAACACATCGAGTTCCCAGGAGGCATCGAAGCCCAGCGCGTAATAGGCGTACTCGCCGTACTTTGCGGGCGGCGGCCAATCAAGCGTTTGCGGTTCGCGTCGGTTCTCCGCCGCCGCTCCAACGGCGATCTGCGGCAATCCACCCGCCGCGGCGATGCGCACCAGGTCGTTTGCCGCCCGAATGCGCTCACCGGCGATCTTCAGGTCATAGTTGTTCCCAATGGCCTGCCGGATCAGCTGAAGTAGAACGGGGTCCCCGAAGCGTGCCCAAAAGGACTTCAGTGCGGCTGCTGAGTTGCGCTGCCCAATATTTGCGCTCCAGTGCGAGGGTATCCGGGTTGTGGGCGATCGATACGTCGGCCCGACGACGCACCCGGTCAGCGCGAGGATCACGGCTACCACCGGCCACTTGGTCATGGGCGTCGCCCGGCGGAACCAAGAGCCGCGCCCGCGCCGAATTCTGCCATCAGCACGACCAGAAGGCAGCTCGCAAACAGCAACCAACCCAGTGCGGAGAATGTCGATGCGGTCCCCAGAACGGCGGCCTGTCGATGCGCCGCGCTCGCGATGATCCGCACCGCCTGCGCGTGAGCCGAGATCGGATCTGAAGTCGTATGCGCCATACGCGCGACGAGGCTCGCAAGCGAGTGGCCTTGGCCGTCGGGATAGAAGCCCATATTACTCAGAAGCTCGCCGAGCTTTCCTTCACTTCGCAGCCGCAGCGAAGTGGTCGCCCACGCGGTGGCGACCGTCCCGGACAGCACGCGCGACAGATTCAAGATACTCGCAGCCGGGAGACTCTCCACCGGCGGCCGCAAGCTCGCGACGAAGATATCAATTAGCGGCACGGCGATCATCGGCAGTCCAACGCCTTGAATCACCTGGCCCACGTAGAGCTCGCCCGCCTGCCAATCGCTGGTGATCTGAAGGTTGAAGAATGCGCCGAGGGCGACCACCGCCAGGCCCGCGATGATCATCGCTCGGACCTCAATCAGCCTGCGGATCAAGACGATTGCGCAGACGGTGTAAGAGAGCGCTTGGGGCCAAAGTGCGCTCCACAGCACAGGCGCGACCTGTTCGGGTCTGAAATCCTGCACTTGCGCGAGCGCCGCTGGAACGATGACTCCCGAGAAGCAGATCGCGAGCCCCAGCGGCAGGCCAGCAATGGCAGTGAGCGTAACGTTCCTTCGCCTATAGAGTCTCACCCAGACGATTGGATGTCGCAACGCGTTCCAGTCACGCAGTGCAAAGATGCTGAGACACAGGGCGGAGGCGGTGAAGAGGATCGGGATCGCCGGCGTCTCGAGCCAGCGCATGCGATCGCCCTGACTGACTGCGCAGGCGAAGAGACCCAGTGCCGCCGATAGCGCGAGTAGCCCCGCGAGATCTGCATGAATCAAGGGTCGCCATCGAATCCGCTCGCGCGGTAATCCGATGTATCCGGCCGCAAGCGACAGGATCCCCGGAGGGAGCGCCGCCCACAGGATAAAAGTCCAATCGAAATGCTCGACACCCCACGCGCCGATCACACCGCCTAACTGCGGAGCCGCAGTGGGCGCGGAGAGAAACAAGGCGACAGCCACGGGCACTCGGGTCGGCCCCCAGGCGCGAAGTTGAATGATGATCGCCTGCGGCATGATGACCCCGCCAGCGAGCCCGCTGATGATGCGCGAAAGCATCATCGCCCCGTAGGTCGGCACGATGAGCGGTATGAGGGTCCCGATCAGGAAAATCACGACACCGATCAGCAACATGCGCCGCAGTGACAGAGCGATCCCAAGCCATGCGCCGATTACCACACCGATGGGCTCGCACACCGAGTACGCCGTCGAAAGCCATGATCCGGTATCGATGCCTACGCCCAACGCGCCATTGATATCGGCCGCTTGAAGCGCGAAGTACCGAGTCGCCGCCAGCACCATCCAGGCAGCGCAGAACGCAGCGACACTCTCGAGGATCGTCTTCGCGTTTATCGGCGTCGGCGCGGCTCCAGGCGTATTCAACGCGCGCCACTCCGCGCACTGCGAAATCCTCCCACAGCCACAGTGACAATCGCCGACATTCCGGGACGCAAGCGCTCGATACCCGCCTGAGCGGGCGCAAGAATCACCTTGACCGCAAAGCGCTGCGCGATCTTGGTGAAGTTGCCGGTCGCATTGTCCGGAGGAAGTAATGCCTGCAGGGCGCCCGAGGCGGGCTCGAAGCTATCGACGGTGCCGCGGAATCTCGTCCCTGGCACGCTATCGACCGTAACCACGGCAGATTGCCCCGGATACATATGGGCCAGTTGGGCCTCGCGGAAGTTGGCCACGATCCAAACGTTCGGCAGCGGGACGACGAGGCCTATCTTTGTCCCCGGTGTCACATACTCACCCCGCAGCGATACACGCTCAGAGAGCTGCCCGCCGGCCGGACTCACGATGCGGGTGTAGCCGAGCTCGATGCGGGCGAGTTCGAGCGCCGCCTCCTTCATCTTGACAATCCCTTCGGCCTCTACCCACTGTGTACGAATGACCCGCAACGTCTCTCTCGCGGAATCCAAATTTGCCATTTTCTGATCCCGGGTCGCGCTCAAACGATCCTCGTCCGCCTGCGCGGCCTCCAGCTCGCGGTGAGACGTAGTCCCATCCCCCACCAGCGTTCGCTGGCGGGCGTACTCGAGGCGCATCTGCTTGAGGTCCGCGTCCGCCGCGCGAACGTCCGCCGCAGCAGCAGCGATCTCATGGCTCTGCAGAATCGCCTGATCGGAGAGAACGTCCGCGGCAGATTGTGCGGCCTCAAGCGCTGCCGCCGCACTCGCCACCTTCGCCCGATAGTCATCGTCCTCGATCGTTGCCACCAACTGGCCTCGTCGCACGGCCTCGTTGTCCCGCACCGGGATCGAATCCACGTAGCCCGCGATATGGGACGAGATCACGATTTGATCGGCCCGTACGTAGGCATCGTCGGTACTCTCGCTTCCCGTAATCCCACCCAGGGTCACGCCACTGCGGATGGTAGCGAGCGCCACGCCCATGACCAACGCCACCAGCAAGGCAATGATGAGTGTCGATCGGCCGTGGACACGCCTAAGAAAGAGTCGACCAACTCGAATGGCGGTGGGAAGCCGGACCCGGGCGTCACTTCTGGTGTCCATAGGGCCTCCCTCGGCTGCGCGCGCTAGATTGGGGGGCGCGCAGTTCCCGCCTCGCGTCTACCGAGCGCCTCCCTGCACGGGCCCTCCCTGGCACCAGCGGGCGATTCCAGGAGCACCTCCTCGTTCAGGCACTGGCGTGCCGGGCGGCGGCGTCGACCTCGCTCAGAAGACCCGTCTCCATGTCCAATACGAAGCCCCGTACGGGGATCTCCTTCGCGATCCAAGGATGCGACCTCACCTTCTCGATTTGTTCCAATGTGTTCCGCACGGGGTCCCTGTAAGCGAAGAACCGCATTGGCGCGGGCGACGAGTCACCCGTAGCCGCCGCCAGCTTCGCGTTCAATTCATCGTCCGTGAACGTCGTAAACCCACACCCCGTGTGATTGAGCAGCATGATCTCCGTCGTCCCGAGAACGCGGGTAGATACCACAAGCTCCCCCAGGACATCCTCCGTTACCGCCGGACCGCCGGTCCGGATAACGTCAATATCGGCATGCGGCAGCCCCAACAGCTCCGGGAGGTTTGAAAGGCGGGGATCCATGCAGGTCACCACGGCGATTTTCGGTGCCGGACGTTGTGCCATCTTCGCATCGTGCTTCCGTGCGTAGTGGCGATTCCCCTTGAGCGCATTGTCGATAATCCCCATCTGCGACTCTCCAGATCGAACGGCGGTAGCTTCCAGCGGCAGTGATCGGAGACGATCAGACCAGGAACTCGGGGAGGACTCCATTGGACCATGGTATGGCGCGATACCTGTGTATTGGCCGGACGGATGGCCGCGTCACCCGCGGTGCCCGCTGCGCAGCGTGAAGGCAGGTGCCTCAACAACGCGCGCGCACAATCGTCCCTGAACGCCGTGCGCTCGGTTCCATGCGCGGCACACCGAAGGGACCAGGCGAGCAGGCCGCGCCATGTAGTACCACTCACCGGGTTTGCGCGCGTGCGTCGCTCCGCGAGATGTTGTCGAGCGCGATGAGCCGCTCGGCATTAGCCTTGGCGCGATTGCGCTTCCTCGGCGGCTTGTGCGGCTCACTGCGACCACACGCGGCAGGATGATGCCCCGGCGGGTGGTGTACGAGGGATTTCCGGATCCGGTCTACGATGAGTGGCCTCAACGGCCCCAAACAGGTCTTGGCCGCGAACGACGGCGGCAAACGAACAGCCGCGACGCCCGCAAGGGTCGCTCGGGCGGCCGGGATTGCAAGAAGGTTCGCCGGGGAGACCGCGATGAGAATCAGCCAAAGCGCGCGGAGTCCCGCACCGATCATGGGCTCTATCAAAAGGAACGCCGCTGACAATCAGATCAATCGGTCACAGACCGGACGAACTGCCCGCTCGCCGCGCGAGACGCAATCTTTGAGCCCGAAGGGTGTGATGGACCTGAGCAGGGATGCGGATCTGCGCAACACACGTGAACGTAGCGAATGCGGCCGTAGTGGCGGGCCGAGGACACCACCGCACCGCTACTCAGGATGCCCGCCCGATTTCCGCGGCGCGTTCCATTGAGCGTGGACATGAACTTTAGCGGTCACCGGCCATCGTGCCACACCGCCATCCACGAACTCCGCAAGCGAGGTGATGCCCTCTACGGAACGCGGTGTGACGCAGGTGTTGGAAGTCCCTGCGGTCTACACACGTGTTTCCCCGCGATACACGGGGTGCGACAGGCCCGCGATGAGTCAGTTCCCCTGCAGTGCAGCATTCAGTGCATCGCGCAGATCCCGTTCGCTGAACGGCTTGAATAGGCACGCGATCGCGCCGTCCTTAAGCAGCCCCGGCGGAATGCTGCGGTCCGCGCGCCCCGTGATAAAGATTATCGGAATCGAGTGACCCCGACGAATGAGCTCGCGCTGCAGATCTGGCCCAGACATGCCCGGCAGGCCGATGTCGAGAATCAGGCACCTGGCCTCGGCGACGGCGTCAGAAGCCAGAAATTCTTCCGCCGACACAAAAGCGCGCGCTGAGTAGCCAAGCTGGCTCAGCAGATCGGGCAGCGATTCGCGTACTGACTCATCATCCTCGACGATGACGACGACCGCCGGATTACCCATCAACCAGTCCCGACACGCCGGCATGTTGACATTGGCCACCCCGTGTACGCCGAACCCGAACTGCTTGATTTTGATTCCATGCCCTCTGTCCCCCATTCCTTGGCTATAAGCTTGGCGGCCACAGCATGCTCCAATCTGCCGGTATCATCCCGATACTTTAGTATCGGTCGCCTCCCCGAAATGCCCCGAACGTACCTACCGGGTGATCGCCTCTACGCGGCAAGCCCCTGCCAAGCGCATCAGGAGGTACGAATCCCGCGGCGCCCTCCAGGCACCATCCGGATGCACGCCGACGATCCGCTGCTCATACTGCCCGACCGGAGCAGCCGCGGAGCCTGCCGGTGTACTGTGCAAGTCGCCGCCTGAACACCGAGAGCCTGCCACCATGCGCAGATGAGCACCGGCCGCCGCACGGCGGACGCGCTGCCCTGCCCGCAGCCGGTGCTGTACGCGCAGGGCCCCTCCGTACCGAGCAGCCCTTCTCTGCAGACGCCCACACCCGACCCCGACTGCCCGCTGCGCCACACACGAACTCGCTTGGCGAGCGCCGATGTACTGTTCCGAAATGCGCTCGTGAGGCGCTCTCGACTCCCCCGCCGCTGTCCCACGGCTTTCATGCAAAATGGTTTTCGAACGCGGCAAGCAAGTTCCGCACCCGTCCACGATCGCGCATGCTCATGAGCAATGTCGAGCGCATGGGCGCACAAGTGCGTGAGTCGGGGATCATCGACATCAACCTGCACGGCGCGACTTGGAACTTGAACTCCAGAGGGTGACTGGCCGCCTCGCCGGCTCAGCCGCAGTACTCGGTGCGTGGCTCGATTTCCGGAACGACTTCCAGCCATTCGTGTTTCACGCGAAACTTCCTCCCACCATGTCGAGGCCGTGTGCAGGGACTCATCGACCAAGACCGCCAGGTGCACAGACCTGTCTGCCGATCATTTCGGCGACCTTGCTCGATTCCATCGGAAAGCTTGCGCCCGGTCCCCATCGCGCAGCTCGACCCGCCCCGCTTGCCTGTGGGACGGCTCGAGCGTCTAATGCGTGCCAGCAATCGCCGTCCGAGGTCGCCTGCAGTGCTGCAGACTACGCCCACCGTCGTCGTCGTTGACGACGACGTCTCTGTTCGCGAATCCCTGGAACTCCTGATTGAAAATGAGGGGTGGCGACCCGCGCTGTTCGAATCGGCACAGGAGTTTCTGACGCGATTGCCAACGATAGCGCCCAGCTGCTTGATCCTCGACGTCAATCTTCCGGATCTCAGCGGTCTTGATATTCAGCAGCGCATCAGTCACGAGAAGTCCTCGACTCCGATCATTTTCATAACAGGCTATGGCGATGTTCCGACGTCGGTCCGAGCAATGAAAGCGGGTGCGGCTGAATTCTTGACCAAGCCGCTCGATGACGGGGTCGTGATCCAAGCGATTCGCGACGCGGTGCTTCGCAGCGAAGCCAATCTGAAGCGAGAAGGCGCCCAGCGACAATTGCAGGACCGATTCGCGTTGCTGACGAAGCGCGAGCGCGAGGTCATGAATTTCGTCGTGAAGGGACTCATGAACAAGCAAGTCGCCTTCGAGCTCGGCATCAGCGAGATCACTGTCAAGGCACATCGAGGTAGGGTCATGGAAAAGATGCAGGCCGCCACCTTCGTCGATCTAGTGAATATGGCTGGCCGGCTTGGAATTGGTACGGCGCGAGAAGCCTAGGACAGGCAGTCTGGCGGACGGCGCCATCCCCGGACGAGTGTGAATCCGAACTCGTGACAGCAGAGGTGTCCTCCACGGCGGTGGAGGCGCGAGGGATCGACAGGGCGAATGTTGTGCCCCGTCCGTCGTTCGCCATCGCCCACCGGCTGCACTGATGATGCTCGATGAACGCACGGCTGCGGACTCAAGCTTGCAACGGCATCAAAGCAGTGGCCCGCTTCGTGATCGCTTCACGTGGCTTTGCTAAGCTGCAAGTCCACAGCAATAGCTCCTGCCCGCGCGACGCCAGAGGCGATGTAGCGCTTCGTGCGTGCGGCTGCTGATTCCTACCCGCTCCGCGCGGGCAGCAACGGTACCCGCGTTCGTGGCATCTCGCGCGATCGCTCGGACCCCATGGGCGGGCGGCGCGCCTTCAAGGGCGCTCGCCGCGTCGCCTCGAGGGGCATCAGGCCGCCTGGGAAAGCACCACCGACGTCCAGGATGCCGCGGGTTTCCCGAGTAGTTTCAGGAGTGCCTCGGCCGCGAAGGTCGATGAGGCTGGGTTCTGGCCGGTCACGAGTCGGCCGTCCGTGATTGCAAACGGCTGCCAGTTCTGCCGCTTCTCAAAAACCGCCCCAAGCCGCAAGAGCTCATCCTCGACCAGAAACGGCACGACATGAGTGAGCTTGACCGCCTCCTCCTCGCCGTTCGTAAAGCCCGTGACCTGCTTTCCTTTCACCAGCGGCTCGCCCCTGTAAGTCACGTGCCGGAGAACTCCAGGCGAATGACACACCAGGGCGATAGGCTTGCCAGAGTTGTAGAACGCCTCGAGCAACGCGATCGACACGGGGCTCTCCGCCAGGTCCCACATCGGGCCGTGGCCGCCTACATAGAATACCGTGTCGAAATCCTCCGCCTTTGCATCCCCGAGTTTCATCGTCTGCGAAAGATCCTTCTGTGCCCGCGCATCCTTCTTGAACCGCATCATCGCATCGGTCTGATTCTCCGGTAGATCACTCTTCGGATCGACCGGCGGCTGTCCTCCTTTTGGTGAGGCGAGCGTTAGGTCGACACCCGCGTCACGGAATACGAAATATGGAGCTGCGAACTCCTCCAACCAGAAACCCGTCTTACGCCCGGTCTTGCCCAAGACGTCGTGGGACGTCAGAACCATCAGAATTTTCACGCACCTGCTCCTCTGTTTTGGGGTCGCGACGCCGATCGCTGCGCCGCCGCGGTCATTTGACCGGCAACGCCGAGCCGTCGCACTAGTACGTTGGTATCGACGCCGATGCGGTGCACGACGCCGGGACTCTGATCCGACTGGCGGCCTAAGCCGCGCGCGTGGCCCGGGTACGCGCCCGTCCGCACAATCACACCTTCCACGGACTGTCTGTAACGGTGCGCGTACTTCTTTGCACTGAATCGATGTGCGCGACACGCGGCTCTCACGTGCCTACCGCGCGCGGCATTTGACCTGAATTCACGAATCGAGGCACTAACGACCGTGGTCTACGTGCCTGGGCGCACGCACGGGCTTCCAGAGAGTGACACCGAGCACCCAAAAAAGCCGGCGGGTCGTGTGCCGACCCGCCGGACAAGGTAAGGAGCGGCCCGGGGGGGCGGGCGCTGGCTCCCTTGCGGGTCGTCAGTGCAACTGCGCACCCGCTGCGTCAAAGCGCGCGAGTAGTCGAACACGTTCAGGCGGAGTGAGCGATTGTACGAACGTATCAGTGTGGGGCGAATGCGTCGCGGAGAGATTGCCTCAACATCGTGGACTGCACGGCGCCGCACGTTTCGGTCACAACCGCTTTGCGAGCTTCTCAACGCGTGTGAAGTTGGGCTGCCGCTTCGAGATCAATTGGCACCACGTGTCGGTTCTGCTGGATTTCCGCCTCGTCATTTGCGCGATTTCGGCGGCTCCCCGCGGCGGCTGCAGGCCTTGGCATCGTGACGATGGGTATCGTCGCTTCGCGGCGGACACTCCGACTTCGGTCACTCGTCTGCGTACCGCCCGACCTGACTGGCAGAGGGGCTAAGAAGCCATAGACCCCGCATTTCTTGGACGACTCTCCGCACGGGTCACCGCGCGCGCCCTGGCTGAGCCTGCGACCACGGAGTTTTCCGGTCGACAACCGTACGTGTGAAATGCCGCAGAATCAGTCGCGTCTCTGGGGGCCACTTCATTCGGCGATGGCCCGCCCAATCAGCGGCACGACGGCGGCGAGATTCTCCGCCTTCGAAGGAACATCGGTCATCCGAAGGGGCGCGGCTTATGAGGCTAAGCGATGACTTGTCGGTCGCGATCGAACGCCCCAACGATTCCTGCCAAGGGTGATCGAGGTCCCGAGCCGTCCGCGATCGCAACACCTACGTCCTATTGATCCGACCGTCGCAAGGCCTGTTCAGTCCAGGCTGGAGCCAAAGTATCGGAGAGGCGAGCCATGACTCTGCGATTGACTATCGAGGGGATTGCAGACGGTGACGACAGCGCGAGCGGCGAGTCTCCCGGATCCTCAGGCACGAGGGTCGGACGCAAGGCCGTCGCAGGATTCTCGCGGCTCCGTTGGCACGGTGCGCCCGACGGTACGAAGAGCTTTGCAATCACCTGCTACGATCCCAGCACGTACTCCGATTCGCGGTTCTGGGATTGGGTGGTGGTAAACATTCCAGCCCATGTGATGGAGATGTCACTGAGCCTTCGCAACCAGCTGTCACCGCAGTTGCCGGCGGGGGCGCTTCAGACCCGAACCGACCTTCCAGGTCGCGGGCACTACGGCCCCGGCCCCACCGCCGGTGACGCTTCCGAGCGACATCTCTTCGCTCTCTTTGCAGTAGCTCAAGAGCGCCTTCGCGTGACCGCCGATACCCCTGCTTTGGCGGTGTGTGTCGAGGTTTCAGCGAGCACACTAGAGAAGACGACCCTCCTGGTCACCTACAGCGGCGCAGGCGACCGCCGAACTTCCCCCTCTTGCGCAGCTCTTGCCGACGAGCGTCATGTTGAAAATCGCTCGCGCGATCACATTTTTCGCGCGCTCAAGTGACTTACCGACGCCGCTTGAACAGACGACTCGTGGTCGCCACGGCCGCCTTCTGAACGCGCCCCCCAGGGAGTCGGTACCGTCGCGGCACACGAAACGATCACCCGATAATAGGACATGTCGCGCCGCTCCCTCGCGCGGTGCGGACGAAAAAACGGGTTACATGATCGTTCGCCCAGAGTTGCGACGGCGCTCATGACTCTCGCTTCCGGCTCCGCGATCCCGGGCTCAAGCTGAGCGGCGAGAGCGCCCTGGGTGTTCGCGGGCAATAGTCCAGAGCGCGCCAAGCTGGCAAATGTGGATCTGGAACGGGTTGTCCCGCCGCGCTCAGTCAACAGCACCGGAGAAGAGTTTGCGGGCAGTCGCGGCACAGGTCGGTTGTTTGGCCTTTCCCCTTCCGGTGATCCATGCGCGAGCGGCGCGCAACAATGCGCCAATAGCCGCGCGCGGGCAGTGACGGGTTCCTGTAGCCCAACCGTGCCGCAAAAATGGGCTCCTGTTATTTTGGTGAGTCCGCGCTCATTCGCTCGACCCAATGAGCGCGCCAGGCAGCGGCCTCGAATGGCTCCGCAAAGTACTGTGTTTCCCGCGCAACCTTCTCGTCCCTAAACTCCATGATGCTCACGGTGTAGGACGGCTTTTCGTCGTACGTCAGCACGAATTCGGTGACCCAGAGATCGTCGTGACCGATGACTCTGCGGACGACAAAGCGCTTTTTGCTCGGTTGCTTGGCGCGGGTAATTTGTATGGTGCGTCGACCACGTATCCGCTCACCGGACTGTGGATATTCCAGCACCGCGTCCTCGTGATAGATTGAGTGCTCAGTTTCAAAATCATTGACATCGGACGCCAGCCAATGCTGATCCAGTGCCGCACGGATCTTGTCATCTCGCATCTCATCCTCCTGCGGTATCAACGCAAATCCGTGCCCGCTCACCTGCTCGATGAGCGCCCCGAGTTTCGGTGAGGGCCCATTTGGCAGCTGGTCGACGAACTTCGCAAACCTCAGCCTGTGGCCAGAACTCACCCTTGTGTCTTCCCCGGGCGTCCTAGCCAAGAGACTTTGCCGGTGCAACCGTGGGCTATTTCTTCCCAAAATGCATCGCCCGGTATTGGATACCTTGGTGCAATGGGTGTTCGCGAGAAGGCGGTGCATGCTTCTCGCGGGGCACAGGAGCGATCTCTTCTGCGTCAGCGGCGGCGGATGTCCGTTGTGATCCGTGGCCACGCGGTTCGCGAGCGCGACTCCGTGTGGCTTGTGTCCCCGTTCTGTCCGTCCGGACCACTCGATTCTCGAGGCGGAGCTTGATATGGCCGGTGAGATTTTCCCGATCGACCTCAAGCAGCTGCGGCCGCTCAAGCTCGATCCGAAGCTGAGCGCGCTCAGCGATGCGCAGAAGGCGGATCTGCGCCACAACATCGAGCTGTGCCGCGATACGATCGTGTTCTTCACCGCGCTCGCCGGCGCCAAGGGACTCTCCGGGCACACGGGCGGTGCGTACGACACGGTGCCGGAGGTCACGATCATTCGCGCGTTCATTGCGGGCGGCGCACCGATCGTGC
>Ga0335073_10000111_pt1 | contig 90682 bp, 80 predicted proteins | sample Lox_Sample_22_FD_207093 | JGI IMG/M metagenome (GOLD analysis project Ga0335073, IMG submission 207093) | Soil microbial communities from Loxahatchee National Wildlife Refuge, Florida, United States - Lox_Sample_2.2 | ecosystem: Environmental > Terrestrial > Soil > Wetlands | place: USA...
TCGCCCTCATCTTCATCCAGAACATCGCCGTCGCCTGCGGCTTCGCGATCGGCGGCATCCTGTCCGGATCCACGGGCTACATCGGCATGAACGTCTCCGTGCGCTCCAACGCCCGCGTCGCCGAGGCCGCCCGCAGCGGCGTCAACCCGGCGCTCTCGGTCGCGTTCCGCGGCGGCGCCACCACCGGCCTGCTCGTCGTCGGCCTCGCCCTGATCGGCGTCTCCGGCTACTACGGCATCCTCACCGCGATCTTCAACGACTCCCCGAAGACCGCCGTCGACGCCCTCATCGGCCTCGGCTTCGGAGGCTCCCTGATCTCCGTCTTCGCCCGTCTCGGCGGCGGCATCTTCACGAAGGCCGCCGACGTCGGCGCCGATCTCGTCGGCAAGGTCGAGGCCGGCATCCCCGAGGACGACCCCCGCAACCCCGCCACCATCGCCGACAACGTCGGCGACAACGTCGGCGACTGCGCCGGCATGGCCGCCGACCTGTTTGAGACCTACGCCGTCACCGCCATCGCCGTCATGCTCCTCGGCGTCCTCACCTTCCGCGAGTCCACCCAGGTCGTCCTCTACCCGCTCGTGCTCGGAGGCGTCGCCATCATCGCCTCGATCATCGGCACCTTCGCCGTCCGCACCCGCTCCGGCGACGTCGAGCGAGCGCTCCTGCAGGGCCTGATCGTCTCCGGCGTGATCGCCGCCGCCGCCTTCGCCCCGATCACCTACTGGCTGATGCACAACATCAGCTTTCGCATCGTCGGCAACTACGTCAAAACGCCCAGCTGGACCCACCTGTACCTGTGCTCGCTGATCGGCATCGCGGTCACGGCGCTCCTGTTCGGACTGACCGAATACTACACCTCGACCCGTTTCTCCCCCGTCAAGAAGACCGCGAGAGCCTCGATCACCGGCCACGCCACCAACATCATCCAGGGCTTCGCCTCCGGCCTGCAGGCCACCGCGCTGCCGGCCCTCGTGATCGTGCTCGGCATCCTCGGCTCCTGGAAGCTCGCCGGCGGCGGCGTCACCGGCATCTACGGCATCGGCGTCGCCGCCGTCGGCCTGCTCTCGCTCACCGGCCTGATCGTCGCGCTCGACGCCTTCGGGCCGATCACCGACAACGCCGGCGGCATCGCCGAGATGGCCGACCTACCCGAGGACGTCCGCAAAGTCACCGACCGCCTCGACGCCGTCGGCAACACCACCAAGGCCGTCACCAAGGGCTACGCCATCGGCTCCGCCGTGCTCGCCGCGATCGTTCTGTTCGCCGGCTTCGAGAAAGAACTCGAGTTCAAGGCCGGCCACCTGATCTCCTTCGGCATCAACGAACCCCCCGTCCTGATCGGCCTGCTCCTCGGCGGCCTGATGGTCTGCCTGTTCGCCTCGCTCTCGATCGAGGCCGTCGGCCGCGCCGGCGGCGCCGTCGTCGAGGAGGTCCGCCGCCAGTTCCGCGAGCACCCCGGGATCATGGAGGAAACCGAAACGCCCGACTACGCCGCCTGCGTCGACATCGTCACCCGCACCGCCCAGCGCGAGATGATCCTGCCCTCGCTCCTGCCGATCCTGCTCACGCTCGTCGTCGGCCTGATCGACCAGCAGGCCCTCGGCGGGCTGCTCATCGGAGTCATCGTCGTCGGCTACTACTTCGCCGTACTCATGACCGCCGGCGGCGGCGCCTGGGACAACGCCAAGAAGCTCATCGAGGACGGCGCCTTCGGCGGCAAGGGCTCCGACGCCCACGCCGCCTCGGTCACCGGCGACACCGTCGGCGACCCCTTCAAGGACACCGCCGGCCCCGCCATCAACCCGATGATCAAGGTCGCCAACATCGTGGCCATCCTGATAATTCCGCTGATCACCTGAGGGCTTTCGGGCTTCCGCCCCCCGGCGTAAGCTCAATCAAGAGATGAGCGCTCGGGGCTTTCACAACGCCAGCACCGTCGTGCTGTCGACGCTCATGACCGTGCTCGGCATCGCGCTCGTCACCCAGGCGATCGCCGGCCACGGCAGCGTCGTCTCGGCGCGCCTGATCCTCGGCGTCCTGTTCGTCGCGGCCGGACTCGGCCGGCTCTACCTGCAGGCCCGCCGCCGGCGAGAAGCCGCCGGGCGATGAGCACCGACCAGCCCCCGCGCTCCTACCTGGTGCTGCGCCGCAGCATCGGCTCGCCGCGCCTGCTCGCGATCATCTACACCTCGCTCGCCAGCGCCATTTACTTCTCGCTCGGCGTCATCGCCGGCCACGCGCTCGGGCTCACCCCGCTCGTGTTCCTGATCGCCGCGATGGTCTTCGCGCTCACCGCGCTCACATACGTCGAGGGAGCCTCGCTCCACCAGGACCGCGGCGGCGCCACCGTGTTCGCGCGCTACGCCTTCAACGAGCTCGTCAGCTTCATCGCCGGCTGGGCCGTCCTGCTCGACTACATCATCCTGGTCGCCGTCACCGCCTACTCGGCCACGCAGTACCTGCGCGTCTTCTGGTCCCCGCTCGGCGGCCGCGACGAGGCGCTGCCACTGGCGCTCGCCGTGATCGCCTTCGTCGTCTTCGCCAACATTCGCGGCTTCGGCTGGCGTCGCGCCCGACGCATCGGCGCGCTCGTCGTCGCCGACCTCGCGCTCCAGCTGTTCATCGTCGTGCTCGGCCTGGCGCTCTTCTTCGATCCCCACACGCTGCTCTCGCCGATCCATCTCGGCACCTCGCCCACCTGGGGCAACTTCATCTTCGCGCTCACGATTGCCGCGATCGCCTTCACGAGCCTCGAGTCCGCCGCCGGCCTGGCCGACGAGGTCCGCGTCAGCCGTAGCGGTCTCAAGCGGATGGTCGCAGGCGGCACGATCACCGTGATCCTGATCTACGTCGGCATCGCGCTCGTCGCGATCACCGCACTGCCCGTCCACGACGGCCACACCGAGCTCGCCGGCCGCTACCTCAACGATCCGATGGTCGGCGTCGTCGCGCAGTTCCGCCCCCACTGGCTCGCCGAAGCCCTGACCTACGTCGTCGCCGCGCTCGCCAGCGTCACGCTCATCGCGGCCGCCAACTCCGCGATGCTCGGCCTCTCGCGCCTGGCCTACTCGCTGTCCACCAACCGCCAGATCCCGAGCGCCCTCGGCCGCCTGCACCCCGAACGCTCGACGCCCTACGTCCTGATCGTCCTCGCCGGCCTGATCGCCGCCGGGCTGGCGGCTTCGGAGAGCCTCGACTTCCTCGTCGGCCTGTACGCGTTCGGAGCCATGCTCGCGTTCACGATCGCGCACCTGTCGATCTGCCGGCTGCGCTACTCCGACCCCGACGGCGACCGCCCCTACACGATCCCGCTCTCCCTCCGCGTCCGCGGCGGCTTGCTACCGCTGCCGGCCGCCTTCGGGGCGCTGCTCTCGGCCGCCGGCTGGGTCGCGGTGATGGTCGTCCACGAACCGGCCCGCTACGTCGGCCTCGCCTGGATGGCCGTCGGCATCGCCCTCTACGTCGCCTACCGCCGCGCCGACGAGACCTCGCTGCTGCGCCGCGTCACCGTCTCGCCGCAGATGCTCCGCCCCGAGCCGATCCGCGAGCGCGACTACGGCTCGATCCTCGTGCCGCTCCTCGGCGGCGACCTCGACGACGACATCGTCCAGACCGCCGCCCGGCTCGTATCCGGCGAACCCACCGACGACGCCGCGATCGACCGGGCCACGATCGAGGCCATCTGGATCTTCGTGATCCCGATGTCCCTCCCGCTCGACGCCAGCCTGCCCGATGCCCAGGTCGCACGCGCGCGCGCCGCGCTCGCGCGCGCCAAGGTCGTCGGAGAGGAGTACGGCGGCGTCCAGGTCGCCACCGCCACCGTCCGGGCCCGCCGCGCCGGCTATGCGATCGTCGAAGAGGCCCGCCGCCGCGGCGTCGAAGCGATCGTGCTCGGCGCCGAGCCGCCCTCGCGCATCGGCGGCGGCGCCCGCCTGGGAGGCCGCGGCGCGCCGCTCGAAGACTTCGTCGGCGACGCCACCAAGTACGTCGTCGCCAAGGCCCACTGCCGCGTCATCGTCACCGCGCCCGCGCTCGGCGAACCCGCAGGCGAGCTCGCGCCACCGGACGATCGGGCGAGCGGCGCCGCAACGCCCGCCCTCCACAAGGTCTAATCCCGATCCTGACCCTGTGACCTTTCAGCCAGTGTCACGGTTTTCCGCCGGGCCCCTCCTGTCCATCGTCTAAGCTGCGCGCCATGTCACACATGCGCGCGCCATGTTCGTCCTGATCGTCGGCGCCGGACGCGTGGGCTCGGCGGTCGCCAAGGCCGCCCTCGCCGCCGGCCACCAGGTCTCGGTCCTCGACGAGGACCCGCTCTCGCACGAGCGCCTCGACGCGGGCCAGACCAAGAGCTGGGAGGACGCCGACGGCCAGTTCACCGTCGGCACCGCGCTCGAGACCGACGCGCTGATCCAGGCCGGGATCGAGCACGCCGACGTGTTCATCGCCTCCACCGACGGCGACAACACCAACCTGATCATCGCCCAGATCGCCCAGAAGCGCTTCGGCGTCGAGAAGGTGCTCGTGCGCGTCATGGACCCGGCTCGCGCCAGCTGGTACGGGGAGCAGGGCCTGCACACGATCTCCCCGACCAAGCACGCGATCGAGATGTTCGAGCAGGCGCTCGAGCTTCAGCCCGCCTGAGCTCCGTGTACGTAATCGTCGTCGGAGCCGGGAAGGTCGGGCGCAACCTCGCCCGCGAGCTGATCTCCAAGGACAACGAGGTCACCTTGATCGAGGCCTCGCGTCCGCGCTACCTGGCGATCGAGGAAGAGTTCGAGCACGCCGTCCAGTACGGCGACGCCACCGAGCTGTGGGTGCTCGAGCGCGCCGGCATCCAGCGCGCCGACCTCGTCATCGCCGTCACCGGCGACGACGAGGACAACATGCTCGTCTGCCAGGTCGCCCGCGAGAAGTACCTCTGCGAACGCATCATCGCGCGCGTCAACAACCCCCGCAACTACGACCACTTCAAGCTGCTCGGCATCATGCCCGCCGTCTCCGCCACCGACCTGATCCTGCGCCTGATCGAGCACGAGGTCCCGCGCTACGGGCTCGTCCACCTGCTCGCCCTCGAGGAGGAGCACCTCGAGATCATCGAGCTCGAGGTCAGCCCCGACGCCCCCGTCGTGGGCGAGCGCGTCGCCGACATCGCACTCCCCGAGGGCAGCCTGATCATCTCGGTCCTCCGCGAGAACGAGGGCTTCGTGCCGAAGGGCGACACCGTCATCGAGGGCGGCGACGGCGTCCTGCTCGTCCTCGACCCCGGACTCGAGCCCTCGATCACCGCCTACTTCGCGCCCGACGCGAGCCCGGCCAAGCGGTAGGCCCCACGAGCCGGCCTACACCCCCCAAGCCCGGGCTTGCCGACGTGGGAGAGCGCGAGGGGGATCGATATTGTTGGGATCCCGGTCCGGGATGGTGTAATTGGCAACACGCGACACTCTGGATGTCGAGTTTGGGGTTCGAGTCCCTGTCCCGGAGCTGCTTCGGCCTGCGCCCGTACGCGGGCATGGCGGCGGGCGGCGGGCATGGCGGCTGGCGGCTGGCGGCTGGTGGCGACTGCCAGGACTACGCCGCCTGCGCCGCCCAGTCGCGGTACAGCTCGTAGTAGCGTCCTCTGGCGGCCAGCAGCTCCGCGTGGGTTCCCTGCTCGACGATCCGGCCGTGCTCGAGCACCACGATCCGCGCCGCCTGGCGGATCGTCGACAGGCGGTGGGCGATCACGATCGAGGTTCGCCCCGCCAGCAGGCGGCGCAGGCCGTGCTCGATCCGTCCCTCGGTCTGCAGGTCCACGTTCGAGGTCGCCTCGTCGAGGATCAGGATGCGCGGATCCGCGATCAGCGCCCGCGCGAACGCGATCAACTGGCGCTGACCCGAGGACAGCTGCGCGCCGCGCTCCCCGACCTGGGTCTCATATCCCTCGGGCAGCTCGGAGATGAACTCGTCCGCGCCCACCGCGCGCGCCGCCTCGCTGATCTGGCGCTCGTCGGCCTGCGGGCGCCCGAACGCGATGTTCTCGCGGATCGTCCCCGAGAACAGGAACGCCTCCTGCGGCACGATCCCCATCTGCGCCCGCAGCGACTCGCTCGTCACCTCGGTCAGATCGTTGCCGTCGACCAGCACCCGCCCGCGCGTCGGGTCGTAGAAGCGGGCCACCAGCTTCGCCATCGTCGACTTGCCGGCCCCCGTCGCGCCCACCAGCGCCACCGTCTGGCCGGGCGCGATCGTCAGATCGACGTCGCGCAGCGCATACGCGGGGGCGTCTGGGTCGGCGGGGCTTCGCGCACTCTCGGCCGAGGCCACGCGCGCGCGCCCGCGCGCGCGTGCGCCGTAGGCGAACGACACATCGTCGAAGCGCACCTCGCCGCGGATCGGACCCAGCTCGCGCGCATCCGGGCGGTCGGTCAGTTCCGGCCGGTGGTCGAGCAGCTGGAAGATCTTCTCGAGCGCCGCCATGCCCGACTGGTAGGTCGTGTACAGCTGCGAGAGCTGCTGGATCGGTTCGAACAGATACGACAGCGTCCCCACGAACGCCACCACCGTGCCGGCGGTGATGTGCCCTGAGATCGCCTGATAGCCGCCGTACAGCACGATCACCGCGAGCGCCACCCCGGACAGCATTTCGACCGTCGGGAAGTACGCGGCGTTGAGCCGCACCGTCACCATGTTCGCGTCGCAGTTGTCGCGGTTCAGCTCGGCGAACCGCGCTTCGTGGTAGGGCTCCTGCCCGAAGCTCCGCACCACGCGAATCCCCGACAGCGTTTCCTGCAGATACGCCGTGATCGCGCCGATCGTCTCGCGCGTGCGCCGGAACGCGCCGGTCGACACGAGCCGAAACCAGATGCTGCCCGCCGCCACGAACGGGACGATGCAGAACGTCACCAGCGCCAGCTTCGGATCGAGATACAGCAGCACCGCCACTGCCCCGATCAGCGTCAACCCCGACTGGAACAGCGTGACCACCGAATCCGTCACGAGGCTTTCCAGCGCCTCGACGTCGTTGGTGATCCGCGAGATCAGCACGCCCGCCGGACGGCTCTCGTAGAAGCCGATCGGCTCGCTCTGCAGGTGCATGAAGATGCGAATCCGCAGATCCGCCAGCGCGCGCTGGCCGACCCAGCCGACGAGATACGTCTGCACGTAGGTCATCAGCCAGTACAGCAGCGCCGAGGCCATGAACGCCACCACCACCAGCACCAGCGTGCGCGTGTCGTGGCGTTCGATGCCCTGGTCGATCGCCACCTTGGCCAGCAGCGGCGGCGCCAGCGAGGCGGCCGTGCCCAGCACCAGCGCCACCATCGTCGCCACCGCGCGCAGCCGGTACGGGCGCAGCAGCGCCAGCAGGCCGCGCAAATTGCGCCCGCGGCTCTCCTTGCTGGCACGCTCCCCGTCCCACTGCTGCCCGCCGCGCCCGAAGCCCGGACCGAGCCCGCGCCGGGCCCCTCCGCCGCCGCCGCCCCGGCCGCCGCCCATGCCACCGCCGCCGAACGCGCCGGGAGGACTCATATCCCGCTCACCTCGGGCTCGCGCGTCGCGGGCATCAGGAAGTCGACGCTCGGCTCCGCCAGGCCCTTCTCGACGATCTCCCGATACAGCTCCGAGCTCTCGAGCAGCTCGTCGTGGTCGCCGCGCGCCACGATCCGGCCGTGGTCGAGCACGACGATCTCATCGGCCAACGCGATCGTCGATAGCCGGTGGGCGATCACGAAGGTCGTTCGTCCGCGCATCGCCTCGGCGAGCGCCAGCTTGATCAGCCGCTCGGTCGACGCATCGACCGACGAGGTCGCGTCGTCGAGGATCAGCACGCGCGGATCGGCCAGCAGGGCGCGCGCGATAGCGATCCGCTGGCGCTGCCCGCCAGACAGCGTCAGGCCGCGCTCGCCGACGCGCGTCTCGTAGCCGTCGGGCAGCTCCTCGATGAACTCGTGCGCCTGCGCCCGGCGCGCGGCGGCTTCGACCGTGGCCCGGTCGGCCTCGGGGTGGGCATACGCGATGTTCTCGGCCACCGTCGCCGAAAACAGGAACGGGTCGTCGCTGACGACCGCGACGGCCTGTCGCAGCGAGCGCAGGTCCACCGCGCGCACGTCCGCGCCGTCCAGCAGCACGGTCCCGGAGCTGGGGTCGTACAGGCGCGAGATCAGCGACACCAGGCTCGTCTTGCCCGAGCCGGTCGCCCCGACCAGCGCCACGTTGAGCCCGGCGGGCACGTCGAGATCGACGTCGCGCAGGACCGCGCGCGCGCGATGGGCGTGCTCCGCTGCGTCTGACCGCGCGGCCGTGGCCCCATTCGGCTGTGCCGCTGTGGTCCCGTTCGGCTGGGCGGCCGTGGTCCCGTTCGGCTGGGCCGCCGTGGCTCCGTTCGAGTGTGCCGCCGTGGCGCCGTTCGGCTGGGCGATCGCCGCGCCGCCCGACTCGGCCGCACCAGCGTAGGCCGCCCCGAACTCGTCCGATTCGTCGTAGCGCAGGCTCACGTCACGCAGCTGCACGTGCCCGTTGCCCGGCGGCAGCATCGGAGCACCCGGCGGCGCCGTCAGGCGCGGCGCGCGGTCGAGCACCTGGAACAGGCGCGCCCCCGACGCGGTCGCGCGCTGCGCGAGGTTGAGCGTCACGCCAAGCGAGCGCATCGGCGCGATCAGCATGTTGAGGTACAGGTAGAACGCCGTGAACTGGCCGAGCGAAAGGGTCGCGTGGATCACGCTCTCGCCGCCCAGCAACAGCACCGCGGCGAGGCCGAGCTGCGGCAGAAACGCGATCATCGGGTTGTACGTGGCTTCCAGGCGCGTCGCCACCATCGCCTGCTCGAACACGCGTCCCACGCTGTGGCGAAAGCGCTGCAGCTGGCGCGGCTCGCGGGCGAACGCCTTGACCACACGCACGCCCGAGATGTTCTCCTCGGCGTCCGCCGTCAGCTCGGCGATGCGTTGCTGCACCTCCTGGATCGCCGGCCGTGTGCGCCGCCCATAGCGGTAGGAGATCACGACCACGAACGGCACCGGCGCGAGCGTGATCAGGCCGAGCCGCGGTTCGATCACGATCATCACTGCGCCGGCCAGCACGATCGTCAGGATCGACTGCAGGATGAACACGAGGCCATAGCCGAGGAAGAAGCGCACGGCCTGCAGATCGACCGTCGCGCGCGACATCAGCTGGCCCGTCTGCTGGCGGTCGAAGAACCCCAGCTCGAGCCGCTGCAGATGCCCGTAAAGCAGCTCGCGCAGGTCATATTCGACGCCGAGCGAAACCCGCCCCGCGATCATCCGCCGCCAGTAGGTCAGCCCCCAGCGCAGCAGCACCACACCGAGGATCGCCAGCGCCAGCGCCAGCAGCGTTTCGCGGTCGTGTGCGCGCTGCGCCAGCTCGTGCCGCTGGGCGTGCTTGGCGCCTTCGCTGATCACCTGCACCGCCCGACCGGTCAGCGCGGGCAGCACCACGGTCATCACCATCGCGGCGCTCGCCAGCGCCCAGGAGATGCCTAGGGCGCGCCGATATGAACGCAGGAAGCCGAGCAGCCGCCAAAAGATCGTCATCGACCGACCATCATAGTTGCACAGGCAACGATATTGTCGTCAGCCGGCGCCGGCGGCAAGCGCACTACGCTTGGGCGATGTCGGGCGAAGCGGCACGAGCGCCCCGGCCGGGCCCAGCCGTCGGGCTGTGCGATACCTGCGTGCACCAGCAGCTCGTACGCAACACGCGCGGCTCGACCTTCTCGCTGTGCAAGCGCTCGCGCGAGGACCCCGCCTACCCGCGCTATCCGCGCCTGCCGGTGCTCAGGTGTCACGGCTACGAGCCAGACCAGCTCGGCTCGCCGGGGAGCTCGTCGTGACGGTTCGGGCCGCCGCCGTCACGCGGCCGTCGCCACCGGCTCCCGCTCCTGCCGGCACCGGCTCCCACGCGCCCGCCTCGGCCGGCGCCGCGGGTGCGCCCGCCTCGGCGGTCGGGCCCGAAGCGACGAAGTCGCGCGCGCGCACCAGCACGAACGCGAGCAGCGACCCCGCCAGCGCGATCCCGGCGGCGATGATCAGGATCGTCGTGAACGCGCTCGTGAAGCCCACGCGGTAGGAGTGGGCGAGCGCCGCGCGCTCGGGCAGCGGCAGCGAGCTCACCAGCGCGCGCACTTCGCCCGACACGAGCGCCGCGCCCAGCTTGCCGTGGACCGCTCCGAGCGCATGACGCCCGGGCGCGCTCGCGGCGAGCGTGGCGCTGGTCTTCTGCGTGAGCTCATGCTGGAAGACGGCTCCGAGCCCCGCGATGCCGGTCGCGATGCCGACCTGCCGGAACGTGTTGTTGATGCCGGACGCCATGCCGCTGCGCGTGTAGTGCACGACGCCGATCGCCGTCGACGCCAGCGGCGGGTTGATCAAGCCGATGCCCGCGCCTGCCAGCACGAACCCCGGGATCAGCGTGGTCCAGCCGGAGCTGGGTTCGATCGCAGTCATCGACAGCAGCCCCGCGCTCACCAGCAGCAGCCCGATCCCGAGCAGCAGGCGTATGGGCACGCGCACGCTCAATCGCCCGGAGATCGGCGCCACCACGAACGACAGCAGCGTCACCGGCAGGAAGCGCAGCCCGGCCTGCAACGGACCGTAGCCGAGCACGTCCTGGATGTAGAGGGTGAGATACAGGAACATCGCGAACATCGAGCTCGACACCGCGAACGCGACGATGCTCGCGCCGGTGAACGTCGGCACGCGGAACAGCTTCAGGTCGAGCATCGGCCGCTCCTGTGCGCGCTCGGCCACCACGAACAGGATCAGCAGCACCGCCGAGCCGATCAGGCAGCTGAGGATCTCGGTCGAGCCCCAGCCCTTTTCGTTGCCCTGGATCAGCGCGAACACCAGCAGGAACAGTGCGCCCGAGAACGTCACGAGACCGATCCAATCCACGCCTTTGGCTTCGGGGTCGCGCGACTCGCCGACCTGCGTGAGCGTCAGGATCACCGCCAGCACGCCGATCGGCACGTTGACGAAGAAGATCCAAGACCACCCGGCGGTCGAGGTGATCACACCGCCGACCACCGGGCCGATCGCCACGGCCGCACCGATCACGCCGCCGAACACGCCGAACGCGACGCCGCGCTCCTTGCCATGGAACGCCTGCGCGATCAGCGCCAGCGAGGTCGCGAACATCATCGCCCCGCCGGTGCCCTGCACGGCTCGCGCGAGGTTGAGCGCCAGCGGGCTCGAGGACAGGCCGCACGCCGCCGAGGACAGCGTGAAGATCACCAAGCCGCAGGTGAACACGAGCCTGCGGCCGAACAGATCGGCGAGCGAGCCCGAGGTCAGCAGGAACGCGGCCAGCGTCAGCGCGTAGGCGTTGACCACCCATTGCAGATCGCTGAAGCTCGAATGCAGCGAGCGCTGGATGTCCGGCAGCGCGACGTTCACGACCGTGATGTCGAGAAGCAACATGAAGATCGCGACGCAGACGGCTATGAGGGTCCACCATTTGCGCTCCATGGCCATCCTCCTAACGCTCGCTGGGCTGCTGACGCTCGCTGGGCTGCCGACCCCCGCTGGGCTGCCGACGCCCGCTGGGGTGCTGACGCCCGCAGGGATGCCGACGCCCGCAGGGCTGCTGAACATCCAGCTTACGAAGCCCGCTTGCCGCGCTCGGATCGCGGCCGCGGCCGCGGGCACTGCTCATAGGATCGCGTTGGGGTACGCCCGCGTCGCGGCCACCAGCATCACCGCGAAGAAGCTCGCCACGACGAGGAAGTCGAGCCACAGCAGGCCCGCGCCACCGACCCCCACCAGGAGTTGCCGCAGGCCCTGGACCTCGTAGGTGAGCGGGGGTTGGCGCGCGCGATCACGCGCAGCCAGCCGGGCATCACGCTGAGCGGATACAGAGCGCTCGAGGCAAAGAACAGCGGCATCATGATCAGCTGGCCGATGCCCATGAACCGCTCGCGCTCCTTGACGACGGCGGCCAGCAGCATCGACATGCAGGCGAACGCCGCGGTCCCGAGCATCAGCATCGCGAGCGCGCCCACCACGCCCGCCACCGTCCAGCGGATGCCGATGCCCGCCAGCGCGATCACGGTCAGCAGCAGCAGCGCCTGCACGAGCGCGCGCACGCACGCGCCCGCGGCCTTGCCGAGCACGATCGAGCTGCGCGACAGCGGTGTGGCGAGCAGGCGCTGGAGCTGGCCGACGTCGCGTTCCCAGATCACCGCCAGCCCGAAGAAGATCGCGATGAACATCGCCGCCTGGGCCATCACGCCGGGAGCCAGGTAGGCGCGGTATTCGAGATCGCCGAGTTTCAGCAGGTGGGCGTGGTCGATCGCCGTGCCGAAGATGAACAGCCACAGCAGCGGCTGCACCGAGCGCGTGACGATGTCGAGGTGGTCGTGTCGCAGCTTGCGCAGCTCGGCCTGGGCCATCGCGAAGGTGCCGTCGGCCATGCGCCGCAGGGCGCCGGCAGCGAGCGCGCGGGGTGCGCCGTCAACCGAGGCGGCGGGCGACGCGGCGCTGTGCGCGGACATCGGACAGCCTCCCCTCATCCTCGACCTGGTCGTCGATCGCGCGGCCGGTGATCGTCGTGAAGACGTCTTCCAGGCTCGCGGCGCCCTGGCGCTCGATCAGCTCGGCCGGCTCGCCCTGCTCGATCAGGCGCCCGCGGTCGAGCACGCCGAGCCGGTCGCAGTGGCGCTCGGCCTCCTCCATCAGGTGGGTCGTCACGAGGATCGTGGTGCCCGACTGCGCCCGCAGGGCCTGCAGGCGCTCCCACACGAGCGCGCGTGCGTTCGGATCCAGTCCGACCGTGGGCTCGTCGAGGAACAGCACCTGCGGGCGATTGAGCAGCGCGCTGGCGATCTCGAGCCGCCGCAGCATCCCGCCCGACAAGGTGCGCGCGAGCCGATCGAGCATCGCCTCGAGCTCCATCGTCTCGATCACCTCGCGGATCCGTTCGCGGCGCTCCTGGCGCGGCACCCCGCTGACCTGGCCGTAGAAGTCGAGGTTCTCGTAAGCCGTGAGCGCGCCGTCGACCGAGATCGCCTGGGGGATGTAGCCGATGCTGGCGCGCACCGCCAGGCTTTCGCTGCGCACGTCGTAGCCGGCGACCAGCGCGCGGCCCGCGCTCGGCCGGAGCAGGGTGGTGAGCACGCGGATGATCGTCGTCTTGCCCGCGCCGTTCGGGCCCAGCAGGCCGAACACCTCGCCGGGCGCGACGGCAAACGACACGCCGCCGACGGCGGTCACCGTGTCGAAGCGCACCACGAGGTCATCGACCAGCACGGCCGAGTCGGCGACCGGAGGCTGCATGCCCGCCCGCTCGGCGGTCACGAAGAGGACTCCGGCGTCGGCGCGGGCTGAGGGCTGGCGGTCGACGCCGGGGGAAAGCTGCCGGCGGCATGCGCGTCGAGCTCGCGGATCTTGCGACGCACGCGCTTGCGGCTCTCGCACAGCTCGCCTTTGAGGCGCGCCAGCTCGGCGGCGCGATGCTCGACCAGCTCGAGCTGGCGATCGATGTGGCCGAGGGCCTCGTCGAGCAGCTCGCGCCGGCGCTCCGGCGCGACGTCGTCGCGGCGCAGCTCCGCGCGCACGACAGCGCGCGCCTCCTCGGCGGCCAGCAGGGTCTTGAGCTCGTCGAGCGTGACCCCCAGCAGGTCGCGCAGGCGCATCAGCTCGCGCAGGCGCTCGACCTCGGCCTCGGTATAGACGCGGTGGCCGCCGGACGGTCGCGCCGGCTCCTGCGGCAGCAGCCCGATCTCCTCGTAGTAGCGGATCGTGCGCGGCGTCGTGCCGACGAGCTTGGCGACGTCGCCGATACGCAGGCTGTGCGGATTTGCGCTCATGCCGGGGACGACGCTCGAGACGCGGTGGACGAAGCGGGCTCGGGCGTCCTCGCCAGCGTGGGGGCCGCTGGCACGGGGGAGGGGGAGCCGATCGACCCTGCGGGCGTGACCAGGCCTGAAGCCGGCGAAGCGGGGGAGTACGTGCCGGCGGGTGTCGCCGACGGAAGCGGCGATTCCGTGGGCGTCTCGTGGCGCGGGCGCAGCAGGCACACGAACGTGCCCAGCAGCGAGGTCGCCGCGAGCACCCACAGGGCGGTGTGCATGTTGTCGATGAACGGTGCCAGCTTCTGCGCTGACAGTCCCTTGCTGACACCCGAGAAGACCGCGAACAGCGTCGACTTCGGCACCGCCGAGGTCACGATCGCCAGCACGAACGCGATCGACAGCACGGCGCCCGTGTTCTGCAGGAGCGTCCGCGCACCCGCGGCGATGCCGCGCCGCGCGGCCGGCACCGTGCCCATCATCGCGGCCGTGTTGGGGCTGTTGAACATGCCCGAGCCGACGCCGACGAAGGCGAGCCACAGCGCGCTCTGCCAGTAGGGGCTGTGCACCTGCAGCGTGGTCATGCCGGCCAACCCGACGGCGCTGACCAGCATGCCGAGCGCCGCCAGCGTGCGCGAGCCGTGCCGATCGGCATAGATGCCCGACAGCGGCGAGGCGATCAGCATCCCGAGCGCCAGCGGAATCAGCTTGACGCCCGCTTCGATCGGCGAGTTGGCCTGCGCGCCCTGGTAGTAGAAGACGAACAGGAACATCAGCGCGAAGCGCGCCAGGCCGTTGATGAACGACGCCGCGCTCGCGGCGGCGAACAGGCGGTTGCTGAACAGGCCGAGGTCCAGCATCGGCGCGACCGAGCGGCGCTCGATCACGACCCACGTCGGCAGCAGCACCGCGGCGGCGGCGAGGCTCGCGAGCGCCAGCGGGTCGGTCCAGCCGCTCAGCCCGCCACGTGAGACGCCGAGCACCAGACCGGTGAGGCCGACCACGAACGTGACCGTGCCGAGCACGTCATAGCTGCGGGCGGGATCACGTTGAGCGAGCTCGCGCAGGATCAGCCCGCCCCAGGCCGCGCCCGCGAGCGCCAGCGGCACGTTGAACCAGAACACCCAGTGCCACGAGATCGCCACGAGCGCCCCGCCGAGCACCGGCCCGAGCACCAGGCCGATCGCGGCCACCATCGTGTTCGCGCCCATCGCCAGGCCGAGCTCCTCCTTCGGGAACGCGTCGGTGACTAGCGCCGCGGCGTTGGCGAACAGGAACGCGGAGCCGATCCCCTGCAGGATCCGCCACAGGATCAGGACCTCGGCGTTCGGCGAGAAGCCCGCGCCGAGCGAAGCGAAGGCGAACACGAGAAAGCCGCCGACGTACGCACGCTTGCGCCCGAACAGGTCGCTCAACCGGCCCGCCGTGAGCACGAGCACCGTGGCGGCGATCAGATACGCCAGGATCACCCATACGAGCGCCAGCAAGCTCGCGTGCAGCGAGCGCTCCAGATCGGGCAGCGCGATGATCAGCGTCCCCGAGTTCGTCGCCGCCAGCAGCATGCCGAGGCTCGTGCACGAAAGAGCCCACCACTTGTAGTTGCGGTGGCCCGCGCTGACGCCGAGGCGCCTGTGGTTGGAAATTGACGTGAACGTAAACATCATGGTAGCAGGCGGTGGGGCGACCGGGCGATCGCGTCGGGGCTGCGCGGAGCGGCGAGCCGGAGCGGGGGGGAGTGGGCGTGGAGCAGTGGAGTTGGAGCGCGGCGGAGCGGAGCCCAGGCGCGCGCGGGCGCGCGCGCGTGGGTCGTCGTTCGTGGGCGGACTGCCGTGGCTGCGGAGCCCAGACGCGGCTCGCCGGCTGCGCACCGTCGGAGAGCCTTCCGGGCTGCGCAAGTGCTAAAACGAACAGACCATGAGCGGCGAGGCCACGACCGGACGCACCGTCGAGAAGACTGACGGCGAGTGGCGCGAGCAGCTCACGCCGGCGCAGTACGAGGTGCTGCGCAAGGCCGGCACCGAGGCTCCGTTCACGGGCGAGCTCGTCTACAACAAGGCGTCCGGCTCCTACCGCTGCGCGGCCTGCAACGCAGAGCTGTTCAGCTCGGACACCAAGTTCGACTCGGGCACCGGCTGGCCGAGCTTCACCGAGCCGGCGGTCGCGGAGATCGTCGAGCTGCGACCCGACAACAGCCTGTTCATGCACCGCACCGAGGTCCTCTGCCGCGCCTGTGGCGGCCATCTCGGTCACGTGTTCGACGACGGGCCCGGACCGACCGGGCAGCGCTACTGCATCAACTCGGCCGCGCTCTGCTTCCGGCCGAGCGCCGAGGGCGCGGGCGCGGCCACCGCCACGGACGCGAGCCCGGGCGACATCGAAGACGATCAGTAGGTCCAGCCAGGGGCCGGCAGCTCATGATCATGGAGGACCGGTCCAGGCGGCTGTCCGAGCCGCTGCGCTGGGGCCGGCGCGAGAAGACCGTGGTCGTGATGCTGCTCGTCTGCGTGGCACTCGCGCTCGTCGGGCTGGGAGCGTTCGCGCTGACCGGCGGGGCGCCCCCGCGCAAGGACTGCATCGAAGTGACCTTCGCCAGCACGCTGGGAGGCGCCACCGAGCACGCCTGCGGGGCGCGCGCCCGCCAGGTGTGCGCTTCGCCGAGCGCGTTTCGCAAAGTCGCGCCTGAACTGCGCGCTGCCTGCCGGCGAGCCGGCTTTCCGTTCGGCTGAGCAGCTCTGGAAGCTCATAGACGGCCTTACGGGCCGCATGACAGGGCGAACGCGGGGCGTCTCTACAAATGTCGAACGCGTCCGTCAAGTGTTACCCCGGGTGTCCCTACCGGGGTCTTCACACGGCAGTTTTCATACGCACAAGCATTCGCCGCGCCGAAGCTCGCGTGCTTGAGTCGGGGCGTGGCGGCATCTACGGAGAGAAATGGAGGCGTATGTCCATCCTGGCGACAGCAGAATGGCTTTCATACCCGTCTTGGCTCAACCCGGGCGACAACGCGTGGCAGATGACCGCCGCGACGCTCGTCGGGCTGATGAGCGTTCCCGGCCTGGCCGTGCTCTACGGGGGCGTGATGCAGAAGCGCTGGTCGGTCAACAGCATGATGCTCACGTTCGTGGCCTTCTGCCTGACGCTGATCGCGTGGGGGCTGTGGGCGTTCAAGATGGGGTTCGGATCGCCGATCGCACATAGCGGATCGGGGATCTTCGGCACCAAAGGGTTCTTCGGCACGTTCCTGGGCGAACCCGCGAGCGTGATGGGACATGTGGCCGAGGAGGGCCAGGCGTTGATCCCGTCGGTCACGGAAGGACCGCCGTTCCACTTCCCGGAGTCCTCACTGATGTATTTCCAGTTCGTGTTCGCGGCGATCACGCCGATCCTCGCGCTCGGCTCGGTGCTCGGGCGCGTCAGCTTCAAGGCGTGGATCCCGTACGTGGTCTTGTGGATCACGTGCGTATACACCGTCAACGCGTTCCTGCTGTGGGGCGGTGGCTACTTCGCCGCGCACGGCGCCCTGGACTACTCCGGCGGCTACGTGATCCACCTCTCGGCCGGCATATCAGGATTCGTGTTTGCCGCCGTGATCGGGCCTCGATTGCAACGAGACCGAGAGATCGACGCACCCAACAACCTGTTGATGGTGATGACCGGGGCCGGGTTGCTGTGGCTCGGCTGGAACGGCTTCAACGGCGGGGATTCCTACTACGCCGGCGCCGACGCCGCGGCCGCGGTGGTCAACACAAACGTGTGCACCGCGGTTGCCGTCATGACCTGGATCGCCTGGGACTACATCTTCAAAGAAAAGCCGTCGATCATCGGAGCCGTAAACGGAATGATCACGGGCTTGGTGGGCATCACGCCCGCGGCCGGGTTCGTGAACGGCTACGGCGCGATCATCATCGGGATCGTCGACGCCACGATCGTGTGGATGGCGATCCGCTACCTGAGCCGAGCGCCGATGTTCAGGAGCGTGGACGATACTCTGGGGGTGATCTACACCCACGGTATCGCCGGACTATGCGGGGGCCTGCTTGTTGGATTGCTTGCCTCGCCAGACATAGTCGAGTACATCGGGGTTGGTGGCGCCGCCAACCTGCCGGGCAAATCGGGATTGTTCATGAGCGGCAGCTGGACGCTGCTGCGATGGCAGGCGGAGGCTGCTCTGTGGGTGATCTGCTACACGGCGGTGGCGACGTTCATCATCCTCAAGGTGATCGGCATCTTCCTGCCGTTGCGACTATCCGACGAGGAGCTGGAGATCGGCGATCACGCAATCCATGGCAACGAGGTCTACCCCTCGGACGTGCCTACGCTCGGCGGCCCGCACGCGCCCGGCTGGCAGACCACCCCAGGGGAGCCCGCGCTCGGAGGCGCGACCTAGAGCCAAGACCCTCAACCACTTCCGGGCCCGTCCGTCCCCCCCGACGGATGGGCGGGCCCGGCAGGACAACAACCGGCACTCGCGGCCCCGCCGAACGGCGGGGCCGCGGCCGCGTTGTGGGCCAGACGTGCTCCGTGAGGAGCAAGCGCGCGACAGGCGAGCGCCGGGCCGCGCCGAGGCGGCACGCCAGCTCGCGCGCCGGCTCGAATCTCAGCTTCCGCTGAGCAGGCCAATCGGGCAGGCGACGCCGGTGCCGCCCAGGCCGCAGTACCCGTTCGGATTCTTCGCGAGGTACTGCTGGTGATAATCCTCGGCATAGTAGAACGGGCCAGCCTCGGTGATCTCGGTCGTAATCTGGCCGTGGCCGGCGCCGGTCAGCATCGCCTGGTAGGCCTCGCGCGAGGCCTCGGCGGCGTCTCGCTGGAACCGGTCATACCAGTAGATCGCCGACCTGTACTGGGTGCCGACGTCGTTGCCCTGGCGCATTCCCTGAGTGGGATCGTGGCCCTCCCAGAAGAGCTTGAGCATCTGCTCGTAGCTCGTCGCCGCGCTGTCGAACGCCACCATCACCGCCTCGGCGTGGCCGGTCCGTCCCGAGCAGACCTCCTCGTATGTCGGGTTCGGCGTGAAGCCGCCGCAGTAGCCGACGGCCGTCGTGTACACGCCGGGCGCTTCCCAAAAGATCCGCTCGGCTCCCCAGAAGCAGCCCATCGCGAACAGTGCCTGCTGGACGCCATCGGGAAACGGAGGCTTCAGCGGCGTGCCCAGAACCTCGTGGCGCTCGGGCACGTGCAGCTCGGTCGCCCGCCCGGGCAGTGCCGAGGCCGCGTCCACCGTTGCTGGCTGTCTGCTGCCGAAGAGCACTGCACCATCAGGTTAGCCGCCCCGGCTCCGCGAGCACCGCTCGACGTTGCAGACGTCGTGTCGCGTTCGGCATCGCGACGCGTGCCAGGATCGATCTCCGCGCTGGTGACTGTCAGACACGATCTGCGCCCGGATCCGGGCAGAGGCGGCGGCTGCTCGCCTGCGCGGCGGGCGCTCGCGGTGGCGATGAAGGTTCCCTGTCATGCCACAAACGTGCTCAAGCCGTGCCAGCTCGCATCCGAAGACTTCATGGGTGTCCGACAAGCAAACAGCTCCCCGGGCCGGTCCCTGGCTGAGACACGTGATGGCCAACCGGCCACCGGCGGCATGGACCGCCGCGCTGCTCTTCTGCTGCGGTGGCACCGCGAGGTTGCTGCTGCTCGTGTTTCCGCTCAACCCGAACCAGCCTGACGCACTGATCGCGGCGATCGGCCTCAGCATGCTGCTGATCGGGGTGACCCTGTGGGTCTTCGCCTGGCGGGTCCCGATGGCTGTGCTGCAAGGCCTGATGTACACGAGCGCGCTGCTCGTCAGCGTGCTCGTCGCGAACGCAAAAACCGACCGCGGCGCCCTGCTCGCGGCCTTCTCATACCCGTGGATCATGGTCTACACGGCACACTTCTTCTCGCGGCGCACGAGCGTCGCGCTCGCATGCGTGATCTCGGCGAGCTTCGGCGTGGCGTACGCACTGAACGGGCTCCCGGGCGGACTGCCGGACTGGCTGTTCGTGTCCGCGGCCGTGTTCGCGACCGGCGTGATCCTCGGCGATCTCGGCGAGAGCCTGCGCCGGCAGGCCGACACCGACTACCTGACCGGTCTGCTCAATCGAAACGGCTTCCTGGCGGCAGCCACGCGCGAGCGGGCGGTGGCCGACCGCTCGGGCCAGCCGCTGACGCTGGCGGTGCTCGACCTCGACGGCTTCAAGAAGATCAACGACCACGACGGCCATGCCGCCGGCGATCGCCTGCTGGCGACGCTCGGTCGCGACTGGCGCTCGTGTGTGCGCTCGGGCGACATCCTGGCCCGCCACGGAGGCGACGAGTTCGTCCTGCTGATGCCGTGCACCGCGCCGGGCGGCGCCGCGGCGGTGCTCGCGCGCATGCGCACCCGCCAGGACGCGGTCTGCTGGTCGTGCGGAGTCAGCGAGTGGCTCGAGGGCGAGAGCCTGGACGCCGCGCTGGCCAGAGCAGACCGTCACCTCTATCGCGCCAAGGCCAAGCAACGGGTCGAGCTCGCGGCGCTCGCGAGCGAGACCAGCGCGCCTCGCCCGGCACACGCACTGCTGCCGTCGATCTGATCGTCTCGCTCACGGCTGGCCCTGCAGATAGAAGCGCCCGAGCTCGTGCGGCAGTCCGGCGTGCTCGACCACCGACTCGAAGCGGATGCCCTCGCGGCTGAGCACGTGCAGCGACGCGACGTTGGTCCTGGCGGCGACACCGACGACCTCGGTCATGCCCAGGCGCCGTGCAAGGGCGAGCGCCGTGCGAGTCATCTCGCCGGCGTACCCGCGACCCCAGGCATCCGAGCGCACGGCATAGAGAACCTCCACGCACTCGTGTCCCGCGACGGCTCCGCGGCGAAGGCCGCCACGGCCGACGAACATTCCGGTCTGCGCCTCGAAGAAGACCCATGGCCCGAACGCCTCTCGCTGCCAGTGCTCGATATCGGCCTCGAGCATCGCCGCTGCTTGTGCCGCCGTGCGCGGCCCGCCGAGCGCTCCGGGCCACAGCGCCGCGGCGACCGTCCGGTCGGCGAACAGGTCGATGTACAGGCGCGCATGCTCGCGCCAAGGACGTTCGGGTCTGAGCCGCGAGCTGACCGCCGACGCGTAGGACACATTCGACAAGTTAGACGCTGTTCGCGGTTGGGCGACGCACGCTCACGCCGGTTCGGGGACTTCGGCGCCGGTTGCGAGCTGTGCGTCGCGCCGGCCCCGGGGCAGGCGCTTCAACCGCGGCTCAAGTCGCCCTGCGGGCACGCCGATGCCGGGCATATGGCGACGCGCACGCAACAGCGAGCAGGCACCGCAACGACGCGGCGAGCCACAGCGACGCGTCGTCCGCTGCGCTGGTCGGTGCTGGCCGCGGTGGCCGAGGCGTGGATCGTGGTCGGGCTCGCAGCGCTTGCGGCTCCCCATCTGCTGATCGCGATCGTGCCGCTCGCCGTGATCTACACGATCGCGGCACCGCCCTATCTGCGCAGACATCTCGGCGTCCACCTCGAACAGCTCGATCGTGATCTCGAGCCGCGATCTCGCGAGGTTCATATAGTCGTCGACGAGCCGCGCGAGGCCGACGGTGGCCTCGAGCGCTGACGCTCGTCGGGGCGAAGCTCAGCCGTGACGTCGAAGGCCTCGGGCGCATTCGACCGAGGCAATGGAGCTCGCGCGTCAGGCGGCCTGTCCAGGTCTGCGCAACGTCACACAGTGCGGGGTGATCAGCCTCACACACGGGTGCCGCGACGAAGCGCATGCTGTGCATGCAGGAACGCAACAGGCTGAAGCCAGGGACGGCCGAAAGCCAGGGATGGCTGAGCGGAGAAGAGCCTGAAGTGGGGACCGCCCCGAGCTGGCTGTCGCCGCCCTGCGCTCGGGGCAGGCGAAGGCGCAGGGGCCCAGCTGCGAGGCGGTCCCGTCCCTCAGGGACCTCGTTGGACGGACCCAGCGAGGTCCCGCACTCACTCTAGCCTCTGGCCCGCCGAGTCGGGCGCGCAAGGTTTGGGGATCGCCAGCCGGACAGGGGCGCTTCCCCGGATCGGCTCGACGGGGCGATCAGGCGGCTCAACCGGCGGCCTTCAACACGCTCGCGCGTCGGCCCGCCGCGCATCTGCTGCGGCGCTCGGGGGGCGATCAGGCGGCTCAACCGGCGGCCTTCAACACGCTCGCGCGTCGGCCCGCCGCGCATCTGCTGCGGCGCTCGGGGAGCGCGGGCCGGCGCCATGATCAGAGCCGGACTCGTGGCGCGGCGGTGCCGGCGCAACGTGGCCGTCGGTTCGCCTCACTGCGGACGGCGCAGGCGTGTCGTCGCCGCGGCGAGACGTGTGCCGCACGTCCGTGACCAAGCTCACGCTTGCGCCCGTGACCACCCTCACAGACAGCCGCCCAGCCGCGCGCGATGCTTTCTATGCAAGGAGGAAACGTCGAGCAGGAGGCTTGATCGGGACCGCCCCGACGCTGATGTCGCCGCCCTGCGCTCGGGGCAGGCGAAGACGCAGGGGCTCAGCTCCGAGGCGGTCCCATCCCTCAGGGCCTCGCCGGACGGACCGAGCGAGGTCCCGCCGTCAACTCTAGTGGCTATCGCGCCGCGATGAGATTCGGCCGACAATCGACGCCGCTTCGGCCCGAGTTCAGCCTGGGGCGAAGCCGTCGGGCGCGGCGCGGCGAGCCGCCCAGTCGTGAGCGAGCAGGGCATACACCGCGAGATCGATGTAGCGATCGCCGACCAGCTCGGCGGCGCGCAGCACGCCCTCCGGTGCGAACCCAAGGCGCTCCGGGATCGCGCGGCTGCGGGCGTTCTCGATGCCCGCGCGAATCTCGACGCGATTCAGACGCCACGTCTCGAACGCATGGTCCACGAGCGCGCAGACCGCCAGCGTCATCGTGCCGCAACCTTGGGCGGGCTCGGTCAGCCAGTAGCCGAGGCTGGTCGAGCGGTCCCGCCAGGAGATGCCGTGGTAGCCGATCACGCCGACGATCGCGCCGTGCTCGACCACCACAGTTTGAAAGCCGTCGTTGTTCGCGAGCTGTCGACGCGTATTCGCGATGAACGCCGTCGTACCGGCGAGCGTCTGATCCGCCGCCCACGGCATCCAGCGGGCGAGATGCTGGCGATTCGCCGCGATCGCCGCGTGCAGCTCCCGTGCGTCGGACTCCTGGAGGGGACGCAGCCAGCGGTTGTCGGACAGCGCGACGCGAAACATGGGCCGACTGGAAGTGTCGCGGGCGCAAGCGAGATGTGTCCGGCGATCGCATCAGCAAGGCAAACACGCCGCAGCCCGCTGCCGACGGCGAGCGCCAACGCCACCCACCGCCCGTTGCTCCTGCGGATGTCAAGTCTGGTTCGCATTTTGCGAAGTTCCACTCGGATGCCGGTGTCGCGTTTCGGCGTCTAGACTTCATCGATGCCTCGGACCGCGCTCGTGTCTGCCGAGATCTCTTTGCCGGGGCGTCCAGAAGCACTGAGAGTTCGTGAGCGGATCGCCGCGCTTGGCGACGTCGTGGACGTCGTCGGGCTTACCGACAATCACGCAGGACAGGCACGAATGTCCCCGCTGGCCGCGGTAGCGCTCGCTCGCGAGCAGGGCGTGTCAACTGTCGTCCACGTGTCGTGCCGCGATCGCAACCGGCTGGCGCTGCGGTCGCAGGTCGTCGGCGCGGCGGCCCTGGGATCGGAGGGCGTTCTCTGCCTTTATGGGGATCCCGTCGGTGAGACGCCGCGCGTGAAAGACATGACCGCCACCGAACTCATCAGTGCGGCAAGGCAGTGGGCCGAGCCCCACGACCTGGCAGTCGGAGCCGTCGTGAATCCATTTGCGGCCGACCAAGATCGTGAGCTCCGGCTTCTCGAGCGGAAGATCCTCTCGGGCGCCGAGTACGTCCAGTCGCAGATGGTCTTCGACGTTGATGCGCTTGATGCCTTTCTCGACCGTGCTGCAGACCTCCTCCACGGGGTCCGCTTCTACGCCGGGATAGCACTGCTGCGCGACGAGCAGATGGCAAAGCGTGCCCGGAAGCTTCCCGGAACGCTGATCTCCGACGACGCAGTCCGTCGCATCGCCGCAGGCGGCGGGATCGAGTTCGCTCGGGAACTCGCGCTTCAGCTTGCCGAGATGTCGGCTGTCGATGCACTGCATATCTTCCCGCTCGGAGCAGAGGCTGCAACACGACCTGTTGCCGCCGCCTTCCGAACCGCTCGCGGAGCAGCCACGCGCGCCCACCGCGCAGAGGACTAGCGCCCCGGTGCACGCTGGCCATACGGCCAAGACAAAGAGCCCGGCCGGTGGCCAGACTCCCCGAGCTGAGACCCATGTCCCGACTCAGGCGAGACCTATGTCCCGACTCATGACAGAGAGCGGATGAAGGGACTCGAACCCTCGACCTTCTGCATGGCAAGCAGACGCTCTAGCCAACTGAGCTACATCCGCGCGAGGCGCAAACTATAGACGCCAACGGAGCATGCCTACGGGAGTCATCGTGGCATCGGCGGGGGCGAGCGCTCCGCCCTCGAGGCCGGTGGACCCAGGTTGGCCGGCCTCTGCCCGTTATGCCGGCGGAGCCAGGCCGACCAGGCTCCGTCTGTGCGGCCGCGGATCCGGGCCGGCCCCGCTACGTCCCGCCCGTGAGGCTCTGGCGCGGGACGTAGCGACCTCCGTCACCTCGCGCCAGCAGTCCCTTCAGCTCGAGCTCTGCGAGGCCCAGCATCGTGTCGCTTGCGTCCGCTGCGACGTCCGCCGTCAGCTTGCCGAGCGTGTCACGGCCCGAGCCCACCTGCTCGAGCAGTGTCCGCAACCTGGGCTCCAGGCCTGCGAGCTCCGATCGTCGAGTGCTGCTCGCCTGCTGCGTATCGCGCCCGAACAGCAGCTCCAGCGCGTCCGCGGCGCCTCGCACCGCGGGCGTTCCCTCGATCAGCAGCGCGCAGGTTCCGCGCGAGAGCGGCGAGGTCACCCGCCCCGGCACGGCCGCCACGGTCCTGCCGAGCATCTGTGTCACGTGCGCCTCGCTCAGCTCGCACGGTCCCTCGCCGGCCTCGACGACGATCGTCAGCTGCGCGAGGGCCGCGACCGTTCGCGCGAGCGCCACCCGACACCAGCGCCGTGCGCGCGCGCCCAACGGGAGCTCGGCGACCGCACAACCGCGATCCTTCACGCGCTCGTACAGCTCTCTTCTGCTCGCCGGTCTGCAGACGTCCACGCCGCCCGACATCACGGCGATCGAGCCGCCGCCCGCCTCGAGCGCGCCCGCATGGGCTGCCGTCCCGATGCCCGCGGCAAAGCCGCTCACCACGGTCACGCCGCTCGCCACCAGCCCGCGCCCGAGCGCCCGCGCGATCTCCAGCCCGTAGTCGCTCGCGCCGGAGCTGCCGACGATTGCGACCGTCGGCTTCGCGCTCAACGCACGCAGGCGCTCGGCGGCGCACGTCAGGTACAGCGCCCGCGGCGCTCCGCCGTAGTCGCGCAGCTCGCCCGGCCAGCCGTTGCAGTGACCGCATACGGACGCCGCGGCCTCGGCTGATTCGAACCGCTCCCAGTGCGATCTGATCTCGCCCGCGCGCCCACCCGCGATCGCGTCGATCAGCTGCTCGTCCTCGAGCTCCAGGAGCGCGAGCAGCCGAGCCTCGTCCCGCGCTCGGTAGTCGAGCCTCGTGCCCAGCACGCTCAGCAACCAGCTCCTACGCAGGCACGCTCTGCAGGCGCCGCCCGCGCGCGCGTGCGCCGCCGCTCCGTGCGTGCGCCGGCCCGCCCAGCCTGTCTCCGCATCCGGGTTCGGCACGTTCTCACGCCGCTCGACTCGCACCCTGCTCGCTTCCGGGACGCAACGAAAGCGCCACGCCGACATCGCGCGCGCGAATCCGCTCGCTGCCGTTGAGATCGGCGATCGTCCGCGCCACGCGCAGCGTGCGGTGCTCTCCGCGTGCGCTCAGCATGCCGCTCGTCCGCGCGCCGAGCAGCATCTCCTGTGCCTGCTCGCCGATACGCGCGTGCTTGGCGAGCATCCGCGCGTCCATCTCGCCGTTTGTCGCCACGCCGTCCTGGCTCAGCCTGCGCTGCTGGCGCTCGCGCGCCTGCTCCACCCGCTCACGCGCCTGGGCCGAGCTGGTCCAGGGCGCCAGCTGCAACCCGGCGACGCCCTCGTTCTCGAGCTGCACCTGCACGTCGATACGGTCGATCAGCGGACCGCTCAGACGACGGCGATGGCGTGCCAGATCGGCTTCGCTGCAGCGGCAACGCTCGACCTCACCCCCGTACCCGCACGGGCAGGGGTTGGTCGCGGCCACGAGCATGAAGCGCGCCGGATAGACCGCGGCGTGGCTGGCCCTGACGATCGCCACCCGCCCATCCTCGAGCGGCTGACGCAGCGCCTCGAGCGCGGGGCGCGCGAACTCCGAGAGCTCGTCCAGGAACAGCACACCTCGGTGGGCCAGCACGACCTCTCCCACCCACCCCTTGCGCGCGCCGCCCACGAGGCCCGCCATCGTGATCGAGTGGTGCGGCGCGCGAAACGGCCGTCTGCGCGCCAGCTCCCCCTTCAGGTCGCCCGCGATGCTGTGAATGCGAGTCACCTCGATCGCCTCGGTCCTGGTCAGCTCCGGCAAGATCGACGGCAATCGCTGCGCGAGCATCGTCTTGCCCGTCCCCGGCGGCCCGCTCAGCAGGCAGCTGTGCCCACCGGCAGCCGCCGTCACCAGCGCGCGCACGGCATGGTGCTGGCCGCGCAGATCGCCGAGGTCGAGCTCGCGGCCCTCACCAAGGTCGAGCTCGCGACCGTCGCCCGAGCATCCGTCGGTCCGCGATATCGGGGCAGCCGGATCGTCGGCTTCGCCTCCGCGGAGGATCCGCACGGCGCTCTCGAGGCTCGCGGCCGGCGCCGCGTCGAGATCGTCGACCAGCATCGCCTCCCGCGCCCGCTCGGGCGCCAGCACCAGCCGGCGCAGCCCCGCCTCGACACAGCCCTGGGCCACCGCCAGTGTTCCCTGACAGGGTCTGACCGTGCCATCGAGGCCCAGCTCACCGAACAGCGCGCACCGCTCGAGCAGCTCCTGCGGCAGCTCGTCGTTGGCCGCGAGCACGCCGCACGCCAGTGCCAGGTCCAGGCCGGGGCCCACCTTCGGGACGTCGCCCGGTGCGAGGTTGACCGTGATCCGGCGCAGCGGAAACTCGTACCCGGAGTTCAGGATCGCGGCCTGCACGCGCTCCCGTGCCTCCCTGACCGAAGCGTCGGCCAAGCCCACGATCGCGAATCCGGGCAACCCCGGGCGGATGTCCACCTCGACCGCGACCTGCCTGACCTGCAGCCCTTCGATCGTAAACGTCCTGGTGCGTGCCAGCATGCTGTTCGCCTTCCTGCTCGCTGTTACGGGCGAGAAGCCACGCTAGGTCACGCTTGGGACGAAACTCTTGCGCGCCGGCGGCGGCAGAGCCCGGCCGACGGGAACCGAGCCCGCGGGCGCGGGCGTGCGTGGGGTGGAGGAGAGGTGCGTGCGGACCGGGGGGCTGTTTGGGGCGGGGAACCGTGTGCGCGGGCGTGGGGGCTGCTTGGGTGGAGGAGAGGTGCGTGCGGGCCGGGGGGCTGTTTTGGGGCGGGGAACGGTGTGCGCGGGCGCGGGGGCTGTTTGGGCCGGGCACGGTGTGCGCGGGCGATGCAATCGCCCGCCCCCTCCTCAGACCGCGCCGCATGCGGCGCGGTCCGGGGCCGCACATGTGCGGCCCCGCAGGCCGGCGCATGCGCCGGCCTTCCCTCCATCCTCGACCCGGCTAGTAACCGGCGGGGTGACGCTCGACGAACGAACCGCCGTCGTCGCCCGACGAGCTCGACCAGCGCGACCCGGTTTCGGCTAGCGCCACCGTGTCGAAGCGCCTGCCGTCCACCGTCATGTACGCGTGTTCCGCGTTCGCGTAGATCGTGATGTACTTGCCCGGCCCCGCGTCACCGTAGGACTCGAGCTCGCTCGAGTCCTCGGGCGAGCTGATCAGCCCGCCGCCATGCAGCGCGTAGGACACCGAGCCCGAGCAGTCATAGCCATCGCTCTGGAACGATCCGTGCCCGCCGCCGTACACGTACGGCCGCGTGGCGATTTCGTCCGCCGCAGACACCACTCGCCCGACCGTGCTCTGGCTTTCGCCACTCGTCGAACCTGCAGGGGCGCTCTCGCTGCTCGGCTCGGGCGCCGGCGTCGGCGCGCTCTCCGGCGTCGCCGCGGGCGCGCTCGTCTCGCCGGTCGGCTCCTCGGCGGGAACGCTCGGCGTCTCCGCGCCCGTCTCCGCGTCCGGCGTGGCCGCGGGGGCCTCTGCTTCGGCCGTCGGCGCCGCTGTCGCCGCACCCGTTTCGGCCTCAGGCGCCGCAACCGTGCCGGTGTCGCCTTCCGGTGCCGCTTCGGGTGCCGTCGCGCCTCCCGCCTCATCTTCGCCGGGCGGAACCGCGCCCACTTCTTCGCCGGCCGGCGCCGGCGGCTGCGGGATCGCCGAGGGCGGCGGTGTCAAGGTTTCCTCGCCGCGCACATCGATCACGCCCCACGTCGCCGGGCCCACCACGCCGTCGACCGCCAGACCGTGGCGGGCCTGCAGGCGCATCACGGCCGCCTCCGTTTCGGGCCCGAACACTCCGTCGGGCTTGACGTGCAACGCGCTCTGCAGCCTCCCGACGTTGTTGATCTCAGTCCGTTCCGTCGCCTGTTCGCTCGCCTGAGACACCGCGCCGCCCGCGTCGTCGACCGCACCGCTCACGGCAGCCGCTGCACCACTGGCTTCACCCCGCAGCGACGCGCTCGTCAGCGTGCCCACGACCCCATCGGTCGACAGCCCTCGCCGCGCCTGGAACGCGCGCACGGCCGCCTCCGTTTCCGGTCCGAAGATCCCGTCCACCTTGACGTGCCCCAACGCCTTCTGCAGCAGTTCGACCTGCCTGCCTTCGTCGCCTTCGTGCAGCACGATGCCGTGCTCGATCGTCGTCGGCGGCCCCGCCGCTCCCTGCGCGGGCCTGCTCGGTTCGGCCAAGCTCGCGCTCGGGCCGGCCGTCAACGCCACCAGCGTCCCCAGCGAGATCCGCTTGGCCAAGGTGCTCGCCGGCACGAACCGCAGCTGCTCGGCTCGCCTGCGCGCGCGTGAGCGTCCCAGTGACAGCTCCCAAGGATCGATGTCGGACAGGTCGCGCTGGAAGCCCTCGCGGCTGACCGTGGAGATCAACTCCGCCAGCGACGGCGCAGCCGCACGAGCGCCTGCACTCCGGCGCGTGCGCCTGCCGGCGCGCTCCCGGCGCGCGCGCGATCGGGCGTACGAGGCTTCCCAGGGGTCGAGAACGGCAAGATCACGTAGCGGCAATCCCGGCATGGGGCACTATTTCCTTTCGAAATCGCTGGGCGCCTACGGGGTTAGCTGTCGGGCTCGCGCACATGCGCTACGCCACGCCATGGTGGCGATTCGCCCCCGCAGCCTCATGCGGCTGCCTTGGGTCCCCCGCTCCCCGACCCCGTGAGGTTGAGGATTAGGCACGAACGGCGCGAGAAGCTAGCAGGTTTGCCCGCAATTTGCATATCAAGGGAAGGTCTGCACATGTTCTTGCCGACGCCAGCCCCCCGCCGAGGGTCTCGTGCGCGGCCCGCTGGGCGTGTCCGGCGCGTGGCGCAGCCGCGCCTCGATCGCGTTGCGAGCCCGAACTGGCCGGACCGCGCTGGCGGCGCCTACATCGTTGGCGGCGCACGCGTGTGTGTGCGCGCGTGCGCCCGCGCGCGTGCGCCGCTTTGCGAGCGTCCGCACCTGCGGGCCCGGATGATCCGACACGGCTCCTCGGCGGCGTTGGTACCGTCGCTTGCGTGCGCAAGCGCGGTCTCAGCCCACGCATCCTGCTCTGGCTCGTCACGCTCGTCGTGATCGCCGGGGGCGCCGCCCTGCTCGCGATCGGCGGCAACTCCCACTCGCTCGCCACCGGCGCCACCAGCGCGCGCGGACGCTTCGACGCCACCGAGGTGTTCTCGCCACCCACGCCGGCGCCGGCGATCGCCCTGCGCAACTATCTCGGCCGGCCGGTCAACATCGACACCTACCGCGGCAAGGCTGTGCTCGTGACCTTCCTGTACACGAACTGCCCCGACATCTGCCCGCTGATCACGGCCAGCCTGCACACGACGCTCGAACTCCTGGGCCCGCGCGAGGCCTCGAAGGTGCAGATCATCGCGGTCTCGGTCGATCCGCGCGGCGACACCTCGAAGGCGGTCGCGGGCTTTCTGGCGCGTCACCACATGACCGGCCGCATGCAGTACCTGATCGGCTCCGCCCACGAACTCGCGCGGGTCTGGAAGGCCTGGGGGGTAGGCGCCGAACGCGACGCGGGGCAGCCCCAGTTCATCAACCACACCGGGCTCGTTTACGGGATCTCGGCGTCAGGCAAGCGCACCACCATCTACGCCGCCAACTTCGTACCGGCCGAACTCGCGCACGACATCCCCCTGCTCGCGGCTCAATAGCCGCCCTCGTAACAGACCCGGGGGGCTCCCAGCGCCCACGCCATCTGCCGACCGCGGGCCGCGCGGTGCACGACAGCCACAGCCGTTCGGCGGCTCTCGCGGCCGACCGATCAGCCGATCGAGAGCTGCTCGGCGGAGGACAGCTGTTCGGCGGGCGAGAGGGTGCGCTCGGCATCCTCGGCATCGGCAACCGCCCAGCGCAATCGCTGCATCAGCTGCTCGGCCGAGTGCCCGTCGCTCAGGTGCGCTTGGCACACACGCTCGTCGAGCAGCACCGGCGCCTCCGGTGGGTGGCCCTGCTCGGTCGTCACGATGATCCTGGCCATTCAAACCCTCCTTACATATCGCCCGATTGCTGCGATCCCCATCTCCGACCCAGCGCCACGCTTCCCCTCCGCGCGAATACCCGCGGCAGGTTGAGCCGAAACCCTGCAAGGTTTATAGCGGTCAGACAGGACGGCGAAACGGGCCCGCTAGCGTTGTCCACGCTCGATCTCGCTGCGAGCGAAGAAAACCTGGCCCGGGCCTCGAGTAGGCTGAGCCGGCATGGTCGTCGTCTCGCAGCGCTCGATCGCGACTCGCTAGCCGCATGCGGGCACTCGTTCAGCGGGTCGCTCGCGCGGCCGTGCAGGCCGACGGTCGCGTCGTCGCCGAGATCGGCCCCGGCCTGCTCGTGCTGCTCGGCATGACGCACGAGGACACCGCCGCCGGCGCCGACCGGCTTGCCGAGAAGGTGCGCGCGCTGCGCGTCTTCCAGGACGAGCACGGACGCATGAACGATCCGCTCGGTGAGCGCCAGATCCTCTGCGTCAGCCAGTTCACGCTCTACGGCGACACCCGTCGCGGCAACCGCCCGAGCTTTGTGGCGGCGGCGCCCCCCGAGATCGCCGAGCCGCTCTATCGGCGCTTTTGCGAGCGCGCCGGCGCGCGCCGCGGCGTCTTCGGCGCGCACATGCTGGTCGACCTCGTCAACGACGGGCCCGTCACGCTGATGCTCGAAGTGTGAGCCCATGCGCGCGCGTGCGTGCGTATGGCGCGGTTCGTCAAGCTCGGGGCGTGAGCCCATGCGCGCGCGTGTGCGCGTGTGTGTGGCGCGGTTCGTCAAGCTCGAAGTGTGAGCCCATGCGCGCGCGTGTGTGCGCGTGTGTGCCCGCGTTAGTCATGCTTGGGGTGTGAGCCCATGCGCGCGTGTGCGCGCGCGTGCGTCGGTCGCCGGCTCGTCTGGGACCTGATCGCTCGGACGGCCGGCGAGCAGCATGTACTCGGAGGGCTCGAGCCTGCTCGTGGCGCCGATGTACTCACGCATGTAGCCAGGCCAGTTGGCGACGATCCTGCCGCTGCGATCGCGATACCAGGAGTCGCATCTGGTCCATGCCGTCCCGGCGAAGCGGGCCTGCAGGGCACGATCGCCGGCCGCCTCGACCTCCTCGCGGACTTCGATTCCGCCCGCCTGCGAGCGCCGCACGAGCTCGAGAGCCTGGCGCAGGTATGCGGCCTGCGCCTCGTGATACACGAGGATCGAGCCGCCCGAGGTGTTGGTGTTGGGCCCGTACATGATGAACAGCGACGGAAAGCCCGGAACGGTCAAGCCGAGATGGGCGTGTGCCCCGCCCGCCCAGACATCGGCCAGCGAGCGCCCGCCAGCGCCGGTCACCTGCATCGGGAACATGAAGTCGTTGGTCTTGAACCCCGTGGCGTAGATCATGCAGTCCAGCGCGTGCAGCGCTCCGTCTGCCGTCACGATCCCCTCGGCGGTCACGCGCGAGATCGCGTCGGTCACGACTCGCACGTGCGGCAGCTGCAGCGCCGGAAGGAACTCCGAGCTGAACAGGATCCGCTTGCAACCGAACGTGTAGTCAGGCCACAACCTGCGCCGCAGCTCGCCGTCGCTGAGCTGCGAGCGCATGAACAGCGCCGAACGCAGGCCCAGCAGGCGCCCGATCGTGGCGGGATGGCGTATCGCCAGTGTCAGCGCTTCGCAGTACTCGAACATGAACCGCCGTCGAAACGCCTGCACGCCGGGCACGTGCTCGATCAGCGCCTTCAGCGGCGCCGGATAGGGGCGATTCTTGCGCGGCAGAAACCAGTTGCCCGTGCGCTGAAAGACGGTCAAGCTGCGCGCCTCGCGGGCGATCTCCGGCACGATCTGAACGGCGCTCGCGCCGGTGCCGATGACCCCCACGCGCTTGCCCCGCAGGTCGTACTCGTGATCCCACTCAGCCGAGTGAAACGAGTGTCCGGCGAAGCTTTCGGATCCCTCGATCCGCGGCCTCGAGGGCTGATGCAGCTGACCCGTCGCGAGCACCACCGCATCGGCCCGATAGGCGCCGCCCGCCGCCGTCGTGACGGTCCAGTGGCGCTGGTTGTCGTCCCAGGCACACGAGCTCACCTCGGCTCCGGTCACGACATCGCGATCGACGCCCTGAGCACGCGCCACCTCGCGCAGGTACTCGAGGATCTCGGCCTGGCGCGGGCAGAGCTGCGGCCAATCACGGCGCTGCGCATACGAGTACGAGTACAGATGCGACGGCACGTCACAGGCCGCCCCGGGGTAGGTGTTGTACAGCCAGGTCCCGCCGATGCCGTGCGCCTTGTCGAGGATCGTGACGTCCGTGAAGCCGTGCCGCCGCAGCTCGATCGCGGCCGCGATCCCGCCGAAACCGGCACCCACGATCACGACCGCCGGTCCGCCCGCTCCCGAGCCCGCAGGTCCGCGCGCCCGCGAGCCCGCCGACGCCGCTCCATTCGACCGCTGCGCACCGGCACTCGAGCCATTCGACCCGTGCGCACCGCCACTCGAGCCCGTCGGCCGCTGCGTGCCGGCGCTCGAGCCATTCGACCCCTGCACGCCGACACTCGAGCCTGTCGGCCGCTGCGCGCCGGCAGTCGAGCCATCGGGCCGCTCCGCGCCGGCGGTCGAGCCGTTCGGCGGCTGCGCCGCCGCGGGAGTCCCATCGATCCGCCCGCCCTCGTGCGGCTCTGGTGTCGGCCTCGAGCCCGTCATGTCGCTGCAATGGCAGCGTAGCCCATCGTGCGCGTTTCGATAAACCGACTCTTACGGCTCGTCGCCGGCCTCGCCCGGTCGCGCGCGTGCGTCGAGCCCCTCGGCGCGCCCAAACAAAGTAGACAAACGCACCCCGAGGCCGTCTGCCAATCTCAGCAGCAGCTCGAAGTCCGGATCCAAGCGGCCCTCCTCGAGCTCGTCGATTCGCGCCGTTGGCGCGCCGACGGCCTCGGCCAGGTCTTGAGCGGTGAGGCTCTGCTGCTCGCGCAGCGAGCGCACCGCGCGACCGAGGCGCATGAGATTCGCTGACTGCGGTTGACGGGATCGCGGACCGGGCACGGGAGAATCCTCGCAAATTGGGCGGACGACAATTGTCCGAAGCAATTATATCCCATATATGTCCTAACACCTATCACTCGGAATACGAGAGGGTGCCGGCGATGCCGCCGCCGAGGAGGTCGAAGCCGCGCAGCCCCGACCATGCTGCGCTCGCCGGCGCAGTCGAACGGGTGATGGCGCAAGCGGGCATGACGCAGGAGCAGCTCGCCGAACGCAGCGGTCTCAACGTCAAGCAGATCAACGCCCTCGTGCGGGGACAGGCGAATCCAACATACGAGAACATCTTGAAGATCTGTCGGGGCCTGGAAGTCTCGTCCGGCGTCCTGATGTCGCTGGTCGACGAGCTCCGCGAACGCCCACCGCGTCGCCAACGGAGGTGAGGCCGGCTGGAGGGGGCTGGAGGGGGCGGCGATCGGGGCGCCGCGGGCCGCGTGGGCAGTGATTCGACGCCGTGGACGGCGGTGGGGGCGGCGAGTGGAGCGCGGCGGGCGGCGGCGAGAGCGGCGATAGGAGCGCCGCGGGCCGCGTGGGCAGTGATTCGACGCCGTGGACGGCGGTGAGGGCGGCGGGCGGAGCGCGGCCGGCGGCGGCGAGAGCGGCGATAGGAGCGCCGCGTGGGCAGTGATTCGACGCAGGGGATGGCGGCGATGGCGGCGATCGGAGCGCCGAGGGCGGCGCGGCCTACTCGGTCTCGGCGCCGAGCGTCCTCGCCGTCGGGGACTTCGGCACCGATCGCTGATCCGGGTTGGTGCCGAGCAGACGGTCGCCGAGGTTCGAGCTCACGCCCATCCAGTAGCCCTCGTGCTTGAAGTGGTGAAGCCGATGGTTGCGCCAGATCGTCCGATACCAGCGCGACCTGGGCACATACGGAGTGTGAATCAAGAAGTGCGACCACTCGTAACGAAACAGGCCCAGATAGGCAAACGCGATGCCGGTGAGGGCTGCCGGTAGGACAGGCCAGCCGAGCGGATCGTAGATCGCGAGCGTCAACAGCGTCATCACGATCGCGATCTGCACCACGAAGCCGACCACCTCGAGCGGCTTCAGCAGGACCCGGTTCAGGTCGGACGGCGAGAGGTGGTGATTACGGTGCTGCACCGAGCCGTAAAGCTCGATCCGGCGGCCGAAGAAGCTGATCGGACGCAGGTGCAGCAGATATTTGTGAATGGTCCACTCGACGAACGGCTGCGCCGCCAACAGCGCCAGCGGCGGAAGCAGATCGCGCCACGACCACTGCCCGACGTAGACGCGTGCGCCGAGCGCCAGCGCGCACGCAGCCAGCGCCACGCGTGGCGAGAAATTTGTCATGAACTCCCGCCAGCAGGAACGCAGGGCCACCAGGTCCGCGCGCTTGGACGTGAGCGTGCCGTGATAGCCGGCGGGAATCTGCTCGGAGCTCATGGCCGGTTCGCGCTTACGGTCGAGGTCGCTGCCGCGAAGGGCCGGCGGCGGGGGACAGGCCGGCCGGCGGCGTCAACGCCGCGCGCGCCGCTTCGCCCGCAGACTCGGCGTCCCGTGCCGCGATCGCGGCGGCGATCGGCCGCCGGTAGTCGCCGCGCTCGAGCTCCTGCTCGAGCCACGGCACGCTCAGCTCGCGCAGGGAGTGCACCGCCCGAATCAGGCTGTTAAACGCGAGCTGGTAGGCGAGGTTGCCCGCGCCATCGAGCATTCTCTGCCAGAAGCGCTGGTCCAGCGCGACCCGCTCGGCGCTGTCGGTGGCGCTCGCCAGACGCTCGGAGATGTCGAGCAGCTCCTCGCGCAGATCCGCGCCGGCCCGCTCGGCGCAGAGGCGGGCCAGGTCAACGCCGATCCCGGCTCGCATCTCGAGCGCGTCACCGAGCAGCGGCAGCAGGCCCTCGGCCGCCTCGGCGTGCTCGGCAGCGAGCGCCAGCAAGTCGAGACCGGCGCTCTCGCGAAAGTCGAGCACCTTCGTGCGTCCGCCCTGGGCGACCTTCACCAGCCCGATCTGTTCGAGTCGCTTGACCGCCTCGCGCACCACGTGGCGGTTGACGCCGAGGACCTCGCTGAGCTCGCGCTCTGATCCAATCGCCGCCCCTGGCGCCAGGCGGCCGCTGACTATCTCGCCCGTCAGCTGCTCGAACACCTTGTCCGCCAATGAGCTCTTGTCCACCGCGCGCAGAGCCACGACTCCGCAGCCTAGCAGCTGGTCCAACCAGTCTGACGGAGGCCTCAGACGAGCAGCTCGTCCGGCGTTGCGATCGTGCGCAGGTGCTCGCCCAGCCGGGTCACGCTCAGCAGGCGCTCGACCTGCTGGGAGCCGGGCGTCACGGCGAACTGCTGGCCGCGCCGGCGGGATTCGTTGCGCGCCGAGAAGATCGCTTTGAGGCCGGTCGAATCGATGAAGCTGAGCCTGCGCAGGTCTAGCACGAGCGTCGCGCTGCCGGCTACATCCGAACCGGCACATGCGTCCCGCAAGAGCGGACTGTTGACCATGTCCAGCTCGCCGTCGAGCTCGAGCACCACTCGATCGGGCGTCGTCCTGGTCGCGATCCGCAGCTGCTCGTAGGTCGCCATTGGAACTTTAATGCTACCTGGCGCGGGTGCTCGCGAGCCGGAGTCCGAGCAGCGCCATGTCGTCACGGGGCGCCCCGGCCGCACTGGCGAGCGCGGCGCTCTCGATCCCCGCGAGCAGCTCGCTGAGCGCCTGGCCGGGCGCACCCTCACAGAGCCGCATCAGCGGAGAGGTGTGCTCGAACCGCGAGCGCCACGTCTCGGGCACGCCGTCGGTGTACAGCAGCAGCGTCTCGCCGGGGTGCAGCTCGAACGCGGTCTCGGTGACGTTGATCGGCTCGACCAGACCGAGGGCGGTACCGGGCTCACCCACGGCATAGGTCCGGCCGCCCGAGTCGATCAGCAGCGGCTGAGGATGGCCGCCGAGCGCCAGCCTCAACGTGGCGGTGCCGCGGGGCGCGCCGACGCTCACGACACAGACCGTGCACATCTGCTGCCCGGGCAGCTGTTGAAGGAGCGCGCGGTGCAGCGTGCGCACCATCGTCGCCGGACTGGGATCGAACATCGAGGCGGTCCGCAGCGTGTGTCGCGCCAGCGCGGTCACGCCGGCAGCGTCGGGTCCCTTGCCGCAGACGTCGCCGATCACGAGCACCCAGTGCTCGGCGCCGGACGGGTAGACGTCGTAGAAGTCGCCGCCCACCTCGTTCAGCTCGCCGGCCGCACGATACGAGGCCGCGAGCTCGAACCCGGGGATCTCCGGCAGCGAGTACGGCATCAGCGCCCGCTGCAGCGAATGCGCGATGTGTGCCCGCTCGGTATACAGGCGCGCGCTTTCCACGGCCGTGCCGGCGCGGCGCCCGAGCCTCACGGCGAGATCGAGGTCCGCCTCGGTCAGGCGCCGGCCGGTGTTCGAGGACACCAGCGTGATCGTCCCCAAGGTCCGGGCGGGCGCCGCGAGCGGCACGATGATCACGTCTCGCGCCCTGAGACTGCGCAGCAGCTCGAGGTGGTTGGAGTCGCGCGCATAAGCGGCAAGCGACCTGTCGGTGATGCCTCGGTAGATCTTGGCCTGGCCGCTGCGAATCACCTCGGGCACGCCCAGCGGCTCATCGAGCGCGGGCCGATATGAGCGATCCAGGTGCTCGACCAGCGCGAGCTTGTCCGGGTCGGCGTGATCGACCGCGACGCGTTCGAGCTGTCCGCGTTCGCCGAGCACGTCGACCGCGCAGCACTCCGCGATCTGCGTCGCCGCGAGCCGCGCGATCCGCTGCAGCGTCTCGTTGTAGTCCATCGAAGAGGCCAGCACCCGGCTCGCCTGCGCCATGAACGCCTCGGCCAGCTGTGCCCGCTTGACCTGGGTGACGTTCTCGAACACGTTCGCGGCATACAGCACCTCGCGGCTCTCGGGATCGACGATCGGCGACGCGCGCACCACGAACCACCGCTCCTCGCCGGTCGCACGCACGATGTTCCTGACCAGCAGCGGGATCGCGGGCTCGCCGTCGAACAGGCGCCTGCCGGGCATCGACGCGAGATCGAGCTCGGCGCCGGTCTCGTCGAGCACCAGAAAGCGAGACATGATCTCGCCGGGCTCGGCCTGCGTCAGCTCCGCTTCGGACTCCAGCCCGAGCAGCTCGAGCGCCGCGCGGTTGGCGAAAACGGTGCGCCCGCTCGCATCCACGACCGTGATCGCCTCGGCGACGTTCTCGAGCACGGCCTCCACCAGCAGCGCGACCGCCGGGCCCTCGTGGTGGAGCTCACCGCTGTCCGGGCGTGCGTTCATCGGCGGCACCGCTCAGATCGGCGTGCGCGGAACGCGCAGCAGCACGCGGCCGGGACCTTCGCCGCCCGGCACCGGCATCGGTCCCTCGATGGCCGGATCGAGCTCTCGCGCCACCGCCACCAAGGGCGCGAAATCCTCGGCCCGCAATGGCCCGACGCGCAGCTCGAGATAGCCCGGCACGATCTGCACGCCGGCCTGGATCCGGCTCGACGGCGACCAGCAGCCGCCGGGCTCGAACAGGCCGGCGCACACGCGCCGCAGATCTTCCAGGCGGTCGACCGGGAAGTAAGCCTGCGCCCCGGCGGCGTACAGCACGCGTGGAAGCACCATGCACGCGGTCCGCAGCGGCGCCATCTCGAGCTCGATCGTCTCGGCCAGCCGCGCTGGCGCGATCGCGTGACGTTCGAGCTGCTCTGGCACCGGGCGGGCGCGGGCGAACCTGCGCCACCGATGGCCGAAGCTCGACGGCTCGGTCGGCCGGTCGGGCTGCCCGGGTTCGCTCGCGAGTCCGTCGCGGTCCGACGCGGGCGCATCGAACTCCATCGCCACCTCGGTCCCGCCGCGGTCACGCTCGCTCAAGCGCACCCGGCTGGCCAGGCCGTGGATGGCCGGGAGCCCGATTCCGGCGATCCTGCCATCGACGTCGTGCGCGTGCCCGATCGCGACCGGTGCGTCAGACGGCGCCAGGCCCACGCCACGATCGCGCACCGCGGCCAGCAGCGAGCCGCCCGCGGCCAGCAGCTCCACCTCGACCGGCCCTTCGGCGGCGTAGGCATGCAGCGAAACGTTGTTGCACGCCTCGGTGACCGCGGTGCTGACGTCGTACAGGTCGGCGCGGGCGAGCTCAATCGCGTCGGCGAACCCGGCGATCGCCTGGCGAACCACCGGCACGTTCTCTGGCCTGCTCGAAAGATCCAAGAGGACGTGCGCAGTGCCCACCATCGTCGTAACGCCACTCAGTCGGCGCGCTCCCGTGTCGCCACTTCAGCCAAGTGCCGATCATCGTAGACCACGGAACCGTGCGATCGCTAGGGCGATTCCGGAGATGATGCGCGGGTCACCGCCCGCAGCCGCTCGAGCGAGCGCCGCAGCAGGCGCGACACCTGCATTTGCGAGATCCCCAGCCGTTCGGCGATCTGCGACTGCGTGAGATCGTCCACGAACCGCAGCCGCAGGATTCGTCGCTCGCGCGGAGCGATCTCGGTCAGCGCCGAACGCAGCGTCACATCGCACTCGATCAGCTCGTAGCGCTCGTCCTCGTGGCCGAGCGTCTCCGCGTAGCTGATGCCCTCCTCGTCAGCGCCGGGACGGCGCGCATCGAGCGAGCAGGTCTCGTACGCCTGCAGCGCCGCCAGCGCATCGAGCACCTGCTCGACGTCGAGCTCGAGGAACTGGGCAAGCTGATTGACCGTCGGGCTGTGTCCGCTCGTGCCGCGCAGACGGTCGACCGCGTCGCGCACCATCAGCGCTCGCTCCTTTGCCGCCCGCGGCACGTGAATCGCCCAGCCGGCGTCGCGGAAGTAGCGCCGCATCTCGCCGAGGATCGTGGGGACCGCGAAGGCCGCGAACGAATGTCCCCGCTCGGGCTCGTAGCGGTCGATCGCCTTGACCAGCCCGAGCGCCGCGACCTGAAGCAGGTCCTCGAACGGCTCAGACGTGCGCCCGTAGCGGCGCGCCAGACTGCGCGCCAGCGGCATGTACTGCTCCATCAACAGCTCCTGCGCCGTTCGGTCGCGATCGTTTCGCCAGGCGACGAACAGCTCGTCGTGATCGGTGTTGGGGTCGCGTGGGAGCGCCGGCCGCGTGTCCACGGTCGCGGCCTGAGCCGAGCACGCCGGCTCGTCCGCGGTACGCACCTGCTCGCCGGCGCTGCGCGAGGCGCTGTCAGCGGCGTGCCGGACGGCAGGTCGCCGCGTCGTCCGCGAGCCGAGCTGACCCGGCGCCGTTGGTTTCGAAGACCTCGAGCGTGTTGCTGTGGAGCCCATCACGACTCCTTCCCGTTGGATTTCCCCATCTGAGCACACCCCTCCGGGCGCGCTCACCCCGTGGGCCTTTGTCGTCGCTACCCGATTGCGGTCGAGTTATTCATGCTCAGAGCCATCCATATGTGGCGTTAACTCTGCATGTGGCAGACTGCCGACAATCGGCAGCTAGGAGCGCAGCGCGGCGGCCGCCGGCGTATCAGGCACCCGGGAAACGTCGGTTCGGTGAGGCACACGAGCGCGTCCAGCGGGTCTCTGTCCACCCGGGGTCGGCGCCCGCGTGCGGGATCTCCGATCGCTCGAACCGCTCCAACAGCGTGTTGGCGTGGCTGTCGACATGGAGGATTCGTCGATGCTCGGCCGCGAGGAACCCTTCCGCCACGGCGTGGTCGAGCAAGGCGTCCAGGCGGTCGTAGTAGCCGCGCACGTTCAGCAGCCCGACGGGCTTGGCGTGCAGGCCGAGCTGCCTCCAGGTGACGACCTCGAACAGCTCCTCCAGCGTCCCCAGCCCGCCCGGCAGCGCCAGGAACGCGTCCGACAGCTCGCCCATCAGCGCCTTGCGCGCGTGCATCGAGTCGACGACTCGAAGCTCGCTCAGGCGGGGATGCGCGATCTCACGCTCCATCAGCGCTCGCGGGATGACGCCGATCGCCTCGCCGCCGCCCTGCAGCACGGCGTCAGCGATGGCCCCCATCAAGCCGACGCTCGCGCCGCCGTAGACGAGCGTGATCTCGCGCCTTGCCAGCTCGCTGCCGAGCGCGACCGCTGCGTCGCGGTAGTCCTCGTGGGCGCCGGCATTGGCGCCGGCGAACACGCACAGGCGGTTCAGCTGCATGCGCTCATCCTGACCGGTGGGAGAGAGTGTGGGATGGTGCGGTGGATCGGATCAGGCGGTGCATGGGATCAGGTGGGTCATCACCGGTCCATCGGCGGTCCGGTAGCCGGGGCTCGAGCCAAAAGAGCGCGCTCCACCCAGGCATATAGTTGAAGGCCGCCTCGCGAGATCGAAAAAAGGAGCACCATGTCTCAGCGTCGATTCGTTGCGCCCGCCCTGCTCGTGTCGCTTGCGCTCCTCGCGCTCGCCTCCAGTGCACTGGCCCGCAAGAACGCCACGCCCGCACAGGCCAGAGCGGTCGCGCAGGCGGTCAGGAGCAGCCCTGTGGCCGGCATCGACAAAGTGCCCGGCAAGCGCTATGTCGTCACCAAAGTAAGGATCTCGACGGTCAGCAAGGCCTGGGCGATGGCGTCACTGCAGCCGACCAGGGCCTTCCGCAACAGCTTCCAGGCCGCCCTGGTCGTGGCGGTCCAGCCCGCCGGCACCCGCAGGTGGGTCGTCGTCGATCTTGGATCGGCCCAGGTTGGGTGCGGGATCGCGCCGAACGCGGTGCTCGCCGATCTGCTCGGGCTGAAGTCCGGCGAATCGCCTTGTCCTCCCGGTGAAGGGATCTCGTAGGCGGTCGGTGAACGGGGACATGCATGGTCGGGTGTGCTCGCGGGCAGCGGTCCGGCTGCGCCGCGGGGCACGAGATCCGCGGTCTCGGGTCGAGTGCTCGGGGGCTCGGGGTCCGGCCGCCCCCTGAGGACGAAAGGTCGCCGGTCTCGTGTCGTGTGCTCGGCGGGCTCGGGCCGCGCCCCTGGGGCCTGGGGCCGGTGGGCCTGCGATGGCCCGGTACTCTTGTGGGGCTTCACGGCGACGTGGCGGAGTGGCTACGCAGCGGCCTGCAAAGCCGTCTACACCGGTTCGATTCCGGTCGTCGCCTCTGATGCGTAGCGCCTGCAAATCAGCGGTTTTTCTGTGGATGAACGGTGGCTCGCGACGCGCCAAAATCGGCGACTCTCCCCAAACTCTCCCCACTTTGGCGGCGGGGGGGTGCGGCGAGAGCCGTGGTCGAGCGGTCCCGGCTCCGCGCCGGAGCGCTCCTGGCGCGTCACGCGGCGTGGCGGCGCAGCGCGATCACGTTGGCCGCGTCGGTGTCGCCCGGAGGTCCTTCGTCCGCGCCCCACAGCGCGGACAGCCTGGCCGCGGCGTCGGGATCGGGTGCGTAGTGCAGGTAGTGTTCGGTGGTGGTGATGTGGCGGTGGCCCATCATCCGCTGGACCTCGTGGATCTTGAAGACGCGGATCGCCTGTGTGCCGAAAGTGTGGCGCAGGTCGTGCAGGCGGATCGGCGGCAGGCCGGCGCGTCTGCTCGCGCTGATGAACCGGCGGTACAGCGAGGTGCCGCAGATCGGCTGGCCGGGTTTGCGCTCGTGCTCGAACACGAGCGCCTCGGCGGGCCTGCCTGCGCAGAACGGCGCGAGCGCGGCGCGCACGTGCTCTGTCATCGGCACGGAGCGCACGCGCCGGCCCTTGTTGCCGGCGTGCCCGCCGGCGTTGGTGTAGCCGTCCTCGAAGCGCAGCACGCCGGCGTCGAAGTCGACGTTCGCGATCTTCATGGCGCGGATCTCGCTGAGTCTGGGCCCGGCCTCGGTGGCGACGCGATAGATCGCGCGGTCGAGGTCGGTGTGTCCCTGGGCGATCAGCCGGGAGACCTGCGCGGGGGAGTAGAACTGCAGCTTGCCCTCGCTCTCGACGCGGGGGGTCTTCCAGGCCCACGCGAGCGCGGGGCTCGCGGGGTGCGTGCCGAACACTCCGCGCACGACGCGCCGGTAGTGGTTGAGCGTGTCGGCGCTGCGTTTGGCGCCCGTGAGCTCGCGGCGCACCGCGAGCAGATCGTCGGCCGTGAAGGTATCGAGTACGCGGTCGGCCCAGGTCGCGCCCGAGCGCCAGGGCCGCGCGGCCAGGCGCTGGCCGATCTTGCGGTACTCGTGCATGGTCGAGCCGCGCAGCCCTTTCTCGTCGCTGCAGTGGCGCATGAACGCGTTGAGCGCGGCGGCGAACGTGCGCCGGTTGCTGGTGGTGTCGGTCGCGTGCTCGGCGGCGAACGCCTGGGCCTTCAGCAGCGCGTCGCTTTCGCAGAGGTAGCCGTCGGCGGGCCGGCCCTTCCTCGTCCAGGCGCGGCCGAGGACCTTGCGCGAGTCCTTGCCCGAGGGCAGGCGAAAGCGCATGATCCACACGGGCGTGGAGCGGGGCCTGCCCTTGCAGGTCTTCGACAGCTCGACGCTGACCTGCGGGCGGGTTCTATGAGCTTGCATCGGGACTTTCCCTCCTGATGCCGGGGTCGAGGGCGTTACAGCGCCGCTCGGCCGTCGTTGCGAGTGCCCTCGGGGTTGCAACTCCGGGGGCACTCCTTGTCTGGTGAAAGTATGACGTTGCGGTCGGCATCGTGATCGCGGCGCGCGGCGTTTCGGTCGTGTCGGATCGTGTGAGGCGCGACTTTGATCTCCTGGAGCCACAGATCGAGATCGCGCACGTTGAACCGCACGTAATGGCCGAGCCGGTGATGCGGAATCCGTCCGGCGCGCGCCTGGGCGAGCAGCCAGGTATGTGGCACGCCGAGAAGTTTGCTCGCGGCCTTGGCGTCGAGCAGCGGCTCGAACGCCGGGCGGTCGGCGACGGCACGCCGGCCGCCGCGCAGGCGCGCGACGCCTGATCGGAGGCGTTCGGTGGAGAACGATGGCAGAAGGCTCAGGGGTTTCGGCGGCTCGCGTGTCATGATCGGGACCTCGTCGATCGACGTCGGCAGGGCTGGCCCTGCCGACCTGAGTGACTTTCAGCGGAGGGGGAGGGTTTTGTCAATGGCCGGGCCGTCAGGCCCCGCCGCAGGCGGCCCCGCAGGGGCGGCCTTTACAAAAACATCCCCCGGAGCTACACGGCCCGTCAAAGAACGCGCTTTGAGCAGCCGATCGATCCGCAGCTCCGTCGGAGGATGGGTGTGGTCGGTCAGCCATACGAACGGGACGGGATGGTCGTGCATCAACGCGTGGACTTCGAGGAAGTCCGCGAGCTCCTCGGCCTGACCGAGCCGCGCGGCGTGCATGTCGGCGAGATACTCGCGTTCGCGCCAATAGGAGCCCCAGAACGGCGCGGTGAGGCCAAGCCCGAAGCCGCCTTTGGCGAAACCGACCAGCTTCCGCAAAAGCCACAAGAGCATGCCGACGAGCGTAACGGTCAGCAGAAAGCGGTCGTTCGTGGCGAGAACCGGAGTGCGGCTCTGTGCCAGCTCGGCTTCGGCGGTGCGCGGCGGTGGGTGGATGACGAGACGGTTGAGCGCGGCGGTGTAGCGGCCATCGCTGGTGGCGAGGTGTCCGAGCTCGTGCGCGAGCACTGCCGGCAGATGCTCGCTTTCCAGTAGGCCGCGCGAGAGCATCAGCGTGTTCCCGCAGACGGCGGCGTCCGGTTGTGGTGTGTCGAGCACGAACCAGCCCGAGGGCTTGCGCAGCGGTGTGAGCGTGTGCTGGCGCAGCAGGTCGAGCGCGTCGCTATAGGCGCGGCGCTCGCGCTCTGAGGGTTCGCGGCCGCCGAGGTTCTGCTTCCACCACCAGCCCCCGCCGAACGGCGTGATCAGCGCGAGTACCGACCAGGCGCTGCATAGCCAGACGTACTGTGCGAGCCCGGCGGCTCCGGCAGCGGAGTGATGCAGCATGAGCGTCAGCAGCGCGGCGGCGAGCAGCGCCAGCAGCCAGCGGACCAGAATCACGGGCGTTTCGAACAGCAGCGTGACGGCGTAGAGCGCGAGGACGGGCAGTGAGGAGAGCACTCGTGTGACGGGACGGGGCATGGTCGGCCTCCTTGCGTTGGACGGAACGGTCTGTAGGCCATGTCCGACCGGGCGCGCGGAGCGGGACACCCGGATGTGCACGCCCGCGCTCTGTCCGATTACGCGAGGCACCCGAGCGCCTACGGTGGCATCGCCGCCAACGCGCGAGCGTGACAAGGAGCAGCGTTGCGCGCCAAGCCAACATCGGGCGCGCGCCCCCCGACTGATCACGCACGGGCGTCGGTGCTCATCGCTTCATCAGATGGTGACGCTCGCACGTGAGGCCCGCCAACCGATATCTCCCATCTTTGCGAGGAACGCAGTACTGCCCCACTCTGTACGCTGGCGCAGCTCGCGCGGTTCTGTGCTGAGTATGCGGAGCCGCTGTCGAGGTCGCACCTGCCCCCTTGCCACCACATGCGGCGAGGCCGGGCAGCGCTGCCCAAATAGCCAGCACAACACATACGAGCGATCTCCACGACACGCTCGAACCGGCCCTCTTCTAATTCAGGGTCGCCGAGAACGATTGACCGTCCTGCGTCCAGTACAGAGTACTGCCAGCGAGCGCAAGTGACGACGGCTCGATTCCCGATCCTGACGCGAGCGTCCGTTCGCCCTTCGCATCTACGGCGTGGACCTGATATTCAATCGGCCGTGAGGCTCCTGATTCCAGGATCCACGCCACAGCGCCGTCGGGCTTTACCACGATCGCAGTCGTGAAGCCGTCGCCGAGAACTTCCACGGTTCCTGGACCAGCGATGCCTGTCGGAACCTTATGGAGCACGCGCCCTGTACGGAGGTTGCGCACAATGACAAGCCAGTACGTCGATCCGTGGGGCACGGTAGACCATTCTTCATACGCCACCGTCGCTCCTGCCAGCGTGACCCTCCGAACTCCTCCACCCGCACCAGACGAGCCGCCGGGAGACGACGTTGGACCAAGTTTATAGACCTGCCTACGCCCGTACGCACAAGCGTAGAATGCCAAGAACTCAGGATTGCCGGGCAATTCCTCTGCCAAATATACCTGGGCCTGCGAATCGGCGACGACTGTCCCCGAGCGCGCACCGAGGCATCTTGACGACGCCTTACGCTTCGTATGGGCAGCGCTTGCCGACACCGGCACCATCAGAAGAACGCCTACGAAGAGCCCAACTATCGTTCTACGCCTCATCCTTGCTAAGACTAGCCTGCGCACTGAAAGTTGCGGTGGTAGTGGACGAACTTTCGAGTCGCTCCGGGGTGCAGTACGCGACTAGGTTCGGTGGTCGGCAGCAGGCCTGTCCTTGACCGGTGCTTCTTGATCATCACTTGATCGCTTCTTCGCATTTGTTGCTTTGGAATGCCAGCACACAGTAAGCTGGCCTCTCCTTTCCTTCGCTGCCGAGCCCTAATCCCTTGGGTTCAGCTTCGACCAGTCCCCCGTCGAAGAGATGCGGGTTGTTCTTTTCCTCCCTTTCTTGTTCGCTGGGCTGTCGGTAGTCGAAGTAGTACTCGCGCGTTATCCGCGAAGAGGCTTTGTAAAGGTCATAAAAATCGTAGGCCGCTTGGGTCTGCAGTTCCTTCGCTGGTTCTTCGCCGACTGCTTCTTCTGCTATTTCGGTCGCTTTAGTACCATCCTGCAGCTCTACCGCGGCCTCGGTTATCCATAGTTGCGACTTCTGTCGGCTTACCGTGAAATGGGCAAACAGTTCGGCATATTCATTTGTCCGATGTACTACATCATGGTAATCGTGAAATCCCCACACCGTGGGTGGATGTGGCCAGCAGTGATCGCAGGTATGCTTCTTCCTCACCTGTTTGCGATATTCTGAAAGGTCGTACATCTGCTTGTCGAAGGGCGTATTTTCGAGTGCAAATTCACCAGCCACGACAGCGCAGCCGCTACAATGGTACTTTGCGACGTACCTTGCGATCTGCCAGTATTGGCCGGCGAGTTGCGGTGCCGAGTGCAGTGGGTCTCTGCTGCTTTCGGGCTCGTTCCATGCGCCCCATAGCTTGACGCCGCGCCCTCGTCCGTAGTCCATCAGCTCATGGACCGCCTCGCGATATCGTTCTTTCCCGGGGACTTCGCATTCTCTGTGGTGGGCTTCATGTTTGTTGCAACCGAAGTCGGGACCGATCGTAATGAACGGTTCGAGTTTGTCGCCTCTGACCGCTGTCAGCCATTTGGTGAGCCGTTCGTATTCTGTGATTCCGGGTGCCTTTTTGTCTTTGACGCGTTCGTGTTGGGCCTGTATTTCTCTCTGCTTGACCTTCTCGAACAGAACGTCGTAGGGGATGACGAGGCGAGCCGTTTTCACGTGCATCGGTCCGGTTTCGAGATTGTGGTCGAACGGGCTGAAGGCTTCGGGGGTGTCGTCGGCGAGACCGTATCGTTCCACGGGATCGCGTTCTTCGCTGACTTGATTGGTGGGCGCAGCGACGCTCATGGCCGGGATCAGTGGGAACGTCGCACCGGCGGACGGTTTGACAGCCAGAGTGATCGTGTCGCCGGAGACGCTCAGCGTGGCAGGCACTTCGTTGCCGCTAGCGTCCGTTACCTTGGGTGCCTGTATCACCATCAGCGCCTGGCCTTTGGTCTGCCCTTCGGCTTCGCTCATCGCGCTTTGGGCGGCTTCGTAGCGTTCCTGGGTGTTCTGCGGTTGTGGCTGGCCGGGAGTCGGTTCGGCTTCGGGAGCGGAGCTCGTCGGCGCTTCGGGGAGCGGTTCAAGCGGCGTTTCGGTTTCGGTTTCGCCTTTGTCTTCGGCTTCCTGGGTGCGTGCTTCGTCGTGTTCGATTTCTTCAGCTTCGGCACTCGTCTCGGGCGGGCCTTCGGCGGATTCGGGCGGCGCGGCTGGTTCTTGGCTTTCGCTTTGTTCTTCTTCGGGATATGGAGTCTTGATCACGGCGACGTTCCCATTTGACAGCTGTCTGAGCTGCTGGTCGGGACCGAGGCTGAGTTCCCACGAGAACGAGCTCGGGGCTTCGCCTGAGCGGATCTGCAGGAACGCGGTGGCGCCAAGCGCTTCGGGGCGGATCATCGTGTCGGTCGCGGGCCACGTGTTGGCGAACAGCGCCGCGGAGCCGTTGACGATCGTGGGTGTTTCGGTGGCGTGGGAGGAGGTTTGCGACGGCGTGAGGCTGAGTTCGCCGACAGCTGTGTTGACCGCGAATTCTCCGGGGGTTTCCTTGGAGACGGTCGAGCTCGTGAGGGTGCTTTGCGAGGAGATTTCTTCTTCGCCGTCGGCGAGCACCGGCGCGATCGTCTGTTCTTCGAGCATAGCTTCGCTCGAGGGCGCGAGCAGCGATGGGTCCGTCTGTTCGGCGACTTGCTGGGCTTCCTGGACAGTGACTTCGCCGCCGGGAGTCCCGACGGTCTCTGGCGAGAACGCCGTTTTGCTGCCGTCGGGGCCGGTGACCGTGACCTTGACGCGCAACGTCGCGCCGAGGTCGCCGCTGACGACTGTATAGCTCTGTTCGCTGGCGCTTTCGATTCGGATGCATTCGTCGCCTTCGGCGTTGCAGCGTTCCCACTGGTAGGTGTAGGAGATGGCGCCGGCGCCGCTCCAGATTCCCGGTTCGGCTTCGAGCGTCGCGCCGACCTGCACGACGCCCGCGATCGACGGTTGCGAGAACTGGGTGAGCGCTTCGGGCTCGATCGCGGGCGTGGACGCGGGGAAGCCGTAGGCGCTGCCTTCGGTGTCGCTCGCGGTGACGATCGCGACCACGGTCGAATTGACGTCCGCGCTGGCGAGCGTGTACGAGCTGGCGGTCGCATGCTCGATCGTCGTGCAGTCGCCTTCGCTGTCGCAGCGCTCCCACTGGTAGGCGTAGCTGATTTCGCCTTCGCCTGACCAGCTGCCGTTCTCGACGGTGAGCGTCTGCCCTTCCAGGGGAGTTCCCGTGATCACGGGTCGCTGCACCTCCACGGGCCCTTCCGCAGGAGCGATCGGTTGCGTGACCGGCGAGGTTTGTGACGCCGATTCGTTGTCGTTGCGTGCTGTGACGAGCGCTCGCAGCGTGCTGCCGCTGTCCGCTTCGGTCGGTTCGTACGTCCGGCCGGTGGCGCTTTCGATGTCTTTGCAGTTGTGGCCGAGACGGTCGCAGCGCTGCCACTGGTAGGTGTAGCTCAGGCCTGAGCTTTCTGTCCACCTGCCGGAACTGGTGGTGAGCGTCTCGCCGACCTGGGGTGTGCCTTCGAGTCGCGGTGGAGAGGTGTCCGCGAGCGCGTCGTCGCTGTCGATCAGGGCCGTCGCCGGCGATACGTCGGTGATCGAGCCGGACAGGCTGCGCAGGCCGATTCTGACTCGCAGCGTGCTGCCTTCGTCGCCTTCGGTGAGGTCGTATTCCGCTTCGGTGGCGCCCGCGATGGCCGCGCATTCTTGGCCGCTGGGGCTGCAGCTTTCCCATTGGTAGCTGAGTTCTCGTTCGGTGCCGGTCCACTGCCCGTAGTCTGCCGACAGCACGTTGTGAACGTCAGGGGTACCCGAGATCGACGGCGCTTCCAGCTCCGTGGCAGGTTCGCCTTCTATCTTCGTGGTCGCCGTCGATGTCGCTTGTGCTGAGCCCGCGTCGTTGCTGGCGGTCACCTGGACGCGCAGCGTGGTGCCGATGTCGCCGTTTCCGAGTTCGTATTCGGGGCTGGTCGCGTATTCGATCGGTGCGCATTCTTCGCCGCTGGGGCTACAGCTTTCCCACTGATAGCTGTAGCGTGGTTCTGTGCCGTGCCAGCTGCCGGTGCTCGCCGTGAGGGTCTGGCCGGCTTGGTCTACGCCCGAGATCGTGGGTGGCGCTGTGTTGGACGGGGGTGTCGCGGGCACGATCACGCTCGTCTGCGCTGAGGTCGCGCTCGCGGACCCGGCTGTGTTCGATGCGGTGACGACCACTTGCACCGTGCTGCCGATATCTTCATCGCTCGACGTATATGTTTCGCCTGTTGCTTCAGCGATGTTCGCGCATTCTTCGCCCTGTTCGTTGCACCTCTGCCATTGGTAGGTGTAGGAGATCGGTTCGGTTCCTTCCCAGGTGCCGGTGCTCGCGGTCAGCGGTTGGCCCGCGGCGGTGCCACCGGAGATAGAGGGGGCCGACGTGTTTGAAGGCGGAATGCCGGGCGCGATGTCCGCACTCGGGAGCGATGGCGCGGTCGCCGATCCCTCGTTGTTTGATGCGGTCACGAGTACCCGTATTGTTTTGCCTTCGTCCCCGCTGGCGAGTGTGTAAGCTCGAAGGCGCTGGTCGCGGTGGGCTCGAGGACCGTCGAGCCGGAACCAGACATTTCGCCTCCGGGACCCCACGTGAATGACCCGGCAACCTCGAGCTCACCCGCGCCCGTCAATGCCGCGTTTTCGAGCATAAGCTCGTTGACACTCGAAACTTGCGCGGCATCCGTCAGTTCGAGTGAGCCTCCCGAGATCGTCAAGCCGCCACCGTCCAGGAGCGCGCCAACCCGGGTAGCGCCGCGGTCGATCGCGACCGTGAGATCCGAGCCAACACATGCCACATCGCTTGGCCCGGGAACGCTGCCGGTCGACCAGTTAGGGGCTTCTTGCCAGGTCCCCCCGGTCGGACCGATCCAATGGTCTGTACATAGCGGTTCGGCCGGGGCGCTGGCTACGGTCGAGGTTACGGCGGATTCGCTCGAGGCCTCACCGGCCGTGTTGGCGCCGGTTACGATCACGCGCACCGTCCTGCCGACATCGCTGGCGCGCGGAACGTATGCTGCGCTGGTCGCGCCAGTCACGTTTACGCAATGTTCTCCAGCAAGGTCGCAGTCCTGCCACTGATAACCGTAGGAGACCGGCGGCCCTTCCCAAGTGCCCGTGCTGGCCCGTAGGGTATGGAACTCTTCAGGCGCACCTGTCACCGTCGGAACTGCAGTATCAACTGGGAGGGATGTCGTGTCGGGTGCCCACAGCTCGACGCGGTCATTGTGCGTATCTGCAAACCATACGCCGCCCGAGGCGTTAGCTGCCAGGCCGCCTACATATTCGAACTGTCCCTGGGTTTGGCCCGGCGAGTGCAGTTGGCTGATGTATTCGCCGTTCTCGTTGAACTCCTCGACTCGTTCGCCGTCAGCAACCCAGATGTCCCCATTTGAGTCGACTGTAATATCGTCGAGCCCGTACGACAACTCGCCTTCGCCAGTCCCGTACGCTCCGAATTCGCGACGGAATTCGCCAGCTTCATCGAACTCCTTGACCTGCGGGATCACGCCTTCGGCCGCAATCCACACATCTCCATGTTGATCGACCGCGATACCACCTGGATACTGCATTTCGCCCGCTCCCGAACCCTGTTCACCCACGGTTCGCAGGTATTGGCCCTGTTCATTGTAGACCTGCACACGATTTTCACCACTACCTTTGGAGAAGACGATATCTGTTATCCACAAGTTTCCGTGTGCATCCACAGCAATACTTGTCGGCTTGTATCCCACTTTGAAAGCCTGTATATATTCGCCCTGTTCGTTGAACTCGACGACGCGTTCGTTACCAGTGTCCGTTACCCACACATCACCTTTCGGACCGATCGCCAGGCCTCCGGGTTCGTAGAGCTCGTCGGCTTTGCCGCGCGTTCCTTCGAAGCCGAACTGCGTCAGATATTCACCGTCTGGGCTGAACTTCTCGATCCGATCGTTCCCTTCATCGAGAACGAATATGTCGCCCGTCGTCCCAACGGCTACGCCGGTGGGGGTGTCGAACTGTCCGTCCTCGGATCCTCGCGCACCGATCTCGCTCGTGTAGACGACGCCTACCGTCACGACCGTCGTCGCTTCGGACACGGCCATACTTGAACCGGCAGCATTTGTGGCCGTTACCGCTACGCGCACCGTGCGTCCGACATCGCCGCGTCGCAACGCATAAGTTGAACTGGCCGCGCCCGTGATGTTCGTGCAATCGCCGCCTGAACCGTCACAACTCTGCCATTGGTAGCTATATGCGAACGGCGGCGTGCCCGCCCACACGCCGCGATGCGCACTGAGCGTCTGCCCCTCAATCACCGGGCCCGTGATGCTAGGCGCCATGGTGTCTGCAGGTGGCTGCGCCACGCCAGAAGCCCACCTCTCGAGGCGATCGTTATTGGTGTCAGTGACCCAAACACCTTCTTCTTCGTCGACCGCGAGACCCAGAGGAGCAGACAGGCTGAGCTGGCCCGCTTCCGAGCCCGACACCCCGAATTGACTTAGATATGTCCCCTGTTCGTTGAACTCCTCGACACGATCATTTAGTACGTCACCCACCCATACATGGCCGTTTGCGACAGCGATCCCTGCAGGAAGCTCAAACTGGCCGTCGCCTGAGCCCTCCGAGCCGACCTGCCGCAGAAATTCCCCTTGTTCGTCGAACTCAGTGACCGTGTCCTGTGCGAAGTCGGCCACCCAAACGTGTCGCGCCGCTATCGCGATACTCACCGGTTCCACCAGTTCACCGGCACCCGCACCTTTCGCGCCAACCGTTTTTAGATAGTGACCTTCATTGTTGAAAACTCGGAGTCCTTCCTGAGCGTAGTCGGTCACCCAAACATCGCCTTCGCCGTCTAGCGCCACGCCGTCCGGACGTACGAGCTTCCCGGCTCCTGATTCGTCGCCGATCGTTTTCAAATATTCGCCTTCATCGTTTAGCTCTACGACCCGTTCGTTGTCCGTATCGGCTACCCAAAGATTTCCTTGCGAATCGACCGCCAATCCCGTCGGATAGTCGAACTGGCCGGCACCATCGCCTTGCGAACCGACTTGTCGCAGGTACGCGCCTTCTTTGTTAAACTCCTCGAGGCGGCCGTTGTAACCGTCCGATACCCAAAGGTCGCCGTTTGGCTCGATCGCCACCCCCCCGGGATAGGCGAACTGTCCCGGGCCCGTCCCTTCCGAACCAAACTGAGACGTATAGATAAGCGCGGCTGGGGCGCCGCCAACTACATCAGCCGTCGCTTCTGACACGCTAGACGCCGACCCACCCATATTCGCGGCGGTAACGACCACACGCACGGTGCTGCCCACATCGCTCGCCTGCAGCACGTAGCTCGAGTCAGTCGCATCGGCGATGTTCATGCAGCTTTCGCCAAGGCCGTCGCAGTCCTGCCACTGATACGTATAGGTCAGCGGCGGGGTGCCTTCCCAGCTGCCCGTGCTCGCGCTAAGCGTCTGGCCCTCTTCCGCAGTCCCTGAGATTGCGGGCAGCGCCGTGTTCGACGGTTTCAACGCTTCGACCACGCCGCTGGCTTCCGACGTCGCCGAGACTTCGCCCGCCGCGTTGCTCGCCGTGACGACGACCCGTAGCGTGGTGCCTACGTCACCGTGGCCGAGCACGTATGTCGAGGCGGTCGCGCCCAGGATGTTCGTGCAGCTCTTGCCTTCTTCGTTGCAGCTCTGCCACTGATAAGCATATGAGATCGGTGGGGTCCCTTCCCAGCTGCCTGTGCTTGCACTCAGCGTCTGCCCGTCGCGCTCGATGCCGGAGATGGTCGGCAACCTGGTGTTCGACGGGGCGAGGGCGGCGACGACACCGCTTGGTTGGGAGGTGGCCGAGGCTTCGCCCCCTGGATTGCTGGCCGTAACGGTGACCCGTAAGGTGTCGCCGACATCGCCGTGGCCGAGCGCATAGGTGGCACTGGTGGCGCCTTCGATTTCTTCGCAGCCTTCGCCTTTGGCGTTGCAAAGCTTCCACTGGTAGGCGTAGGAGAGGGGTGGGCTGCCTTCCCAGCTGCCGGTGCTGGCGCTCAAAGTCTGTCCGTCGCGCGCGGTTCCCGAGATTTTCGGCGCTTCGGTGTTCGACGGAGGGATCGCTTCCACGAGCGGGCTCGCATTCGAGGTTGCCGATGTCGAGGCCACCGAGTTGGTCGCCGTCACGACCATCCGCAAGGTATGCCCGACGTCGCTCGCGGCAAGCGCGTAGCTCGCATCCGTGGCGCCCAAGATGTTTTCGCATCCTTCACCTTTGGCGTTGCAGAGTTCCCACTGGTAGGTATATGAGAAGGGTTCGGTGCCAGCCCATGTGCCGGTGCTTGCGCTGAGCATGTGTCCGTCCTCGGCCGTGCCCGAGATTTCGGGAAGCTTGGTGTTGACCGGCGGGCCGGCCGCGACCGTGTCGGTTGCTTCGGAATCAGCGGTTTTGCTGCCAGCCGGGTTTTCGTCGAGTACGGCGACGCGGAGCGTGTCGCCCACCTGCGAGGAGCGGACGCGGTATTCGCGTTCTTTGGCTTCGCTGCCTTCGGCTTCTTTCCATTTTTTGCCGTTATAGACTTCCCACGTGTATTTGAATTCTTTGGGCGGAGTGCCCGACCACGTTCCGGGCTGCGCTTTGAGCACTTTCCCGACCTTCGCTTCGCCTTCGATCGTCGGCAAGCTCGTGTTTTTCGGTGCCACTGCACCGATCGGTTCCGACTCAGCAGAGGGCACTGGACCGCCTTTGCCCGCGATGTTTTCTGCTTCAACCTGAACGCGCAGCCGCGAGCCGACGTCCTGATACGTGGTCTTGTATTCTTTTTCTTTCGCTTCCAAGCCTTCAATGTTGGGACATTCGCTTTTTTCGTTGCAACGCTGCCACTGATAGAAGAACGTGAACGGTTCCAGACCGCTCCACACGTTTTCTTTGATTTTCAGCGTGTAGCCTTCTTTAAATGTTCCGGAGATGACCGGCGGCGCGGTGTTCACCGGGAACTCTGCCGCGTGATAGTGTTCGCGAACCTGTTCTTCAGTGAGCGCCTTCGTGTAGAACGCGACGTTGCTCAGACTGCCCTTGAAGTCGGGTTCGCCCGACACCAACGACTTGCCAAGATAGGCATCGGATGCGTGACCTAGCGAGGATGGAAACAGCGTCGTGCTTTTGATCTGCCCGACTTCCTTTTCGTCGACATACAACGTCAGCGTGCCCGATCCGGTCTCGGTCACGGCCACGTATTCCCACATTTTGGCCGCAAGTTTGGGCACCGACAGCTGCACGTCGGAGCTGCCCGCGTGGATTTCAAACAGCATCGTGTGTCCGCTCAGCGAAGACGCCGGCGTCAGATACATGTAGTCCGACGAGCCCGAGCCGAGGTCGAAGATCGGCTCTTTGTAGGGGCTGCCGCCCGCCCAATCAACCCAGGCCTCGACCGTGAACGCGGTGGCGCCTTCCAGCGGATTCGACGCCAGCGACGCGTAGGCTTCCCCACCGAATGCCCCCGCTTTGCTACCGCCGAAGGGACCTTGGTTACCGAGTGTGATCCCGTCGTTGCTGGCCGTGTCCGAGCCGACGGCATCGGCCAGCGTGCTCGAACCGGCCACGTCATCGAAGCGATACTGCGCCACGGGTTCTGACCCCGCGACAACGCCCTCATACGTTTCGTACTGCTGCGTTCCTCCCGCCGGGACTGCCCATGCGAGCAAGCCCAGCGCACCGAGGATCGTCGCCGTCGCCGCCCGCCAACGCGACACGGCCAAGCGCGCACGCACCCCGTCCAGTCTGCGTCGGTCGCCGCAACCCCCTGCTCGTGCCCCCGCCATCAGGCGGCAGCATGGCTCAGACGCACGTCGCTGGCAACAGTTCCAGCGTCGAAAATGTCGCTAGTTGCCAGAACTTTGAGAAGGATGCGTCCCGCTAGCGGGCGTTCTGAATCTGTGCGCGACGATTACCGAGAGCGACTGACTGTCCACTGTCGATTATCTGGTACAGATCGGTTCGACAGAACGAACGCTCCGTTGGGCCCGGTCCCGACAGCGTTGCGCGCTGCCCGGACACTCAGAAAGGAAGCTCGACGGTTCGCTGGTCTATCGAGCGAGCGGTAGGCTGCTCGTCCAGACCAGTCGTCTTTGGCAGCGGACCGCGCACCTCCGGTGCTCTGAGCACCTGCACGCGCATGGCCCGCCCGCGGCTGATTACATACGCGGCCCCTGGCGCGAGCGCTCTGACCTTGTTGGGGTCGACCTTGTACTGGTGCTGGATGCGAGCCGAGCCCTCGCCGCTGGCCCCTTCGGCGGTGTAGTGGCTTGAGTACTCCATGCGCTGGCGCGTGCCGGCGAGCGCGACTATCTCCTCGGGCGTGTTGACGCGATGGCAGATGACCGTCTCGACGCTGCCGAGGATGCGCGCGGCCTGCACGTCCTCGCCCATTCCCTGCACGACCTGCGGCGCGAGCACCAACCCGGTGTTGAACCCGCGGGCCTGCTCAACGCGGGCGGCCATGCCCGAGCTGCGCGCGAGCGCGGAGAACTCGTCGACAATCAAAAGGCAGAACTGGCCGCGCGGCTTGCGCGTCGTGAAGTAGTGCGCAAAGTCCTCGAACAGCAGCCTGGAGAATCCGGCGGTCTCTTCGCGCAGAGCGAGGCTGTCGAGCAGCAGGTAGGCCGCGCCGGTGTCCTCCCACGCCCACGCGCCGTCGAGCGCGCCACGGGTCTGTCCAAAGAACGCCTCATAGCGCAGCCTCGCCTGCTTGACCTGCTCGGCGCCGAGCACGCGCAGCGCGCCCGCGTCCTGGTGGGAGGCCCTGAGCGTCGCCAGGTCCATGCGCTCGAGCACGACGTGCGAGCTGCGCGGCGGTCCGTCGGGATGCTCGCAGACCAGACGCAGAACGTTCTTGGCGACGTCGCGATACCAGGCGGCGGGTCCGTCGTGGGCGTAGTCGATGATCTCCATCAGGCGGCCGTGGATCTCGTGCGGCTGTCCGCGCCAGGCGTCGATCGGCTCGTTCGGGAACACTCGCGCGGTCCTTCCGGCGTCGCTCATCAGAGCGCAGAAGCGCTCCGCGTTCTGCCGGTCGCCCTTGCCGTCCAGATAGAACACCGGCGCGTCAGTGGTCTTGGCGATCGTCCAGGCTAGGCGCAGCACGGTCTCGGTCTTGCCGCTGCCGGTCGCGCCGCACACCAGCACGTGATGGCACAGGCGCTGCGGCGAGAGCAGCACCATCCCGCGGTCGACCGGCAGCGCGCGTTCGCCGCCGAGGCGCAGCGCGAGCGTGACCCCCCGCTCCCCCTCGGCTTCGCCGACAAGCAGGTCGTGACCCGTCGGAGCCGGCGAGTCAGCCGTCGATCCCTGGCGGGGTCCTCCTGAGACGCGGCCCCGGCGGCGCAGCGAGATACCCCGAGCGCGGGCGCCGGCGCCGCTCGTGACGGTCATTGCGTGCCGGTGTAGAGGTCGGGCAGCTCGCGCACGCCGAGCGCGGGCCACTGGCCGCTGCCGGCGAGGTGGGAGAGCTGGCGGTGCGTGCCCGGCGCGCAGAAATACAGGATCGCGTCGTGACGCTGTGAGAGCTCGTCAAGGATCGCGCGCACGCGCTGCCGAGACTTCACGGTCAGCTCGACCTCGATCGCGACGCACCGTCCCTCGCTGATAACCAGCGCATCGGGCAGATGCTCACCTGCCTCGCGTTCCCGCGCAAGGACGCGCTCGCACACCCATTCGCTCTGCGGGGAGCGCCGCGCGATGTGCAGGCGCACGTCGTTGACCGCGGCGACGTGCGCGAGGACGCCGAGTCGGGGACGCCAAACCCCGAACCCCTGACCCGTCGCGCGCAGACCGCGACTGGTCGGGTTCACCCACGCGGGCTCGCCCACGAGCAGCCTACGCAGTTCGATCAGACCCGCTGCGCGCAGTCGCGCGAGCGTGCGCTCGACGGTGCGCGGATGACAACCGAACAGCGCCCGCAGCTGATCCACGCGGGCGCCGTACTGCTCGGCCAGCCAGCACAGCAGCTCGACGTCGCGGGCGCGCAGCGGCTCGGCGCAGGCGCGGCGTCGTGCGCCCGCGGACGCCGGAACGACGCCGAGCCGCCAGTGGCCGTCATGCCGCGTGTGCGCGAGCACGCTCACGAGCGGCCTTTCGCTGCCGGGCGCTCGCGCAGATACCAGCCGTCAGGCCGACTGACGAAGCGCGTGCGCTTGGCACGATAGAGGTGCGCGGAGATCCGGCCGGCCGACACGCCAAGCGCAGCGGCAATCTCGCGCGGCCGCGACCCCGGATGCTCGGTCAGATAGGCGGCGATGTCATCCTGCGAGACGTTCCCGGTCGGGGTCTCTCCCAGCAGGGTGGCGCGTGCGGCGTGCAAACGGTCGCGTTCGGCGAGCAGCTGCTCGTGCGCGGCCAGCTCTCGCTCCAGGTTCTTCAGGCGCTCGTCGATCTCGGCCACGACACCGCGCGAGCCCTTGCCGACCACGCGAGACGATGCTTCAGCCACGATCGATCTCCGGGATCACAAGCACATGACGCATCATACACTGTCAGTCTCGCTCGTCAAGAAAAAGCTAGAACAAGCCAGCAACATAGTCATGTGGAGGTAAGGCCGGCCCGAGCACAGCGAGGGCCGGCCTTACCCGTCTAGCGCACACCCGACAGCACAAAATCACCACCGCTCACCATCCCTAACCCCCTGAACCATCCAACCCCATCCCATCAACACACCCCGTCCAACAACACCAACGCCCCGCACCCTGCCAACCACAACCACCCCGCTCTGCCACCCCACCACCCATATCCCAGGTCATTGACCACCACCAACGAATCGAAGGGGGGGAGGGGGGTGGTCAATGACCGGCCCCACCCACCCCCGTGTCCTGTTCGGGTTGGCAGAGCGGCTCTGCAAAGCCGAAAGCAGGGTGCGGGGCCGGCCGCGAACCTGTCGCCGAATCTGACGCACCGCGCGACACGGTTCGCGACAGCCACCCGGCCGGGCCAGACCCTGCTGTGACAGACGGTGCGCTCATCCCCGGCATCGACGAGACGCGCAGCCCGCTGGCAAGCGCCGCGCCACAACCGCCGGCGCGGCGCTCACGGGAGGTGCGGTGTCAGAAGCGGAGTTCGTCGGCGACGACGGACCCGCGACTGGCCCACACGAACTCATCGAGGCGATGGACGAGCCCGGCGCCGTGCAGCCGGTTGAGGCTGTCCGTCACGTTCTCGCCGACTTCGCCGGCGATCTCCTGCTCCGACCACGGCCGGTGAGAGTCGAGATTGACCAGCAGCCCGAGGACCGCCGAGTCCAGCGTCCTCTGACGCTCAACCGGACAGAGGGTAGATTCTTGGTCTTGCATAGGAAGGACCTTCCTTTCCTTGCCGGGTCTCGGCCTGTTCGTGCAGCGCCGAGGCCACTTGGTTTATCGGGTCGGTTTCGACATATGGACTGCGTCTGCACCCGTGTGGCGTTCACGCGCGCTCGCGCGACTGGCGGCACGCGCCAGGACGGCCTCGTCTTCGGCATTCTTGGCGAGCGTCGCCATCGACAGGTCGAGCGCGTCGGCCAGCGGGCACAGCTTGTCCCAGCTCGGATTGCAGACGCCCCGCTCGATCGCCGAGAGATAGATCGCGTGCATGCCCGCCGCGCACGCGAGGTCTTCGATCGTCAGCCTACGCGCGTGGCGCAGCCGGCGGATCGCGCGGCCGAGCTCGCTGCAGTGCGCGCTCGCGGATGCATCGAACGGCGGCCCCGGATCGGGGATAGTCTGATCATCGGGCATCGGGAGCTCCTATCTCCTGGTGTCCAGGCCCCCGGCTGTGACAGCAGTCGGGGGCCACTTGGTTTGAAGCCCTTCGCAGACTATGCGCAACACGCGGGAAGGTCAAGGAAGACGCCCGAGGTTGGCGCGAAATGATTCGTCGGTGGCGGGCCGTCACTCAGCAAACTCCTATCGACCATGCGCAAATGGTCGCTCAGAGGGCGCCCGCGCGCGCGAGGGCGCATCGGGCTCGCTGAACACTTGGCGGGCGCAACCGACGAAGTCTGAGCTTTAGGGCCAGGGTGGATTCAGGGTCGTGCGTGCGGCGTAGCCGCGCGGCTCAGCGTGATTGAGTCGTCCCATTCCACAATCTGGATTGAGGGGTCGCAGGCAAGTCCGCTGTACTCAAGCGCGCCTGCGATATCGGTGCGAGCGCGGCCGGTGAGCTTGGTGCGGTCGAAGGCGCGGAGGAGGTCTGCGACCGGCAACGTCCACGGGCCGGAGTGCTCGACATGGGCGCGCAGCTCGAACTCCGGGATGACTTCGTGACGGGTCAGTCGCGCGAGCCCGTTGAGTTCCAGGCCGTCAACGTCGGGGTCACAGTGCAGTCCCGCGTCGTACAGCGTGTGGTCGAGGTCGTCGCGCGCGGCCTGGGTGAGCCGTTCGCGGTGGAAGACGGCCAGCAAGTCCCGCACCGGGACCCCCATCGCGCCGTGGTTCGCGGACACCTGCAGCGCGAGAACGAGGTCGGCGGGGTCGGTATCGCTGAGTCTCGACGTCGGCCGCGACTCCTTGGCGGTCGCTGGTGGCGGTGCCGTGCCGGCGCTCGTGTCATCTCCCGTCTGCGCGGCGAGCGCGCCGAGCGCTCGTACGGCGGCGCTCCGCACGTCCGACGCAGTGTCCTTCGCCGCACGCAACAGCGGCTCGCGGACCTCGGGGTCGAGCCTGTTCTCGAGCGCGCGGACGGCCTCGTAGCGCATGTCCTCGTCGGAATCGTCGAGCGCTTGGGCGAGCATGCCGGTGTCGCGCGGATCGGCGAGTTGGGCGACGGCGCGCAGCGCGATCCGCCGCACGAAAGCGTCGCTGTCGCGTATCGCAGCCAGCAGCGGCTCACGCAGCTCGGGCGCGAGCCTGTCCTCGAGCGCGTGGATCGCCTCGTAGCGCACGTCCTCGTCAGTGTCTGTCAGCGCGTTGACGAGCAGGTCCGTGTCGCGCGGGTCGTTCAGGCGCGCGAGGCCACGCACGGCGACCTTGCGCACCATTCCGCTTTGGTCCTGTGTCGCTTTGAGCAGGGTATCCCTGACCGTGGCGCCGGTGTCGCCCTCGGCCGCGCGTACCGCTTCGTAGCGCACGTCCTCGTCGGGCTCCGCCATTGGATCGGCGATCCGCTGTACTTCGATGTGACGACTCGCTACTGCCTGTGATGGCGCCGATGGAAGCCTCGGTGTGTGAGCGGGAGCGCGGTTGGCCCGCGCGCCGCCAGAGCCGCTGCCCAGGCTGTTGAGCAGGGCGTTTTCGGCGGTGTTGACAGGATGCGTGACATCGAAGATTGAGCGCTCCGCCTTCCGAATCGGCTGCGGCGTGACTGCGCGAACACTCGTGCGCACCGGGTGGCGCACCACGCGGTTGACTTGACGCACCGGCCTCGGCGTCACACGCCGGACCGACCTGCGAGCCATCTTGCGCATCAAACCCATTCGGAAAGCTTCCTCTCCTCTGGAGCGGGGACCGCGCAGGCGGCCCTACGAGGGTTCGCATTCTGGCAGGCGAGGCGGAATACTGGCAGGGAGAGGCACTACGTCACGCCTGCGCGTTCGCGCGGCACCGCCGACGGGCGCTCGCCGCGCAACACGATCGGAACCCGACACCGTCCCGCCATCAGCAGCAGCTCCGTCGAGCCCCACACGAGCGCGTCCAGCCGGTCTGGTGAGCTGGCGGTGCCCTTGACCCAGGCGCGGCACTCGTCCTCCACGTCGGGGAACGTGCCAACGTGCCGCACCCCCTGCTTATTCGCCGCCATCTCATCCGACCAATCCAGATCACCATTCCCCGCCGCTCGCAGGCGCTCAACGTCACCTGGTGCGTCGGTGGCGATCATGAGCGCCTCGCTTTCGTTCGGCGCCGAGACGACGGGTGGTTGCCGGTCGCGCCCTGTGCAGATAAAAATCGCGTGTAGGTGTTGCCTGCTGGCGAAGGTGCCGACGCGATAGCCCGCAGTGAGCCCGAGGCGCTTGCTCCCACGCAAAGCAGTAGCGTGATGCGGCCGAATATGACGTCTCGGTGTCGTCCAAAACCATGCGTCAGGCTCATCGGCTCACTCGGGTTCTGTCAGGACCCGTCGAGTTGTGGCACCGAGCCTTGGGGTTTGTGGTCCTCGTGTATAGTCGCGGACTCGAGCGTTAAGGACTTGGGAGCCGACTGGGCAGGTGCGGGCAGCGGTGCGAATGATTCGTTTGACTGGCATAGTTGTGGCCGGGGCCGCGGTTGCAGCGTTCACGGCGGCGCCGGCGTCCGCGCGGGGGCCGAAGCCCGTGATCACGGGGCTCGTTGCTGCGCCGTCGACTGTGTCGTCCGGCGGGGGGACGACGGTGACCGCGTCCGTGTCCGCGGCGGAGCAATGCACACTCTCCTCGAGCAAGGCCGTGGCAGGCCTCCCGTCCGTGTCCACGTGCTCGTCGACGGAAGTGGAAGACAAGCTGTCCATGCCCGTGAACGCTGGCAAGAAGCCCGCCGTGTTCAAGCTCACGCTCACGGCGACGGGCCCGGGCGGGAAGACGAGGGCTGAGACGACGGTGACGGTGGAGCCGCGCGCGCCGGGGGAGGAATTCCAGGTCGCCGTGCCCGGCGGCCCGGTGTTCACGGCGTTGCTGCCCGAGGACTCCGTGGCGACGTACAGGTGGCAGCCGGGCGCGAGCAGCGTGGAATCGTGGCTGACGACGCCCGGGAACGCGGAGGCGTCGGAAGCGGGGCCGGAAGAGCTGACCGGGGTGGAACCCCAGGCCCCGATCCCGTTCACGACGCGGTCGTCGTCCCTGCCGGAAATCAGCGTGGAACCGTCGTCGAACTCCCTGCAGGAACTGACGGGGTTCGGTGGGGCGATGACGGAATCCGCGGCGGAAGTCATCGACGACTCGCCGAAAACCACCACCATCCTCGGCCTGCTCTTCGGCTCGCCGGCGTCGGGGGACGCCGGCCTCTCCATCGCGAGGGTGCCGATCGGGCCGTCCGACTTCACGGCGAAGCCGGAACTCGCGGCGGAAGAACCCACTTTCACCGGCGCGACCGCGGAAGAATTGACGGTGCCCGTGCTGGGCCTCGCCAAGGAAATCAACCCGTCCCTGAAGCTGCTCGCAGCACCCTGGAGCGCGCCACCCGGCTTCAAGGTGGACGACGTGAAGCCCGGCCTGAGCCTCGCGGCGAAGCTGTTGTGCAAGGGCCGGAACGACTACCTGCAGGGCGACAAGTTCGCGGCGTACGCGAAGTACCTAGCGACGGCCGCCTCGTACTACGCGAGCCAGAAACTGCCGCTGTGGATGCTGTCGTTGCAGAACGAGCCGCGCAACTGCAACGCGACGTATCCGACGATGCGGCTGGAACCCGCGGAAGAGGCGGAACTCGCGGGGGACGTCCACGGCGACCTCCACGGGCTCGCCGATCCACCGGAACTGCTTGGTTGGGACCACAACTGGGCGGAAGGCACCTGCTCGAAGTCGCCGACGCCGACGACGTACCCCGAAGAGCTGTTCGGTTTGTCGCCGCCGATCCAGGCGCTCGGGTTCCACGGCTACTGCGGCAATCCGAGCGCACCCGGGGGCGCGGCCGCCGGCGTGCCCTTCTACCTCACGGAGAGCACCGGCGAAGGCGGGCATCCATCCGCGAGCGAAAACCTGTGGCGGGAGGTTCAGCACTACCTGATCGACCCGCTGAGGGTGGGCGCGCGCGGGTCGCTGTACTGGAACCTCGCGCTCAACGAAAACTGCGGGCCGCAGTACGCAGGGTCGGGCCCGGAAATGGAATACCCAGACGGCCGCGAGACCTGCAAGAAGCCGACGAAGAAACCGGCTTACGGGGGCTGCATCGCCTGCCGACCGTTCATCACCGTGGACGCGAACGGGGACTACCGCGTCAACCAGGACTACTACTACTGGGCGCAGCTCTCCCGGTTCTTCCCGCCCGGGGCGCGCGTCGTCCCGAGCTCGACCGTGGAAATCTCGAAGGGGGAAGCGCTGGACAGCGTCGCGGCGCGCTACCCGGACGGCACGGTCGTCCTCACCGTCCTCAACGGCGCGAACCCGGGGGCCATACCCGACGAGCCCTATGAGGGCGAACCCGCGTACACGATCGAAATGGTGCAGAGGATGGCGGGCACCACCGCGTTCACGAGGTCCCAGGTCCAGGGGGCTCCCGGCGAAACCGTGGAATACGAGACCGTCGTGACGAACACGGGCAACGTCCCGCTCAAGTTCACCGGCTTTGAAGACTCCAACTGCGACGCGGGCACGATCACGGGCGGTCCCGGGTCGAGCTCCGTGGCCGCCGGGGAATCAACGACGTACCGCTGCAGCTTCGTCCTGCCCACGGAACTAGGCGAGTACGGGAACGTGGCGATCATCACGGGCGCGCCCGTGGGCTGGTCCACGCTGATCACGGAGGAATCGAACGTGGTCGAAGCGTTCGACGAATGACCCGGCTGTGGTGGGTCGGGGGCCACTCGGTTTGTCGAAGATCTCGCAGATTCCGTGCCCACCATCACATTCAACATCGGCGAAGCCTTCCCGGCTGACGAGCCCGTCGCGCGCTTCGTCACTGTGCTCGCCATGATCAGCAACGACGCGAACCGTTCAATTGACGAAATGATCGCGGTGGATGACGCCCCGTCCGTCCCAGACGCTGGCGCACGAACGATGATGCTCTTTCGCCAACAAGCCTCGTTCTTCTACGAGGCCGCCACGTTCATCAACGAGTCCAGTCGCCGGTTCCCCGAGATACGCGACTTCGTTGCGTCGCTGGCACAGGACGTGCGCGACGACGGCGAGCGCGTGGCCGCGGGCATCGATTCGGCGTCCGCGAACTACGTCGGCGACTGGCTCGGCGACCATCGGAACGTCACCTTCCACTACTCCGAGATGCACCCCGACAAGGCCGCGCACGGCAAGGAGGAGATCACCGTAGCGCTGACGAAGGCCGCGGGCCTCACTGGCACAGTTAGCGTCGGCGACGAGCTGGGCAGCGTCCGTTTCTGGTTCGCCGACGAGGTTGTCGTGCAGTGGTTGCCACTTGACGAGGAAAAGCAGACGACGGTCATCGTCTTGCGTGAGGCCCTGATGTCCCTCGTCCGCTTCACGCAGGGGGCGTTCGCGGCGTACCGCACGACGCGCCCCGCGGGCACGTTCACCGAGCAGCCCTAGCACGCCGAATCCGCTCGTGCCGCGTACACTAGGCCGGTAGCCGCGCGTGCCGACAATCTCCAGGCGCCCTCGAACGCGGCTTCACAACGTTTTTGTAATTTGTCCCTCTGATGGGAAGCGCCGGCAAATCGCCGGCGTCCGTGCTGATGGGCGGTGGCTCGCGACGCGCCAAATCGGCGACCCGCCCAAACGATCCCCAGGTTGGCGGCGCGGCACGGCGAGAGCAGTGGTTGAGCGGTCGCGTCCTCGCGCCGAAGCGCTCCTGGCATGTCAGGCGGCGTGGCGGCACAGCGCGACCACGTTCGCCGCGTCGGTGGGCCCGGGGGTTCTTCGTCGGTGGCCGACAGCGCGGACAGCTTCGCCGCGACCGTACAGGGGCGGCGGACTTATCGCCGGTCAGCAGGCCCGTCTACTCGACCACGTGGTCGATCGCCGCGTGCTCGCGCAGGTACTCGCGAAGGCCCGGGAGCGCGAAGTCGATCTTTCCCCGTCGAGCGGGCCATCGCCGCGACAGCGGCAGCAAGCGCCTTGGGACCGATGGCTCGTCCCGCGCTCGTGACCGGCCGCTCGATCGCGAGCGCCACATCGCCGTCCGCCACCTTGCCGAGCCTCGTGGCGCTCAGCGCGCCGCAGGAAGTGAGCACCCCCTCGCCCAGCAGGTCGCTGACGGCCGCCGCCAGGCCGGTCCCGGCGAACACGAGCTCCAGCTCTTCGCGGAAGGCGTGCTGCACCACCGTGCACAGCTGCACCAGCTCATCGAACAGGCCTCGGTGAAGCTCGTCAACGGTGATCACCAATCCCGTCTGCCCCTCGCAAGCGCGCTGCACAGGCTCACGATCTGCGAGCGCATGCCTGGCACTAGCTCGTGCAGGTCCTTTGTCTCCTAGCTGGCCCCTCCGATCCCCCCAGGCGCCGTAACGCCAGTCAAGCGCCGTCGCGTCGCCTTGGGGTCTTGCTCGGCGAGCAGCTGCGGGAGGTGTTCGCCGGTGACGCGCTGCAGGAGGCCAGGTGTCGCGGTCTCCGCGATCACAAGCCAGCCCTGCGACCGCGCCTCGTCCTGGACGGCGTTGAGCATGACCGTCTTTCCCGTCCCGCGCGCGCCGGTGTAGATGGTCGCCCTCGCCGGCGCCCCATGCCCATCGTCCAACGCATCCGCGAAGTCCTGGATCAGGTTGTCTTGGCGGGGGCCCTGCCCGCGCGGCGAGGGCGATCGTCGCAGGGCGCTGCGCCTGCCCCGGCCCGCGCGTGGCGCGTCACGCAGCGTCGCGGCGCAGCGCGATCACGTTCGCCGCGTCGGTATCGCCCGGCGGCTCTTCGCCCGTGCCCCGAGAGGTGAGTGTCGACTCCCCACTTGGCCGGTTCGTTACTCCCCAATTGTCCGGCATGATACTCCCCATTTGTCCGGTGATGGCGCTACCCTCCAAGCGCGATGTCCGGACCGTTCGTCGACAGGCACGTCAGACCGGCGCTCGTCGAGGCGCTCTCAGAAGCGAGAGCGGTGTGCCTGCTGGGTGCGCGCCAGGCCGGCAAGAGCACGCTCGCCCGCGCGATCGCCGCGCACGAGCATCCGGCGGAGTATCTGACGCTCGACGACGAGGCGACCCGCCGCGCGGCGCTCGCGGATCCGACGGGCTTGATCGCCGGAGTGTCCGGTCCGGCCGTGATCGATGAGGTCCAGCGCGCCCCCGATCTGATGCTCGCGATCAAGGAGCGTCTGGACACGAACAATCGGCGCGGACAGTTCCTGCTCGCCGGCTCCGCCAACATCCTCACGTTGCCGACGATCGCCGACGCGCTGCCTGGACGTGTCGACTACCTGCGCTTGTGGCCTTTCTCACAGGGCGAGCTGGCGGGCACGCGCGAGAGCTTCATCGACACTGTGCTCGCTGGCGAGACGCCGCACATCGAGAACGCCCCGGTCGGTCCCGGAGCGTACGCAGGGCAGATCGTGAAGGGCGGCTTTCCCGACGTCCAGGATCGAAGCACTCGTGGAAGGGCGCGCTTCTTCGAAGGCTACGTCGCGTCGATCCTCGGACGCGACCTTCGGGACATCGCCAAGGTCCGCGACGCGGACGTCGTCGAGCGCCTGCTGCGCCTGCTCGCGGCTCGCTCGGCGAACCTCGTCAGCTCGCGCGCGGTCGCGGGAGAGCTCGGAGCCGATCACAAGACCGTCACCGCCCAGACCCGGCTGCTGGAAAGCCTGTTCCTGGTCGCGCGCCTGCAGCCGTGGCACGTGAACCTCGGCAGCCGCCAGGTGCAGACACCCAAGCTCTACATGACCGACACAGGACTGCTCGCTCATCTCACCAACGTCAGCGCTGACCGCATGATCAAGGACGGCACGCTCGCGGGACCGATCTTCGAGACGTTCGCGGCGATGGAGCTGGCCCGCCAGCGCGACTGGTCGGCGAGCGCTCCCTCGCTGTTCCACTATCGCGACAAGCAGCAGCGTGAGGTCGACGTGGTCCTCGAGCTGGGCAGCGGCGAGGTCGCCGGCGTCGAGGTCAAGGCCGCCGCGAGCGTAAGACCCAGGGACTTCGCGGGACTGCGCCACCTCCGCGACAAGCTCGGCGAGCGCTTCACCGCGGGCGTCGTTCTCTACACCGGCAGGCGAACACTCAGCTTCGGCGAGCGCCTCTCTGCCGTGCCCCTGTGTGGACTGTGGGCATAGCCGGCCACGCTCTCCCCAGACTCTCCCCAACCAGGGCGATTATGAGCGCATCTGACGCGATCTGAGGCACCAGAAAACCGCTCAGGAAAGCCAAAAAGAGCCCTTCCACGCGCTCTGCAAAGCCGTCTACACCGGTTCGATTCCGGTCGTCGCCTCTCTCTCGAAGCCTCGAATGGCCTCGGTAGAGCCAAGACGCCGAGAGACGAGCGGAATCTCCCGCCGCTGCGAGTCGGGCAAGGTCCGAGGTCACGATCCGACTCGCCCGTGCCATATCCTGCTGGCGTGAGCATCCAGGCTCGAACGGCCCGCAAATGACACGAGGGACCTCCAAGGGCGAATTCTCGGGGGGATCGCTCTTGTTCGTCTGCGTCGCGTGGATTGTGTTCTTCGTGGTCTGGATCGCAGCGGGGAGCCTGTTGGCAGCCGCGATCGTTTTCGGCGTGCTGCTGTCCGGCGGGATCGCCGTGATCGACAGGCGCTGATCCGTCATTGACGGGCGCTGATCGTTACCCGCTCGGCTCGTCGCGTCGGTAGCGCGTCGATGTTCGGCTTCGCCCGGCTCGGGGCGCGAGCCAAATGCGCGCTCGCCGGGGCCCCGAGCGATCGTTACTGACCCACGGCGCGCCGGTAGCGCGCAACAGCCACCGGCGCGAACACGGCGATGATCGCCAGTGACCAGGCGACTGCGGCCCAGACGTTGTTCCCGGCCGGCACTCCGAGCCACAGCGACCGCATCGCGTCGACGATGATCGTGAACGGATTGACTTCGGCGAACGCCCGCAGGGGTTCGGGCATCGAGTGCACCGGTACGAACGCCGAGGAGATGAACGTCAGCGGGAACACGACGATGAACCCGACCGAGTTGGCAGCCTCCGCCGTGGAGACGAGCATTCCCAAGAACGCGAACACCCACGAGAACGCATAGCCGAACAGCAGCAGCAGGCCAAAGCCGGCCAGCGCTTCGAGCGCCGTCGTGTGAAACGTGAAGCCGATGATCAGGCCGGTGACGATCAGGATCGTCGCCGACAGCCCGTTTGTCACGACGTCGGCCAGCGTGCGCCCCGCGAGCACGGCCGGACGCGCCATCGGCAGCGAGCGAAATCGATCGATCAGCCCCTTGTGAAGGTCCTCATTCAGGCCGAGCGCCGTTACGAACCCGCCGAATGCGATGTTCTGCACGATGATCCCGGGAATCAGGAAATCGACGTAGCTGAAGCCGGGCGTCTCGATCGCTCCGCCGAAGACGAAGCGGAACAGCAGCACGAACATGATCGGCTGCACCGTGAACGCGAGCAGCAGCTCCGGGGCGCGCGGCAGTCGCACCAGGTTGCGTTCGGCGATCACGACCGTATCGGTCACGAGCCGTCTCACGCGGCGGCCTCTCTGAAGAGCCGTCTCACGGAGAGCCCTCCCTGAAGAGCCCTCTCACGCAGCGGACTCCCTGAAGAGCCGTCTCACGCCGCCGCCTCCTGAGCATGCTTCGCCGCCTGAGCGTTCTCGGCCTCTTCCGCGGCGTGCCCGGTGAGCGCCAGGAACACGTCGTCGAGCGTCGGGCGGCGCAGGACGATGTCCTCGATGCCGACATCGACCTCGTCGAGCCGGCGCACAACCTCGACTATCGCGCCGCTGCGGCGGTGAACGCTCACGGTCACCAGGTTGCCGTCGACCTCGACGGAGTCGTCCGTGATCGGCGCGAGCGCGCGCGCCGCGCTGCCGGCGCAGGCCGGGTCATCGAGCCGCACCTCGACGCGTTCCCCGCCGACGCGGTCCTTGAGCGCGTCCGGCGTCCCCTCGGCGAGCACACGGCCGTGATCGATCACCGCGACCGACGTCGCCAGCCGATCGGCCTCGTCGAGGTACTGCGTGGTCAGCAGCACGGTCGTGCCCTCGGCGACGAGCCGCTCGATCGTCTCCCACAGCTGCAGCCGGCTGCGCGGGTCGAGACCGGTCGTCGGCTCGTCGAGGAACAGCACCGGCGGGGTCGCGACCAGCGCCGCCGCGAGATCGAGGCGCCGGCGCATGCCGCCGGAATAGGTCTTCGTCGGCCGGCGCGCGGCGTCGAGCAGTTCGAAGCGCTCGAGCAGCTCCGTCGCTCGCCGCTTGGCCGCCGCGCGCGATTTCCCGTACAGGCGGCCGACCATCGTCAGGTTCTCGAGCCCGGTCAGGTTCTCATCGACGGCCGCATACTGTCCAGCCAAGCCGATCTGCTCACGCAGCGCCGCGGCGTCGCGCACGACGTCGAGACCGGCCACGCGCGCGCTGCCGGCGTCGGGCTCGAGCAGCGTCGTGAGGATGCGCACGATCGTGGTCTTGCCCGCGCCGTTGGGACCGAGCAGGCCGAGCACCGTCCCCGCGGGCACCTCGAGATCGACTCCGGCGAGCGCCCGTACGGTTCCGTAGGACTTCTCGAGCCCGCTGACGCTGATCGCAGCGTCCGGCAATCGATCCGTCACGGACTCGCCGGCCCGACGCTCAGAAGCACGCCAAAGGGATCGATGTCGATGGGCACCGGACAAATCTAGCGGCGCGCAGCGGCCCGGCCGGCGCCCGGCATTCCCATCGGTCCCGGCGTTACGGCGCGCGTCGGCGCCGCCGGCGATCTCAGGCGATCAGCCGCTGCACCCGGTAGCGACGGCCACCGCGCGGCGTCTGCACTTCGACCGACTCGCCCGCACGCAGGCCAAGCAGCGCCTTGGCAACAGGCGACTGCGCTGAGAGCTTCCCCTGCGCAAGATCCGCCTCGGTCGGGCCGACGATCGTCCATGTCTGCACGCGGCCGCTCGCCTCGTCCAGCACCTCGGCGGTGCGCCCGAAGCCGAGCGCGGCATCTGCGGTGTTCGCCTCGACGATCAGCGCGTTGCTGCGACGCGCGCGCAGGCGCTTGATCCTGGTCTCGAGGTGCGCCTGATCCTCCTTGGCGATGTGGTACTCGGCGTTCTCGCTGAGATCGCCGAGCTCGCGTGCCGCGCGGATGCGCTCGGCCATCGCTCGCCGCCCGACGGTCTCGAGCTGCTCGAGCTCGGCCTCGAGCGCAGCGAGACCGGCCGGCGTGATCGGTTCACCGTCTGGCGCGCTCGAGCTCATGGTTCACCGCGCTGCATCCTCTCAGATGAGGTGATCGCACAGATCTCGCTCGACCGCCTTATGCGTGCGCCGGGTTGACGCCGGCCTGAGCACACGGCGCGGTCGCCCACGCCGGTCACAAATCCGGGGTAGGAGGGTTGTAGTAGTTGTGGACTTTGCCTCGGCGAGCGACGGAGAGCTGCTGGGCGCGTCGCGCTCTCAGCCGGACGCGTTCGGGGCGTTCTACGACCGCTACGAGCGATCCGTGCTCGGCTACTTCGCTCGCCGCACCGCCGACCCGGAGGTGGCGGCCGATCTCACGGCCGAGGTGTTCGCGGCGGCGCTCGGCGCCGCGCACCGCTACAAGCCGCGCACACCGAGCGCGGCGGGGTGGCTGTTCACGATCGCTCACAACAAGCTGCTCAAGAGCCGCAGCCGGGGACGTGTCGAGGCGGTCGCCCGCCGGCGGCTCGGCATCCGCGAGCCGATCCAGCTGGGAGCTGACACGCTCGAACGGATCGAGAGCGCCGCGGCAGCGGACGGCTGGGTGATCGAACTGCTCGAGCGCCTGCCGCCGCTGCAGCGCGAAGCCGTGCGCGCGCGAATCCTCGACGAACGCTCGTATCCGGACATCGCGGGCGAGCTGCGCACCTCTGAGCTGGTGGTGCGCAAGCGGGTCAGCCGCGGGCTGTCCGCGCTCAGAGCCCAGCTGGAGGATCAGCAATGACGCAGCGCGGGCCAGCAATGACACCACGAACAGGCAATCGCGCAGCGCGAGACCGGCAATGACGCAGGGGGACGAGCCATGACCTTCGACGACCAAGCCACCACCCTGATGCCCGAGATCCGCGGGCAGCTGCTCGACGCGGCAACGCGCCGCAGCCGCACGCGAAGACTCGGCGTGTTCACCCTCCCCCGTACCTCTCGTCGCTGGGGCCGAGCTCCCCTGATCGCGCTGCTCGGCGCGCTGGTGCTCGGCGGCGGAGCGTTCGCGACCGTCGCGATCCAGCTCGGCTCCCCCGCGCCCAAGTCTCGAGTCGAGCTCTTCACCGCGCCGCGCACGGGCGACGGCGCACTGTCGCCCGGCTCCGTGCGCATGCTCCCGATCTCGACTCCCGACCCGGCCGGCGGAGCGCCGTGGGGCATGCGCGAGTTCGCCACCAGCCGCGGCCTGGGCTGCATCGAGGTGGCGCGTCTGTACGCCGGCAAACTCGTCGGCGTCGGCCAGGACTACGCGTTCGGCAACGACGGCCGCTACCACTCGCTGAGCGTCAGCAGCGGCGGCGCCGGCTTCGGCGACTGGTGCAGCGCGCTCGACCAGTACCACCGGCTGTACATCAACCAGATGTGGGGCGAGCAGCCCGCCAGCGGCTGGCAGAGCCGCTGCTATGCCCCGGGCTCGCCCCCGGGTGGGCACATGCGCCACGAACCCGAATGCCCGCCGGCGGACGAGCGCAACCTCTACTTCGGGCTGCTCGGCCCCGACGCCAAGAGCATCACCTACGTGCTCGAAGGCAAGCATCACACGCTCGCCACACGCGGGTCCGAGGGGGCGTACCTGATCGTGACCCGTTCGAGCCCGCACCAGCTGCTCACCGGCGTCGGCACGGGCGGCGTCGTCCCGGTCGACGGCCCGATCACCGAAATCCACTACCGCGACGGCGCCACCTGTCACATCACCCGGCGCAGCTGGATCGGCGGTGCCTACGCCTGTACGCCGAGCCTGCAGGTCCCCGTCGGCTATGTCGCGCCCAAGCAGCTGTCCTATACCCACGCGCAGGTCAAGACGCCGTTGCAGGTCAAGCTGATCCGCGCGCGTCACGGCCGCTACGAGCTGCGACTCACGTTCACCTCGCGCGTCGCGCTGACCAATGCCCAGAGCGGCTACAACTTCATCTGGTACATCCCCGGTGTGAGATTCGAAAACCACGGCGGATATCGAACGGAATCGGACATCGCCGCCGGGCAGCGCGTGAGCACCACGACCTGCCCGCTGCCGCCCGGACCGGTGCACGGAACCGTCAGCCTGTACGAGCCCGACGAAACCTACAAGAGCAAGAGCGAAGTCGTGTACGCGTTCAAATACGAAAAAGTCGGTGTGCTCGTGGCGAGCTTCTCGGCTCGCATCCCCGGGCGACCGCGCGCTACCCGTCCGGAAGTCGAACGGCCATCGCCGCTCACCTCGTGCACGCTGGGGCGGGCCGGTCCAAGGGCCTGACCGAAAGGCCGCCGATGCCGCACGGCCCGACTGGCGGCGCAGGCGTGGCCGCCGGAGATCGATAGTCGAACCGGCTCAGGGTTCGAGCACGATCGCGCATCGAGGGGCTGCCACGGTCCTGGGGCTCGATTTGTCGTCCGGCCCTGAAAGGATGAGCGTTATCGAGACGTACGGGCGGTGATTTTCGGGGCGCAGCGGGCGAGCGAGCGAGCGGCTGGGGGCGCGCTCCGGATCACTCAGATGCCCATCGCTCCCGTCCTTCGTCTTGCCATCTGACGGTGGGGCCCGAGAAGCGCACGTCACCAATCGAAGTTCCTACGGCAAGTCTGTGCACACCTCGATGGTCGCGCACGTACAGGACCGAGTGCCGCGGCGTACCCGCCCGAGCTTCTGTTTGCCCGACCCACGCGACGGCGCCGGTCGCTGCCAGCGCCAGTTCGTAGACCCCGCGTCCTAGAGGCGTTCCGAGCCTTTCCAGCCTCGGGAGCGCTCGAGGGCCTTCGGGACCGCTGTAATCCGAGTTGTAACCGTCGGTTTCGGTTTCGGTCTCGGATCCACTCGCGAGGTTCTCGACCGTGAGCGTTTGCCCGCCACCGTACTTGCTGCCGTATTCGGTCACATAAGCCACATATCGGCCCGCGAATGCCATCCGCGCCACCCCGTCGCCGCCCTCGGCGCCTTCCCCTCCAGTCGAGGTGATCTCGCGGATGCCGCCGTGATGGAGAGCGCATCCGTAGTAAGTCTCTGTGATTCCGTCCTGTTCGGGAGCTTCGGTCGCCACCCGCCACACCAACAGCCGACCTGAGCGAAACAACGCCTTGAACGGTCGCGGAATGCGACACCCGCGAGGCGCACTTGCCACCGCCAGCGTGATGCTGACGCCGACATATCCGTATGTCCGGAGGCCCGGCGCCGGTCGCTGGGCGATCACGAACAGGCGCCCGCGCCGTGCTCTGCGCTCGATCCTCACGTGCGTCAACCGGATCCGGTGTTCGCAATAGGCCAACGACTGTTCTGCGGTTCCAAAGCCGAACGGAGTCGCGCGCTCGAGCCACACGAGCGAGCGTTCCACGCCGATCAGCGACGGTACGCGGCAGGCGGGGGCGGGAGGGAACTGTGCGACGGCACCTGATGATTCAATCTGTGCGATCCGCGCCGGTTCCACATGCGCCAACGCCATCTGTCTTTCCTGTTCGCGGTAGAAAGGGTTCTGTTCGCCCAAGATCGCCCGCTCGTATCCCGGCCCCTCGCCGACCCACGCGTCACCCCGACCGTCGAAGGCGATCCCGAACGCGTTCACGAGCCGGTTGGTCACGGTCGCGACCCGACCGTCTGGTCCGATTCGGCCGACTTCGCCGGAGTCGCGCGTGAACCAGACGTCGCCCGTGGGCGCGGCGGCGAGCCCGATCAAGTTGCCGTCGCGCGCGCCCTGAGCTTCGAGACCTCGATACGAGGAGCGGGGCGTGATGAAGCTGGTCTTTCCCGCGGGACTCATCCGCGCGATCGTCTCGGGTCCGGCCACGAACCAGACGTCGCCACCGCTTACGAGAATCGGTCGGCTGGGCGCAAACGCGCGTTGCTCCTGCGCGATCCTCCGTCCGATCGGCGTCTCGACGATCTGGCCGTCGGCGAGCACGTGCCCGACGCGCCCGGCGGCATCCAGGAACCACAGGGTTCCGTCGGGCGCGGCCGCGATGTTCACTGGTATGGCGCCCGGCATCAGCCCGTTCGTGAGCACCGCGATCTGCCCGGCAGGCGTGATCCGCACGATTGCCGCGATTCGCTGGCGTCCAACGCGACCGCTCTCGGTGCTCCAAAGGTTGCCCTGTGGGTCGACCGCCAGCCCTCGCAACTGCAGCCCGTTCGCGAGCTGGATCGGTGACAGCGCGAGGGTGCCGGACGGCGATACCCTGCCCAGTTCGACACTGGTGTTCGCGTCCGTATCGGCGAGGAACCACTCCGTTCCTTCGGGTCCGGCCGCGAAGTACTCGGCGAAGCGGGGGTCCGGCTTGGTCGGCAGCTGGACGCGTGTCACTGCGCCACCTGAGGTGAGGTGCCAGATGCTCGCCTCGGCTTCGGGTTCTTCGCTGACGACATGGGTTGCCCCGCCTCCGTACCAGATCCCTCCGTTGCCGTCCGAGGCCAGGATCAGTGGCTCGCCGCCGGGCTGAAACGTCGGCGCCAGCACAGGACCGGCGCCGAGGGCGTACGCTGCCGGGGTCGACATGAGCGCGGTCGAGATCGAACCGGCGAGGACGCCGGCCGCCAACCACCCGATCCAGCCCAGTCCGATGCGCAGCACCTCTCCACCTATCGCTCGCAATCCGCAATACCTTTAGCCGGTCTTGCCCGCAAAGGTTGCGAGCAACGGCCCGCACAGATCCGTCAGTTACGGCAAGGGCGCCGGCACGTCGAGCGTCTTGACGTTCCAGCCACTGACGCTCACCACCGGCGCCGCGCCCTCGAGCGCCGAGGAGCTGTAGGCGGCGCTCAGCGTCGCCGTTTCTCCCGGCCACAAGGCGATGTCGTCTTCGTTCCAGAAGACGGGCAGAACCTCGTTGTCACCGTTCGCGGGAGATCCGTCGGCGCTTGCGCGCCGGACGTCGGCGCGCACCAGGAACGCCACGGTGGGCGTGGGGGAGACGTTCTCGACGGTCACCGTAGTGGATGTGTCGGCGCCGTCGGGTCCGGCTTCGGGATGGCTGCTGGCGCTGACGCTGAGCTTGGCCTGTGGCAGCTCGCGCAGGCCGCGCAGGTCGGCGTACTGGCTGAGCGTCGCGAACGTGCTGCCGACCGTCTTGGGCCAGTCGATTTCATCCTGTTGAGTCGACAGCCAATACACGTTGCGGTCGATCGTGCGGCCGCCCTGCTGAACCAGCAGCTGTACGAAGTACGCCTGCGCCGGTTCGGGCGGGTGCGTATCCGCCGGCAGGGCGGGGGTGAGCAGGTTTTGCAGCACCTGTTGCGGTTCGAGGTCGAGCTCGCTCGCGCTCCGTTCATCCAGCAGGCGGCCGTCGAGCGAATAAACGCGGGCATGCACGGACAGGCCGGTTTGCGGCGAGCCGGTCAGGTTGTCCAAGCTCACCGTGTGCGTGTCATACGCCAGCAGCGCGTGCACCGCCCGGTTGGCCTCCTTGGCGCCGAAATAGCTGCCGGCCTCGTCGAATTCCTGGTTGTACAGGTCCCACAACAGCGAGGGCATCGCCTTGTTGAGCATCCAGTAGATGATCCCCGTCGACGGCGTCGGCCGCGCGTCGGCGTGGTCGATGTAGGCCTCGAACTCGGCGCGCTGTGTTTCGTAGTTCTGGGCCTGCGCCTCCTGTACGTACTGCTCGAGGCTTTGCGGCGGTCCGTAGCGTTCGGCGATCGCGCGGTCGAGGTTGTAGAGCGTGCCGAACGAATAGCCTTCGTTCCCGGGGCCGGGAATTTCGGGCTCGTAGTTGGTGTGGTACTGGTTGAACGCCGGTTCCCGCCACAGCGCTTCCTGTTCGAACGGCGCCATGAAGCGATCGATCGAGTCGAGTGTCGGGACTGTGTCGCCGGCGCTCGCCTCCGAGTCGAATCCCCAGGCGCCGCCGACGTTGGTGCGCGTCGGATCGTGCGGGTCGTAATGGGTCTGGTCATACCAGTAGGACGGAGGGACCCAGTCGTAGGGGCCCTCCTTCTCGCCTGACGGACCGAGCACGCGCCCGCTGTTGTACTCGGCTGAGGCAATCAGCGGATCCTGAAATTCGGCGGCCGCGAAGCCACGCAGCGAGACCTTTTCCTGCTCGGGGGTCGGCGCGTTGTCGCTCCAGCTGAAATTCAGCACGCTCGGGTGGTCGCGCAGTTCTTCGCCGATCGTGCGCGCCGAGAGTTCCATCACGTGGTACTCGCGCGCGCTGGGTTTGCGCTGTCCTTCGGGCTGCCAGGCATCACAGCACTGGAATCCTGCGTCGATCATGACCCCGGCGCGGTCCATCTGTTCGTAGAAATCCTGCGGCATCTGCTTGCCCTCGGTGCGGATCGCGTTGAGGCCGAGGTTCTTGATCAGCCCGATCTGGGCCGCCGTGTTCGCGGAGGAGTAGCGCAGAAACTCATCCTCGGCCCAGCCGCCGCCGCGCAGCACGAACGGGCGGCCGTTGATCGAGAAGCGGCGCACGCCGGCGGGCGCCTGCGGCGACGCTCCAACCAGTTCGGAGCCGACCGTCCTGATGCCGAAGCTCACCGACTGGCTGTCCGCCGTCCCGTCGTTCTCGGGAGGCTCGCCCTTGGTCGGCGCGCTGCTCGCCATCGACTCGTCCCCCGGTGTCTGGGCGGGCGAGGCCGTCATCGTCAAGCGGTACATCGGCTGCGCCCCCATCTGGTAGGGCCACCAGACGGCGGGATGTTCGAGCTGCAGCTGCGGGAATTCCGAAGCCGAAAATGTGACAGGCGCCTGTTCTTCCGGGCCCACCGTGACAGCACGTTCGAGCGTCACGGGCGCGCCGGAGGGCGGCGTGAGCACGGCCGAGACCTCGCCCGTGACGGCTTCGGAGGTGGTGTTGGCGAGCTGGCCCTTCAGCGTGAGGGTCGCGGCGCTCACAGTGGGCGTGTCGCGCTGAAGCACGTGCACGTCAGACAGCGCCAGCGGGCCGGCCAGGTGCAGCTGGATCGGAAACTGGATTCCGGTGTCGTTGTCCGGCGGTATCTGGTTCCAGTCGACGTCATCGAGCGTGAGCATCTTCAGCGGATCGTTCGGCGCCAGCTCGAGCGCCAGCGAGTTGACGCCCGCGCGCAGCAGCGAGGTGACGTCGAACGCATAGCGCGCGTAAGCCCCCTGCACGGTCCGTCGCCTGGCCACCGGGTGCCCGTTCAGCCACACCGAGGCGGCCCCGACGACGCCGTTGATCACCAGTTCGGCACGCTGCCCCGGGGTGAGCGCAGCCGTGAAGTCCGTGCGCCACCACCACGGGACGGCGAAACGCGCCGGCGTGTCCCTGCCGATGCGGTTCATGTAGCCGAAGCATTTGCGCATTTCTTCGGAGTAGAAGACGTTCGGGCATTCGCCGTTCTGCAGCAGGGCCGCGATCTCCGTGCCCGGCGCGCCGGCGTCGTCCGGGGTGACAGCAAGCCACGAGCTCGCATCGAAGCCCGGCGCCGAGATCTGCGGCCCGTTCTGCGGGGCCAGAGCGCTGCTCTGCACGCGCCAGCCTTCGAGTCCGAGCGTCTGTGTTTCGGCGTACGCGGGTGCGGTCGCGTATGCCGCCAGGGCGAGCGCGACAATCGCCGATGTCGCGGCCGCGCCCAAGACCTGCCTCCGTGCACATGCGCCCAAGCTCATCCCTGGCCGAGCGTACCCCGTTAAGAACTCTTTCCGCGCCCGTTACCCCGTCTTAGGAAGCGCGTTAGCGACCGCACAGGTGGCCGGCCCATGATGGATCGCATCTTGCAATGAACCCGGAGGTGACCTCTTGAAACGTCCATCTGCACCGATCCTGCTCGCGGCGCTCGCCGGCGCAGCCGTGGCCTGCGCGGCGGTGCTGCTAGCCGGCGGCGCTTCCGGAGGCACCGGCACGAGAGCCACACGCGTGACCCCGGCGTCGGCCTCGCGCGAATCGACCGTGGGCGTACGCCGCGAGGCAGCCGTCACCACACCGACCGCCACGCAGGTGTACGAACGCGACTCCTCGGGCGTCGTCTCGATCAGGGCGATCACCGCCGAGGGCGAGGACAGCGGCACGGGCATCGTGCTCAATGAAAAGGGCCTGATCCTGACCAACGACCACGTGATCGCGGGCGCCACCAGCATCACCGCCGGGCCGGGCAAATCGTCGGTCATGCGCACCGCCACGGTGGTCGGCGAAGAAGCCAACAAAGACCTCGCGCTGATCCGCATCGACCCGTCCGGTCTGGGCCTCAAACCGCTGAAGCTGGTGAGCTCGAGCTCGGTCAAGGTCGGCGACTCGGTGTACGCGATCGGCAATCCCTATGGCCTCAACGAGACGCTCACGCGCGGCATCGTCTCGGCGCTCGGCCGCGAAATATCCGCTCCCGACGGCGCCAAGATCAGCGGCGCGATCCAGACCGACGCGGCGCTCAACCCGGGAAACTCGGGCGGTCCGCTGCTCGATGAACAGGGTGAAGTGATCGGCGTGAACTCGCAGATCGCGAGCGACGCGGCCGACGTCGCCGGCTCGCAGCCCGGCAGCACCGGGGTCGGCTTCGCGATCTCCTCGGACACGGTCGCCCAGGCCATCAAGACGATCGAGGCCGGCGAAGGCGTCTCCTATCGCTCCGCGGTCGAAGGCCGCACCGAAGGCGAACGCGTCAACGGCGGACGCTCCGGCGAAGAAGCCGGCGCGACGCAGACCCCCTATGGCCGGCAGTCGCCGTACGGCGAAGTCGAAGCCGGCGGCGCGGGCACCGAAGCGGGCGGCGAAAGCTCGCCTGGCGAAAGCGGCGCCGGTGAAGCGGGCGTCCCCGGGACTGAAAGCGGCACGGGCGCCACAGGCGCCGAACCGGAAGGCGGCTCGGAAGGTCAGTACCGGATCGTCGTGCCGTGAACCGGCGCTCGCTCGCGCCATTCCTCCAGGCGCGAGCGAGCGTGCAAGGCAGGTGAGCGCCCGCGGGTGTCGGTTTGGCCACGCGCGGGCGCTGCCTTCCGCGTCGGGTGATCTCCCGGCACGCCACGACCAGGGGATAGGAACGCCGGCGACCAGTCGATAGAGGCGCTGGCGACCGGTGGACGGGCGCGCTGCTGCGGCGTCGCCGATCCGCGCTGATAGGCTTGAAAGCCAGATCCCAGGGCGATTAGCTCAGCTGGGAGAGCGCCGCCTCGACAAGGCGGAGGTCACTGGTTCGAGCCCAGTATCGCCCATGTCCGGAAAGGCCTGCAGATCGCGGGGTTTTCTGCTTTTCGACCGGCCTCAGGGCCCATCCTGAGGTCCCATTTTGGTCGCGGGATGGACGCCGGCCCCTTGGCGGTTGATTCGCAATCGCGTTCTGCACAAGAGGTCTGATGTGACACGTCAGACGCGCAGCGCTCAGCGACCGAGCGCGTCCGGCGGTGTAAACGCCGTATTGGCGAGCTCGTACGCGGGGGGCAACGCGAAGGGACGATCGCTACACGAGGATCAAATCTCTCTGGTGAAAGACATTTGGTTGGCGACGCCGATGCGTTTGGTGGCCGATGAATCAACCGCGAGCCCGCTCGTTCCGCCCAGCGAGACCGTAGCCCGCGAGGCCTGCTCCGGGCGGCTCGAGCAGGTCGATCGCCTGCGACAGCTCCCTCTGCCGGCGTGAGCGTGCTCGTTATGTGCCGAAGGCTAGGCAGCTTCCCGGTCGGCTAGTGCCGAGGGCAACGGATCTCAAGGGAGTGGGTCCCGGCCGCGACCCTTTTCAGGGAGCTCAAGAAGGCCCCCAGAGCTCGGTGAAACTCCGTCGAATGGCTGGCCGCCGCCTTCCGAAGCTCGACGTCCGCGCCCAGGTTATCTTCGAGCGCCCGAGCGAGAGTTTCGATCCGCGGCCGCAGACTCGGCGGCATGGCCGGAGTCTTGACAGCGGCGAGATTGGCCCGCATCCCGCCTTCAATACGCTGGAGGGGAGCAACGAGCGCGGTCTGTCGACCTTCCCCAACTTCCAGATCTGCCGTGTTCCATTCCATGGCAGCCGTCCTGATCTGCAGTTCGTAGCTCGCGCATCGAGCGTAGAGGTGCGCACGCCACTCGGCCGGTGTCTCGGTCGCGACGGAGACGCTGCCACACCCGGCTATCCCGCAGACCACGATCGCAAGCCACAGCCACCTCACAAGACCGGATATCGGCCGCCGAGTCGAACTGCTTGAACTCCAACTCGCTCAGAAGCCCGATGCCTAGCACTCGATCCGCAGATCGGCGGGCGACCCCCACGAGCTGTCGCTTGACCAACACAGGCTACGCTCAGCAGCGCGACCAACGCTGGCACAGAAGACCACTTCGCGATTCGCCTCACGGGGCCGAGTCCTCAGTCCAGCGCCGCCGAGAAAGGCTTGCCACCCTGCGTCCAGTACAACGTGCTGCCCACAAGCGCCAACGAGGCTGGCGCAATGTTGGAACCGACCGCAAGCATCCTTTCTCCTGTCAGGTCGAGCGCATGGACTTGATATCGATTTTCGCTCTGCGCTGTATTGAGAATCCATGCGACGGCGCCATCGGGCTTTACTACAATCGCCGTCACCTGGCCGTCGCCTACAAACTCCTTGTTAGGAGGAGACGTTACGCCGGTCGGTACCTTGTGCAGCACGCGACCACTGCGTAGATCAACCACCGCAACGCGCCATTCGCTTTCTACCAGGCTAAATGAGCTCGTGAGAAACATTTCATACGCGACCGTCGTACCAGCGAGTACGACATGGTCGACCATGAAGCATCCGGACGGATCACAGAGTAGCAATTCGCGTCCGAGTCGGAACGAGCGCTTGCTTCCGTAGACGCATCCTCGATATTCGTCTTTGGCTGCTGCGAGGGTATGTTCCCTGAGCCTATATACCTCGGCTTCGGCGTCTCGGGCAATCACGGTATGTCCGTCGCTAGAGCCGCAAATCTTAGCGCGAGCGCGGTCGGCCTCAGCGTTGCCGACCTTGGCCGTACCTCCCAGCGCGATTAGAAGAAGGCTGAGTACGAGCGTCCGAGTGGCGGGCAATTGGCTCATGTCCTCTAGACTACCGAGGTTGTTCGAAGTTCCGCTATTGGACGGTTGTTCGTAGTGATCGGTGACCCTCGAATGTGTGCTGGTCCATCGTGTCCGGCATCGAGAACTCCCTGCCGGTCTTCTCTTCGATCAGGATCTCGTAGGCGGGGATGGTGATCACGCCGCCGAGCGTGATGCTCTGTTTGAGTAATCGTGTCGATCCGCGAGTGCCGCAGGGCGCTGCGAGTTTCGTCGTCTCGCCGCTCGGGCCGAGATCCGGCGCCGATTCACACCGCACTAGCTATGCCATGCCCACGCCGTGGAGCTCGCGTGCGAGGGAGTGCCGCTCCAGCGCCAGCTTGGCCACGTCAACCTTGGCACCACCTCGATCTACCTGCAGGGGATCGACCCCAAGGAGATCATCGCTGCGCCGTGAGCTCACGGCGAGCAGCGATGATGCCCGCCAGCGCCTGCCTCCAGTTCTGAGACACCCACCGGAGCAAGAGCGCCGACAAGGCCGCTCCTGCTCCGGCTCAGAAGACCAGCAATTCGTGGAGCCTTCCTTCAACCACCGCGGCTCGTCCCACTCAGGAGCGCCGGACGCACGCTCAGACACGCCCGCTTGCGGTCGAAAGGAGGAGCCTTGCTTGGCGGTCCTTAGTCGAAGCCGCGAGCGCCATGCTCTCAGTTTAGGATTCAAGCTCCACGTGCCGATACATGCCGTCGGGTGTCTGCACGCTTCGATAAGAGCTCGCCGATCACGGACCCAGACGCAGCTCAGCGTTTCGACTTGTCGTCCCGCATACTCCGTTTCACCCTGCTAATCAGTTGCACGCAGTATTTGTTTGTCGCTGCGCTTCTGAGGGTACGGGCGAGCCTTCCGTTGGCGGCGGCTGTGCTCCTCGCGCTCGGGGGCATGGTCTATCAGTTGGGCCTGATCAGATATTTCGCGAGACTGCACCGCGCACGGCTCTCGCATTTCACGGATCCGATGACCGGCGAACTGCAGATTCCGGGTGGCCGCCTTCCCCTGCCGCGGACGTTACGACGCGCGCCATGGGTATTCGTGTTCGCCGAGATTGCCGTGCTCATGGTGCTGCCAGCCCGGGCCAATAGCGTCCCTCGCCCGCCGGGGCAAATGACCGCCACCATACAACCGCAGAGGCCCGGCACCTGTCAGATCGCACCACCCCAGGTCCGCTTCGCGACTGGCGAATGGACCGCGACGGAGACGATCCTGACCACGAACGCCATCGATGCCTGCGCGGGGGAACGTCTGGTGCGTCCTTGGGATTTTCGCCGCGTCTGCAATGCCGAAAGCTGCAAGACCTCCCTCTACACCGCTAGCTACTATGGGACACTAGCAGCGACGATCGTGCCCGATGGCGGGAATCGGTACGTCGCGACCTTTCCACCTTCGACGACCCCGTGCCCGCACCGTCCCGGAGAAGACATCCGAGCCAACCGCGAATACAAGACGCTAACCCTGTGGTGGTCGTCACACCGGCAGATCCTCCACGGGCTGAGCCGGGCTTACCAGGTGGGCCCCTGCGGCGGCGGCCAAGGCGAAACCTCTAGCTACGTGGTCACACGTACAAGTCCGGCTGCAAACCCGCCCGCGGAAGGCCCATAGCTGCTCAGGCCTGAGCCGCTGTTCAGGAGGCCAGAGCGAGCGTCCAAATGACGCCCGAGCAGACGACCGGATTGGACGAAACGCAGCGGTCTGAGCCAGGCTGGGTGTGACGGAGCTTTGATCTGGCCTGGGTCAGAAGCGAGTCCAAGCATGAAAGAAGCCGGTGACCGGAGTGCGGCGCTCGCCTATTCCAAGAGGTCGTCGAGCATCTCGTGGAGTAGTGAGTTATCGCCACCATGGCTCTCGCGAGCGGCGAGAATATTGCGCTCGGCATCGAGGTGGACCCATGCAATGGGATGGCCGGCGGCCTTGGCGATCTGGCCGAGAAACGCGCGTTGGGTGCGCCCGTTGCCCTCGCGGAAGGGATGGACGGCGTTGATCTCGATGTAGTAGTGCGTCAGGCGTTCCAAGAACTGCTCGCGGCCCAGGCCGTGGAGGCGATCCTCATGGGCGAGGTCCGCAAACAATGTCGTCAGGTAGGGACCGATGTGCTCAGGCAGCGCGAACAGGTCGCTCCCCTTCGTGATGCGTACCGTGCGCAGCTCGCCGGCCCACGGGTAGATGTCGCCGAAGATGTCGCGGTGTGTCGCCTGCAGGTGGGCGAGGTCAAAATCGCCGGGAGTGAAACGCCGCTCGAGCTGCGCTATGCGGATGGCGCTGAGTGCCGCCTCGCGCTCGGCAAGCGCGGCCGCGTCGCGCAAGTCCAGAAGGTTTCGCAGCACGTCGGTGCCGGGATAGGCGTATGGATCGGCGGCCACCGCCGCAACGTATCGAGAGTTCCGGCGTCGAGACTAGGCGCGTGCCGGGACGAGCAGCTCGCCGAGCGGCTCGCCAGCGGCTATCAGACGTGCTGCGTCGTCGAGCTGTGCGTCGGTCAGTTCCCCACGCCCCCAGCGGCCCAGGAGTGCCTCGGCTACGCCGGGATCGAGACCCTCGGCGCGAACGGACGCCAATGCGTTCTCGGCTGCTTGGGCGCGCGTCGTCATGCCCCTATTCTACCGTCGCGGCTTGCCCCTGGCCTTGGTAGCAATCTTGGTCGCAATTTGAGCGAACTGGAGCTGATCTGAGGGCACCGAACCCCAGTAAATCCAGGGTATTCGGCCCCACCTGACCCCAAGCCCGAGTTCGAGCCCAGTATCGCCCATCGCGCTGTAGGGATGCAGGCCGGCACGAGTCGCGTCAGCGACGTTCACCCGTAGGTTTGGTGACCTCGGGAAGGCGTGGAGCCCCGAACGTGGCTTCGCAAAGCTTCTCGACGGGTGCGTGACTTTGCCGATAATGCAGCGCGGCTTCGAGAACATGCCGAGCATGCTCCGGTCGGTCTTCAAGGCTCGGGCTGAGGCTCTTGTTCGACGCGGTGTACGAAGAAGTCGCAGACGGCGTCCTCCGCGGGCGGCTCGATGAGGATGGGGTCCGCTACGGGAGCTAGGAGTCCTCGCCGGTCAACTGCTCGACGTGCTTGAGCGTCTCGTGATCCAGACCGTCTGGGCTGAACATGCGCTCGCTGAGTCGCCGCAAACGCTCGGCTCGCTCTTCATCGCTCAGCGACGGCCTCTCCGGTCCCGGAATCGTGCTCTGGACTGAGTGCCTCATGACCCCAGGGTAGCGCCGGGAGACGCCAGCGCTGCATGGGTTGAGGCGGATGCTGGTAGAGCAGCAACAAGAATGTCCATTGCGATTGGGAAGAGGATCCCATGATCGTATCGGGCCGATGTTCTGTGTCATCGGCGGGCCGACGCGCGCCCGATCGTGGTCGAGTGCCGCAATGCGCTGCGAGTTTCGTCGACTCGCCGCTCGGGCCGGGATCCGGCGCCGATTCGCACCGCACCAGCTATGCCATGCCCACGCCGTGGAGCTCGCGCGCGAGGGAGTGCCGCTGAACATCATCCGGCGCCAGCTTGGCCACGTCAACCTCGGCACCACCTCGATCTACCTGCAGGGGATCGACCCCGAGGAGATGATCGCTGCCGTGAGCTCACGGCAGGCAGCGATGATGCCCGCCAGCGCCGGCCTCCAGTTCTGAGACACCCACCACCGGAGCAGGAGCGCCGACAAGGCCGCTCCTGCTCCGACCCACGAGACCAGCAATGCGTGGAGCCTCCCTTCGACCACCGCGGCTCGTCCCGAGCAGGCATGAGGCGCTGCACAGGTGAGGCGGTCGGATCTCGCGTGGAGCGGTCGCGTGATGTTGCGCTTCGCGCGAGACTCGTTGGTGGGACGGCTGCCTCGTCTCGTGCCAGACTCTGCTCGCGTGAGTGCCATCGATGCTGAGTTGGTCGCTGATCTGCGAAGCGCGGGCGATTCCGTGCGAGTCGCCCGGTCGGCAAAGGCTCTAGTCACACAGGCAGACGCGCTGCTCGACGAAGGATCCGCGGACGAGGCGCTCAAGGTGCTCGACACCGTGATCGACGCGCTCGACGGATCCGCTGATATGGAGCCGCGAAAGATTCTCGCCCTGGCGCTGGCAAGGAAGTCAGCGACGCTGAAGCGACTCGGTCGAAGACACGCGATGCGGCCGTTCGAGGCGATGCTCAGCCAGTACGGCAACGAAGCCGTGGATGAGTTTGATCAGGAGGCGATGCGACTCTGGTCAGCCGACACGCCACAGGATCGCGAGCGGCTGGCCTGGGTACTGCTGACTGAGGCCATGATCCTCGAGCATCAGAATCGCAAAGGCGACGCGGGGGCGACGTTGAGGGCGCTGCTCAAGCGATTCGACGGCGAGACCTCGCCTGCCATCGCCCAGATGCTCGACGCGGCACGACACGCGCTTGAGATGTACCGCAAGGATCAATTGCACCGCCCGGTCTGACCGTAGTGACCAACTTATAAAATCAACGCGACTGATCTCGATGGGACCTGCGGCAGGGCGGGGCTCGCGCGGTGGCGCCTCGCGTCATCCGCGGTGGACACGGGCGCCAGGGGGCGACCGTCGTCAGAATGCCCGCGATGCCCGAGCTGCGTTACACGACGCCGTCCGGTGAGCTGGCCGGCTATCTGGCCACGCCGAGCGATGCTGGGCCGCACCCGGGGGTGGTCGTGATCCAGGACGCGCTCGGGCTCTCCGAGGACATCCGCGCGCAGGCCGACCGGCTGGCGGGCGCCGGCTATGTCGCGTTCGCGCCCGATCTGTACTCGGGCCGCGGGATCCGTTGCGTGGTGGCGACGATGAGTGCGTCGCGCTCGGGCACCGGGCCGGCGTACGAAGAGATCGAGGCGGCGCGGAGGCTGTTGGCCGAGCGCGAGGACTGCAGCGGGCGCATCGGCATCATCGGTTTCTGCATGGGGGGCGGCTTTGCGCTGTTGTGCGCGCCGCGCGGCTTTCGGGCCGCGTCGGTCAACTACGGCGAGGTGCCCAAGGACGCGCAGCGGCTCGTCGGGGCGTGCCCGGTGGTCGGCAGCTTCGGCGCCAAGGACCGCACCCTGCGCGGTCGCGCGCAGCGGCTGGAGCGGGCGCTCGATTCACTCGGCGTCACGCACGACATCAAGGAGTACCCGCAGGCCGGCCACAGCTTTCTCAACCATTTGAAGGTCGGGCCGCTGACGCCGCTGCTGCATGTGACCGGATTCGCCTACAACGAAGAGGCGGCCGAGGACGCTTGGCGGCGGATCCTTGCGTTCTTCGGCGAGCACTTGAGCTAGACGGGCAGCGCGTCGACGGGCGCCCGCTACGAGTCTGCGAGCCGCCCAGTCGTCGTGAGCCGCCGGCGGATGCGCGATCACGATCCCGCACGGGCTCGTTCCCGGCAGCCGATGCCACGGTACTTCCCGTGGTACTTCAGTGAGCGAATCTCAGATGATCTGAGAACATCTGAGAGCAGCCGGCAAGCCCGACATCACCTGAAATGAGCCCTGGGCGCGGTTTCGAGCCCAGTATCGCCCACTCGGAGAAGCCCCGCAAATGAGGCTGTCGCGCAAAGTGCGTGATGGCTTTCCAGATGGGGTTTTTCTATTGGGTGGCGGTGCGTGTTGCGGAGTGGAGGGGTTGGTGTTTGCTGGGGTTCGGGTCAGTTGCTGGGTCTGCGGTGGCGCCAGAGCTTGAGCAGGTTGTGTGCTTCGGGTCGTGGGTGCCAATTAGGATGGGCGGCCTCCGAGATGTGCCGACAGGTGCGGCTCATCTTGTCTCCATCTTTCGGGCACGGTAGACGATGTCTGCGGGGATGCGTCCTTGGGTGAGGCGTCCGTGGTGAACGCGGTCGGTGTTGTAGAAGTGCAGGTAGGTGTCGAGCTCGCGCTTGAGCCCGGTGTAGCGGGGGAAGATGTAGCGAGCGAACGCGGGGCGCCAACACTCATCGAGGATCGTCTTGTGCAGCGCCTCGACGTGCCCGTTGGTCTGTGGTCGGCCGGCGTGGATACGGGAGTGTCTAGCGCCGAGACGCGCGATCGTCGCGGGGAATTGGTGGCCGCGGAACTCGTTGCCGTTATCCGAGAGGACACGCTCAAGGCGCCAGCCCGCCGCCTTCAGCTCCCGTGCGACCCGCCGGGCGAGCTGGCTTGTCTGGGCAGCAGTCGCGTTCCCGTTCTTGCAGATCACCAGATCAGCCCACGCGTATGAGGAGGCAACATCGATGGCGGTGAGCTGCCAGATCGCCCCCTCGGTGCCCTTCAAACGACCGACATAGAAGCAGTCGATCCCGACAAGCTCACCGGGTCGTGAGACGTCGATATGCCGCTCTGGCGCTGGATCGCGGGGTGGCTCATAGGGTGCCGCGTAGCCGGCGATCAGTCCCAGGCGCTTGGCGCGGGTGTTCAGCCCGTGACGGCAGAGCACCTTCCACACACCGTTCGGCGAGACAATGATCCCGCCCCACTTCTCCCTCGCCAGCTCCGAGGCCACGCGCCGTGGCCCCAGTCCCGGGTGAGCAAGCGAGAACGACACGATGCGCTCCTCGACCATCTTCGGCAGCTGGTTAGGCATCTGCGGCCGTCGACGCTCCCTCGGCCTGAGCATCTCGAGACCGTGCCGGTCGACCTGGCGCTTCCACGCATAGTAGGTCGAGCGGTGCACCCCGAACGTCCGGCACGCCGACGAGACGCTCGTCCTCGCGGCCTCAGCGAACAACTGCTGGCGATAGCCGAACAGCACGTCATCCTTCGTCATCAGGCTCTGCTCCTTCTTTGCTTGGCGGTGAAGGAGGCAGCCTGAGCCACGGTCCAGACGGGTCCCGCCGATCGGCGGGACCCGTCTGACCTCAAAGAACTATCGAACCCCCAACTGTCGGGAGCACTCGGAGACCGGCCAAATTTAGGAGCTTGTTCGCGGACCAAGATTGGCGATGCTGGACCACCCCTATGATCTGCTCGTATACGAAGCAGTCGCAAAGAGAGAGTGGTTGGCCGAGCAGCGTTTCGCCACGGATGACATCGAGCTTGTCCCGACTCGCGTCGTTGACCAAACGGAGGGTGGACTCAAGCGCGAGTGCGACTCTTCCATCGAACCTCAGATGGCCCCGAACGCGCCGGTCAGGATCGTCTGCCCAGAAGAAGCCCTCAGTGTCGATGTCCGCCACCCGGGCAGTATTGCGTGCAGCAGATGTTCTGTCTTGCCGAACCTGCGTGTTCAAGGCATTCGCCGCGAGCGTTGACTCGCGCGGCGGTGCGCTCGCAGCCGAGCACGAGGCGCGACCGCCACGCCAGCCACGGACGGCTTCGGGTAAGCGATCTCACGAGCGAGTTGGGCTGCAGCCGTAAGCACCTCGCCGCTCGGTTTCGAGAGCATGTCGGCCTCCCTCCGAAGGTATACGCGCGGATGCTGCGCTTTCGCCGCGCGACCGACCTCCTCTCTGCCGGCCAGAGCATCGCCGAGACCGCGGCTGAATGCGGGTACTACGATCAGCCGCACCTCGATCGCGACTTTCGCGAGTTCGCGGGCACGACCCCGTCGGCCTACCTGGCTGAGCGGGTTACGTTTGTACAAGACGCGACCGCGGCTGACTCGTAGTCTCCTGGCACCCGATCCTGGAGGACGTGATGACAGAGCAGACACCGAACATCTTCCCGGCGATCCGGTTCGCCGACCCAGACGCCGCGGCCGAGTGGTTGTCCCGCGCGTTCGGTTTCAAGACGCGTGCGATACATCGCGACGAAGACGACGTGATCCGCCACACTGAGATGTCGCTCGGCGCGGGAACAATCATGTTCGGCCAGGGTGATCCCGGCTCCCATGGGATCTATGTTGCGGTCGAGGATGCGGACGCCCATTACAAGCGCGCAATGGAGGCAGGCGCGGAGATCACGCGAGAGATCGAGGACACGCCCTACGGATCGCGGGAGTACTCGGCTCGCGACCCAGAGGGCCACTCTTGGAGCTTCGGCACCTATCGACCGGACCCCAGCCGGTAGCCGCACGGGCATGGTCTCCAAGGCCCAGGCTCGGTCACTCGCGCTGGCGCTGCCGGAAGCTGTCGAACGGGACCATCACGGCCGTCCCTCGTTCCGCGTTGGCGGCAAGATCTTCGCAACCCTCTGGGACGAGTCGACCATGAACGTGATGCTCGACGAGCCGGGGATCCGCACCGTCGTGCAGAGCGCGCCCGATGCGTGCACGGAGCGCAGGTGGGGCAAGCGGCTCGCAGCCGTCTCGGTGAACCTCGATCGCGTTCGTGCGAACCAGCTCACGGAGCTGCTGAGGGACGCGTGGGAGACGAAGGCCCCGACGCGGCTAATGAACGATCATGGGAGCCTTGGCCACGACAGCTCAAGATCGAGGCCGCGATCCCGGTAGCTGAGAACACCGCGAAGTGAGGTCGGCAGGTCGCGCGGCTTACGCGGCCAGGACTTCGATTGGGGCGTGCCGTGCCCGCTTCCGCTTGGGCTGTGGGCGCACGCGCATCTCAATGTAGACGTCGAGCGCGTCGGCGACGTCGGCGACGGTGTCCAGCTGCACGTTGCGGCCCTTGCCGTCCAGCAGCCGCGAGATCACCGAGGGCTTGACGCCAACACGACGCGCCAGCTCCGCCTTGGAGATCCTGCTACCCGCGCGAACCTCGTCCAGCGCGATCAGCAACTCGGCGAACGCGACCAGCTTGGCGACCTCGCGCTCGTGAGCGGCGCGGTCCTCGGCGGTCGGGAAGCTCTCGGCGAGCAGTTCGGCGAAGACGGCGCTTTCCTCGGACTTGTGCATGACTCGGTCACCTCAGTTTGGGGAGAGCAGATCGTAGCATAGAAGCTATGACATACTGGGACCGACATCCGGCCACCACTCGGCGCCACCGCGTTCGAGCGCGACGCGGTGCGTCGCCTGGTAGTCCTTGCCATAACGGTCGATCCGCCGGTACTCCGACTGCGGTGCCTCTGTTCGTGCAGGCTTAACCACGCCGCCGAGCAACACCAGCGAGGGCAGCGCGAGCCCGTGTGTCGGTGCGTCTCGGTCGATTACGCAGAACAGCCGGTAGAGCTTGTTGCAGTGCTTGTCTCGCGCCTCGCAGATGCCGCTGAGATCGACCTCCTTCTTGCTGGCTGGCTTGTGCATCAGGCGCCAGCGCTGCGTCGAGGTGGGGAACCTCGGCGGGCCCACCTGAAGCACGGCCCTCACGGTCGTCAGCAGCTCGATCCGAACACCGCTCGGCGTCTGCTCGCCCGCGAGGAAGTCCCATGCCGGGCGCTTCCCGCGAGCCGTCTCGTAGAACACGGGCTGCCACCGGTCCTCCTGGCTGCGCTTGGTCTTTGCCACCGACCAATCATCGTCTACGACGCGGCAAGAACTTCACGGCGACAACGCCCTGCGCCCCGAACATCCAGCGCGGTGGTACTTCCTGTGGTACTCCAGTGAGCGAATCTCAGCTGATCTGAGAGCAGCTGAGAGCAGCCAGCAAGCCTCACATCACCTGAGATGAGGTCCGGGGGCGGTTTCGAGCCCAGTATCGCCCACTGTTCCGTGCATTGTGCGAACCGTTCGCGGGATGCGGTAGGTGGGATGATCGTGTGCGCCCGGTAGATCTCGGCGAGTTGCGCGACCGCTTGCTGGTCATCACCTGTCGCGGGTACGGGCGCCCGTGTGAGCCGGGTCGCCAGTGGGTCGGGGTCGAGCTGGCGGGCGAGCGCCGCGAACGCGGAGCGCTCGACCGACTCCATCACGCTGCTGACCACGTGTCAAGGCCGGTCGAAAATGCACCCCTTAGCGAGGCTGTCGCGCAAAGGTCGGCGTTTCGCCGGTCGATATGTCCGGAAGGCCAATGACTATGCCGGGATGGCCCAGAACTTCTTGACGTGTGACCGGGAGCAAGTGCTGTTGTTGCCGCCGTGCCTG
>Ga0335073_10000114_pt1 | contig 89537 bp, 87 predicted proteins | sample Lox_Sample_22_FD_207093 | JGI IMG/M metagenome (GOLD analysis project Ga0335073, IMG submission 207093) | Soil microbial communities from Loxahatchee National Wildlife Refuge, Florida, United States - Lox_Sample_2.2 | ecosystem: Environmental > Terrestrial > Soil > Wetlands | place: USA...
CTCATCGCGCAGCAGAAGCGGCGGTGACGAGCGGCTCGATGATCAGTGCCTGTCGCGCGCCGCAGCGCTGATGGCGTTGAGCATCGCGGTGCGGTCCTTGTCGAGTACGACGCGCACCGATTGCTGCTTGCCGATCTGGCCCATCTCGCGCTGGCGCTTGACGGTGGCTGTCGCCATTAGCGGCTCGACGCCGAGCTCGCGCAGCGTATCGGCGACCTCTTCCATCTCGGCGGCGCGCCGTTCGCCGTGGCTGGCCATGCGCTCGAGATTGTAGGGAACGACCTTCGTCCAATCGAGGCCGGGATAATTGTTCTTCAAGGACGCCGCGACTTCCTCGATCACGCCGGCGCGGGCGGCGGCGAGAAAGCACTCCATGGTCAGCGCCTCGATGCCCTTGATCATGACGCTGCGCACCATCTTGATCGCCGCCGCGGCGCCGGTTTCGGCGCCGGCGATGCTGGCGCGCATGCCCAGAGCGGCAAGCATCGGCGCAGCGGCTTGCGCATGCGGTCCGGCGAGCAGCATCGGCGTCTGATGGCGCGCGGGGTAGATCGGCGCCAACACCGCGACATCGACATAGCGTGCCGTGTCGCCGAGAAGTTTCGCCGTATGCTGCTTGCGACCGGGCGAAACCGAATTGATGTCGAGCAGGAGCGGGTTGTCGGCAAGATGCGCCTTCACCGATTGGGCCGCGTCCACGCTCGATGCCGCGGTGACGGCGGTGATGACGACATCGGCGTCGCGCACCGCATCGGCGGCCGAGCCGGCGCGGCGCACGCCGATGGTCTCCGTGGCTTTTACCAGCTTTTCGCCTTCGGCCTTGGGAAACAGGATGTCCCAAGCCGCCATCGGTCCCACTGTGCCGGCGTCGCGCAGCCCCGCGGCGATCGCCTGGCCCGCTTCGCCAAAGCCAATGAAACACAAAGCCGGCTTGCCGTTCTGCATAAGTCCCATTCCTCTAGATCAGGTGCAATTGCGTGAGCGCTTGTAGGTGCCAAATTTCCCGTCGGTGCATGATCTTTTCGGAAAACCGGGTATCGCTTTTCCGGATCATGCACTAAGGAACAGCTATATATTCGACTTCAAAGCCCTCTGCGAGTACCCCGATGACGCTTCCATCCTGCCGTGACCGCCTCGAACAGGCACTGTCGCAAATTGCCGATCCGAGCGGCGAGGGCGCACGCGCCTGTCTCACGGTCTATGCGCAGACTGCCCGCGCCGCGGCCGATGCCGCCGATATGCGCGCCGCGCGCGGAGCGCGTCTCGGCCCGCTCGACGGCGTCATCATCAGCATCAAGGATCTGTTCGATGTCGCGGGCGAGCCGACGCGCGCCGGCTCGAAAATCCTCGCCGAGGAGGCGCCGCCGGCCAAGACCGATGCGGTGGTCGTGCAGCGCTTGCGCGCTGCAGGCGCGGCGGTCGTCGCCAAGACCAATATGACCGAGTTCGCGTTTTCCGGCATCGGCGCCAATCCGCATTTCGGCACGCCGGGTAATCCGCGCGACCGCAAGCGTGTGCCGGGCGGCTCCTCGTCGGGCGCGCCGATCACCGTCGCCGACGGCATGAGCGACATCGCGATCGGCACTGATACCGGCGGCTCGGTCCGCGTGCCGGCCGGGCTTTGCGGGCTGGTCGGGTTCAAGCCGAGCCGGCAGCGCGTGCCGACCGACGGGGCTTTTCCGCTGAGCAAGACGCTCGATTCGATCGGGCCGATTGCCAAAAGCGTCATTGACTGCGCCAAGGCGGACGCGGTGATGGCCGGGGAGCCTTTTGCGCCGCTGGAGCCGATCGGGCTTGCCGGGCTGAGGCTTGGCGTCGCGGTCGGGCTCCCGCTTGAACGGCTGGACGACACCGTGGCTGCCGCCTTCTCGGCGGCGATGTCGCGGTTGAGCAGCATCGGCATGAACGTTGTCCCTGCGGAGTTTAAGCTGTTTGACGGCATGACGGCGATCAACAATCGCGGCGGCATCTCGCCGCCGGAAGCCTGCGTCGTGCACCGCGACCGCATGAAGCGCCGCGCCGCCGACATCGATCCGAATGTCCGCGCCCGCATCGAGCGCGGCTGTGCCGTGTCGGACGCCGACTATGCCGACATGATTCGCGAGCGCGTGAAGCTGGTTGCCGCCATGGACGAGCAGCTCAAGGCCCTCGATGTGCTGGCGATGCCGACGACGTCCATCGTCGCGCCGACCATCGCCGAGGTCGCCGACCCAAACGTCTTTGCAGCGCGCAATGCGGCGCTCTTGCGCAACACGTCCATCATCAACTTCTTCGATCTTTGCGCCATCTCGCTGCCGCTGCCGGATGCGGCGCTACCGGTCGGCCTGATGCTCGTGGCGGGCAACGGCCGGGACCGCACCCTGTTGCGCGTCGCGGACGCCGTTATGCGGCAGTTTGCCTGACAAATCAGCGCTTGCCGCGGGGCCGGCGGTTCCTTAGCATTTTGCCCAACGAATAGAGCCTTCCAGGGAGGATTTCCATGCTGCGCGTATTCTCACGGCCCAATCGTCGCGATCTGCTGATCGGCACCGCTGCTGCGACGGCAACCTTGGCGGCGCCTTCGGTTCTGCGCGCCGAGCCGGCGCCGCTGAAAGTTGGCGTGCTGTTGCCGCGGTCGGGGTTCGAGGCCGGCATCGGCCAGGACTGCCAGCGCGGCGTCGATGTGGCGCCGGCGATCCTGAAATCGCTCGCGCTGCCGCCGCTCGCCATCATGGACGCTGATACCGAATCCAACGTCGATACCGCGCGTGCCCGCGCCGAGAAGCTGATCAATAACGGCGCGCAGCTCCTGGTTGGCGCTTTCGATTCCGGGCAGACCGCCGCCATCGCCCAGGTTGCGGAGCAAAAGGGCATCCCGCTCGTCATCAATATCGCCGCCGCGCCGGATATCACCGAGCAGGGCTACAAATTCGTTTTCCGCAATTTCCCGACGGCGCCGATGATCCTCGGCGACGCGTTCGCCAACCAGCTCGAACTGTTCGGCATGGTCGGGAGCGCGCCCAAGACCGTGGTTTTCATGCATGTCAACGACACGTTCGGCACGGCGATGTCGAAGGGCATCAATGCCGTCATGCCGAAGTTCAACATGCCCTATAAGATCGCCGATGAAATAGCCTACGATCCGGCCGCGCGCGACCTGTCGGTTGAAGTCGCGAAGGCCAAAGCAGCCAATGCGGATGCGCTGCTCGTGGTCAGCAGGCTCAACGATGCGATGCTGTTGACGCGGGAATTGGTCAAGCAGCGCTGGACGCCGCAGGCGATCATGAGCATGGGGCCGGGCTGGTACGAGGACCAATATCTGAAGACACTCGGCAAACTGTCGGACGGCCCGCTCAGCTTCGTTCCGTTCCAGGACCCGAATAAGAAGCTCACGAAGGTGCTCGAAGCCGTGCTCGCCAAGTCCAGCCCCGGCGTCAATCTCAGCACCAATCACGTCTATACATTCGAGGCGTTGCTTATTGCCGCTGATGCCTATAAGCGCGCCGGCTCCGCCGACCCCAAAGCCTTGGCCGACGCTATTCGCGCCACGCATATCACGGATAATGTCAGCATCGGTCCGGGCATCCAGTTCAATGCCAAGGGCCAGAACGACAAGCTCAAGAACGGCGCGATCCAAAATCGCGGCGGCAAGCTCGTCGCCGTGGCGCCGAAAGAGGCCGCGCAGGCAAAGCCGGAATGGCCGATGACGCCGTATCAGAAGCGCGGCTAAGGCGGTGTCGTTCGACGTCTATCTGAACGTCGCCGTCGGCGGGATTTTGACCGGCTTGGTCTATGGCTTGATGGCGCTCGGGCTGTCGGTCGTGTTCGGGGTGGTCCGGGTCGTCAATTTCGCCCACGGCGAGATGATGACGATCGCGATGTATCTTGCGGTCGTCCTGTTCGCGCAATTTCATCTCGATCCTTTGGTGATGCTGGTGCCGATCGCCGCGGTGCTGTTCGTCGCCGGCTATGCGCTGCAGGCCGGTCTGATCAATCCGTTCATCACGCGGCCCGAGCACAGCCAATTCTTGCTGCTGGTGGCCGTCGGCTTGATCATCGTCAATACGCTTCTGATCGTGTTCGGGCCGGACGCGCGCAGCGTGCAGACATCTTACGCCTTCGACAGTTTTCAGGTCGGCCCGCTGATCGTCGATGCCTCGAAGCTCTATGCCGGCGCCGCGGCCGTCGCCCTCACCGCGCTGCTGTTCGCCTTCTTCCGCTTCACGCGGACCGGCACGGCGATCCGCGCCTGCGCCGACAATTATACCGGCGCGCAGGTCGTGGGGCTCAATGTCAAGCATCTCTATGCGCTGACCTTCGCCATCGGCGCGGCCTGCGTCGGCGCCGCCGGCGCAATCATGACCTTGATCATCGACGTGACGCCGATGCTCGGGCCAAGCTACACGCTTCTTGCCTTTGTCATTGTCGTCACCGGAGGCTTGGGCTCGATGCCCGGTGCGCTGCTCGGCGGCGTGCTGATCGGGCTGACGGAAGCCTTTGCCGGCCTGCTGTTCACGCCGTCGGCCAAAAGCATGTTCGCATTCGGCATTTTGGTTCTGGTGCTGCTGTTCCGGCCGCAAGGTCTCCTCGGCAAGAGGCTGACGTGATCGCGCGGCTTTCCGGCGGCCTATCGGCGCGTGCGCTTGCGCTGCTTGTCATGCTCGGCATTGTGCTGCTGTTCGCGCCGCTCTTTGCCAACGATTATCTGCTCACCGTCCTTATTCTCATTCTCTACTTCGCCTATGTCGGCCAAGCCTGGAACATCATGATGGGCTTTGCCGGGCAGCTCTCCCTCGGGCATGCGCTTTATGTCGGGCTCGGCGCTTACGTCGCCGCGTTCTTATTCACGCGGTATGGCGTCGCGCCGTGGCTTGGCCTGCTCGCGGCGATACCGGTCGCAGTCGCCGGCAGCGCGGTGATCGGCTTTCTCGCCTTTCGCTTCGGCGTTGCCGGCGTCTATTTCGCCATCCTCACCATCGCCTTTGCCGAATTCGCGCGCATCGGCTTCGATCATCTCGACATCGTCAACGCCTCGGCCGGCTTGTTCCTGCCGGTGGCGCAATATGCCCATAACGATCTGTGGCGGTTGCGCGGCGATCCGGCGATGTTCTATTACGTGATCCTCGCCGCGACCGTTGTGGCGTTTGTTCTCAGCCGCCTGCTGTTGACGAGCCGCATCGGCTATTTCTGGCGTGCGATCCGCGAAGATGAAGTTGCCGCGCGCGCCGCCGGCATCGATACGTTCCGCTACAAGATGTATGCGGTGATGGTCTCGGCCGCGGTCACGGCCTTTGCCGGCGTGTTCTACGCCTTCTATTACAACAATCTTTTTCCCGAGCAGGTCTTCAACATCTCGCGCTCGATCGAGATCATTCTGGGTCCGATCATCGGCGGCATCGGCACTTTGTTCGGCCCGATCCTCGGCGCCTTCGTGCTGACCGGCCTCGCCGAGGCGCTGAACGACACGATGTTGCATTTCGGGTTTGATCTGCCGGGCGCCAAGCAGGTGTTCTACGGCATCTGCCTGCTCATCGTCGTGCTGGCGCTGCCGAACGGCATCTGGCCCTGGCTGGCGCGCCGGCTCGGCATTGCGGAGGGTGCGCAATGACGGCGCTGCTTTCGGTGCAATCCGTCAGCAAGAGATTTCGCGGACTCCTCGCCGTCGATCAAGTCAGCGTCGACGTGCCGGAAGGCGCGATCTTTGCTGTGATTGGACCGAACGGCGCCGGCAAGACCACGCTGTTCAATCTGATCGCCGGCGCCATGGCGCCAAGCGACGGCGCGATCGCGTTTGCCGGCACGCGCATCGACGGCATGACCGCGGACGCGGTCTGCCGCCGCGGCCTCGCGCGCACGTTCCAGCTGGTGCGGCCGTTTCCGGCGCTCAGCGTCGAGGACAATGTCGTGGTCGGCGCCTTGCTGCACCGGCGCGATGTCGGTGCCGCGCGCGACCATGCGCAGAGCCTGCTGCGGCGGCTCGATCTGTTCGACAAGCGCGGTCAGCCCGCCTCGACCTTGACCTTGCCGGACCGCAAGCGTCTCGAAGTGGCGCGCGCGCTCGCCACCGGACCGCGCCTCCTGCTGCTCGACGAAGTCATGGCCGGCTTGCGGCCAACCGAGACCGACCGCATGGTCGCGACCCTGCAAACGCTCAACCGCGAGACCGGCTTGACCATCGTTCTGATCGAGCACGTGATGCGCGCGGTGATGGCGCTGGCCTCGCGCGTGCTGGTGCTCGACCACGGCACCGCCATCGCCGAAGGTGCGCCGGACGCTGTCGTTCGCGATCCGGCGGTGGTGCAATCCTATCTCGGCCAGTCGCAGTTCGAAACGGGGATGGCCTGATGCTGCGTGTCGAGGCCCTCGATCTGTTCTATGGCGATGCGCAGGCCCTCGACGCGGTCTCGCTCGAAGTCGAGGCGGGCGCTGTCGTCGCCATTGTCGGCTCGAACGGCGCCGGCAAGACCACATTGATCCGCACCGTTGCCGGCATGTACCGGCCGGCGCGCGGCCGTATCATGTTTCGCGGCACCGACATTACCGGCTGGCCGAGCCATCGCGTCTGCGACTTCGGCATCGGACAGGTCGCCGAAGGCCGCCAGGTGTTTCCGACACTCAGCGTCGACGAAAACCTCGATATGGGCGCGATGCTGCCGCGCGCGCGCGCCGTGCGCGCCAAAAACCGCGCGCGTGCTTTCGCATTGTTCCCCCGTCTCGCGGAACGGGCGCACCAGGCGGCCGGCACTTTGTCAGGCGGTGAACAGCAGATGCTTGCCATCGGGCGGTGCCTGATGGGCGCTCCCGATCTCATCATGTTCGACGAGCCCTCGCTTGGCCTTGCACCAGCCGTTGCCCATGGCGTGCTCGAAGTGATCCGCGACCTCAATCGCGACGGCACCACCTGTCTTCTGGTCGAACAGAATGTGGCGCTATCGCTGAAGCTCGCGAGCCGCGCGTATGTCCTGGAGAACGGCCGCATCACGTTGACCGGCAGCGGCGCGGAACTGTTATCCGATGATCGTGTGCGCAGCGCCTATCTCGGCCTGTGATAGGTCTTCGGTTGCGCTCATGGCTGCCATGCCCGGACTTGTTACGGCCATCTCCGTCTTTGTGGCTTTGTTGGGCGTCCAGTCGCAAAGACGCGGATGCCCGCGACAAGCGCGGGCATGATGATCGAACAAGATCTTGCTTATGCGGTCGGCCGGCGGATCTTTTCCATCAGCGTGGCGAGCGCGCCGACGCGCGCGCTGAGCGGAGCCAGCGGAAAAGCCTCACGCAAGCGACGATAGATCTCCGCTGCACTGGGCGCTTCGGCATCGGCGAGCGTCGCGGCCATCGCCCGCGCCATCTCGGCTTCCGAGCGTCCGCTGATAGGTGCCGGAACCATGGTCACTTCGCCGAAAGGCATCGGTGATTGTATCCGTAATGTAACACGACGCGCGCCCATCTTGAGCTCCAATAAGATTCCAGTTTTCTGCCAACGCGTCAGGCGCGGATCGGTTCCGGCCGGCAACAATAGAAAGCCCGGATCGCGACCTGCACGATCCGGGCTCGAAGCTTCAAATTTGAGGCGAAGCGTTTACTTCAGCGGCGGGCCGATCGTGACATCGAGCTTGCCGACGCCTTCGACCTCGCACTCGATCTTGTCGCCGGCAATTGTCGCGGCGACGCCGGACGGCGTACCGGTCATGATGATGTCGCCGGCAGCGAGTTCGACCATCTCCGACAGTTTGGAGATGATTTCCGGGACGTTCCAGATCATCTGATTGAGATCGCCGTCCTGGCGCAGCTTGCCGTTGACCTTCAGCGTAATGCGGCCTTTGGCCGGATGGCCGATCTCGGCCGCCGGCTTGATCGGGCCGCAAGGGGCGGAATGATCGAAGGCCTTGCCGACTTCCCACGGCCGCTTGATGTCGCGCGAGGCGATCTGCAGGTCGCGGCGGGTCAGGTCGATGCCGACGGCATAGCCGTAGATGCAATCGAGCGCTTTCGCGGTCGGGATGTTGCGGCCGCCGCTCTTGAGCGCAACCACGAGCTCAACCTCGTGATGCATGTCCTTGGTCAGCGACGGGTAGGGCACGGTGCCGCCGTCCGCCACCAGTGCGTCGGCGGGCTTCGCAAAGAAGAACGGGGGCTCGCGCACGTCATTGCCCATCTCCTTGATGTGCTCGACGTAATTGCGGCCGACGCACCACAGGCGGCGAACCGGAAAATATTTGTTGGTGCCGGTGACGGCGATGGCGGCCTGTGGCGCCGGCGGGATCACGTAACTCTTGGTATCGGTGCTCATCTTGGCTTTGGGTTGGAGGGACAGGAAAAGTTTTGCTGCATCCGGACGGGAAGATTAAGCCGTGCGGGCGATCTCCGGAACCGGCGCCGAGCCGATCACGATATCCGGCACCGGCGACTGCTCCTTGAGCTGGATGCGATGGAAGCCGGCATAGCGGCCATTCTTGCGCAGGAGTTCGTCATGCCGGCCGCTCTCGGTGACCTGGCCGTTTTCGACCACGAGGATCGTGTCGGCATGCATGATGGTCGACAGCCGGTGCGCGATGACCAGCGTGGTGCGGCCCTTACATAACTCAGCGACGGCTTCCTGGACGTGGCGTTCGGACTCTGAATCGAGCGACGCGGTCGCCTCGTCGAGCAGGATGATCGGCGCGTTCTTGATCAGCGCACGCGCGATCGAGATGCGCTGGCGCTGGCCGCCGGAGAGCTGCATGCCGTGCTCGCCGACCTGGGTGTCGTAGCCAAGCGGAAAGCTCATGATGAAATCATGCGCGTGCGCCGCCCTGGCAGCGGAGATGATTTCGGCGTCGCTCGCGCCGAGCCTGCCGAGCGCGATGTTCTCGCGGATGGTGCCGCGGAACAGGTGCACGATCTGGCCGACATAGGCGATCTGGCGGCGTAACGAGCCGCGTGACACCTCGGCGATGTTCTGGCCGTCGATCAGGACGCGGCCGGCGGCGACATTGTAGAAGCGCAGGAGGAGATTGAGCACGGTCGATTTGCCGCCGCCCGAGGGGCCCACCAGCGCCGTCACTTGCCCGGGCTGCGCCACGAGGTTCATGTCGCGCAGCACCGGTGCATCGGCGCGATAGGCGAAATTGACGTGGTCGAATTCGATGCGCGAGTCCGCGAGCTTCAGCGCCGGCAGGTGATCGTCGTTCGGTTCGCCTGCTGGGCTGTCGGTCACCTCGTAGAGCACGCGCACGCCGACGAGGTTGTTGTTGAGGTCGATATTGAGGCGCGCGAGCCGTTTCGCCGGCTCATAGGCGAGCAGGAAGGCCGCCATGAAGGAAACGAACTCGCCCGGCGTCGCGCCGGTCTCGATCACGCGGTAGCCGCCGTAGATCGACGCCAGCGCGATGGTGAAGCCGCCGAGCATTTCCATGATTGGGCTGGCGCGGTTGGAGACGCGCGCCATCTTGTTGGACTCGTGCTGGACCGCGGTGACGCTTTCGTTGAGCCGCCGCCGCATCTCGTCCTCGAGCCCGAAGGCTTTGACCATGCGCATGCCCTGCAACGCTTCCTGCATGGTCTCGATAATGCGCGTGCCGCCGGTGAATTGCATGCGGGCGATGCCGCGCACGCGGCGGATGACCTTGCGCAGGAAATAGAACGCCGGCGGTGCCGCGATGAAGCCGATCAGCGACATCGCCGGATCCTGAACCAGCATCACGATGCAAAGCCCGATCAGCGACATCAGATCGCGGCCGATCGCGGTGATCAGAAGGTTGATCACCTGGCTCACCGCATTGGCTCCGGTAGTCAGCCGCGCGATGAATTCGGAAGAGTGCCGGTCGGCAAAGAAGCCGATGTCTTCGTTCAACAGCTTGTCGAACAGCCGCCGCTGGTTGTTGGCAACGATGCTGTTGCCGATCCAGGACAGGGTGACCGTGGAGGCATAGGTGGCAAACCCCTTGGCGGCGAAAATGACCATCGCGACGATGCCGATAGCGACAATGCCGTGAAAATTGCGGTTGACATAGGCCTCGTTGGTCATCGTGCCGAGCAAATACGCGGTCAGCGCGGTCGCGGCCGCCGCGACGCCCATCAGCGCAAATGCCAGCAGATAGCGCGGCCAATATTCGAGCGCCTCGTCCGCGAGCAGGCGGCGGATCAGAGACCAGGTCGAATAATCGTCGGTCGAAGACGCCGTGTCGGCTTTCATCACCCCATCCACTTTGAGCCGCATGTTCTTGTCGGAAAACCGGTTCCGTGAACACGCGCTGAGCCGGCCGCAACCCCGGGCACAGCAGCCGCCCGTTCCTTGCCCGCAACGGCAGGGCATTTCAAGTGAATTCGGGGCTTGCCATTGACACGATTGGGTTTTTGGCCTTGGCGGAGGCGGGTTATCGCCGCCGCCAAGCAGCTCAAGCGCTGCGGTCGGCCACGTGGGGCGCGGCCGCGGCACGCCGCGCGATCAGTTCACGCTCCCAGGCGAGCGCATGACGGACAATGGTCGACAGGTCGTCAAACTGCGGTTCCCAGCCGAGCTCGGCGCGCACGCGGGTGCTTGCCGCGACGATCCGCGCCGGATCGCCTTCGCGCCGCGGCGCCATCTCAACTTTGAAATCGGCACCGGAGAGGCGCTTGACCACGTCAATGACGTCGAGAACCGAGAAGCCGTGGCCGTAGCCGCAATTGAGCGTCAGTGACGCTCCGCCCTTGCGCAAATGGCTCAGCGCATCGGAATGCGCCCGCGTCAGGTCGCTGACGTGGATGTAGTCGCGGATACAGGTGCCGTCCGGCGTCGGATAATCGGTGCCGAACACCTGCAGCTTCGGCCGCAGGCCGAGCGCGGCTTCGGCCGCGACCTTGATCAGATGCGTGGCCTGCGGAGTCGATTGGCCGGTGCGGTTTTTTGGATCGGCGCCCGCGACGTTGAAGTAGCGCAAGATCACATGCGAAAGGCCGTATGCGCGGCCGGCATCGCCGAGCATGATTTCGGTCATCAGCTTCGACCAGCCGTAGGGGGAGATCGGCTGGGTCGGCGCATCCTCCGGCACCGGAATTGTTGTTGGATTGCCGTAGACCGCCGCGGTCGAGGAGAAAATGAAACGGCGCACGCCGCCTTTCACCGCGCATTCGATCAGCGCGCGCGAATTGGCGGTGTTGTTGCGATAATAGTCGAGCGGATCGCGCACCGAATCCGGGACAACGATCGAGGCGGCGAAATGGATGATTTCATCAACGCCGTGCTCGCGGATCAGTTTGGCAACGAGCGGCTGATCGCCGGTCTCGCCGACGACGAGCGGGACGCCGTCGGGAACTGCCCAGCGGTGTCCGGTCGAGAGATTGTCGAGCACCACGAGCCGTTCGCCGGCGTCGCGCAACTCGTTCACCATCTGGCTGCCGATATAGCCGGCGCCGCCGGTGACCAGGACCGTCATAAGGTCGTTCTCCTCGCCAAAAGGCCCTTTCGCCTATACCAATTCGATGAATAGCTCGTTAGGCCGGGAGGGCAGCCCGGAGCGCCCCTTGCACGGCCGCAATGACTTGGTCCGGCGCGATTTCGGTCATGCAGCGGTGATGGCCGAGCCGACAGACCGGTTTGTGACAAGGCCGGCACGGCAGGGCGCTCGCCGTCTCGATTGTTGCGGCCAACGGGTTGAGCGGCGCCCAATGCCAAGGGCTGGTCGGGCCGAAAATACCGATTGAGGGCGTGCCGAGCGCGGCCGCTACATGCAAAAGCCCGGAATCGTTCGAAATTGCCGTGGCGGCGCCGGCGAGCGCGAGAATGGCATCGCGCAGATCGGTGCTGGTGAGATCGCGGGCCTCGCCGTCCCCAATGATATTCGCGGCCAAAGCCTTCTCGGCCGGACCGCCCAGGATCCAGACCGCGAAGCCTTCGCCGAGGAGCTTTTGCGCCACGGCCGCGTAGGAGTCCTTAGGCCAGCGTTTGGACGGCCCCACCGCTCCAGGCGCCAGCGCTACGACAGGCCGGTCGCCCTCAAGCCCGCGCCGTTTGCGCCAAGCGCTGATTTCGTCCGGCGACACTTTGAGTTCGGGAAGGGGCCAATCCGCCGGGATTGCAGCGTCCTTCGGCAAAGCCAGAGCTCCGCAGCGGTCCACCATGCGCGGCAGCTTCTTCTCGCCGGGCCGCAGATCGTTGAGCAGGATGTAACGGGCCTCGCCGACAAAGCCGGTGCGCTCGGGGATTCGCGCAAAAAAAGGCGCTAAAGCCGCTTTCCAGGTGCGCGGCATGATCAACGCCGTGCCGTAGCCTTCGCGCATGAGGCGGTCAGCCAACATGCGCTGCTGCCGCAGCGCCAGCCGGTTGCGGGGCAGGTCGACGACCACCGCTTTGCGCAGCCCCGGCATATAGTCGGTGAGCGGCGCGCACAGCGTGCTTGAAAGGATGTCGACCGGCCGGTTCGGGAAGCGCTGGCGCAACACCTTTACGACCGAGTGGCAACGGACGAAGTCGCCGATCCACTGATAGGGCACGATCAAAATCGGCGAGTCGCCAGCGTTTCCCGCGCGTCCGGGCTCCGGTCTATGATATGAACTATCATTCATATCTTACAATCTGAATTGGAATTCACTCTTTATTCGCCTGATTGTCTGGCTATCCTGCTTGTTCTGTCGTGTCCAGTGTTGCGCCGGGGTCGAGACTATAGGCAAAAGACTGCAGCCGGCGAGTTGGAGCGGTCTCCGGCAGTGGCTGTGTAGGTGGGAACGGGTGCTATTTTGGGCGACGCAGCGCTCATCTCTGTCATCGTCACGACCTACAACCGCGAGGACGCGCTCGACGCGGCTCTGCGGGCGCTGTCCCGCCAGGCGGACAAGAATTTCGAGATCGTCATCGCCGACGATGGTTCGCGGCCGGAAACCCGGGCGCTGGTCGACAGCTGGCGCGCGCATCTGCCGGTGACGCTGAAACATGTTCGCCATGAGCATCGCGGCTTCCGCGGCGGCGAGATCCGCAATCGCGGCATTGTCGCAAGCGACGGCGAGCTTTGCATCTTTCTCGACGGCGATTGTCTCGCCGGCGCCGATTTCGTCGCAGCGCATCGCCGGCTCGCCGAACCGGGCTGGTTCGTCACCGGCAATCGCATCTTGTTGTCCCGCGAATTGACTGCGACCGTGCTTGCGCAAGGCGAGCCAGCCGAGCAGTGGTGTTACGCGACATTGACCCGAGAGCGGCTGCGCGGCGGCATCAATCGGCTGATGCCGACGTGGCGCCTGCCGCTTGGACCGCTGCGCAAATTCTCGGCGCGCAATTGGCAAGGCGCACAAACCTGCAATCTTGCCGTGGCCCGCAGCGATCTCGATCGCATCGACGGTTTCGATTGCAATTACGCCGGCTGGGGCTTGGAAGATTCCGATCTTGTGGTGCGGCTGCTTCATGCCGGGGTTCGCCGCAAGGACGGCCGCTTCGCCACCGGCGTGCTGCATCTGTGGCATGCGCCGAACGACCGTTCGCAGCTGCCGGTAAATCAGCAGCGGCTGGATGAGGTGATGGGTGGCAGCCGCACGCGCGCGCTGCGTGGCATGTCTACGCTTGGCGCCGCAGACGACGCGCCGGCCGCGCAAACATCCGCGGTGGCGCAATGACCGTGCCGGTGCGATTGCCGGGCGATGCGCGAATCCTGGTCGTGGCGCTGCGCCGGTTGGGCGATGTGTTGCTGACGACCCCGCTGATCCGCAGCGTCAAGCGCGCCTTCCCGGATGCCGCGATCGATGCGCTGGTTTTTGCCGGCACCGAGGGCGTTCTCGCCGGCAATCCGGATCTGGAAAATGTTCTGACGATTCCGCAGCAGCCCAGTCTCGGCGCGACGCTTGCGCGCTTGAAGCAGATCGCCAAACGCTACGATCTCGCGTTGTCGACGCAGACCGGTGACCGCCCGACAACGCTTGCTGTGATTGCCGGCCGGCAAAGTGCCGGCCTTCTCGAAGCGGACGGGTTCGCCGCATCGGCCAAGCGCTTCCTGCTCAGCCGCTCCTGTGTCACCGATCGCGATCGGCACCGCGTTCTCGACATTTTGCAGCTGACGCAAGTGCTCGGCATTCCGGCCGTTGCCGAGATTGTTTGTCCCTCCGGTTCTGTGCGCTCCGGGCTGGTCCCGGTGCAATCCTATGCCGTCCTGCATGCGGCGCCGATGTTCAACTATAAACGCTGGACCGCTGACGGCTGGCGTCAGCTCGCTTTGGCTTTGCGCGCGCGGGGTCTTGCGATTGTCGTTACCGGCGCCGCTTCGGATCGGGCGTATCTCGACGAGGTCTGGCAGGGCGGTGATTACGCCGGGGAAGCGATACGGCTCGACGGCAAGCTCACGTGGCCGGAGCTCACCGCCGCGATCGGCGGAGCGCGGGCCTATATCGGTCCCGACACTGCGATCACGCATCTTGCCGCGGCGAGCGGCGCACCGACCGTGGCGCTTTACGGTCCGACCGATCCGCGCATCTGGGGGCCGTGGCCGCGCGGCGGACTCGACCATGCCTGGGCGCCGTCAGACACCATCCAGCGGCGCGGCAATGTCTGGCTGGTGCAGAATCCGCTGTTATGTCTGCCATGTCAGCAAGAAGGTTGCGACCGCCGGCGCGATAGCCACAGCCAATGTCTCGACACTTTGACCGTCGCGCAGGTCGTGTCCGCGGTCGATGAGGCGCTGGCTATGCGGCAGGCGGCGTGACACGGCGCAAGGCAGCGCCGGAATTCTGCGTCAGCCTGGCGATGCCGGTGCGCGTATCGTAGACCGGCTGCCAGCCGGCAGCGATCAGTTTGCGGCTGTCGACACGTAAGTTGCCGCAATAGCGATCCCAAAAGCCGCCGAGCCGCATCAGGCGGAGCGGGATTTCGGCATATTGCACTTGCGACGGCAGCAGCAGCGCGCGGCGCCCCTCTGCCTGTCGTATCGCTCGAATGAGATCGGCCATGTTCGGCGGAATTCCGGGATCGGCGACCAGATAGACCTCGTTGCTCGCCGCCGGCAACGCGACGATGAATTTAAGGGCAGAGATGAAGTTGTCCATGCCCAGATAGGATCGCCGGTTGGTGAAATCGCGAACCGGCAGCGGCACCGGCGACACCGCCGCGCGCAACAGAAATGCGAGTCCCCCGGTCATCCCGGGACCATAAACCGGCGCCAACCGCAGGATCGTAAACGGCACGCCGGACGCGCGCAGCGCCGTTTCGGCCGCCAATTTCGAACGGCCCTGCGGGTCGGTAGGTGTAGCCGGATCGCGTTCGGTCAGCGCATGATCGGCCGCGGATCCGGTTTGCGCTGACAGGCAGGATGCGAAGATGAGGTGGCGGACGCCGGCTTGTGCCGCAGCGGCGGCAAGCCGCGCCGTCGCCTGGTGATTGACTTGGTCGTAGAGCGCGGCGCTGGCGCGAAGCTTACGCTCCATGCCGGCAAGATGGATCACGGTGTCGACGCCGTCGAGCAGCGGCCGCCAGTCGAACGTCTGGCGCAGATCCGGATATTGGACGATGTCGATATCGGCATCGAACGGCGGATCGGGCAGGCGCCGCATCGCGGCGCGAATTTTTGCTCCCTCTGCGGCAAGAGCTGCAACCACGGGACGGCCGAGAAAGCCGGTCGCGCCCGTGATCAGCACGCGCCGGCCCGAGCGGCCAAGTTCGCGGCCTTCGCCGCGATCGCTGTCCCTGGTCACCTCATCTAACAAATCCCGATTCATTATTTTACGGCGTCTTGCGCACGAATGCGGAAATCGTCGAATCAACCGCGGCGGCAAGATAGGGAGTCGGCATGACACTTCATATCGTGCCTTATCATTATAGGCTCAATAGATCGGCTCCTGCACCGGCGCGGTCGGCCGGCCCAATACGCCCGATATCAGATCGAATTGGGTGTAGGATTGCGCCTCACAGGCGTCGGTTTCGACGGCATAGCGGGCGTCGCTGATGGCGTTGTCTTGGAAAAAAATCGCATAGATCCGGGTGTGCCCGTGGTCATGGAAGCGCACGCATGCGAGCCAGCTCCAGCCTTTGATCGTACTGACCCAGCGCAGCGGCGAAATCTCGAAGCCGTCGTAAGTCCGCAGGTCCTTCAAACTGGACTGCAGATATTTGGCGGCGAGCGAAACATAGGGTGGTTGCGGGCCGGTCGGCGCGGTACCGTCCGGCAGCGCGATTTGGCTGCACCCCGGCATCGCGATCAGCATCGCGCCAAGGACCAAACGCTGAACCAGGTGCTGCCGCGTTAATCGCCGCGCCACCGAGCGGATGCCCGGCAGGACATGGTGAGACCACAGTCCCGCCATTAAAATTGTCCATCTCCGGGCCGGCTTAGCGGATTGGAAAGGCAGTCGTCCGTAGCCTAGAACGGGGTGCCACGCGCGGGGTGTCGCAAGGCGTCGGGTTGGCATGACGACACCGCTAATGACCGGCCAAATAATCGGGCGAGCAATTGGACAAGATGATGAGCAGCGCTCGATTCATTGGCCGAATTGGCAGGGTAATCCGGCGGCCGCTATGATCATTATCACACGGCTTGGTGCAAAACGGTTTGGCGCCCCGGGCGCTTTGCTTTGCCTTGCCGCAATGCTCGGCGCGTGCGCTCCGTTTGGCGGCTTTGTGGCCGATCATGTGCCGCATTGGGCTGGCGGTCTGCCCGCGGACGCTCCGCCGCGGCCCGGCGCGCCGGGCTACGACGCGTTTATCGCTCACGGCGAACCGGCTCAGAATGCTCAGACGCCCGAATCCGGCAACGCGGCCGGCGCGACATCGGAAAACGGCTCTGGCAGCACGGTTCCATCCAGCCGCGCCGCGGCCGGCCCCCCGCAGTTCCAGGCGCGCAGCGGCAAAGTCCAAGTCAACCGCGTCCCGCCGCCACCGGCGCAGGCGAACGCGCAGCGGCCACCACAAGCCGCCGCGCCGGTCGAGCCCGTTGGAACGCCGTCCGTCGAAGATCCAAGCGTCGTCAAGGGCGGTCTCTACTAGAGCCCAGCGCGGAATGGCATTCCGATCATGCGCCAGCGGCATCACGCCACGCCGGCGCGCAGCAGATCGTGAAAATGGACGATGCCGATCGGCCGGCCCGCTTCCACGACCATGAGCGCCGTGATCTTCGAGGCATTGAGGATTTGCAGCGCCTCGCTCGCCAATTGCTCGGGCCGGATGGTCTTCGGCGATGTTGTCATCACCGCATCGACCGGCGCTTGCAGCAGATCGATGCGCATGTGGCGGCGCAAATCGCCGTCGGTGATCACGCCGGCCAGCTTGCCGTCGCGGTCGGTCACCGCGACGCAGCCGAAGCCTTTGGCCGACATTTCGACGATCGCTTCCGACATCGGCGCGCCGCGCTTGATCAAAGGCACCGCGTCGCCGGGATGCATGACGTCGCGCACAAATTTCAAGGCGGCGCCAAGCTTGCCGCCGGGATGGAACACGCCGAAATCGATCGCGGTGAAGCCTCTGGTTTCAAGAAGCGCCATCGCCAGCGCATCGCCGAGCGCAAGCTGCATCAAAGACGACGTCGTCGGAGCAAGATTATGCGGGCAGGCTTCGCTCGCCGTCGGCAATGTCAAGACGATATCGGCAGCTTGGCCGAGCGTGCTCTCGGCATTCACCGTGATCGCGATCAGCGCGATGCGGAAACGGCGGGAATAGGTGATCAGATCCTTCAATTCCTCGGTTTCGCCCGACCAGGACAAAGCCAGCATGACGTCGTCGGACGTGATCATGCCGAGGTCGCCGTGGCTTGCATCAGCGGCGTGGACGAAGAAGGCCGGCGTTCCGGTCGACGCCAAGGTCGCTGCGATCTTGCGCGCCACATGGCCGGATTTGCCCATGCCGGTGACGATGACGCGGCCGTGCGCCTCGCGAATGGTCTCGACGGCGGCGGCGAAGGGCGCGCCCAGGCCGTCCGACATCGCCGCCGTCAGTGCGGTGAGCCCGCCGGCTTCGGTCGCCAGCGTACGGAGCGCCGAAGCGATGTGAGGACTTTTCGCGTCGGACGCATTCATCTTCGTACGTGTCCTCAACTCGCTACTCCGAATTCGAACGCGTCGTCCGCGGGCATGCGCGATGATCCGAGTTTAGTTGCCCCAGGCCGCGAAGGCATCAGCAAAAGCGCGGTCGCCCGGCGGACCTTTCTCAAGCGCCAGAATGGCGCGGCCGCCATTGTTGTAGACGATTGGAATATCGAACCACGGCCGGCTCTTGAGCAGTTGAATATTGCGCTGCAGGTCGGCGTCGACCGCCGACAGTCCAATGAGAAAGAAGCCGTTGGTCACTTTCACCGCCAGTCCGGCAAGCGGCGTGCCGCGCGCCTGCTCGGATTCCTTCATCAGCACGCCGGGCACATTGGCGACGCCGCCGCCAGGAAAATCCGGCGGCACGTTGAACATGATCTCGATCGTATGGCTGGCGGGAAGCGCCTGATCAGTATTGCGGCGCAGCGTCCAGGTCACGGTCATGTGCTGTTCCGGAATCTCGATGTCGGCGCGCACTTCCAGTTCAGGCGCAAGCCCGGTACCGGGCGACACGGTTTCGGTGCGCCAGACCGCCGAGCCGACGAATTGCTTGCCCTGCGGGTTGTTCGGATCTTCCTGATAGAGCACGACGCGTTGGGCGACTGCGGGTCCGGCTTGGCTGCTCGACGCGCCAGCCTGCGTCCCGACACCCTGGTCCTGCGGCACGCGGCCGGAGAATTTCGGCTCCGCGGTCGGCGCCTGCGTCGACTGGGTCTGTCGCGCGCGCAAATGCGAGAAGAACTGATAAAGATGGGTGATGTTCGACCACTGCCACGAGACGGTGGCGGTCAGGCCGCCGAGAATGACCGCCAGAACCGCGAGCTGAGCGAGGCCGCGATAGGAACGCGGCGGCCGCGGCTGCTGGTAATGCTCGTCATGTTCCCTGGCAAAGGCACGGCCGCCCGGCGGCGGAAATGCCGCGTCTTCATCCTCCGTATGATAGGACGGCTCGAGCGAGCGCATCTGCGGCGCATCTTCGAGAAGATCAGCATCCTCGGCGAAGCGCGGCTCAATCCGATTGCGTGGCGGCGGCGCATCATCATCATCCAGATCGTGCCGTGGTGCGGAGTTACCATAGAAATCGCGCGTATCGCGCGCCGATCGCGCGGCCTGCGTGGACGCCGAGCCGAGATCGTCGACCTCATTGACGACGTTACGCAGGCCCTTCAGTCCCTCGCGCGGCACCGCCGACGTGCGCGCATTCAGGATACGGTTGCGCGCACTCGGCGGAGCAAATGGACTGGTGCTCTCCTCGGCTGCGAGATCGGCGGGCGCGCGCAGCGGCGGCGACTCGGCCCGCTGCATGTCGGGACGCATATCCTGGCGCGGCACCGGCGGGGCTTCGCCGAAGGGCGGGGCGCTGGCGCGCTCGCGCCGCGGTGGCGGCGGAACTGGCTGCGCCGAAGCCTGCGGCGGCGGCGGAGGAGGGGGAGGCGGTGCTGGTGGCCGCGGCGGTGGTGGACTTGGCCGCAATTGCGGCGCCGGGCGCGGCTCGGCGCGTGATTTGCGTACGGTTTCGGCTTCGACCTTGCGGATGGCATCTTCGAGCGCCAGCCGTTCGCGCGTGATGTCCGCCTCCGACAACGGCGGATCGATGCCGCGCAATTGCGCGACCAAAGCCGCGCGCGCCCGCTCATACAGCGCCCGGCGGGCTTCGCCGGAACTGGTGCCGAGGCCTTCGACGGCGCGGGCAATGAGCGGGTGGTAGTCTGCCATTTTACCGGTTTGTGCTTGTTGTCAGTTTAGGGCTCGCGTCAGTTGCATCAAGCTTCAAAAGGATTTTGCATGAGGATCGTGTCCTCGCGTTCCGGGCTCGTCGACAACAGAGCAGCGGAGCAGCCGATCAGTTCTTCGATACGGCGTACATATTTGATCGCCTGCGCCGGCAGGTCGGCCCAGGAACGGGCCTGTGCGGTCTTCTCGCGCCAGCCGGAAATGGTCTCGTAGATCGGCTCGACTTTCGCCTGGGCATGTTCGCTCGCGGGCAGGTAATCGATCTCGCGGCCGTCGAGCCGATAGCCGGTGCAGACTTTAATCTCGTCGAAACCGTCGAGGATGTCGAGCTTGGTCAGCGCCAATCCGTTGATGCCGCTGGTGCGCACCGTCTGGCGCACCAAAACCGCATCAAACCAGCCGCAGCGTCGCGGCCGGCCGGTCACGACGCCAAATTCCTTGCCGCGTTCACCGAGCATTCGGCCGATCTCATTGTTCTGTTCCGTGGGAAAGGGACCCTCGCCGACCCGTGTCGTATAGGCCTTGCAAATGCCGAGCACATAGCCGATCGCGCCTGGTCCGAGCCCCGATCCTGTCGCCGCCTGCGCCGCTACCGTATTCGAGGACGTGACAAATGGATAGGTGCCATGATCGACATCGAGCAATGCACCCTGCGCGCCTTCAAATAAGATGCGCTTGCCCTCGCGGCGTTTCTGCTCGAGCAACGACCAGACCGAATCCATGAAGGGCAACACGAACGGCGCGACTTTCACCAGATCCTTGTGCAGCTGGGCCGGATCGACCGGCTCGATCCCTAAGCCTTTGCGCAGCGCATTGTGGTGCGTCAAAAGGCGCTCGATCTTGCGGTCAAGCGTCGCACCGTCGGCGAGATCCATCAGGCGGATGGCGCGGCGGCCGACTTTGTCCTCATAGGCAGGGCCGATGCCGCGGCGCGTGGTGCCGATGCGCAACGCCGCATTGGCCGATTCGCGAATGCCATCGAGTTCGCGATGCAGCGGCAGAATCAGCGCGGTATTCTCGGCGATCCGCAGATTGTCGGGAGTCACCGCGATGCCCTGTTTCTTGAGATTGGCGATCTCGTCGAGCAGGGCCTGTGGATCGAGAACGACGCCGTTGCCAATGACCGAAAGCTTGCCCGGCCGCACCACGCCCGACGGCAATAGGGACAATTTGTAGGTCACGCCGCCGATAACCAAAGTGTGGCCGGCGTTGTGGCCGCCCTGAAAGCGGACAACGATGTCGGCCTGCTCGGAGAGCCAGTCGACGATCTTGCCTTTACCTTCGTCTCCCCACTGGGAGCCGACCACGACAACATTTGCCATGAGGAAGTGTCCCCAAAGGGCCGATAAAAGTTGCGATGAATAGGATGCGGCCTTAAGCCGACTGTTTCGGATAAAGGATGCCGGTGCCGGAAGCAAGGAAAAGTGGCCTGGACGGCCGGTCGCCCGACCCTGCAAGCCATTGGTTTGATGCGAAATTCAGGCGTTTGCCTTTGACTATTTTGGACGGCATTTTGCCGTCTGGCCGCCAATTTTATGGGCCGCCGTGCCCAGGCCGCCCGGACCCGCGGCCGAGGTGATTCCAGGCGATCAGGACCGCCCGATTCTCAGCCAAGCGCTACGGCCCACGCGGGCGGCCGCTGTGGATAACTCGGGGCAGCGTCGTCCCCAAGTCGCTTAGGCCAGGGTCTCGCCCTGTGCCAAAGGAAGGAAATAACGGAAATAATCAGAAACGCAGCGGTTTGACCTGCTGCACGTTCGGAATGTTCTGCACCTGCGCCAGCACATCGGCCGGCACCGTGCCGTCGACTTCGACGAGTGCGATGGCATTGCCACCCTCGGATTCGCGGCCGAGATGGAAGGTCGCGATATTGATGCCGGCGCCGCCGAGCACGGTCGCGAAACGGCCGACGAAGCCGGGCTTATCCTGATTGGTGACGTAAAGCATCGACGGGCCGAATTCGGCATCCATGCGGATGCCCTTGATGTTGATGATGCGCGGCCGTCCGTCGGCATAGACGGTACCGGCCACCGAGCGGGTTTGCCGGTCGGTGACGAGCGTAACCGTGATCAAGCTTTCGTAATCGCTTTCGCCCTCGCGCCGCGTCTCTTCGACGGCGATGCCGCGCTCCTTGGCGACGATCGGAGCGGAGACGACGTTGACGTCCTGGAGCATCGGGCGAAGCATGCCGGCGATCGCCGACGATGTCAGCGCCTTGGTGTTCATCTGCGCGACAGCGCCTTCATAGGCGATCTGCACCTGCTTGATCCCGCTCTCGGTGAGCTGTCCGGCAAAGGAGCCGAGTTTCTCGGCCAGCGCCACGAACGGTTTCAGCTTCGGCGCTTCTTCGGCGCTGATCGAAGGGAAGTTGATGGCGTTGCTGATGGCGCCGCGCAACAGATAATCGGCCATCTGCTCGGCGACCTGCAGCGCGACGTTCTCCTGCGCTTCGGTGGTCGACGCACCGAGATGCGGCGTGCACACCACATTGGGCAGTTCAAATAGGGGGCTCGGCGGCGGCGGCTCCTCGCGGAACACGTCGAGTGCGGCCCCCGCGACATGGCCCGCTTTCAGCGCTTCGACCAGCGCGGCCTCTTCGACCAGCTCGCCGCGGGCGCAATTGATCAGGCGCACTCCCTTTTTGGTGCGGCCGAGCGTCTGTGCATTGACGATGTTGCGGGTCTTGTCGGTGAGCGGCGTGTGCAATGTGATGAAGTCGGCGCGGTGCCACAATTCGTCGAGCTCGACTTTCTCGACGCCGAGATCGAGCGCGCGCTCGGCGGAGAGAAAAGGATCATAGGCGATCACTTTCATCTTCAGGCCGATGGCGCGGTCGGCGACGATCGAACCGATATTGCCGCAGCCGATAATGCCCAGTGTCTTGCCGAAGATTTCGACGCCGAGAAACTTGTTCTTCTCCCATTTGCCGGACCGCGTCGAAGCATCGGCCTCGGGGATCTGCCGCGCCAGCGACAGCATCAAGGTGATCGCATGTTCGGCGGTCGTGATCGAATTGCCGAACGGCGTGTTCATCACGATGATGCCGCGTGCGGTGGCGGCGGGGATATCGACATTGTCGACGCCGATGCCGGCGCGGCCGATCACTTTCAGGCTCTTGGCCTTTTCGAGGATCTTGGGCGTGACCTTGGTCGCGGAACGGATCGCGAGCCCGTCGAAGCCGTTGATGGCGTCGGCAAGCTTCTCTTTGTCCTTGCCGAGATTGGGCTGGAAATCGACCTCGACGCCGCGATTCTTGAAGATCGCAACGGCGGCCGGCGACAACGCATCGGAGATGAGGACCCTGGGAATCATGGCTTTCGAATCCGGAAATGTTGATAGGGATCGCAAGTCCTCTCCATCAGGAGGGGTCAGGCCGCAAACTCACGCTGCCTTGGCGAGCGCTTCCTTGGCCTTGGCATAGGCCCAGTCGAGCCACAGCGTCAGCGCTTCGACATCGGCGCGTTCGACGGTCGAGCCGCACCAGATGCGCAGACCCGGCGGCGCGTCGCGATAAGCGTCGATGTCATAGGCAACGCCTTCCTTGTCGAGCGCGGCGGCGATGCTCTTGACGAACGCCGCCTGCGCATCGGCGGATAGCCGGGTGACGCTCGGATCGACGACTTTCAGGCAGACCGACGTATTGGACCGCAGCCTCGCGTCGACGGCGAGAAAATCGATCCACGGCGTGCGCGCCACCCAGTCGGCAATGGTCTTGGCATTGGAATCGGCGCGCGCCTGCAGGGCCTTGAGACCGCCGACGGATTTCGCCCATTCCAGCGCGTCGAGATAATCTTCGAGGCAGAGCATCGACGGCGTGTTGATGGTCTCGCCGACAAAAATGCCTTCGTTGAGCTTGCCGCCTTTGGTCATGCGGAAGACCTTCGGCATCGGCCAAGCGGGCTCGTAGCTCTCGAGCCGCGCCACGGCACGTGGCGACAAGATGAGCATGCCGTGTGCGGCCTCGCCGCCGAGCGCCTTTTGCCAGGAGAAGGTGACGACATCGAGCTTTGGCCAATCGAGTGCCTGCGCGAATGCCGCCGACGTGGCGTCGCAGATCGTCAAGCCTTTGCGGTCGGCCGCGATCCAATCGCCGTTGGGCACGCGCACGCCGGAGGTCGTGCCGTTCCAGGTGAAAACCACGTCGCTATTCGGATCGACTTTGCCGAGGTCGGGCAATTCGCCATAGCCGGCCTTCAGCGTGGTGACGTCTTTGAGCTTGAGCTCTTTGACGACATCGCTGACCCAGCCTTGGCCGAAGGATTCCCAGGTGAGCATTGTCACCGGGCGCGGCCCCAACAGCGACCACAGCGACATTTCAACTGCGCCGGTATCCGAGGCGGGCACGATGCCGATGCGATAATCGGCCGGCACCTGCAGGACCTCGCGCGTGAGATCGATAGCGCGCTTGAGCTTCGCCTTGCCCGGTTTGGAGCGATGCGAGCGGCCGAGAAGTGCGTCTTTGAGGTTTTGCGAAGACCAGCCGGGGCGCTTTGCGCAGGGGCCGGAAGAGAAATGCGGCACGGCGGGCCGCACCGACGGCGGATTAAGCGTCATGATCTATCCTTCCAGATAGTCGCCCCTCGGTGGGGAGGGGTGTCCCGCCGTCGCAATTAAGGATTCGCGGCCCCGCCGTCAAGCGTCACGTGAAAAAATGGCAATGCGGGAGGTTACGGTCGGCGGCGGCAAGCGCCGGAGTCCGAAAAGATATTTAGAACTTGAAACCGCCGCCAACGTGGACACTGCTGATCGCAGTCGTGATGCCGGCAAGAGGCGCGAACTGCGTGTATTCATATTCAGCGCGCGCGAAGATATTTTGCGTGACCGCCATATCGAAGCCGCCGCCGACCGTGAAGCCATAGAGCAGGGCCGAATCCTTGCTCTCCGAATTGGCGGGGAAGTTGAGAGAAAGGCAGGATACATTGTCCACGACGCAGGGCACGGTCCCGCCGTTGGCCTGGTTATATTCCCCGGACACCTGGGCACTGATCGCGTAGTTGCCGCGCCCCAGTGCAAGCCCGACAAACCCGTAAGGCAGAAAATTGCCCAACACATAACCCATGCGCGCCCGCACCGAGCCGAAATCGGTGAGTTGGACCGAGCCCGAGCCCGAGATGGTGACCGCGTACGGGATTCCGCCGGCCGTAACAATGCGAGAGATCGGGTTGCTGCTCGCGACGGCAGAGATAGGCGCGTGGGTGTAATTGCCCTCAATTCCGAGAATGAGATCCTGCCATTGCGTATTATAGCCCGCAAATGCGCCAAAGCCGGTGTGCTGCGCCGAACCGTTGCCGAGAGCGGACCATTGCGAGGGTTGTTCCTGTTCTTCCAGCGTCGTGTTGCGCAGCGTGTAACTCACGAGGGGCTGGGTCGCGTGCGAGAAGTCGACATTGCCGCTTGAATAATCGAGTTGGCCGCCGGCGTAGAATCCCGACCAGCGCGTAAACGCCGCCGGCCCGACGGTCAGCGGGCCACGCAGCGTATCCATATCGAGGTCGGCCGCATATGCGCGTGGCGCCAGCAACGCACTTGGCGCCAGCATCAACGCGAATGCAGCACAGATCACCCGACGCATCGGCCGCGCCCTTTCATTTCCCGGCGCGCATACCGCGGCCACGGGACGCGATCATCGGGCATTAACCTTAATGGAGTGTTAGCTCGCTCGAGGCGCGGCCGGCCGGAACTCGGCAGGCGCGATGGGAGCGGCCGCCGGGAAGGGAAGATCGGGCGAGAGAACTCGGCGGTGATTCGCCGGCGGTGGACTGCAAACAAAAACGGCGCGGTTGCCCGCGCCGTTCGTCTTGTTGGTGTTGGTCGGCGGTCTTAGCCGCGGGTCGAAATCGCCGGTGGCGGCACAACCAAGCCGGTGACGGGCGGGAAGCGCCAGCGGAAGCCGAGCGTGATGTCGTTCGAGGACAAACTGTCGACCTTGTAGGAATCCGGATGGCAGCCGCCGATGCAATTGATGCTGTCGGTGACCGAGCCGTAGTTGAGATAGCGGTACGCGAGTTCCATGGTGAAGTTCTGCGTTACCGCATAGGACAGGCCGGCATGCAGCGCCCAAGCCAGGTCGGTGTGGGTCGAATTTTGGCCGATGCCGGATCCCGACGTGCCGACACCGGTGTCGACCAGATCATCGAACTGGTTGAATGCGACGCCGACGCCGGCGCCGATGAACGGCGTCAGGCAGTTCCAGGTGCCAAGGTCAATATAGCCATTGGCGAGGACGACCGTCGACCGGATCGATCCGGTGTATTGGTCGCCAAACACGTTGGCGCTTCCCTGGGGGTTGGTATAGAGGCCGTACGCGTTGATCGCCGCCTTGGTGCGATATTCGGCGGTGACGTCGCCGCGGAACCAGTTGTTGAACTCGTAACCAATGCCGGCACGGAGAATGGTGCTGTCGTCGATCGAATTGTGCTGGATCTTGAAATCGGTTGGACCGTTGAGCGGGTTCGGCTCGAAGTCGAAGCTGGTCCGGTTCATGATGCCGACCCCGACATCGCCGCGCAGATACCATCCGCCTGAGCAACAAGGCTCCGCCACGGGTTGATAGATTGGGGGCGGCTCCGGCAAGTCGGCGCCGAATGCCGCGGTGCTGATCGTCGCCGCGGTGGCGGCGGCAAGAAGAGTTTTGACGCTAAACATGGCTTCGTCCTTTCTTCGACGAGGCGCGCGCGCGAAGCGCGCACATCGTTGGAGCCGGGACGAAGGTAGGCAGCAAATGCTTAAACCGGTCTTAACCTTAACGCTTAACCATGAGCGTTCACGTCAGTGCGTCGCAAAACTGCGCCTGACGTGCCACGCTCCCCCGACGCGCCAGACACCGGCGCCGCCGCGACGGGCTTGTTTGTGATTCGTCAACCATTGTGACGCGATGGAGCGTGACGCGATGGAGCGTCCCCTGCGGTTATGCGGGCCGCTTTCGCAACGTGCTAACCGCGGCGACAGCAGCTCTCGGCAGCCGCTCAGTCCTTGTCATCTTCGAGTTCGCCGATGTGATGCTGGGCGTAAAGCTCAAGGCCGAGTTTGGCGACGAGGTCGAGCTGAGTTTCGAGGAAGTCGATGTGTTCTTCCTCGTCGTGCATCAGCTTCTCGAACAGGTCGCGCGAGACGTAATCGCGAACTCCATGGCAATGCGTGGCGGCTTCTTCGTAAAGCGCGCGCGCCGACATTTCCGCGGCAAGATCGCAGTCGAGCACTTCCTTCACGGTCTGGCCGATATGCAGCGGATCGAGCACCTGCATGTTGGGAAAGCCGTCGAGGAAGATGATGCGCTCGACCAGCTTGTCGGCGTGCTCCATCTCTTCGATGGATTCCTTTCGCCATTGCTTGGCCAGCGACTTATAGCCCCAATTGTCGAGCAGCCGGTAATGCAGCCAGTATTGGTTGATCGCGGTCAGTTCGTGCCGCAGCGCCTTGTTGAGGAATTCGACGACGCCTGGCTCGCCCTTCATATTTTTAACTCCTGCATTGCTGGGGTTCGTACGAACCGAAGTCCGAAGTTGGACTAGATTATAACCATTCCAATGAAGGCGCAAAGACGCGCCGCGCCGCGTGAAGCCCAGATTTGCCGGAAGGAAGACTTAAGAAGAGGAGCTGGAACGGGCCTGCCGGCAGCACGCAGTCTCGGCGCCGGCCAGCGCTTCGTTCATGATACGGCGGATGGTGCGGGCACAACGGCCGCACTGCGCGCTGCAACCCAGGCATTGGTACACTTGGCCCGTGGTGCGCGGCGCGTCTTCGCCGTCCGACAAGGTCGCGCGCACGTCGTGGTCGGTCAGCACATTGCAGGAGCAGACAATCATTTACGGGGAAGCCCGGCCGCGGTCTGTTGCGATATCAGACTGTTCACTAGCGGACGCCTTCTATCTTTGCAAAGAGAAAACGCTGTTTAAAGCCATTCTAATCTTTCATTGTGCGATCAATGCTTAGGTTGTTTTTGGTAAATCTGAAAGCGGAACCAGATCATCAACAATATACGCGATTGATATTGGTCAAAGACTTAAGATCAACTTTGAATAGCGCGTAAGAATCCTGAAGAAAAAAAGATGTGGATGTCCGCGGTCCTTGCGGGATCCGGCACCGATATCGCAATTCCGCGCTGCAGAAGCGGCAAAGTCCGGTTGCTGTACTTGGAATTGCCGGCTTGGCCGCATGCAATTACGCAGCGGCGGTCTCTTCGGAATCGTCGTCGGACCGGCGGCGACGGCGCGGCCGCAACCGGCAGAACCGGGCGGGGAGGCCGAACAGATCCTCGAACAGGCCCGCAAAACGCTGGCCGCGGCTGAGGGCGCGGTCGAGCGCCGCCATGGTGCGGGCGAGACCCGGATCGTCATCATTGACCCAGGTCTGCAGCACCGAGCCGAACAGCAGCGAAAGCCCCTGTGCGCGCAGCATCCCGCGCGGGCCCGCAGCGCCGATCCTGGCCGCCGTGAGCATCCATTGTTGCGAGCGTACCGCGAGGCCGTTCAGCGCCATGGCGAGCGGCGGATTGCGCGAGGCCGAACGGATCAGTGAACGGATCGCCTCACGATGCGGCATGAGGATTTCGAGCCGGCGCATCAATACGTCGAACAGGCGTTCGCGCGGCGGCTCCTCCGCCATGTCGCTGAAATCGGCGGCGAGCACCGCGCGGTCGATATCCTTGATATGTGCGGCGAGGATGGCGAGCGGCGAGGCGAACGCGTCGCGAAATTCAGCGAGCGATACGCCGGCCGTGTCGGCGATCTCCGCGAGGCCGATCTGCTCGAAGCGCTTTTCGGCGAGCAGGCTCAGGAAAGCGGCGACGATTTTCTCGCGGTCACCGGCATCGGGCGGAAGCGCCGCGCTTGCGGACTTGTCGGCGGCGGCGCCTTTGGCGGCCGGTTTGCGGGCGGGTCGACGGGCCATGACGTGACGCTCCTCGTGCGCTACAGCCGAGATATTTACCCATAAATTTAAGACGCCGCAGGGGCGGTTCCAAGACCGCCGGGAAGGCCGCCGCAGGATCTAGCCCGCAAGCTCGCGCGAACGCTTCGTCGCCGCCGCAACCGCTTTCTCCATCAGCGCGGCAAGTCCGTCTTTGCCCATGAGCACGGCGAGCGCCGCCGCCGTGGTGCCGCCCGGCGAGGTGACGTTTTCGCGCAGGACCGCCGGGTCAAGCGACGATCGGTGCAATAATTCGCCGGCGCCGGCGACGGTCTCGCGCGCGAGTTTTGCCGCCAGCTCCCGCGGCAGGCCAGAAGCGATCCCGGCCCGGGTCAGCGCCTCGGCCAGCAGGAAGACATAAGCCGGGCCGGAGCCCGACACCGCCGTCACCGCATCCATCCAGGTTTCGTCGCTGGTCCATTCCACAGCGCCTGTGGCAGCCAGCAGGCGGTCGGCGAGGGCGCGCTGCGCATCGTTGGCGTGAAGGGGCACGGCAACGGTGATGCCGCGGCCGATTGCGGCCGGCGTATTCGGCATGGCGCGCACGATCGCGCAGGGTTTCGCCAGTGCTTCCGACAGGAAGGTCAAGGTGCGACCGGCCATGATCGACACGACGACAGTCGCCGGCCCAATGAGCGACGCCAGCGGCGGCACCGTTTGCGGCGCCACTTGCGGCTTCACCGCCAGCACGATCGCCGCCGCGTTCTTCAACGCATGCAGACGCGGATTGAGCTGCAGGCCCCGTTGCGTCAGCTCGGCGATATGCGGCGACACTGCCGGCTCGATCACCGCGACATTCTTCGGGTCGAGCCCAAGCCGCAGCCAGCCGTCGAGCAGCGCGCTGCCCATCTTGCCGGCGCCGATCAGAACCAGGAGGCCGGAAAAATCGCGCAGCGACTCTGAAACTTGCGTCACGCCTCGCCTGCAGTCTCGAACATCGCAGCGTCCATCGCCTCGCGCGGCGATTTGCCGGCCCAGATCGCGAATTGAAACGCCGGAAAATAACGTTCGCAGGAATCCAGCGCCGTGCCAAGCACGGCCTCGCATTGCCGTCCGGACGCAGTGACCCCGCCGGCAAGAACCAAAGCGTGGCGAAACATCACCATGCCGTTTTGCATCCACACGTCGAAGTGCCCGATCCACAATTGCTCATTGATCAGGGCGATCAGCTGCTGCACTTGCGGCAGGCGCTGCTCAGGCACTTTCATGTCGAAGGCGCAAGCCAAGTGCAGCGCCTCGATATCGCTCATCCAGGTGAACGACACTTGGTAATTCGTCCAACGGCCGGTCACCGCAAGCCCGATTTCGTCATCGCTGGCGCGTTCGAACGGCCAGTTGTTGCCGGCCGCCATATGCTCGACCACGTCAAGCGGATTGCTGGCTTGGTGTTGGCTAATTTCGATCAAGGACATGCCGCCTCCACGGGTGCCGCCTGAAAGTGGAAATGCGCACGCCAAAGGCACTTCGAAAGGGGACAAACCGCGACCGCTGCAAAACGGCGCGGAGAAAAATCCGCGGCCGCACGGAACGATTTGACGCAGGAACAAGTCCCGACCGCTAATTGACTCTACACCGCGAATCAGGCGCTCCGCCGACTATAATCGGCTTGCTTCCTTCCGCCAAAGTCTGCGCAAGAGTTGATAAGAGCTTCAATCAGCACCGATACCGGCACTCATGAAGTGATTTGGCCACGCCGCACAATATTCGATTTATAACCGTCCACAGTCGTGACTGCGACAAGTTGACTCAATACGGCTTTGGGCCGGGACGCGCGCGACGGCGTCAGTCGAACAGGCTGGAGACCGACTCTTCGGCCGCGGTGCGGTTGATCGCCTCGCCGATCAGCTTGGCGATGGTCAGAACGCGAATGTTCGCGGACTCTTCCACCGCCTTGGTGGGCATGATGGAGTCCGTGATGACCAATTCCTTGAGCCGGGAATTGCCGACACGGGCGATGGCGCCGCCCGACAGCACGCCGTGTGTAATGTAGGCGTAAACTTCCTTGGCGCCTTTCTCGAGCAGTGCGTCGGCGGCGTTCACCAGCGTGCCGCCGGAATCCACGATATCGTCGACCAGGATGCAGATGCGGCCGTCGACCGAGCCGATGACATTGGCGACTTCGGATTCGCCCGGCCGCTCGCGCCTTTTGTCGACAATGGCGAGCGGCGCATCGATGCGCTTGGCGAGCGCGCGCGCACGCACCACGCCGCCGACGTCCGGCGACACCACCATCACCTTGCTGAGATCGAAGCGCTCTTTGATGTCGCGCTGGATGACCGGCGCAGCGAACAGATTATCGGTGGGGATGTCGAAGAAGCCCTGGATCTGGCCGGCATGCAGGTCGAGCGTGAGCACGCGGTCGACGCCGGCATGGGTGATGAGGTTGGCGACGAGCTTCGCCGAAATCGGCGTACGCGGACCGACTTTGCGATCCTGCCGGGCATAGCCGAAATAGGGGATCACCGCCGTGATGCGCCGCGCCGAGGCGCGCCGCAGCGCGTCGATGATGATCAGCAATTCCATCAGATGGTCGTTGGCCGGGAACGACGTCGACTGGATGACGAAAACGTCGGCGCCGCGGACGTTTTCCTGAATCTCGACAAACACTTCCATGTCGGCGAAACGGCGCACCACCGCTTTGGTCAGCGGGTTGCCGATATAGGTGCCGATCGCGTGCGCGAGCGTCGGATTGGAGTTGCCGGAGACGAGCTTGATAGCCCCGTTATTGCCCGCCATTCCTACTCTCCTCGCGCGCCGACGCTCAATCGGGACCTGATACAAGCCGCTTTTCGGGCTGGCAATACGATTCAAAAACTTTCCCCGCAGCTTTTTCTGCTGCAATCGCAACGACTTCCGCGGATCAGGGTTAATTAGTGGTCCAGCGCACAGCAAATGTTGGGGCTACTCGTCCGCGAGCACGATGGCGTTGACGTGCCGGCCGTAATCCGGCTCGGCGCGGTGGGTGGTGCGGCGGTAGCTGAAAAACCGGTCCGGGTCGGCATAGGTGCACAGGCCAAGATCCTCGATATGGCCGACGCCGGCGCGAGCGAGGCGGGCGGCGACATATCCGGAAAGATCAAATAAGGCATGGCCATCCCGGGCAGCCGGCGCAAAAAACCGGCTGGAAGCGCGGTCCTCTGCCGCAAAGCGGGCGATCAGGTCGGCGCCGACCTCGTAATTGGTCTGCCGGATCATCGGTCCGATGGCGGCGCGGATGTCGCCGCGCACGGCGCCAAGCCGCTCCATGGCCGTGACGGTCGCCTCGATGACGCCCGACAGCGCGCCGCGCCAGCCGGCATGGGCTGCGCCGATCACGTGTGCTTTCGGATCGGCGAACAGGATCGGGCCGCAATCCGCCGTGGTCACGCCGATGGCGAGCGCGCGCATGCGGGTGACGATGGCGTCGGCGCGCGGACGCGCCTCGGCCGCCCAGGGCGCTTCGGCAACGACCACGTCGGGCGAATGAATTTGATAGACGGTGAGGAATCGCTGCGGCTCGACCCCGAGCGCGGCCGCCATGCGCGCGCGATTTTCCGCGATATGTGCGGTGTCGTCCTTCGAGCCGGTGCCGCCGTTGAGGCTTGCATAAAGGCCGCCGGATACGCCGCCGGCACGCGTGAAGAACGCGTGGCGGATGCCGGTCAGTGCCAAGGATTGTGCTTCAAGCTTCATGACGCCTGCTCGAAGCCAGGCAGCGCGCCGAGCCGCGGCGCGGCGATCGCGATCGCCTTGAACAATTCGCCCATGCCGCGCGCACCTTCCGCGATCAGCCGCGCCAGCGCGACGTCGATCTCGGCGGCCTTGGTCGGCGTTGCATTCGCCTTCAACGCCGAGGCGCGCTGTACGATGCCGAGGCGCAGAAACAGATCGCGCTGGCGGACCGGGCCGTGAATTCGCGCGCCCATGCTCTCGGCACATTGGCAGAAGGCTTCAAAGTCGACATGCGCGGTCAGATCAGCTTTGCCCGGCGCACGCAGCGGATCGGTGAAGGAATGCCCGGCGACTGCCTGCAACGTGTCGCCCAATCCGAACTGGGCATGGCCGTAGTCGATGATCAAAGCCGCTCCCTGGTCGCGTGTTCGCCGTCCGAGCTCGAGCGCCAAGCTGTCGGAGCGCCATTCGAAGATCGCGCCTTCGGGCGCCTTGCGCAATGCGCGCGGCATCGCTGCCTCGAAATGCGGCAAAGCCTCGCCCGCCGCGACAATCGCATAGTGGCCGTCGGGCGCAATATCGATCATGCGCTCGTGCCAGCCGTCGGCTTGCTTGACGGCCTGGTGCACCGGCAGCGCGTCGACGAATTCGTTGGCGATGATGATGGTCGGGCCTAACGGGACGGCTTCGAGCGTCGCGTGCCACAACACCGGTACGTGGAGGCTCTCGAGCAGGCGCTGCTGCACCTGCTGCAACGCCGGACTGATCTCGACCAGATGCACGACCAGCGCATTGTTGAATCCGTCGACGATCTTCGCCGCCCGCAGCGCATCGTGCATCAAGGTGCCGCGTCCGGGGCCGAGCTCGACGATGCGCACGTTTTCCGGCGCGCCCATCTGCATCCAGACCGAGCCCATCCACAGTCCGATCAGTTCGCCGAACATCTGGCTGATCTCGGGCGACGTGACGAAATCGCCGCCGGTGCCGAGCGGATCGCGATTGACGTAATAGCCGTAGCGCGGATGCGTGAGGCACAGCCGCATATATTCGGCGATCGGCATCGGTCCGGCGACACCGATCAGCCGGCGGATCTCGGCATCGAGCGGTGAATGCTGCTCAGCCATTTTTGGCAATCGGCTTTGCATCCAGCTTTGCATCCGCTCGCGGCTTGCGGCGCATCACGACGGCGAGCAGCGCGATGCCGATCAGGATCAGCGGCACACAGAGCAGCATGCCCATGGTGAGCCATCCCGAGCCCCAGAGGAATCCGAGTTGCACATCCGGCTCGCGGAAGAATTCGCAGGTCGTTCGCGCGACGCCATAGCCGATGAAGAAGACCGCGGTGACGACGCCCGGCCGTTTCAGCGCGCCAAAGCGCACCAGCACGTTGAGCAGAACGAAAAGTGCGACGCCTTCGAGCGACGCTTCGTAGAGCTGGCTCGGATGGCGCGGCAGCGGTCCGCCGTAAGGAAAGATCATGGCCCAGGGCACGTCGGTGGGCCGGCCCCACAATTCGCCATTGATGAAATTGGCGATGCGGCCGAGAAACAAGCCGATCGGGGCCACCGCACAGCTGATATCGCCGAGCGACAGCGTCGGGATATTCCGGCGCCACGCAAACAGAATGACAGCGAGCGCGCAGCCGGCGACGCCGCCGTGAAACGACATGCCGCCGTTCCAGATCTGAAAGATTTCGGCCGGATGCGCGGCGAAACGCGGCAGGTTGTAAAACAGCACGTAGCCGATGCGGCCGCCCAAGATGATGCCGAGCGTGATCCAGACGACGAAATCGTCGAAGTCGGTCACGGTGAACGGCGCTTGTCCGCCCCACAACCGTTCCGAAGCGATGATGGCGCGCGCATAGAACCAGCCGGCAATGATGCCGACGATATAGGCGAGCGCGTACCAGCGGATCGCCAGAGGCCCGATCGAGATCAGGACCGGGTTGATCGCGGGATAGGGGATGATCGGCAGAACGAACATGAATAGGCTCTTGTGAACCGGCTCTGGTGCCGCCCGTTCGGGCGGCGGGTGGGAATGTGGAATCGGTGTTAATCCGCTCCGCCGTCCTTAATCATGACGTCGCATTGCGGCGATAGATTTGCAGCCGAGCCTGTTTTGACTGAGGCCCTTGCAGCGGCGCCGCACCATCGCCATTGTCACCTCCGATGGCAAGCGGCGTTGGATCGCAGTCGACATTTGCTGCCGCAATGGCGTGCCGGGACAGCCGAGCGGGAGCCGGCAGGGCTAAATCAGCAGGGCTTTGGAGGCATTTATGGTGCAGACGACGAACCGGTTTTTCGACGAGGTCGCGCGCTTAATGAATGACGCGGCGGGTGTTGCGCAAGGTGTGCGGCGCGAGTTCGAAACGCTGTTCCGCACCCAGGCCGAGCGTTGGCTGCGCGATCTCGATCTGGTCAAGCGCGATGAATTCGAGGCGGTCAAGGACATGGCCCGTATCGCGCGCGAGGAGAACGAGGCCTTGAAAACCCGGGTCGCGGCGCTCGAAGCGTCGCTTGCGGCAAAGAGCAGTAACTCGCCTGGCCCATAAAGCGCACCGCGGCGGGCCTAAAGCTTAACGCCGGCGAAGAACCTGCCATATTCCTTGTTTTTCGGGATTGGCGCCGTTATAAGCGCCGCTTCCGCGGCCGCTACAGCACCCCTGGAGGCTGCGCGCGGAATTTCCCGTTGAAATGCAAGGTTTTAGATAAGGAACACGCTATGGCGACCGTCAATGTGATCAAGGCGGCGGCGCGTTCGCGGGCAGGCAAGGGGGCCGCCCGGGCTGAACGTCGCGCTGGCCGCGTCCCCGGAATCATCTACGGCGACGGCAAGGCGCCGCTGCCGATTTCGCTCGACCATAACGAGCTGCGGCAGCGCATTTATGCCGGCCACTTTCTCACCACGATCCACGAGGTCGATGTCGACGGCGTGAAGCATCGCGTGATTCCACGCGACTTTCAGCTCGATGCCGTGCGCGACCTGCCGCTGCATGTCGACTTCATGCGGCTCGGCGAAGGCGCAACGATCCGCGTCCGGATTCCGATTACCGTCAAGAACGTCGACCAGTCGCCGGGCGTCAAACGCGGCGGCACGGTGTCGATCGTGACGCACTCGGTCGAAGTGCGTTGTCTGGCGGAAGCCATCCCGACCGGCATCGAGGTCGATGTCGGCGCGCTCGACATCAATCACTCCAAGCACTTGAGCGACATCAAGCTGCCGGACGGCGTGCGTTCGGCGTCGAACCGCGACATTACGCTGGTCACCGTCGTGCCGCCGTCGGGTTACGCCGAAGAAATCAAGGCCGCCGCCGAAGCGGCTGCTGCTGCCGCCGCTGCTGCGGCTGCCGCGGCCACTGCGGCGCCCGCCGCTGCCGGTGCGCCGGCGGCTCCGGCGTCTGCCGCGGGTGCGGCTGCCGCGCCGGCCGCCGGTGCCGAGAAGAAGTGAGGCTCCTGGTTTTGGGAAGCTTACGGCAGTAGCGCGAGACGACGCCGATGCTGCTCCTGGTCGGACTTGGCAATCCGGGAGCGCGCTACGTCGGCAACCGGCACAATATCGGCTTCATGGCGTTGCAAGAGATCGCCAAGCGCCACGGCATCGGGCCGTGGCGCCGACGCTTTCAGGGCGTCGCCTGCGAGGGGCCGATCGGCGGCAAGCGTGCGCTGTTGCTTTTGCCCGGCACTTTCATGAACGAATCCGGACGCGCCGTTGCCGAGGCCGTCCACTTCTACAAGCTGCCGCTCGACGCCGTGACCGTGTTCCACGACGAGATCGATCTGCCGCCCGCCAAGGTCCGCGTGAAGACCGGCGGCGGCATCGCCGGTCATAATGGGTTGCGCTCGATCTCCGAGCATATCGGCAACGACTATCGCCGGGTGCGCATCGGCGTCGGTCATCCAGGCAACAAAGACATGGTGCAGCATTATGTGTTGAGCGATTTCGCCAAGAGCGAGAAGGGCTGGGTCGAGGCGGTCACCGGCATTCTCGCCGACAATGCCGATCTGATTGCGCGCGGCGAGGACGCGAGTTTTCAGAACAAGGTTCATCTCGCCATGGTGGCCAAGGGTTTTGCCGATCGGAAGAACGGCGACAAGGACGACGGCAACGGCGCTGATTGAAGCGCCGGCATCCGGGTAAAGGACGGTAGAATTTCCAATGGGCTTCAAATGCGGCATCGCCGGCCTGCCCAATGTCGGCAAGTCGACCCTCTTCAACGCACTGACCGAAACCGCCGCCGCGCAGGCGGCCAATTATCCGTTCTGCACCATCGAGCCGAATGTCGGCGAGGTCGCGGTGCCGGACAAGCGCCTCGACACCTTGGCGGCACTCGCCAAATCGGCGCAGGTCGTGCCGACGCGGCTGACCTTCGTCGATATTGCCGGCCTCGTGCGCGGCGCGTCGAAAGGCGAGGGACTCGGCAACCAGTTTCTGGCCAATATCCGCGAAGTCGACGCCATCGCCCATGTCGTGCGCTGCTTTGAGGACACCGACGTGACGCATGTCGAAGGCCGCATCGATCCGATCGCCGATATCGAGACCATCGAAACCGAATTGATGCTGGCCGATCTCGATAGTCTCGAGCGGCGCGTCGACGGTTTGAGCAAAAAAGCCAAGGGCAATGACAAGGAAGCCAAGGAGACGCTCGATCTCGTCAATCGCGCGCTGGCGCTGTTGCGCGACGGCAAGCCGGCGCGGTTGACCGAGCGCAAGCCCGAGGAAGAGAAGCTCTTTCACTCGCTCGGCCTCCTGACCTCGCTGCCCGTGCTCTATGTCTGCAATGTCGACGAGGGTTCGGCCGCCGCCGGCAACGCGTTCTCGAACCAGGTCGAAGAGCGGGCCAAGGCTGAGTGCGCCGCCGCCGTCGTCATTTCCGCCAAGATCGAAGCCGAGATCGCGGTGCTGTCGCGCGAGGAACGCGCCGACTATCTGGAAGCGGTGGGGCTCAAGGAAGCCGGCCTCGATCGGCTCATTCGCGCCGGCTATGCGCTGCTTCATCTCGTGACATATTTCACCGCCGGGCCGAAGGAAGCGCGCGCCTGGACCATTACGCAGGGCACCAAGGCGCCGCAGGCGGCCGGCGTCATCCACACCGATTTCGAGCACGGCTTCATCCGCGCCGAAACCATCGGCTATGACGACTATGTCGCCTGTCAGGGCGAAGCCGGCGCACGCGATGCCGGTAAGATGCGGCTCGAAGGCAAGGATTACGTGGTGCAGGACGGCGATGTCATGCACTTTCGTTTCGCGAACTAGGGCGCGATCGCAAAGCCCGTCATGGCCGGGCTCGTGCCGGCAGCGCACGTCTTTCACTTTGATTTTGCATTCAGGATGTGCGCGACAAGGCTTGATTAGCCCCGCATCCCATTGCCCTGGTTCCTGATCGCGCCGAGATGCTCGTTGATGCGGAAGACGATGAGCACGAATTCGGCGACGATGCGTGCCAAAATCACGCCCATGCAGGCGCCGAGCACGCTCGTGATCAGAAAGATCACGCCGACGAACGGGTTGAACGCCATGGTCGTCAGCGAACTGACGACGCCGGCGAAGCCGAGCAGGATCGCGAGGAGGACAGCGAGCCAGTAAAAGACCTTGATGACGGTTGGGGTTACGAACCGCTCCCATTGGAACAGATCGCCCAGGCCGAACATGCCTATCCCCCAACCGAAGCCGCGCCGTGATTCCCCGCGCCGGGCCGCAGACTGCACGTCACCTGCGCAGCGGTCAATCGAGGCCGGACCGGGCAGGTTGCTGCCTCAGGCAGGCTGCGGTCGCAGCGGGGCGCGCGCGCGTCAATTTTACGGCCCCGGAACAGCCATCCTTTTCTCCGGTCCGCGCCGCTGATTTCCGCGCATGTTGCCGCGGCGCTTGCGCGCCACGCATACGGAACGTCGTTCGTTGCCGGGCGTTTGTCCTCCGGTTCGCGCGATCATTCGTCGCGCCTGTAAAAGAAAAACTAGGAGTGGCCAATGAGGTCAATTGCATATGCGGGCCTTGGTGCAGTGACCGGCTTTGCGCTGGTGGCCGGCGCCTCGGTCGCCAAAGCCGATGCGGTGATTACGACGCAGCCGGTAGCGACCCAGACCATAACGACCGAGACGACGCGGATTGTGCGGACATTGCCCTCGCGCAGTGGACGCCGACAGTTGGTGACCACGCGCACGGTGACCCGGCGCGTCGTGCCGACCTCGACCACGGTCATCGACCGGACGGTCGCGGCGTATCCTCGGCCGCTTTACGATGAGGTGGCGCCGGCACCGATCGTGGCGCGGCCGCTCTACGACGAAGTCGCGCCGGCGCCGCCGCCGACAGTGGTTGCACCGGCGCCGGCCTATTCGACGCCGCTTTATGACGAGGTGGTCGCGACCCCGCCAACGACGGTGATCGATAGCGGCCCGATCGTCGCCGCGCAGCCCTATGTCTATCGCTACGTCTATCAGCCGGACCGTATCCTGGTGATCGACCCGGCGACCGGAAATCTGGTCCAGTCGATTCCGCGCTGAGGACTGCTGTCATCGCGGCGGCGGGCCGGCGCCCGTTTTATAGCCAAAGCTTTTTATGGGTTTGGCTTTTTATGGGCTTGGCTCTTTACAGGCATGGCCCTTGGAGGGCGTCGCGCTCGATGGATTATCGGCGGCCGGTTCGAGGGCTGCCCCGGCCCTTTCGGCGCCAGCCCTCGCATCCCTGTCGCGCACATGCCCGTTTTGCCCGTCTTGGCGGCTTGCCCGTCTTGGCGGCGGCCAATTCGATCTTTATGGTTTCGTCGCGCAGTTCCCATATTGCGACGACGAGGCTGACGGAGCATGGCCATGATTCTTCCCCCGGCGTTCATCCTTGGCGCGAGCTTGCTCATGCCGGTGACCGACAGCGTTCCGACCCTCAATGTCGAGCAGGTTTGTCGGGGCATCGCGCAGCAGGGCGGGGTGACATTCCATGACACCGCGGTCGGCGAAGAAAAGCAGAATTGCATCGACAGCGAGAAGGCCATCCGCGAGCAGCTGGTGAAGGAATGGTCGACCTTCGCGCCGGCCGACAAAGTCGCGTGCACCAATGAATCGCGGACGGGCGGCGAGTCGAGCTACACCGAGCTGTTGACCTGTCTGGAAATGGCGCGTGACGTGCGCTCGATGAGTTCGAGCGAAAAAGGCGGCGCCACGCAAATCCCGCCGGTGCCGAGCGATAAAACCAAGCGGCCTTAGGCTTCCGGACAGCGAGCGGAGCGTCGGCTCAATAGCCGATCAGAATTTCGCTCACAATGGGTTTGGCCGCGCGCAGCTCGGGATCGGCGGAGCTGTATTCCTTGTCGGCCGAAAGAGCGGCGACTGTGTCCGCGGCAGCCTTCGGATCGGCCTTGAGGCTCATTCCCGACTTGCAGCCGCCGGCGAGCGTCGCCAGCGCGCCGCCGTCCCAGTCGCTGACGATGGCGGTGCCGCCCTTGTCGAAGCCTTTTACCTTGAAGGGCTTGTGGTTGAGCTTCTCTAGTTGCGCCAAAGTCAGGCCGAGCTTCATGCCGCCGGGCGCGATCCAGGTCGATTTGCCATTGATGACGATCAGATAAGTCTGATTGCGGGCCGCCGGATTGCTCCACCACACTTCCAGCCGCCGCTTCGGGTCGTTCGGAAACAAAACCGACGCCGGGACTTTGGCGCCGTTATCGCCGTCGACATCGGTGAAGGTGACGTTCCTTGAATCGAAAGTCATCGCCAGCCGCAGATGGCTGGAGTCCTTGGAAAAGACTCCGCTGCAGGCGACCATATGTCCCTTGGCAAGTGCCGCATCGGCTTTCGAGCCGGTACCGACCGAAGCGGCCGCGGCCGTCACCGGCACCGCCGGACGCGTCGGCTTCACCGGCGCGCTCATCGGCTGCGAGACGGCTGCCGGCACTTGCTGCCGCATTTGCGACGGCGCGAGTTGATCGGTGGTATCGAGATCGGGATTGATCGGGGCGGTCAGCTTCGATCCCTTATGATGCGGCTTCGGCGCCGGGACGGTCTGATCAGATGCGTCCGGTGCCGCGGACTGTGTCTGCGCCAGTTCTTGCGCCGCGTGCACGGCGGAACCCGCGGGACCTCCAATCAACACAAAAGCGGCTGTCGCCGTTCCGATTCCGGCGACCAGAGCCGTACGCAGATGTATCCACCGCATGGCCCGTCTCCGTTCCCATAGTCCACGTGACTTTAACACGCCTGTGGGAGCAGCAAACAAATAAGGCAGCGAGACGCTATCTGTGCCGGATCCGTTCGCAGTGCAGCAGGCCGCACCGCATCAAACGGCGTGCCGGCGGCATAAACCGGAATTTTACGTCGGATGATCGTCGGAAGTGAATGCCAGAGCGGTGGAGGGTGGTGGAGCCAGGCGGGATCGAACCGCCGACCTCCTGCATGCCATGCAGGCGCTCTCCCAGCTGAGCTATGGCCCCAATCACGAACGGAAGTCGGTCATCGGCAATCAGAGATCCGGGAGGCGCTCTGATCGCCTAGCACGGCCGATCGACTTCCAATTATCCTTCTTCTTCGTTCTCGATGTCACCGCCGATAATGTCGGTCACATCGGCATCCTCTTCTTCCTGCTCCTCGATGAAGGTGTCGTCATCATCGTCGAGGGATTCGTCAATCTCTACATCATCCTCGCCGATATCGGCATCGCCGGTCGCGGGCTTCTTGGCGCCGCCGCCGGATGCCTCGGCATCCGCCTCCTCGAGCGAGACGGTCTCAACCTCCGGGGCCTCGGCCGCGACCGTTTCCTCGGGAGCCGGTGCGGCGGCCGCTGCATCGGGCCGCCCGCCGCGCGTTACGACCGGCGCGACCTCATAGACCGTACCGCACTTCGGGCAGTGGATCGGGTCTTTGTTCAGGTCGTAGAATTTGGCGCCGCAACTGCCGCAGAGCCTCTTCGTACCCAGTTCGGGTTTCGCCACAGCCGGATCCTTCGTGTAATTCGGGTGCTTCACTTGGCTAGTCGAAACGCGGCTGTCAATAGTCGATTGGGGGCGATCCCCGGCCGGCGCAGCCGGCAAATCGCCGGGATGACGCGACGCTGCGGCACGTGATAAACGGCGTCGCACTTCGGTTATTACCTCCCGGGCTGGACCCCAAAACATGCGTTCCGACGCTGCTCAAGTTCCCCTGACTGCCCGCCGTAACGGCCCTTTGGCCGGCCGCATTCGCGTGCCGGGCGACAAGTCGATCTCGATTCGGGCCCTGATTCTGGGGGCGCTGACCGTCGGCGAGACCAAGGTTTCGGGGCTGCTTGAGGGGGAGGATGTGCTTAATACCGCTAAGGCCCTGCAGGCGCTTGGCGCCCACATGACGCGCACCGGCGAACGGGCCTGGTCGATCCGGGGCACCGGCGTCGGCGGTTTTGCCGAGCCGCGTGCGCCGCTCGATTTCGGCAATTCCGGCACCGGCTGCCGGCTCACCCTGGGTGCCGTTGCCGGTTGCCCGATCACGGCGATTTTCGACGGTGACGCCTCGCTGCGCACCCGCCCGATGCGGCGCTTCCTCGATCCCCTGCAGCGGATCGGCGCGCGCGCCGTCCAATCGACCGACGGCCGTCTGCCGCTGACGCTGAAGGGCGCGCGCGATCCCCTGCCGATCGTTTTCGAGCCGCCGGTTCCCTCAGCGCAATTGAAATCGGCAATACTGCTGGCCGGTCTTTCCGCGCCGGGCGAGACAGTGGTGATCGAAGCCGAGGCGACACGCGACCACACCGAGAAATTACTCTGTCATTTCGGCGCCCAGGTGCGCATCGAGACAACGGTAAAAGGCGGCCGCCGCATCGCGCTGACCGGGCAGCCGGAACTCGAGCCGCGGCCGGTCGCGGTTCCCGCCGATCCGTCCTCGGCTGCGTTCCCGTTGATCGCGGCGCTGCTCGTGCCCGGCTCTGACGTGATTCTCGAAGGCGTGATGATGAATCCTTCGCGGACGGGTCTGCTCACGACGCTTCTCGACATGGGCGCTTCGATCGAGCGGGTCGATATCCGCAACGAGGGCGGCGAAGAGGTCGCCGATCTGCGCGTGCGTGCCGGTCCGTTGCGCGGTGTCGAGGTGCCGGCCGCGCGTGCGCCGTCGATGATCGATGAATATCCGGTCCTGGCGGCCGCCGCGGCTTTCGCCGAAGGCACGACACGGATGCGCGGCTTGAAGGAATTGCGGGTCAAGGAGTCGGATCGCTTGGCCGCGACGGCCGATCTGTTGCGGGTCAACGGCGTTGCGGTCGAGATCGAGGGCGACGATTTGATCGTCCATGGCAACGGCCGGGCGCCCGGTGGCGGCACCGTCACCACGCACATGGATCATCGTATCGCCATGTCGGCGATCGTGCTCGGGCTGGGCAGCGAGCGGCCGGTGCAGATCGACGACGGCACTTTCATTGCAACGAGCTTTCCGGGATTTGTCGACTTGATGCGGGGTTTGGGCGCGGATTTGTCATGATCATTGCCATCGACGGGCCGGCCGCATCGGGCAAAGGGACGATTGCGCGGCAGATCGCAGCCGTCTACGGGCTGCATTATCTCGACACCGGTCTGCTCTACCGGGCGGTGGCGAAGACCGTGCTCGACGCCGGACATTCGCCCGATGACGTGACGTGCGCCATCGAGGCCGCAGTCATGCTCGATCCGGCCAAATTCGACGACAATGCCCTGAAAACACAGACCATCACCGAAGCCGCCTCCGTGGTGGCCGCTATCCCCGAAGTGCGCCAGGCCCTGATCAATTATCAGCGCGGTTTTGCCACCAAGCCGCCGGGGGCGGTGCTCGACGGTCGCGATATCGGCACCGTGATCGCGCCGGGCGCCGACATCAAGCTTTTCGTGGTCGCGACCCCTGAGGTCCGGGCCAGCCGGCGGACCCGGGAACTGCGGAGGCGGGGCGAAATGGCCGAGGAAAGCGAGGTCCTCGCCGACCTGCTGCGCCGGGACGAGCGCGACTCGCGGCGAACCGCGGCTCCCCTGAAGGCCGCTCCAGACGCGCACTTGCTCGATACCACACATTTGGGTATAGACGCCGCGTTCCGGGCCGCCGTCGATATCATCGAGGCCGTTCGAGCGGGCCGAAAGCGCCGTTAACTGAGCGCTTTCGTCATTGGAGGTAAGCCCGCTCACCGCCCCGTCCGCACGGTGAACACCGCTGGAACGCGAAGCTTTGTCCTGAACCTATGGCCTTGGCCCCACCCGCCGGTCGAACCGGCGGCTGCCGCACGTTCGGGATCATTTTCATTCACCGGGGCCGGGAGTTTGTTTATGGCTCAAGCCGCCGCCGCTCAAACCGCCTCGCCCTCGCGCGAGGACTTCGCCAAGCTGATCGATGAATCGTTCAATGACGGCCACATTCAGGAAGGCGCCGTCGTCAAAGGCAAAGTGGTCGCGATCGAACGCGACCTGGCCGTCATCGACGTCGGTCTCAAGACCGAGGGCCGCGTGGCGATGCGCGAATTCCAGGGGCCGGGTCGCCAGAGCGAGATCAAGGTCGGCGATACCGTCGAGGTCTATCTGGAAAGAATCGAAAACGCGCTCGGCGAGGCCGTGCTGTCGCGCGACAAGGCGCGCCGCGAAGAGAGCTGGGGCAAGCTCGAAAAAGCATTCCAGAATAACGAGAAGGTGCAGGGCGTCATCTTCAATCAGGTCAAGGGCGGCTTCACCGTCGATCTCGACGGTGCGGTGGCCTTCCTGCCGCGCTCACAGGTCGACATTCGCCCGATCCGCGACGTCTCGCCGTTGATGAACAATCCGCAGCCATTTCAGATCCTGAAAATGGATCGCCGCCGCGGCAACATCGTCGTCTCCCGCCGCACCGTGCTGGAAGAGACCCGCGCCGAGCAGCGCCAGGAACTGGTGCAGAACCTCGAAGAGGGTCAAGTCATCGAAGGCGTCGTCAAGAACATCACCGACTACGGCGCTTTCGTCGATCTCGGCGGCATCGACGGCCTGCTGCACGTCACCGATATCGCCTGGCGGCGCGTCAATCATCCGTCCGAGGTGCTCAATATCGGCCAGCAGGTGAAGGTCAAGATCATCAAGATCAATCACGAGACCCACCGCATCTCGCTTGGCATGAAGCAATTGCTCGACGATCCGTGGCAGGGCATCGAGGCCAAGTATCCGGTCGATGCCCGCTTCAAGGGCCGTGTCACCAACATCACCGACTATGGCGCTTTCGTCGAGCTCGAGCCCGGCATTGAGGGCCTGATCCACGTCTCCGAAATGTCGTGGACCAAGAAGAACGTGCATCCGGGCAAGATCGTCTCCACCTCCCAAGAGGTCGAGGTGCAGGTCCTCGAGGTCGATCCGGTCAAGCGCCGTATTTCGCTCGGTCTCAAGCAAACCATGCGCAATCCGTGGGAGCTGTTCCTGGAGAAGCATCCGATCGGCTCGGCGGTCGAAGGCGAGGTCAAGAACAAGACCGAATTCGGCCTGTTCCTCGGTCTCGACGGCGATGTCGACGGCATGGTGCATCTGTCCGATCTCGACTGGAAACGTCCGGGCGAGCAGGTCATCGAAGAGTACAAGAAGGGCGACAAGGTCCAGGCGCAGGTCCTCGACGTCGACGTCGAGAAGGAGCGCATTTCGCTCGGTATCAAGCAGCTGTCCGGTGCGGGCACGACGGGGGCCGATGAAGCTGCCGCCGGCGACCTCAAGAAGGGCGATGTCGTCACCTGTGAGGTCATTGAAGTGAAGGAGGGCGGCATCGACGTGAAGATCGTCGGCACCGACTATGCCTCTTTCATCAAGCGCTCCGAATTGGCGCGCGACCGTTCCGAGCAGCGCCCGGACCGCTTCGCCGTCGGCGAGAAAGTCGACGCCCGCGTGACCCAGTTTGACCGCCGCTCGCGGCGCGTCACCGTCTCCATCAAGGCGCTCGAAGTCGCCGAGGAGAAGGAGGCTATTGCGCAATATGGCTCGTCGGATTCCGGCGCCACGCTGGGCGACATTCTCGGCCATGCGCTCAAGCGCAAGGGCGAGGAGAGCGAGGACGGCGAGAAGAGCGAGTGAGCGGCTGTGTGCGTGCTCGGCGCGTGGCGGATGACGAATCGCATAAGACTTTCCGGGACGCCGCGCCGCGGCGCTCCCGGAAAGAAGGGCATGAAGGGGCGGGGGCTAGAAACCGACCAAGGGCCAAACCAGGGACCACAACATGTCGCTTGATGCTGATCTGATCGCCGACCGCCGCCGCATCCGGCGTAAATTGACCTTCTGGCGCGTGACCGCCATCACCTTGATCATTCTCGCCATCGCCGGCGTCGGGGCGATGACCAGCAATCGCATCGGGCTGATCGGCGTCCGCCCCTATATCGCGCGGGTGACCATTTCCGGCCTGATCCGCGGCGATCGCGAGCGGGTCGAGCAGCTCGACCGGCTGGCGCGGTCGTCGACCGCGCGCGCCGTCATTCTTCATGTCGACAGCCCCGGCGGCACTACGGCGGGCTCCGAGCAGCTGTTCGATTCGCTCTCCCGGCTGCGCCAGCGCAAGCCCCTGGTGGTCGTCGTCGACAGCATGGCGGCTTCAGGCGGCTATATCACCGCGCTCGCCGGCGATCATATCGTCGCACAGCAGACCTCGCTGGTCGGCTCGATCGGCGTCTTGTTTCAGTATCCGAATTTCACCGACCTCCTGAACAAGATCGGCGTCAAGATGGAGGCGGTGAAATCGACCCCGCTGAAGGCGGCGCCGGACGGCTATGAGCCGACCAGCCCGGAAGCCACCGCGGCGCTGAATTCGATCATCCAGGACTCCTATGCCTGGTTCAAAGGCCTGGTGAAGGAGCGGCGTCATATGACCGACGCCGAACTCGCCACGGCGGCCGACGGCCGGGTCTTTACCGGCCATCAGGCCATCGATCTGAAGCTGATTGACGAGCTCGGCGACGAGCGGACCGCTTTGGCTTGGCTCGCCAAGGACAAGAATGTCGATACCAAGCTGCCGGTCCGTGACTATGCGCTGCGGAGCCGGCTCGGCGACCTGCCGTTCCTGCATGCGGCGGCCGTCGCGGGGCTCGATGCGGTGGGGCTGGACGCCCTGGCGCGCCGCCTCGACGCCTGGGGCGCGCTCGGCGCCGTCGATCGTTTCAACCTTGACGGTCTATTGGCCCTTTGGCACCCTGCCGGTACGAATTGACCGGCAAAGTTATTTGCTCTTGCCCGATGTGATCGCGGGCCGGCATTCGCGGGCGCCCGGACAGGGTCGGGCTATTATTGGCGGCGGACATGATCAAGTCTGAGTTGGTTCAGCGGATATCGGCGCAGAACCCGCATCTCTATCAGCGCGATGTCGAGAACATCGTCAACGCCATCCTCGGCGAGGTCGTCGCCGCGATGGCGCGCGGCGACCGGGTGGAGCTGCGCGGCTTCGGCGCCTTTTCGGTGAAGAAGCGTCCGGCACGCACCGGCCGCAATCCGCGCACCGGTGCGCATGTCTCGGTCGATCAGAAATGCGTGCCGTTCTTCAAGACCGGCAAGGAAATGCGCGAGCGGCTCAATCGGCCGTCGTCGGAAGGTTGAGCGATAATCCGCATTCGGCCGGCAGCACGCTGCGCAGGACCGTAGCGGCCGTCATTCTCGTTCCGCTTGCCATCGTCATCATCGCCTTCGCGGTGGCGAACCGCCAGAACGTGACGGTTTCGCTCGACCCGTTCAATCCGGACGTCCCGGCGGCGTCCCTGACCAAGCCGCTGTTTGTCGTCCTCCTCGCCGTCCTGATCCTCGGCGTCATCATCGGCGGCGTCGCCTCGTGGCTGCGCCAGGCCAAGTGGCGGCGCGCTGCGCGGCGGCTGGAGCGCGAAGTGGCAAATCTGCGGGCCGAGGTCGAGACGTTCAAGCGCAACAGTGTTCCGGTCGATATGCCGCCGATGGTCGAGCCGGCCGACCGGCTCAAGCTCAGTCCGCCGGTTCGTTAACGGCACGGCGCCAGACCGAGACAAAGCCCCCCTGACGCTGTAGAAGGGCGCGAGCCAACAAAACAGGCCCAAACCGCCGTAGACTTACGATACGCAATGGCACTGATCGTCAAAATATGCGGCCTCTCGACAGCTGAGGCGCTCGATGTCGCGATCGAGGAGGGGGCCGACATGGTCGGCTTCGTGTTCTTTCCGCCGTCGCCGCGTCATCTGCTCTACGAGACCGCGCGTCCGCTCGGCGCGCGCGTTCGCGGCCGGGCGCAGAAGGCGGCGCTGACGGTCGACGCCGACGATGCCGTGTTTGATGCTTTGATCGAGGCTCTGCAGCCCGATCTGTTACAGCTGCACGGCCGGGAGAGCCCGGCCCGGGTGGCAGCGCTGAAAAAGCGCCTCGGCCTGCCGGTGATGAAGGCTATTCCCATCGAGACCAAGAATGATCTTGCCGCGGTCGCGCCTTATGCCGGCATCGCCGATCGGCTGTTGTTCGATGCCCGCCCGCCGCGCGAGGCGACGCGGCCGGGCGGGCTCGGCAAGGCCTTTGATTGGCGTCTGCTCGAAAATCTCGATCCCGGCGTGCCCTTCATGCTGTCGGGCGGGCTCGACGCCGGCAATGTCGCGGAAGCCTTGCGGATCACGCGCGCGCCTGGTGTCGATGTTTCCTCGGGCGTCGAGCGCGCGCCGGGCGAAAAGGATCCTGATAAGATACGCGCCTTCATCCGTGCGGCGCGCGAAGCCGCGGCACAAGCCGTCGATCGTGTGGCGTAAGAGATTTTTGAATGACCGTGCAGAACCTCAATTCCTTCCGTACCGGGCCGGACGAGCATGGCCATTTTGGCATCTATGGCGGCCGCTTTGTCGCCGAGACGCTGATGCCGCTCATTCTTGAATTGGAAAAGGCCTATGCCGAGGCCAAGGCCGACCCCGCCTATCGCAGGGAGATGGACGGCTATCTGACGCATTATGTCGGCCGGCCGTCGCCGCTTTATTTCGCCGAGCGGCTCACGGAACATTGCAGGACGACGGCCTCCGGCCTTTCGGGCGGCGGCGCGAAAATCTATCTCAAGCGCGAAGAACTCAACCACACCGGCGCGCACAAGGTGAACAACGTGCTCGGCCAGGTTCTGCTGGCGCGGCGCATGGGGAAGAAGCGCATCATCGCCGAGACCGGCGCCGGCATGCACGGCGTCGCTACCGCAACGCTGTGCGCGCGTTTCGGGCTTGAATGCATCGTCTATATGGGCGCGGTCGACGTTGAGCGGCAGAAGGCGAATGTATTTCGCATGAACATGCTCGGCGCCAAAGTGGTGCCGGTGGAGTCTGGCGCCAAGACGCTCAAGGATGCGATGAACGAGGCGTTGCGCGACTGGGTGACCAATGTCGGGTCGACCTTCTATTGCATCGGCACTGTCGCCGGTCCGCATCCCTATCCGATGATGGTGCGCGACTTTCAGTCGATCATCGGCAACGAAACGCGCACGCAGATGCAGGAGGCCGAAGGCCGGCTGCCGGATTCGCTCGTCGCCTGCATCGGCGGCGGCTCGAATGCCATGGGCTTGTTTCATCCGTTCCTCGACGACAAGGACATTGAGATCTACGGCGTTGAAGCCGCCGGTCACGGCCTCGCCAGCGGCATGCATGCCGCCTCCATCGCCGGCGGCCGGCCCGGCGTGCTGCACGGCAACCGCACGTATCTCCTGATGAACGAGGACGGCCAGATCAACGAAGCGCATTCGATCTCGGCCGGGCTCGATTATCCCGGGATCGGACCCGAGCATGCCTGGCTTAATGATGTCGGTCGGGTGAAATTCCTCTCGGCGACCGACGACGAAGCGCTCGATGCATTTCAGCTGTTGTCGAAGCTCGAAGGCATCATTCCCGCGCTCGAGCCGGCGCATGCCATCGCCAAGGTGCTCGAACTCGCGCCGCAGAAGCCGAAAGATCATCTGATGGTGGTCAATCTCTCCGGCCGCGGCGACAAGGATCTCGATTCCGTGGCGCGGCATCTGGGACGCAAAGCGCAATGACCACACGCATCGATCGGCGCTTTGCCGCGCTTGAAGAAGAGGGCCGCGCCGCGCTCGTCACCTTCACCATGGCGGGCGATCCGGACTACGCAACGTCGGTGGCGATCTTGAAGGCGCTGCCGAAAGCCGGCGCTGACGTGATCGAGCTTGGCATGCCGTTCACCGATCCGATGGCCGACGGGCCCGCCATCCAGGCTGCGGGTCTGCGCGCGCTCAAAGCCGGGCAGACCATGAAGAAAACGCTTGCCGCAGTGCGGGAATTCCGTGCCGGCGACGATGCGACGCCGATCGTGCTGATGGGCTATTACAATCCAATCTACATTTACGGCGTCGAACGGTTTCTCGCCGACGCCAAGGCGGCCGGCGTGGACGGCTTGATCGTCGTTGATCTGCCGCCGGAGGAAGACTCCGAACTGTGCCTGCCGGCGGTCAAGGCAGGGTTCAACTTTATCCGCCTCGCCACGCCGACCACCGACGACAAAAGATTGCCGGTCGTGCTCACCAATACGTCGGGCTTTGTCTATTACGTCTCGATCACCGGTATCACTGGCGCCGCCGCGCCCGATCCCGGCAAGGTCGGCGCCGCCGTCGCGCGCATCAAGCGGCACACCAAACTGCCGGTCTGCGTCGGCTTTGGCGTTCGCTCCGGCGAACAGGCGCGTGCGATTGCGCAGGGCGCCGACGGCGTCGTGGTCGGTTCCGCGCTGGTCGATGCCGTGCGCAAGACGCTCAGCGCCGACGGCAATCCCACGGCCGCGACCGTCCCTGCGGTCGGCGATATTGTGCGCGCGCTCGCCGACGGCGTGCGCAGTGCACACCGCGCACCCGCGAGTGCCGGCTAGAGCTTCGATTCTCGCTCGCATCCATTCACTCGCATCCTGTTTGCCACAGTTTCGCCACAGACGGACGTCGCGGCGGGGATTAACCATGTCCTGCAAAGGCAAAGTGGATATGGCAGCTTGCCGTAATGCCGCCGCTTACAGCCGTTTAACATTACCGCTTGGGATGGTCGTCGCTTCGGGGACGTGAAGCGGGTGGGGAGTATGCATCTGAAAAACACGATGTCGTTTGAGTCACCGGCATTGCTCGGCGCGCAGGGGTGTTTGCGTCCGGCAGTGGCTTCAATCTAAACAGCAACAATCAAGTTACGCAGATCATGACGTATTCGACCGCGACGGTCGCCGACGTCACGGCATTCCGTGACCGTGACTTTGCGCCTGGCGAATTCCGCCGGGCGGTGTTCGGCACCTTCTTTGTCGGCATGGGATCTGTCGCCGCCATCAGCGCACTGATCGGGTGCATTGCAATTGCGGCGGCTTGGGCCGTTGCCGGGCTGCACTCCAGCGATCCCGACGTCAAGGTCAGGCGGCCATTTGCGCTCGGTGCCGAGGCTCTGGTGAAGCCGGAGACGTCGGCTTTGGAAAAGACCTATCGTCAGATGGCGCGTGACATGGCGAAGGCGGTTGAAGTGTCTACGGCCGTTCATGCGCTTATTCCGTCCTCGCCCGTGCAAACCGTAAAGCTCATCATCTTCAGAGCGCCGGGGTCACAGGCCGTCGACGTTTCGGAGTTGGAAAGCGCTTCGATCAATGCTGCTTCCGGTTCCGGTCGGAGCGGTGCGACGCCGCTGCCGATGCCGCGCCCGTTGGCCGCGCGGCAGGCGGCGCGTGAATTTGCGCGCACATCGGTGGCCTCGGCGGCGCCGGAAATCACCGACTCGGTCCCGGCACAGTCCAGCTCATCTTCCAGTTCCGGCGGTTTCTTGCGGCGGCTGTTTGCGCCGCATGCGTCGCACAACGAGTCGATTCTGCTCGCCGCGGTCGACAATCACACCGCGGTCTACGATATCGAGGCGCATGTCGTCTATCTGCCGAACGGCGAGCGGATGGAAGCGCATTCGGGTCTCGGCGAATGGATCGACGATCCGGGTCACGTCAACATGAAAGCGCGCGGCGCGACGCCGCCCAACGTCTACAATCTGGTCATGCGGGAAGGTCTGTTCCACGGCGTCGAGGCGCTTCGCCTCAAGCCGGTCGGCGAGAACAGCATGTATGGCCGCGACGGCATCCTCGCCCATCCCTACATGCTTGGTCCGAGCGGCCAGTCGTTCGGCTGCGTGTCGTTCAAGGATTACGAAGCGTTCCTGCAGGCCTTCAAGCGCGGCGAGGTCAACCGCATGGTGGTCGTGCCCCACATCGATGGACCGCTTCCGGCCAGCATGCGCGCCAGCCGCGACAGCGGCAATCGCTACGCCTTCAACTAAGTCGCCGGTAGCTTAAGCCGCCTGCCGTCCGCATGCGGCCGGCAGGCCTTGCAGTCAGGCCTCCAGTCAGGCCCGGCATCCCTCTGGTTTGCCGTTGCATTTCGTCGCACCCGTCCACACATTATGAAGCCAAACCGGAGGGGCGCTCCCTAGCCCGTGATGATCATGGCCCGTGATGTGGCTCGCGACTGGATGTGGTCGGAAGCGTGCGAAATGCTCGCGCGCGCTGAACGTATGCACCGTGAGCTGTTTCGGCCCTCGGGCGCGCAGGCGAGAGCGACGGCAAAGCCGGCAAGCTCGCTGGCCTGGGAGCCGCCCGTCGATATTCTGGAAACCGATCACGAAGTTCTGGTGCTGATCGCGCTGCCGGGTGTCGATGCCGACGCCGCGCAGGTGGCGATCGAGGGCGGCGAGCTGGTGATTGCCGGCACACGCGTGTTGCCGCCGGAATTGCGTACGGCAACGATCCACCGGCTTGAACTGCCGCAAGGGCAGTTCTACCGGCGGCTGCGGCTGCCATCCGGGCGCTATAACGGCGTCCGCCGCGCCACAGTCGCAGGCTGTCTGGTTGTGACGTTGCAGAAAGCAGGGATTTAGTCGTGGCTGAGCAACTGCAATTAAAGGCTTCGCCGGGAGAAGGCGGCGGCTCGCCGCCATTGCCCCCTGATGCGCTGATCATTGTGCCGGTGCGCAACACCGTCCTGTTTCCGGGCCTGGTGCTGCCGATCACGCTGGCGCGTCCGAAATCGGTCGCCGCCGCCCAGCAGGCGGTGCGCGACCAGCGCCAGGTCGGCATCCTGTTGCAGCGTGCGGCCGACGTCGACGATCCGGGTGCGGTCGATATGCATCGCATGGGCACGGTCGCCAATATCGTGCGCTACATCACTGCGCCAGACGGCACCAATCATGTCGTCTGCCAGGGCGAGCAGCGTTTCCAGATCGTCGAATATCTGAGCGGCTGGCCGTTTCTGGTCGCGCGCGTGTTGCGCATCCCTGAGCCGGATACCAAGACGTCCGAGATCGAGGCCCGTTTCGTCAATCTCAAGGCACAGACGCTGGAAGCGATCCAGCTGCTGCCGCAGGTTCCGCAAGACCTGCTCGCGGCGATCCAGTCGATCGAGGCGCCGTCGGAGCTCGCCGATCTCGCTACCGCCTATATGGACGTGAAGCCGGACGAGAAGCAGGAGATTCTCGAGACCGTCGACATCACCGCGCGCATGGACAAGGTGTCGCGGCAGTTGGCGCATCGCATCGAAGTGCTGCGGTTGTCGCAGGAGATCGGCAAGCAGACCAAAGCCGCGCTCGACGAACGGCAGCGCGAAGTGCTGCTGCGCGAGCAGATGGCCGCGATCCAGCGTCAATTGGGCGAGGGCGACGACGGCAAGGCCGCCGAAATCGCCGAACTCGACGCCGCCATCGGCAAGGCCGGCATGCCCAAGGAGGTCGAGGACCAGGCGCGCAAGGAATTGCGCCGGTTGCAGAAGATGCCGGAAGCCGCCGGCGAATACGGCATGGTGCGCACCTATCTCGATTGGCTGATCGAATTGCCTTGGAAACTGCCTGAGGAGAAGCCGATCGATATCAACGAGGCGCGGCGCATCCTCGACGAGGATCATTTCGGCCTGGAAAAGATCAAGAAGCGCATCGTCGAATATCTCGCGGTGCGCAAGCTGTCGCCGCAAGGCAAGGCGCCGATCCTGTGCTTCGTCGGTCCGCCCGGCGTCGGCAAGACGTCGCTCGGCCAGTCGATCGCGCGCGCCATGAGCCGCAAATTTGTCCGCGTCAGCCTCGGCGGCGTGCATGACGAAGCGGAGATCCGCGGCCACCGGCGCACCTATATCGGCGCGCTGCCGGGCAACATCATCCAGGCCATCCGCAAGGCCGGCGCGCGCGATTGCGTCATGATGCTCGACGAGATCGACAAGCTCGGCGCCGGCATCCAGGGCGATCCCGGCGCGGCTTTGCTCGAAGTGCTCGATCCGGAGCAGAACAATACGTTCCGCGACAATTATCTCGCGGTGCCGTTCGACCTGAGCCGGGTGGTGTTCATCACCACCGCGAACATGCTCGACACCATTCCCGGGCCGCTGCGCGACCGCATGGAGATCATCAGCCTTTCCGGCTACACCGCCGACGAGAAGCTCGAGATCGCCAAGCGCTATCTGGTGCGGCGGCAATTGGAGGCGAACGGGCTGAAAGCCGATCAGGTCGAGATCGGCGAGGACGTGCTGCGCGACGTCATCGCCAGCTATACGCGCGAGGCCGGCGTGCGCGGCCTCGAGCGGCAGATCGGGCAGGTGCTGCGCAACGCCGCGGTGCGCATTGCCGAAGGCGGCGCGGGTCCGATCCGCATCACCAAGAAGGACGTCACGGAGATTCTCGGCCCGTCCCGCTTCGAGAGTGAAGTGGCGATGCGGGTGAGCGTGCCGGGTGTTGCGACTGGGCTCGCCTGGACGCCGGTCGGCGGCGACATCCTCTTCATCGAGGCGACGCGGATTCCGGGTTCGGGCAGGCTCATTCTGACCGGCCAGCTCGGCGACGTGATGAAGGAAAGCGCGCAGGCTGCGCTCTCCATCGTCAAGAACCGCGCTGCGGCGCTTGGCATCGATGCCTCGCGCTTCGAGAAGAGCGACATTCACATCCACGTGCCGGCCGGCGCCACGCCCAAGGACGGGCCGAGCGCGGGCGTTGCGATGTTCATGGCGCTCGTGTCGCTGATGACCGACCGCACCATCCGCAGCGACACGGCGATGACCGGCGAGATCAGCCTGCGCGGCCTGGTGCTGCCGGTCGGCGGCATCAAGGAGAAAGTCGTCGCCGCGCATTCGGCCGGCATCAAGCGGGTCATGCTGCCGGCGCGCAACCGCCGCGACTATGACGACATTCCGGAGACTGCGCGCAAGGAGATGGAGTTCATCTGGCTCGAGCGCGTCGAGGAAGCTGTCGCCAATGCGCTCGAACCGAAAGCTGCGGCCGACAAGCCGCAGGGTGCCGCGCCGCAGCTCGTGGGTGCGCAGGCGTAATTCTCGTCGTTACTCGATCGCCGGCAGATTGAGCGCCTTGTCGACCAGCGCTGTGGCGCGCTTGAAGTCGAAATTGCGATAGAGGTTCTGCTTGGCGATAAAGGACGGCCCGCCATAGAACTTTTCGTATTGCTGATGGCGGCTGCCGAACTCGGAGCCGAGGAAGTCCCAGATCAGTCGCATCAGCTTGATGCGGCTTTTGGCATCCATCGTGCCCGAGCCCATATAACGCGCGATGTCGGCGGCGATGTCGGGATTTCCGAAATCGGCGTCCGATGAAGGCAAGGTGATGAACGCCGACCCCGCCATTTCGCGGATCAGCTCGAGCATGCGCCCGTTGAATTCCGATTGCAGCGCGCTTGCGGCATAAAAGGCGGTTCGCGACGGCCAGAAAATGCCGTTCTCGATCGTGCCCATGGTCTCGTGCGCGTGCAGCATCGCCTCGTAGATCGAGACGAACGCGGCTAGCTCGCCCATCAATCCCAGCACGGCGGGATTGGCGATATTGCCGGTCGCCTCGTTCATGCGCTGCGCCAGGCCGGCCATGAAACGCAGCTTGGTGACGTAGCGCGTCTGCGCCTGGTGATTGCCGAGCAGATGCGAGGGCGTCTTGCGCCACTGGTCGCGCGACAATTCGACATTGCGGTAGATGAACACCCGCTCCCAGGGCACGAAGACGTTGTCGAAGATCACATAGCTGTCGGATTCGTCAAAGCGCGTCGACAGCGGATAGTCGGCCGGCGAGCCGGCGCCGGCGAACGGACGCCGCGGGTAAAGCTTCAGCCCTTCGGCCGCGACCGGAACGGCGAGGCAATTGGCATAGTTCTCGTCGCCGGGCGCCAGTGTCTGGATGCAGCTCAGATGAATGTAGTCGGAGATCGCGCCCGCGGTCGCCAATTGCTGCGCGCCGGAAATGACGATGCCGTCATCGCGCTCCTTCACGACGCCGGCATAGAGCGTGGGATCGCTCTGCTTGTGCGCCGGTTTCGAGCGATCAATCTGCGGCGGCACAATGGCGTAGGAGCAATAAATGTGGTTGTCGCGCATGAATTCGTAGAAGGCGACGAGATTGTCGGCGAACTGCTGCCGGCCTCCGGCGCCGGCGAAGAACTGCGGGTTTGCGGCATAGCCTGAAAAGAAACCCGCGACGTGGTCAGGCGCACGGCCCATCAGGCCGAATGTCGCCTCGGCCCAGGTTTCCGAGAACAGGCGGCGCTCGCGGAGCCCGGCATGGTCCTTCGGGATCTGCCAGGCGCGCTGCACCGGCGCGCCGGTCTTGGGCGAGGTGAAGGTCATGCGTTCGCGCAGGCTGGGCTCGGCCGCGATGTCATAGAGGGTCGCGACCGAACGCGCCGCCTCCCGGAACGCGGGATGGCGTGTGACATCCTTGACCAGTTCGCCGTCGAGATAGACCCGCCGCCCGTCATTGAGCGAGCGGAGGTAATCGTCGCCCTTACGCATCAGCCTCTCCGCATGTCCTGCCGCCTCTTCTAGCCCGCCGCCTGCGACACTGTCACCGCCGAAGCCAGCACCGGCAAAGCCGGTATTGGCCAAATTGCGTAAAGCCTAATCCCTTGCCTACGCTTGCCAAATCCGCCCGGTGCGGCTTTAAAGCGTCTGCCGCAGGGAGAACGAAGAATGTTAAGAAGACTGATCTGCGCCGCAGCCGCAGTGCTCGCCCTGCTGGTCGCGCTGGGCCCCGCCCGCGCCGATTATCCCGAGCGGCCGGTTACGATCGTTGTCGGCTTTCCGCCCGGTGGCCCCAGCGACACGATTGGCCGCATCATCGCCAAGAAGCTCGGCGAACTCCTCGGCCAGCCCTTTGTCGTCGACAACCGGCCCGGTGCCGGCGGCAATGTTGCCGGCGAGGTCGTGGCCCATGCCGAGCCTGACGGTTATACGCTGCTTCTCGGCAACAATTCGATCCTCGCCACCAATATCAGCCTTTATCCGAAGATCGGCTTCGATCCGGTGAAGGATTTCGCACCGATCAGCCTGATCGGCTCGCAGGCCAATATCCTCGTGATCAATCCCAATGTGCATGCCGACACGATGCAGGGACTGATCGAACTCGCCAAAGCCAATCCCGGCAAGCTCAATTTCGCCTCGTCCGGTTTCGGCGCGGCGGCGCATCTGGCCGGCGAATTGTTCAAGACCATGGCGCATATTGATATCGTGCACGTGCCCTATAAGGGCGCGGCGCCCGCCTTGCAGGACGTCATTTCCGGGCAGGATCAGATGATGTTTGCGACCGCGGCGTCGGTCGTCGGCATGATCAAGAGCGGGCAGGTGCGCGCGCTCGCGGTGACGACGCTCAAGCGCACGGCGATCTTGCCGGATATTCCGACCATCGACGAGCTCGGCATCAAAGGCTTCGAGGCGACGACCTGGCACGGCTTGGTCGCGCCGGAGGGCACCTCCAACGACATCATCGCGACCTTGCATCGTGCCGTCGTCGCAGCGCTGGACGATCCCGAGGTGCGCAAACAGCTGACGACGCTCGGCGTGGACATCCAGGGCGACACGCCGGAGGAATTCTCCGCCTATATCAAGACCGAGATTCCGAAATGGGCGGAGGTGATCAAGGCGTCCGGCGCCGGCGCGCAATAGAATTCATTCCGCGGCACTCACAGTCCGCTCGGCCTGCCAATCCTTGCCCAGACCGGCACTGGTCGGAAACACCAGCGACTTGATGACCACCGGTACCGCGCCCGATGCGTCTAGCATGGCGCCGATATCGATGTAGTCGAACTCCTTCAGTTCGAGCCCGTCGATCGAAACGATGGGGTTCGCGAGCTTCATCTCCTCGCGATAGTGAATGCCGATCAAGCCGCCGACATCGCCGTCGCCGACGAGCACAATCGGATGACCGTGCGCCAGAACGGTTTCGAGCCCGGCGGCAATGCCTTTGCAGAAACTATCGAGACGGCGGAATGTCGCCGAGCCGCGCCACGGCACGAACACCGCGACCGGGCTCTCGCCGCCGGCGAGATCGAGCCGCTTCAGCGCCGCCTTGATCGCTGCCGCGAGCGCTGCCGCATCGATCTCGTCGTCGAGCGGCAGGGCCGGCGCGATCACCGGGACGTTGCGCAGCGGCAGCGTATCGAGCGGCGAGACAAAAATCGTAGAGCCCGACACCTGCATCGTGTATTGCGAGGCGCCGATTACGGTAGCGCGGATGCGTGCGTCCGGCCGCGCCAATTGCAGTCCGCCAAGCCGTGTGCGCAATTCGGCGGCAAGCTCCGGGCCGAGATCGCCGAAACTCGCGGTTTGGCCGCCATAGATGAATTCGGACACGCCGCCGGAGAAACTCACATCGGCGATGTCGCCGCGATAGTTCAGCGGATCGAGCCGCAGCAGGTCGGCGCCCCCGGCGCGCGGCGCGCCGCCTTTGATGGCTTCGAACAGCCGGTCGGCCATGCATCCGGCGAGGGCGCGCGCCTGCGCTTCGGTGACGGCAACACCTGGAGCGAGTTGCAGGCCAAGCTCGGCGCCGAAACGCCGGCCGGCTTCTTCCAGCCGCACGATGCGCCGCGCGTCGTCGAGCACGATGAGCCGTGCGCCGACATCAAGCGCCGTCACATCCACGACTTTACCCTCGGCGCAGACCGCGATCTTGGCGGTGCCGCCGCCGACATCGATATTGAGCACGGGCGCATTGTTTCGGATCGACCGCGCCGCGGCGCCCGAGCCGTAGGCCGCCATCACCGATTCCAGGCTGTCGCCGGCGCTGACCGCGACCATGCGTCCGGCCTGGCGCGCGAACAACTCGCCGATGCGCCGTGCATTGCGCCGTCGCACTGCGACGCCGGTCAGGATCAGCGCGCCGGCATCGATCTCATCGGGATCGACCTTGCCGTCTTTGTATTGCTGCGCGATGAAAGCGCCGAGCGCATCCGCGTCGATCTCGTCTTCGCCGGCGTAAGGCGTCAGCAGAATGTCGGACTGATAGAAGCTCTCGCGCTCGGTGACGACATAGCGGGCGTCGAGCCGTTCCAGCACGATGCGCGAGAACACGAGATGCGCGGTCGATGAGCCGATATCGACACCGACCGAGAGCACGCACAATTCGTCTTCTTCGCCGAAGGTGCGCCCCGTGCTGGAGAAGAAAATACGGCCACCGCCCTCGTCGCGCTGAAAGTCGTCGCTCATGCGCCGCCACTATTCCATCGTCATTCTTTGGGCAGCAGACCGCGATAGTCCCGCTCGTAATATTCCGGCCGCATGCGGTTCTCCGCGCCGTCGCGCGTGAGGCGTTCGGCATATTCGCGGCGCAGGAAAGGATCCTCCATATAGTAGGGGATCGCGGTGCCGCCTTCGGGAATATCCATCGCGGTATAGTCGGTGTGCTTCTCGCCGGGCGGGCCGGGCTCGCGGCCGGGATTGTGCGGTCCGAACCAGGCGGTGAGGCGGAACGGCTCTTTCGACGCGCCGAAATGCTGGTGGTACCAGCGTGCGCCGCCGGGCGCCGCCGACACCATGCCGAACTGCTCGTAGTCGACGCGCTTGATCTGATCGGCCTTGCCGTCCTTCCACGGCGTGAGGCCGAGGTGCTCGGGCCACGTATAGGTATAGCCCTTGCCTTTGAGGCAGATCAGCACTGCGGCCGATGTATGTGCGTGTGCCTTCGAATAGTGGCCGTTCTCGTGCTGGGCGATCCAGAGATAGAACGAATTGCCGGTCATCAGCGGCTCGACGCGGCGATAGCCGGGCGAGCGGCGATTATCCAGCGGCAGATCGCAATTGACGATGTCGGGCACGAAATTGGTGCGCCGCATGGCAAGGCCGCGCACCGGATCGGGCTCGATATCGTCCTTGTATTTGTAGAAGTCGTCGGCGCCGGAGAAGCGATCGCGGAATTGATAGGGGCAGTCGTAGATCGCGCCGACGTCGTTGATGAGATTCATCAGATTGGGCGCGGTGGTACCGCCGATCAGCAGCGCCGGTGCCGAACTCGCATTGACGATGCGATGCATCGCATTGACTGGAATCGAAAACAGCGACCCCTTCTGCCACTCGAAAATGTGCCGCTTGCTGTCGCCTTCGAGCCAGACCTCGGTCGAGCCGCGGCCCTCGGCGACGAGATAGATTTCCTCGTAAAGATGCTTCTCCGGATTAAGCGCGCCGGCGCCCGGCACTTCGACGACATAACAGCCCCATTTGCCCTCGGTGCCGTGCAGTTGGATATAGCTGCCGCGTCCGCCGGTCCGCGCCCAGGGCTTGAGCGGCAGGTTCTGCACCTTGCTCACGCCGATGTCGCGGTAGATCGGGATGTCTTCTGACTCCATGAACAGGTCGTAGGGCGTCTTCGGCCGGTTGAACTTGCCGAAGCCTGCACGTTTGAAGCCCGACGGCTCGTGCCAATGAACCTGACCGGCGATTTCGTGCATGAAGGCGTCCTCTTTGGCTCGCTCTTATCGGCGTCTGAGGGTGTTCGCGACGACGGCGGCGCTTCGCGCGGCCATCCGTCGCGAGCATAACTGTCGCTCGATTGCGAAGGCTTTTACCCGATGTACAATGCGTGCCATACCATTGCAACGGGCGCTGTTTTTCGCCCGTTTACGTTTTGGCTATTTGATGGGGGTTCCGTGCCGGCGGCTGTCGTAGCGTTGGTTTTTCACGATAAATCGGGGTCCGTCCGCCGCACTGTTCAGATCGATCACCTTGTGGTTGCCGGCTGGACCGGGCGCGACAAGGCAGCGGTCGAGAAGCATATTGCCGAGCTTGAGGCCATCGGCGTCAAACGCCCGGCATCGACGCCGATCTTCTACCGCGCCTCGGCGGCGCGTATCACCATCGACGATTCCATCGAAGCGCTGGGCGACGCATCGAGCGGGGAGGCGGAGTTCGTGCTATTGCAGCATGGCGGCCGGCTCTGGGTCGGCAGCGGCTCCGATCACACCGACCGCGAGGTGGAGAAATACGGCGTCTCGGTTTCCAAGCAGATGTGCGACAAGCCGATCGCCAAGGATTTCTGGGCCTATGACGAGATCGCGCCGCACTGGGACGAACTCATCCTGCGCGCCCATATTACCGAAGGCGGCGAACGCAAGCTCTATCAGCAAGGCGCGGTGACGGCGATGCTAGATCCGCTGGTGCTGATCGAGCAGTTCGCCGGCAAGAAGGCGCTCGCCGAAGGCACGCTGATGTTCTGCGGCACGCTCGCCGCCCATGGCGGGGTTCGCGCCGCGGACATTTTTGAATTCGAGCTCGAAGACCCGGTGCTGGCGCGGAAGATTTCGCACAGCTATCGCACCCAGGCGCTACCAGTGCTCGGCTGAGTTGGCGCGGAAAAGTTCAAGGAGACGACATCATGCTGTTCAACAAGCCGCATCTCGAGTTTCACCGGCTCGACATGAATTCGGGCTGGGTGACGCCGCCCGGCTACCCCGCGGGCATTCAGCAAAAGATCCTGGCCAGCGATCTCGACGAGACGAAAAAGAAGGGCGGCCGCACGCGGCTCCTGCGCTTCGCGCCGGGCGTCTACACCACCGCACCCTTCGTTCATGACCATTGGGAGGAAGTTTATCTCGTCTCCGGCGATCTGATCGTCGGCAATGACGAGAAGGGCCAAGGCGGCGAGCCGTTCGAAGCGCCGACCTATGCCTGCCGCCCGCCCGGCGTCCATCATGGGCCGTTCAAGTCCGAGCACGGCTGCCTGCTTTATGAAATCCACTATTACGATGAGGCCAAGAAATAGTGCCGAAGGCGCAAATGCCCGTGTCAGAGCAGATTAAACCCGCGTTGCGGCCGTATCTCGCGGCGGCGAAGACGTTCGCCTCCGGCGCGCAGACGCCGCGGCAATTCCTCGAACGTTCGCTCGAATTGTTCGAGTGGTGGGAGCCGCGGATTGGCGCCTTCGTCTGCACCGGTCTTCCGGCGGCGCGCGCCGCGGCGGACAAGGCGACCGAACGCTGGCGCGCCGGCAAGCCGCTGTCGGCGATCGATGGCATGCCGGTCGGCATCAAGGACATCATCGAGACCGTCGACATGCCGACCGAGATGGGCTCGCCGCTGTTTGCCGGCTGGCGCTCGGAAAAGGACGCAGCCAATGTGCGGGCGCTGCGCGAGGCCGGCGCCGTGATCGTCGGCAAGACGGTGACCACGGAATTCGCGGCATCGGAGCCGCGCGGCACGCGCAATCCCTGGAACACAGCGCATACGCCGGGCGGCTCGTCGAGCGGCTCGGCGGCTTCGGTGGCCGCCGGCATCGCCAGCGCCGCGCTCGGCACGCAGGTGATCGGCTCCACGATACGTCCGGCAAGCTTCTGCGGCTGCTTCGGCTTCAAGCCCAGCGTGAATGCGCTCAACCGCGAAGGCTGTCACGATTATCAGAGCCAAAGCTGTACCGGCATTCTCGGTGCCTCGCTCGAAGACACGTGGCAGGTCGCGCATGAGATCGTCGCCCGCATCGGCGGCGATGCCGGCACGCCGGGCCTGCAAGGCCCCGACGTACTGCCGCCGGCGCAGAAGCCGCGCCGGCTCGCGGTCTTGGAAACCGCCGGCTGGGAGGGCGCGACGGCCTCCGGCAAGGAGCATTTCAACGAAGCGATTGCGCGGCTGAAATCCTCGGGCGTCGAAATCCGCACCCGGCACAATGATGACAAGGTGGCGGCCCTGGAAACCGTGCTCCTTAATGCCGCGGAGCTTTCGCATCGCTGCAACGGCTGGGAGACGCGCTGGTTCCTGCATTGCATGGTCGAGCGCGACGCCGGCAAGCTCAGCCGCAATATTCTCGATCGCGCGCAAAAATACGAAGACATGACGCTCGCTGATCATCGCGCCGACCTGAAGGAACGCGCGCGGGTGCGCGCCATGCATGCCGAACTCGCGGGCACCTGCGACGCCAGCATCACGCTCGCGGCTCCCGGCGGGGCGCCGGAGGGCATCGCCTTTACCGGCAACCCCGAATTTGCCGTCCCCGCTTCGCTGCTCGGCGTGCCGGCGCTGTCGCTGCCGTTGTTCGAAGTCGGCGGCATGCCGCTCGGCCTGCAGCTGATCGGCTATTTCGACCGCGACGCCGACGCCTTTGCTTTTGCATCGTGGATATTCTCTTTGCTGGCGCGAAGGCGTTGAACACGGTGGCGTCGATCACGATGGCGGACAAGACCGACAATTTGCCCGCCGCGCTCGAACGTTATTGCGGCGCGCCCAATCCGCCGCGTTCCTACCCGGATCTGCATGACCATGTTCTGGCGCTGCATCGCGCCGGACGTCTTGTTGTGGTCGAAGAGCCGATCAACAAAGATAACGAGATGCACCCGCTGGTGCGCTGGCAATATCGCGGCGGCATTCCGGAAGCTGACCGCAAGGCTTTTCTGTTCACCAGGCCGACTGACGGCAAAGGCGCACATTACGATATTTCCGTGCTGGTCGCGGGCCTCGCCGCCAATCCGGACGTCTATCGCATCGGATTTGGCCGGCCGCTGAACGAGATCGGCGCCGCCTGGGTCGAAGCGCTTGCCGCACCGCTCGCGCCGCGTGTCGTGAGCGAAGCGCCGTGCCAGGAGATTTGCATCACCGCAGCTGCGCTCGATCAGCCCGGCCACGCGCTCGATGGCCTGCCGGTGCCGATCTCGACACCGGGCTTCGACAACGCGCCTTATCTGTCAGCCGGCCATTACATCACCAAGGATCCCGACACCGGGCTGCAGAATGTCGGCAATTATCGCGGCCAGCTCAAAGCGCCGCGCCGGCTCGGCATGAATCCGTCGGTCGAATTGCGCGCCGGCATCTATGCGCATTGGCTCAAATACAAGGCGCGCGGCGAACCGATGCCGTGCGCGGTCGTGATCGGCGCGCCGCCGCTGATCTCCTACGCATCAGTGCAGAAAATGCCGGAGACGCTCGACGAGATCTGGGTCGCCGGCGCGCTGGCCGGAACGCCGATCAATGTGGTCCGCGCCAAGACGGTCGATCTCCTGGTGCCGGCAGAAGCCGAGATTGTCATCGAGGGGTTCATCGACACCGAATACCTCGAGCCCGAGGCGCCGTTCGGGGAGTCGCACGGTTATGTCAATCTGCAGGAATACAACGCCTTCATGAACGTCACCGCGATCACGCGGCGGCGCCATGCGATCCTCACCTCGTTCATCAGCCAGGTGACGCCGAGCGAATCGAGCGTGATCCGCCGCGTCGCCATGGAGCCGGTGTTCCTGCATCACCTGCAGTCCGTGCTCGCCGTCAAATCGGTCAAGGCCGTCGCCATGCACGAGCCGCTGACCAGCCTTTATGCGGTGATCGGCATCCAGTTCGCGCGCGGCGCGCCGGAGAGCGAAATCTGGCGTGCGCTCGACGGCGCCTCGACCTTGCATCGCTTCGCCGGCAAATGGATCATCGCGGTCGACGATGACATCGATCCGCACAATGCCGATGCGCTGTTCTGGGCGATGTCCTATCGCTGCCAGCCGCAGCATGATCTCTTGGTCGTGCCGCACAAGCATCCCGGTCACGGCCCGCGCGGCCCGCGCGACGATGGCGAAACGGCGAGCGTGCTCATCAATGCCACGCTGAAGGGCACCTTCGCGCCGGTGGCCCTGCCGCAGCGCGAATTCATGGAACGGGCGAAACAGATCTGGGAAAAGCTCGGCCTGCCGCCGCTCAAGCCGGAGAGCCCTTGGCACGGCTATGATCTGGGCTATTGGCCGGATGATCTGGCCCGACAAGCGCGCATGGCTGCGGCGAGCGATTACTTTGCGCTCGGCCGGGAAACGGGTAATCAACGACGCAAAGACGTCGAGATGAATGCGCCGGTGGAACGGGAGGAGGAGAGAGAGCGTAGCGGAGACTCCTGATGCTGCCTCGTTCCGTTCATTGTGTAAGCATAGCCGCGCTGGCCGCGGTTGTTTCGTTCCTGGCATTTTCTCCTGCGCCGGCGCAGGAGGCCAAAGGCAAACCCTGGCGTGACGGCATTGTCGAAGCCAAAAGCGACGCCGGTTTCGTCTTCATGGCGAGCAAAGGCGGCTTTGCCGCGAAAGAAGGACTGGACCTCGACATGGTCCAGTTCAAGGGTGACGCGTTGGCGCTGCGCGGCATGCTCGCCGGCGAACTTGAAAGTTATGAAGGCAATCCCGGCGCGCCGCTCCTGGCCGCTTCGCGCGGCGCCGATATCAAGATCATCGGCTGCTATTGGCCGGTGCTGACCAATGGCATTTTCGTGCGCAAGGGCATTTCTTCGATCGCCGATCTCAAAGGCAAAGCCTTTGCCATTTCGAGCCCCGGTGCGCTGCCCGATCTGTTTGCCCGCGTCGTGTTGGAAGAGAACGGTCTCACCGACAGCGACGTCAAATTCGCCGTCATGGGCAGCGATGCCGACCGTTTCCGCGCGCTCAGCGCCGGCATCGCCGATGCCGCCGTGATCTCGACCGAATTCGCGCCGATCGCCGCGCAACAGAGCATCAAGCTTCTGGTCCATCCGCACGACGCGGCGCCGAATTATCTGCGTTTTTGCGTCTACACGTCGAGCGCGGTGCTGAAGCAGCGCCATGACGACGTGGTGCATTTCCTTGCCGCCGAGATGAAAGCCTTGCGCTATGCGCTCGCCAATCGCGACAAGGTCATTGATCTCACGCGCGAAGTCACCGGCGCCAAGCCCGACGACCCGCGTCCTGCCTACATCTTCGACGAGGTCGTAAAATATTCGGCGATTGATCCGGCGATGCCCGTTCCGCTCGACAAGCTCGACTGGCTGCAGGACCTTCTGGTGAAGACCGGCAATCTCTCGACCAAGATCGACGTGAAGACCATCGTCGACGATGGCCCGCGCCAAGAGGCCTTGGCGCAAGTCGGTAACACGGCCGGAAAATAAAGCCGGGATTACGAGTAGTTCGACGCTTCGGCCGTCGCCGTAGCGAAAACGGCTGCGCGGGTGCGTTTGTTTCCCATATGCGTGACGCAACGAAATGGGAAAAACATGCGCGCAACATCCGTATTGCCGTCATCTCCATCGCCACGGGTTCGCGATCGCCCGTCAGGATTGGGCGCCGCGGAACATCCCGGATTGGAACCGCAATCCAACTCGGCGAAGCAGCTGACGCTTGCAGCCATGAGTCTCGGCTACGGCGTGGTCCAGCTCGACATCACCATCGTCAACACGGCGCTCGACAGCATCGGTTCGGCGCTGGGCGGCGGTATGTCCGAGCTGCAATGGGTGGTCAGCACTTACACGATTGCGTTCGCCGCGCTGATTTTGACCGCCGGCGCCCTGGGCGATCGGCTCGGCGCCAAGCGAATCTTCATGGCGGGTTTCGCCGTCTTCACCGCGGCGTCGCTCGCTTGCGCGCTGGCGCCGACTGCCGCCGTGCTGATCGCGGCCCGCGCAGTGCAAGGCATCGGCGCGGCGGTCCTGGTGCCGAACTCGCTGGCGCTGCTCAACCATGCCTATCCCGGCGCCAAAGAGCGCGGCCGCGCCGTCGGCCTCTGGGCGGCCGGCGCAAGCCTCGCGCTCACGGCGGGCCCTTTTGTCGGCGGCGCGCTGATCGCCGCGGTCGGCTGGCGCAGCATCTTCCTGGTCAATCTGCCGATCGGCCTCGCCGGCCTGTGGCTGACATGGCGCTATACCACCGACACGGCGCGCGCCCGGCATGATCTCGATCTGCCCGGCCAGGCGACGGCCGTCGGGGCGCTTGGCCTGCTGGCCGGAGCGATCATCGAGGGCGGCCGTCTCGGCTGGAGCAATTCCTGGGTCGTCGCCGGCTTTGTCGCTTTCGTGCTTCTCGCCGTGCTGTTCGTGCTGCAGGAACGCCGCGCACCAGCGCCGATGTTGCCATTGTCGCTGTTCTCGCGTCCGATGTTCGCGCGGACCACATTGATCGGCCTTCTGGTCAATATCGCATTTTATGGCCTGATCTTCGTGTTGAGTCTCTACTTTCAGCGGATCAATGGCTGGTCGCCGCTGGCGACGGGTCTCGCTTTCGTGCCGATGATGGGCGCCGTGCTGCCGTTGAATCTGCTGGCGCCGCGGCTCGCCGAGCGATTTGGCGCGCCGGCGGTGATCGCAGCCGGCGCGTTGATCGCGGCCTGCGGCTGCCTCGCGCTTCTCGGCATTGGGCACGGTACGAGCTACGCGGCGATCTGCGCACAACTCGTCGCCATGGGCGGCGGTCTCGGCCTCCTGGTGCCGCCGATGACAGCGACGCTCCTGGGCAGCGTCGACAAATCGCGCTCCGGCATCGCCGCCGGCGTCCTCAATTCGACGCGGCAGACCGGTAGCGTGCTCGGTGTCGCGCTGTTCGGATCACTGCTTGGCGGCGGCGCCTTCGTGACCGGCGCGCGGGCGTCGTTGATCATCTCGGCGGCCCTGCTTGCCGCCGCGGCGGCGGCCATCGCTCTGGGCCGCGATGGCAGGAAGTGACGCAATCAGTCTTCGTCGACGACGCGCGCGCTTAATGTACCGATGCCGGTGATCTCCACGTCGAGGAGGTCGCCGGCTTTCATCCACAGCGGCGGCTTGCGGCCATGGCCGACGCCTTCCGGCGTTCCGGTCGCGATCACATCGCCTGGCGAGAGCTGTGTGAAGTCCGAGCAGAAGGCGATGATCTGCGGAATGGAGTAGATCAGAAGCGAGGTCGGCGAATGCTGGACCTGGGTGCCGTTGAGCCGCGTCGTCAGCGTCAGTCGGCTCGGATCCGAAATCTCATCGGTGGTGACGAGCCACGGCCCGAGCGGCCCGGTGCCGGGAAAATTCTTGCCCGACGTCACCGAGAATTTCTGATAGTCGCGCACGCTGCCGTCGACAAAGCAGGTATAGCCCGCGACGTGGTCGAGCGCCCGTTCGGGCGTGATGTGACGCGCCGCCTTGCCGATGACGACGGCGAGTTCGCCTTCGAAATCAAAATTGTCCGACACTTTCGGCCGGATCAGTTCGCCGCCATGGCCAACCAGCGTGTCGGTGAAACGAATGAACATGCTCGGCTGTTTCGGCAATTCGCGCCCGGTCTCGGCGGCGTGCGAGCGGTAATTGATCCCGGCGCAGAGAATTTTACGCGGGTTCGGGATCACCGGCAGGAATCGGATGTCGCCGGGCGCACGGTCCGGTTTGGCGCTGCGCACGGCGTCTTGCATCGCCGGCAACGCGCCGGCGGCGAGCGCCGCCCGCAGATCCGGTTGCCCGACTTTGTCGTTGAGGGTGATCACGCCGTCGCCGCTCATCGCGCCGAAATATTGTCCGCCACCGGCGGCAAAACTCAGAAGCTTCATCTGACAGCCCAGCAATCGTATCTGAATCCGACAGGCGACGGGCAAACGGCCCGTCGCGCGTTAGCCCTCAATAGCCCAATTCCGCAGCGATCAAAACTTGATCATGTCGGCCTTGGTCAAGGTCGCCTTGGCCGACAGCGAGGGCGCATTGAGCAGCGTATAGGCGGTGGAGAGGTCGGCGAACGGATCGGACGCCGACATGCCGTCGACCGGCACGACGACGTTCATGCCGCGAAATGCCGCACCGGCGGCGGTAAAGAGCACGGCGCCGTTCGACGCAGTGCCGGTGACGATGACGGTCTGGATGCCCTTGTCCTTGAGGATCTTGGCGAGATCGGTATTGAGGAACTTGTCGGGCCCGGCCTGGATCCACGGCTCGGCGGGCAGCGGGGCGACATCGGGCATGACATTGGCGGTCGTCGAATTGGCGATGATGCTGTAGACGACGGTCGCCTTTGCCGCGCGTGCGTCGGCAAGAAGCTTCTTCATGATCGGGAGGCTTGCAACGCAGGCGGGCCGCTTTCCGCAATTCTGGCTCATGAAATCGAGCATCAGGAGCGCGGTGGTCTTCGGATCGACTGTGACCGGCTTCAGCACGGGCGCCGGCGGCAGCGGCACCGAGGCCCATTTGTCGGCGATGGTTTGCGCGCGCGCCTGCGGCATCGGTGCCCCGGCCAGCAGCGTCATCAAAACCACGCCCAGCGCGATCGATGCATTGGCTACGGCGAAGTTACGGACTGTCAGCATGTTTCGTCCTCTCTGTTTTTGCTCGCCCAATAAAACGGAATAGCGCAGAATTATTCCCCGCACGGCACGAAATATTTGTGCCAGACTGGCGGCGCCTCGCGGTGCGCCGCGCCGTCGCAGCGGGAGGTTGTGAGACACCAGGGCAGAAACGATGAACATCAAGGTCGACAGGAACGCGATCGCGGAAGCTTCCAAGAAGCTGAGCAATTGGGGACGCTGGGGCAAGGACGACCAGGTCGGGACGCTCAACCAAGTCACGCCGCAGGACATCGTCAAGGCGGCGAGCCTGATCCGCACCGGCAAGGTTTTCGCGCTCGGCATTCCGCTTGACGCCAAGGGCCCGCAGAATGGCCTGTTCGGCGGCCGCTTCAATCCGATCCACCAGATGCTGGCGACCGGTACTGACGCAGTGGCCGAGCGGCAGGACTGGAACAAGATCCGCTATGCCGACGATACGCTGATGCTGTGCGTGCAGGGTGCGACCCACTGGGACGCGCTTGGCCACGTGTTCTACGAGGACAAAGCCTATAACGGCTATGATGCGCGGCTGATCGATTCCCGCGGCCTCAGCGTGCTCGGCATCGAGCATTCCAGGAACAAGATGGTCGGCCGCGGCGTGCTGCTCGACATTGCGCGCTTTCGCGGCGTGAAATGGCTGCAAGACGGCGAGAGCATTTCCAACGACGAGCTCGACAAATGCGCCAAGCAGCAGAATGTGTCGATCGGCCGCGGCGACTTCGTCATCATCCGCACCGGGCAGATGGAGCGCTGTCTCGAGGACGGCGAATGGGGCGGCTATGCCGGCGGCGACGCGCCCGGCGTCAAATTCGAGAATTGCTACTGGTGCCATGAGAAGGAAATCGCCGCGATCTGCACCGATACCTGGGGCGTCGAGGTGCGGCCGAACGAAACCGGCGACGCCAATCAGCCCTGGCACTGGGTGGTGATCCCGGCCATGGGACTGTGCATGGGCGAAATCTTCTATCTCAAGGAACTGGCCGCCGACTGCGACGAGGACGGCGTTTACGAATTCTTCTTCTGCGGCCCGCCGCTGATCATCACCGGCGGCACCGGTTCGCCGATCAATCCGCAGGCGATCAAGTGATCATTGGCGATTCGCCAACGGCGCGGCTCGAAGCCACGCTGCATCGCCGGGATGCCATGCGCTCGTCGACCACGTTCGATCTGACGGGCTTTCGTATCGTCGGAAACCTTGGCGTCGTGCGCGGCATCACCGTCCGCACGCGTTCGCTGCCGCTGACCGTCGTCGGCGCATTCCGCACATTGTTCGGCGGCCGCGCCGGCATATTTACGGCCTTGTGCGAGAAGGCACGCGAGGAAGCGTTCGACCTGATGCTGGCCCATGCCCGCGACATCGGTGCAAATGCCGTCGTCGGCGTGCGTTATGACACCGGGCCGATGGTCGGCACGGCCGAGGTGTTGTGTTATGGGACCGCAGTCATCGTCGAGCCTGTCGGTGGCACGCCGTAATTCTGCTCCGGCACGCTCTCCCGCGTGCCGGGCTGCCGAGTGGACAAGGAGGGAACACCATGCCCCGCTATCTCAAGCGCGGAATGGATGCGAGCGCGATCAAGGAAGCCGACGCCAAGGTGCGCGAGACGGTCGAGCACATCCTTGCCGATATCGAGGCGCGCAAGGACGCCGCGGTGCGCGACCTGTCGGAAAAATTCGACAAGTGGTCGCCGCCGTCGTTCAAGCTGGCACCCGCTGAAATCGAGCGTGCCGTTGCGCAGGTGAAAAAACGCGATCTCGACGACATCAAATTCGCCCAGGCGCAAGTGCGCAATTTTGCGCAGAAGCAAAAAGAGACCATGCGCGATCTCGAGGTCGAGACGCTGCCCGGCGTGGTGCTTGGACACAAGAACATTCCGGTCAATTCGATCGGCTGCTATGTGCCGGGTGGGCGCTATCCGATGGTGGCCTCGGCGCATATGTCGATCGTCACCGCGCGTGTCGCCGGCGTGAAGCACATCATCGCCTGCGCACCGCCGTTCCACGGCGGCCCGCATCCGGCCATCGTGGCGGCGATGCATTTCGGCGGCGCCGACGAGATTTTCGTGCTCGGCGGCGTGCAGGCGGTCGCGGCCATGGCGCTTGGCACCGAGACGATTGCGCCCGTCGATATGATCGTCGGGCCGGGCAATGCCTATGTCGCCGAAGCCAAGCGCCAATTGTTCGGCCGCGTCGGCATCGACCTCCTTGCCGGGCCGACCGAGACCCTGGTCATCGCCGACGAGACGGTCGACGGTGAAATTTGCGCCACCGATCTCCTCGGCCAGGCCGAGCACGGTCCGACGTCGCCGGCCATTCTGCTCACCAATTCGGAAAAGCTCGCCCGCGACACCATGCGCGAAATCGAGCGGCTCCTCAAAATCCTGCCGACCGGCGAGACTGCCGGCAAGGCCTGGGCCGATCTCGGCGAAGTCATCGTCTGTGACGACGAGGCCGAAATGGTGCGCGAAGCCGACCGCATCGCCTCCGAGCATGTGCAGGTGATGACGCGCGATCCCGATTATTTCCTCAACAACATGAAGAATTACGGCTCGCTGTTTCTCGGCCCGCGCACCAATGTCGCCTATGGCGATAAGGTGATTGGCACCAATCACACGCTGCCGACAAAAAGGGCGGCGCGTTATACCGGCGGGCTCTGGGTCGGCAAATTCCTGAAGACCTGCACCTATCAGAAGGTGCTCACCGACGCGGCGAGCGCCATGATCGGCGAATACGACTCCCGCCTGTGCATGCTCGAAGGTTTCGTCGCGCATGCCGAGCAGGCCAATATCCGCGTCCGCCGCTACGGCGGCCGCAACGTTCCGTACGGCGAGGCGGCGGAGTGACGTGCCGAAAATCGATCTCGCCAAAACGCCAAGCTTCCGTCTCGACGGCAAGCGCGCTCTGGTCACCGGCGGCGGGCGCGGCATCGGGCTTGCGGCAGCGTCCGCACTGGCCGAGGCCGGCGCCTATGTGACCATCGCGGCGCGCACCAAAGCCGAGATCGAGGCGGCGGCGGATGCCATCTGCGCGCGCGGCGAAAAGGCTGATGCGCTGGTGCTCGATGTCACGGACATTGACGCCGCGCGCAACGCTGTCGCCGCGGCCGCGCCGTTTCAGATTCTCATCAACAATGCCGGCATGAATCGGCCGGCTTATCTGGCGGATGTGAAGGTCGAGGATTTCGACGCGATCTTTGCGCTCAATGTCCGTGCCGCATTCTTCATGGCGCAGGCGGTGGCGCGGCGCTTGGTCGACGCAAAATTGCCGGGCTCGATCATCAATGTGTCGTCGCAAATGGGCCATGTCGGCGCTGCGCGCCGCACCGTTTATTGCGCCTCCAAACACGCGATGGAGGGATTCACCAAGGCCATGGCGATCGAACTTGCTCCGCACAGTATTCGCGTCAACAGCATCGGGCCGACTTTTCTCGAAACGCCGATGACCCGTCCGTTCTTCGAGAACAAAGCATTTCGCGACGAGGTGCTGGGAAAGATCAAGCTCGGCCGCCTCGGTCAGCTCGAAGAGGTCGCCGGCGCCATCGTTTTTCTGGCGTCGGACGCGTCCTCGCTGATGACCGGCTCGGCGCTCGTCCTCGACGGCGGCTGGACCGCGGAATAGGGCGATGGACGTAAAATGTTCACGGGCGTTTTCTAGCGTCGGGAACTATTGCGACTGCGCCGCATTGGTCAGCGTGTTTGACGTCGTATATTGGTAACGGGCGCATTGTGGGGAAGCCAAGCAGTGTGGGGAAGCCAATATGTACCTTTCTAATCAAAGCCTTCTTGTCATTCTGGTGGTCGGCATTGTGGCCGGCTATCTGGCCGGCCGCATCATGGAAGGCGGCGGTTTCGGGCTGATCGGCGATCTGATCGTCGGCCTGATCGGCGCCTTCATCGGCGACTGGCTGTTGCCGCAGCTTGGGATTCATCTCGGAACGGGAATCGTAGCGCTGATCATCAATGCCTTTATCGGCGCGGTCGTTCTTTTGTTCTTGCTGCGCCTCATCGGAGGCCGCGGACCGAGGCCACGCTGGGGCCGGCGCTGGTAGATTCGCATTTGACGCATTTGATGTTTTTGGCCCGGCCCGTGAATTTGGCTGAGCACCGCTGCGACGCGGGAGGTTGAATTCGGACAGGATCGTCTCGATATTCGTCGACGAAATTTTCCATGAGCGGCGGCTCATGGCGCGCCGATCGGAGCAATGCCTTTTGCGGCTATCCTTTTGGCGGCAACTGTGAGTGGAGACTCGCATGACGACTCTCACCATCAACGGCCGAAGTGTAACTTTCGACGCTCCCGACGACATGCCGCTGCTCTGGGTGCTGCGCGACGTGCTCGGCATGACCGGCACCAAATTCGGCTGCGGCATCGCGCAATGCGGCGCTTGCACGGTCCATATCGAGGGCAATCCGGTGCGCTCGTGCCTCCTTCCGGTCGGCGCCATCGGCAATAAGGCGGTCACCACGATCGAAGGCATTGGCGCGACGGAAACCGGCGCCAAAGTGCAGAAGGCGTGGCTCGATCTCGAAGTCATTCAGTGCGGCTATTGCCAGTCCGGCCAGATCATGTCGGCTGCCGCGCTTCTCGCCGCCACGCCGCAGCCGGAAGACGCCGATATCGACGCGGCAATGGCCGGCAATATCTGCCGCTGCGGCACCTATGTGCGCATCCGCGAAGCGATCAAGCGCGCCGCGGGCGAAGTCTAAAGGGAGGCGGCGATGTATCGAAGCGAAAATATCGCAAATTCACCGTCCCGCCGCACGCTGCTCAAAGGCGGTTTGGCCACGGGCTTCACGTTTGCATTCTATCTGCCGGTCCGCGCCGCCAACGAGCCGGAACAGGCGCCCGACACAACCGCCGGTCAATTCGCGCCCAATGCCTTTATCCGCATTGACCACGCCGGCAAGACCACGCTGGTCATGCCGCAGGTCGAGATGGGGCAGGGCGTCTATACGGCGATTCCGATGATCATTGCCGAAGAGCTCGATGCCGACTTCAGCAAGATCGAGCTCGAGCACGCGCCGCCGAACGAGAAGCTTTATGCCAATCCGATGCTCGGCGTGCAGGCCACCGGCAATTCCAATTCCATCCGCGCCTTCTGGAAGCCGCTGCGCCAGGCCGGCGCCGCGGCGCGGGCGATGCTGGTGCAGGCCGCGGCCACGCAATGGCAGGTCGATCCGGCAAGTTGCAGGGCGGCGAACAGCGTCGTAACGCATGCCGCGAGCGGGCGCTCGGTCGCTTATGGCGATCTGGTCGATGCGGCTTCCGCGCTTCCCGTACCGCAGGATCCGCCGCTGAAGGATCCGAAAGACTTCACGCTGATAGGCAAGCCGCTCAAGCGTCTCGACACGCCGAAGAAGACCGACGGCTCGGTGATCTACGGCATCGACGCCATGCTGCCGGGAATGAAGTTCGCGACACTTGCGGCCTGTCCGGTCTTGGGCGGCAAGGTCGCTAAGGTAGACGACGGCGCGGCCAAGGCCGTTCCCGGCGTGCGGCAGATCGTCGTGCTCGATGACCTTGTCGCAGTCGTCGGCGATCACATGTGGGCCGCCAAGAAGGGGCTCGACGCGCTCAAGATCACCTGGGACGAAGGTCCCAACGCCAAGATCGGCTCGGCCGACATCTGGGAAGATCTGCGCGCCGCGAGCAAGAAGGATGGCGCCGTCGCCAAGTCGGTCGGCGACATCGTCAAGGGCCTGGCGCAGGGCGACAGGCTCGACGGCGAATACGAAATGCCTTTCCTGGCGCACGCCACGATGGAGCCGATGAACTGCACGGTGCATGTCACGCCGGATTCCTGCGACGTCTGGATCGGCACCCAGGTCATGACGCGGGTGCAGGAATATGCCGCCAAAGCCGCGGGTCTGCCGATCGAGAAGGTCACGGTGCACCAGCACCTGCTCGGCGGCGGCTTCGGCCGGCGGCTCGAGCCGGACATGGCCGAGAGCGCCGTGCGCATCGGCAAGCACGTCGACGGGCCGGTGAAAGTGGTGTGGACGCGCGAAGAGGACATGCAGCACGATGTCTACCGCCCGGCCTATCGCGACGTCATTTCCGCCACGCTGTTGAACGGCAAGATCAACGCCTGGAAATATCGAGTCAGCGGCTCTTCCGTCATGGCGCGCTGGCTGCCCGCGGCATTTGCCAACGGCATCGATATCGATGCGGTCGATAGCGCCGTCGACATGCCCTACGACATTCCCAACAAGCACGTTGAATATGTGCGCGCCGAGCCGCCGGCGGTACGGACCGGCTTCTGGCGCGGCGTCGGCCCGAACAACAATGTCTTTGCCGTCGAATCTTTCATGGACGAATTGGCGCGCAAGGCTGGCAAGGACCCGGTCGAATTCCGCCGCAGCATGCTCGACGGCAATCCGCGGCTGAAGGCGGCTCTCGATCTCGTCGCCGAGAAATCGGGCTGGGGTCAGCCGCTGCCGGCGCGCACCGGGCGCGGCGTTTGCGTGCAGCCGTCGTTCGCCAGCTTCATCGCCACCGTGGTCGAGGCCGAGGTCGACGAGCATGGCGAAGTGAAATTGCGCCGGGTAACCGCGGCGGTCGATACCGGCATCGCGGTCAATCCCGACATTATCGTTGCGCAGTTGCAGGGCGGGCTGGTCTTCGGCCTGACCGCGGCTTTGTGGGGCGAAATCACCGTCGCAAACGGCCGCGTGCAGCAGTCGAACTTCAACGATTACCGCATGCTGCGCATCGACGAAGTGCCGAAGATCGACGTGCATGTGATCAAGAGCGGCGAGAACCCCGGCGGCATCGGCGAGACCGGCGCCACGGCGGGGCCGCCCGCGCTGCGCAACGCCATCTATGCCGCGACCGGCATCGCCTTGCGCCGCATGCCGGTCGACCGCAAGGCGCTGGCTGTCGCTAACAAGGCGTAAGTGCCATGCGCAGAACGATCCTCGTTATCATCCTCATCCTGATCATTGCGGTCTTGTTCGCGTGGCGGCAGTTCAATCCGGGGCCGCTGGCTTTTGCCGGCGGCTCGACCGTGGCTCTCTCGGATTATAAAGAGGCGAACCCGACCGGCGTTCCGGCGAGCCTTGCCAATGCCGGCATCGTCAAGCGCGGCGAATATCTGGCGCGCGCCGCCGACTGCATGGCCTGCCACACCGCGTCGGGCGGTCAGGATTATGCCGGCGGGCTCGCCATCGAGCTGCCGTTCGGCACGATCTATTCGACCAATATCACGCCGGACAAGGACACCGGTATCGGCGATTACAGCGACCAGGATTTTCTCAACGCCATACATCGCGGTATCCGCAAGGACGGCACGCGGCTTTATCCGGCGATGCCCTATCCGTCCTATACTTATATGACGGATGCTGATGCGCTGGCGATCAAGGCCTATCTGTTCAGCCTGCCGCCGATGCACGTCGCCAATAAGACCGACACGCTGACTTTCCCTTACAATCAGCGCTGGGCCATGGCCCCGTGGTCGTTCTTCTTCAACGCCGACACACGCTTTGCGCCCAATACGGCGCAGACGGCGCAATGGAATCGCGGCGCCTATCTTGCCGAGGCGCTGGCGCATTGCGGCGAGTGTCATACGCCGCGCAATGTCGCTTTGGCGCTTGATAATCGCAGAAAGTTTGCCGGTGCGGTGACGGCCGGCTGGCGCGCCTACAATATCACCTCCGACAAGGGTACCGGTATCGGCGCGTGGAGCGATGATGAGGTCTTCGATTATCTCGCGCACGGCCACGCCGCCGGGCGCGGCACGGCTTCAGGCCCCATGGGCGAGGCGGTCGATGCGAGCTTCAGTCACTTGGAGCCCGAGGACATCCACGCGCTGGTGACTTATCTCCGCAGCGTGCCGCCGATCGCTTCGCCCGATCTGCCGGCAACGCTGGCGCCGGCGGCGCCGGCCTCGCCCAAAGCCGGCGCGGTTGCGAGCAATGCGCTCGGCAAGAAGATCTTCGCCGAGGCTTGTGCGAGCTGCCACAGCTGGAGCGGCGTGAGCGCGCTGACGCCGTTCGCCACGATTGCCGGCGCGCGCGCCGTGAATGATCCGGCAGCGACCAATGTGGCGCAGATCGTGATCTCCGGCACGCGGCGGCACGAACCTGATGGCGCGATCTCGATGCCAGCTTTCGGCAGCATCTTCTCCGACACCGAGATTGCCGCCGTCGTCAATTACGTTACGGCGCGGTTCGGCAGCGTGAAGTCCTCGGTGACCGAAAGCGACATCGCGGCTCTGCGCAAGCAGGCCTCACGCTAGAGCATACCGGTTTTTCGAAAGCATCATGTTCAATTAAAAATCGCGGCCTTTCGCTAAAAGCCGCTCAAGGCCGATTTGACCGCCTTGTCGAAGTCGGCATCGGTGAACGGCTTTTGCAGGTAGGCGTTGGCGCCGGCGAGCCACGACGTGCCGCGCGTCGCGGTGCCCGTGATCATGATGATCGGCAGCTTCATGCATTTCGGATCGCGCCGAACCGTCTTTAGAAAGTCCTCGCCGCTCATATTCGGCATTTCCCAATCCGAGATGAGAAGGCCGTATTGTTTCTGCCGGATGCGCTCGAGCGCGACATTGCCGTCTTCCGCCACATCGACATCGGCAAAACCCAGGCTTTTAAGAGTCCTGACGATGATGTTTCTGACCGTCAGCGAATCATCGACGACAAGAACCGAAGTCGGCGCGACCATGTCAGCTCACTGCGAACGCGTTCAATCAACTTCACATTGTGTACGGTCCATAAATAGCACTTTTATCCGGCGTCGATCCAGATGATGGCCGTGGTCCCACGCCGGGATGATCGCGCGAATTAGAACAGTTTTGTTAACACTTCCGGATTGAGGCAGCTCACGGGGGGCTTGCCCTCAATCAGCGCGATGGTGTTGTCGACCACAACATGAGCCATGCCTTCGCGCAGCGACAGTACGGCGCTGCCGAGATGCGGGGTCAGCACCACATTCGGCATCGCGATGAGCTCGGGCGACACGTCCGGCTCGTGCTCGAACACGTCGAGACCGGCGCCGGCGATCTTCTTTTCCTTGAGCGCACGCACCAGGGCCGCCTCGTCGATCACCGGCCCGCGCGACGTATTGATGACGAAGGCCGAAGGTTTCATCAGCGCAAACTCCCGGTCGCTCATCAAATGCCGCGTCGCGGGAGAAAGCTGCGGATGCAGCGACACGAAATCGGCTTCGCGCAACAGATCGTCGAAGCTGCGATGGCCGGCGGCGAATTTCTCTTCCTCCTCCGCCTGCAGCCGGTGCGGATCGGCATAGATAATGTTCATGTCGAAGCCGCGGCCGCGGCGCGCCATGGCCTGGCCGATGCGGCCGAAGCCGACCAGGCCGAGGGTGCGCCCGGTCACGGCGGCGCCGGCGAGATGATTGGACTGCGAGCCCGGATAGACGCCGCTCCTGAATAACTTGTCGCCGAGCGCGATATTGCGCGCCACCGCAAGCAGCAGCCCAAATCCGATATCGGCGGTGGCATCGGTGACGATGGCCGGGATATTGGTCACCGGAATGCCGAGCCGCGTCGCTTCGGCGAGATCGATGCGGTCCTGGGTGATGTTCATCGACGACACCGCCTTGAGCCGAGGATTGGCACCGAGGACTTCGGCATCGAGGGTGTCGTGCAGAAGCGAGAGCAGAATGTCGCAGCGTTTGACGGCTTCGATCAGCCGGCGCTTGTCGAGCACGCGGCTCGAATCCGGATTGACCTCGACATCGGCGACCGCGCGCAGGCGCGCGAGCGCGCTCTCGGCAATCGGCTGGGTGACGAAAACGCGGGGGCGGGCCACGAGCGGCTCACTTCTCAACGGACGTTCTGGCTCAGTTCGCTTCAGTCCGCCTTTATAGCGGCATTGACCTTGGGGAGCACCTTTTCCGCAAGCAGCGTCATCGAACGCTTGCCGAGTTCCGGATCGCGCCAGTCCTTGCCGGCATAGAGCAAGGTGCCGAAGTCGCCGACCCGTTCGCGGAATTTCAGAATTTCATCCGCCACTTTGTCGGGCGAGCCGTAGATGATGAGTTCATCGCAGATGCCGTCGAGCGTCACCTCTTCGTCCGGCTGGTCGCGCCGGGTCTTGAACAGATCGAGGCGGCCCTTCTTCAGCTTGGTGTAAAGCTGGCTGTAATAATAGCGATAGGGGCCATTGGAATCGGTCGCATAGGCCTTCGCGATCTTGTCGTCGGCGGCGACGAAAATGCTCTTGGCGACGCGCCAGTTCGCCGGATCGGCCTTGCGTCCCATGCGAGCGCAGCCTTCGGCATATTTCGGCCAGTGGCTCTTGACCCATTCCGGCATCAGAAAGTTTGCCGAGATCGGATCCCAGCCGCGCGCGGCGGCTTCGGTCACTCCCTTGGAGAACGGCGCCACCGCCGTCACCACGATCGGCGGATGCGGCTTCTGCAGCGGCTTGGGCAGAAAACCCTGGCCGATCTCCGGCATCGCCTGCCGCTCGACTTTCACCGACCAGTATTTGCCGGTGATGTCGTAGGGCGGGTCGCTCGCCCAGATTTTGAGCACCGTGTTGATGCACTCGAGGAACATCGCGTTGCGGTCGGCGTCGAGATTGCCGAAGGCTTCGGCGTCGGACAGCAACCCGCCCGGACTGATGCCGAAAATGAAACGGCCGTCGAGCATGTGGTCGAGCATGGCGATCTGCGAGGCGGTCGCGACTGGATGCGAGTTCGGCATGTTGATGGTGCCGGTGCCGAGCTTCATGGTTCTGGTCGCGTCGATCAGGCTCGCGATGAACACCGCGCAGGACGTGATGTTCTCGGCGCGGTCGGTGGCGTGCTCGCCGCAATAGCCTTCGACGAAGCCGAGCTTGTCGGCAAGGATGAAGGCCTCGCGATCCTCGCGCAGCGATACCCGCCAGTCCTTGTTCAGCGGATGAATGGGCATGGTGAAAAAGCCGAGCTTCATGGCCGCCTCGCGATCTGGCGCATGTCTGGGAAAGCCGGCTCTCGGAACGTGATCCGAGTGTGGCCGCCGGTTTTCCGGCAAGAACATGCACGAACTAGATGCAGTTAACGCAAACTATCAAGACTGGGCCCGTCAAACGAATTAATATATAAAGGCACAAGCTATCAGGAATTCTAATGTCAGAAATTGCGCTGCGGCAGATCAGGGCCATTATTGCGGTATGCGAGGAGGGCTCGTTCACCGCGGCGGCGCTGCGCGAAAATGCCACGCAATCGGGCGTTTCCCAGCATGTCGCCGCCGTCGAGCGCACGCTCGGGGTCAAGCTGTTCGAGCGCTCGGCGCGCGGCGTGACGCCGACGCCGGCCGGCCAGCGCTATTACAGGCACTGCATCGAGGCGGTCGGCCAGATCGCCAAGGCCAATGCCGAGGTGCGCGCCTTTGCCACGCGCGTGACCGGCGACCTGCGCATCGGCCTGATTCCGACGCTGACCCGCGCCGCGCTGGCGCCGGCGCTGGAGAAATTCGCGGCGCGCTATCCCGACGTGCGCCTGCACATCGTCGAGGGCTATAGCGGCGCGCTTACCGAAATGGTGCAGAACGGCGAGCTCGATTTCGCCGCGGTCCCCGCGGCCGAGGGCCGGGTCGGCCTAAAGACGCGGCTGATCGCACGCGACCGCGAAATGCTGGTGTCGAATGCAAAGCGCGGCCTCAAGCCGTTCGCGCCGGTGCGGCTGAAGGAATGCGGACCGCTGAAGATCATTCTGCCGAGCCGCGCCAATGTGCGCCGCCGCAACATCGAGATCTATTTCGAGACCCACGGCATCGAGGTCGAGAGCATCATCGAGATGGACGCCATGATCGGCACGCTGCAATTCGTGCTGCGTTCCGACTGGGTCGCGATCCTGTCCGGCTTGATTTGCGTCGCCGATATCGAGCGGCGAACCGGGCGGGTGATCTCGCCGATCGACGATCCGCAGCTGATCGCCGAATTCGTGGTGATCTCGCCGGCGCGCCGCATGCTGTCGCCGCAGGCGCAATTGTTCCTGGACGCTTTCGAGGCCGAGATCGCGCGTATCCAGAACGTGTGGGCGAAGACGATTCCGCCGGTGGTCTATCCCGGTGTGCCGCGGCGCGCGGCCCGGCGCCAGGGCATGATCCGGAAAGGTTGATGCCGGTTTTCCGAAAAGATCATACGCAGACAAAACGGCTCTTGTTGGTGTCTTGCACCGTCATCTAAGCTGCGGGCGCTTTAGGCTCTGCATCAGCAAGGACCAATCTCATGAGCGGGATCACGCGCCGAGCGCTCGCCGGTGGTGGGGCGATCGGGCTTGCCGGTGCGCTCGCTGCACCGGCGATCGCACAAACCGACAAGCGCCGCTGGCGCATGGTGACGTCGTGGCCGAAGCGGCTGCCGGGCCCCGGCATGTCGGCCGAGCGCGTCGCCGAACGCATCGCGACATTGTCCGGCGGTCGGCTCGAGATCACGGTGTCGGCCGCCGGCGAAGTGGTGCCGCCGTTCGAAGTGCTCGATGCGGTCGGCTCCGGCGTCGCCGAGATGGGACATACGGCCGCGTTCTACTGGCAGGGCAAGGAGCCGGCCACGGCGTTCTTCACCACGGTGCCGTTCGGGCTGACGCCGAACGAACATGTCGCCTGGATCGACGCCGGCGGCGGCCAGGAGCTGTGGGACGAGCTTTACGCGCCGTTCGGCGTCAAGCCGTTCATGGCCGGCAATACCGGCGTTTGCATGGGCGGCTGGTTCCGCCGCGAGATCAAAGGTCGCGACGATCTGCACGGCCTGAAAGTGCGCTCGCTCGGCCTCGGCGGCGAGGTCTATCGCCGGCTCGGCGCCGTGCCGCAAACGACGTCACCCGGCGAGATTCTCGTCGCGCTGCAATCCGGCGTCATCGACGGCGCCGAATTCGTCGGCCCCGGTTCCGACATCGCGCTCGGCCTCTATCGTTTCGCCACGCTCTATTACAGCCCGGGCTTCAACAAGCCGAACGGCACCGGCGAATGCATCGTGTCGCTGAAGGCCTGGGCAAGCCTCGATGCCGAATTGCAGGCCATCGTCGCGGCGGCCTGCGCCCGCGAGGCCGCCTATGCGCTTGCCGAAATGGAGCGGCTCAATCTCGAAGCGCTCACCACGCTCACCACGCGCGACAATGTGCAGCTACGCACCTTCCCGGACGATCTCGTGGCGGCGGCGCGCGTCCAAGCGATCGACGTGCTCGGTGAGCTTGCCGGCAAAAGCTCGGGCGCAAAGAAAGTCCACGACGCCTATATGGCGTTCCGCGACAAGATTTCCGGCTGGTCGCGCATCTCGCTGCAGGCCGTGCTCGAGGCGCGGGAGGGGTAGATGAGCGGGTCGATCATGGCCGGAAAGTCCGGCCATGATCCAAAGCCGCCTACTTGAACTTCACCACCTTCTGGCGCTGCTCGCCGAGCCCGGTGATGCCGAGCGTGACGACGTCGCCGGCTTTGAGGAATTTCGGCTCGGGCTTCATGCCGAGCCCGACGCCGGGCGGCGTGCCGGTGATGATGACGTCGCCGGGCTCGAGCGCGAAATAGTGCGAGCAGACCGACACGATCTCCTTGCAGTTGAAGATCATGGTCGAGGTGTTGCCGCGCTGGCGCTTCTCGCCGTTGACGTCGAGCCACATTTCGAGATTCTGCGGATCCTTGATCTCGTCCCTGGTGACGAGCCAGGGGCCGAGCGGGCCGAAGGTTTCGCAGCCCTTGCCCTTGGTCCATTGTCCGGCGCGCTCGATCTGGAACACGCGTTCGGACACGTCATTGGCGAGGCAATAGCCGGCGACCACGTCGAGCGCCTTCTCTTTGCTGACATAGCGCGCATGCTGGCCGATGACGATGCCGAGCTCGACTTCCCAGTCGAGCTTGGTCGAGCCCTTCGGGATCATGGTGTCGTCGTCCGGCCCGCAGATGCAGGACGGCGCCTTGTTGAAGATGATCGGCTCTTTCGGGATCGGCATGCCGGCTTCGGCGGCGTGATCGGAATAGTTGAGTCCGATGGCGATGAAATTGCCGACATGGCCGACGCAGGCGCCGATCCGCGGCTTGCCGCGCACCGGCGGCAATTTTTCCGGCTTCAGCTTGCGCAGCTTGTTCAGGCCTTTGGGCGACAGCACGTCGCCTGAAATATCGGAAACGACTTTCGACAGGTCGCGCAGCTTGCCGTCCTTGTCGATCATGCCGGGCTTTTCGCGCCCCGGAGCGCCGTAGCGAACCAGTTTCATTGGGGTTTCTCCTGTGATCCTTGTCGTGGTGAAATTTCTTGCTGGAGCCGCATGAGCTTGGTTGGGCTGGCCGGCCGCTCTATCTTTGATTTGCGCATGATCTTTTCCGAAAACCGGTTCCCACTTTTCGGGATCATGCGCTAGAACGCGCCGGGGAAGACGCCGCCGTCGACCAGAATGTTCTGCCCGGTAATGTAGCCGGCCTGCGCCGAGCAAAGGAATGCGCACATGGCGCCGAATTCGTCGGGCTGGCCGATGCGGCGCGCCGGCACGGTGGCGACGCGCTCGGCGAGAGCCACGTCGTAGCTGATCTTCTTCTTCTGCATGGTCGTTTCGACATTGGAGCGGAAGCGATCGGTCTCGAATATGCCGGGCAGCATGAAGTTGATGGTCACGTTCGAGTTGGCGACGGTGCGCGCCACGCCGGCCAGGAACGCCGTCAGCCCGGCGCGGGCGCCTGACGAAAGATCAAGCCCGGCAATCGGCATTTTGACCGAGCCGGAGGTGATATTGACGATGCGGCCGAATTTTTTCGCCGCCATCGAGTCGATCACTTTCTGGATCAGCTCGATGGCGACGACCATGTTGCCGATCACGCCATCGAGGATCTTCTGCCGGTCGAGCTCGCGGAAATCGCGAAACGGCGGCCCGCCGTTATTGTTCACCAGAATATCGGGCGCAGGGCAGGCGGCGAACAGCGTCTTCTGGCCTTCTGGGGAGGCGACGTCGGCCGCCACCGGGACGATCTTGGCGCCGGTCACCTTTTGCAGTTCGGTTGCGGCGGCGGCGAGCTTGTCCGCGCTACGGCCGTTGATCACGACTTCGCAGCCCGCTTCGGCCAGCGCCTTGGCGCAGGCAAACCCCAGCCCGCGGCTCGAAGCGCAAACGATCGCCTTGCGGCCGGCAATACCGAGGTCCATGCCCATGCTCCGTATTTCTGCTTTGCGTCGGCGCCCAGTTCTCGTAACTGAGCGTCCTTAAGTCAACGGCCGATTCCAGGCTTGCCGGTCATCGCGCGTATGCACTTCCTCCCTGACATGACGCTGCTTCAGCTCGTCAGCATCATTGCGCTGGCGGCTGTTTCCGCGGTTGCCGGCGGGATTACGGGCTACGGCACCGGCGCGCTGATGCCGCTGGTTCTGGTGCCGATGATCGGGGCGGCGCCGGTGGTGCCGATCATCGCCATTTCGGCGATGTTCTCCAATACCGCGCGGGTCGCCGCCTTCCGCCGCTTGGTCGATCTGCGCCGGGCCGCGATCGCGCTCGTCGTGGCCCTGTCGGCTTGCGCGCTCGGCGCCTGGCTTTACACGCTGCTGTCGGGGCGCGGCGCGGCCTTGGTGATCGGCACGACCCTGATCGCGACGGTGCCGCTACGGCGCCTGCTGCGGCGCCGCGGCCATCAGCTCGGCGAGAAGGGGTTTTTCGCCGGCGCCGCCATTTGGGGGCTGCTGATGGGCGGGACCACCGGATCGGGCGTCATTCTGCTCTCGGTCATGATGGCGGCGGGCCTCGAAGGCGCCGCTGTAATCGCGACCGATGCCGCGGTATCGGTCGTGACCGGCGTCGTGAAAGTCGGGGTGTTCGGCTTAGCCGGCGTTCTTACCCCGCAAGTCGTCGTCATCGCCTGCCTGATCGGCGTGGTGACGTTTCCTTGCACCTTTATCGCCAAATTCATCGTCGAGCGCATGCCGCTGCATGTCCATACCGCGCTCCTCGACGCCGTCGTCATCATCGGCGGGCTGGTCATGATCGCCGGCGCCTTTCACGCATAGATCGGGGGCATGCGCATCATGCGGCGAGGCGTATCGGCGCGCATTTTGCGTCGATGATCTCGCGCAACCCTTTCTTGGATCCTGCCTTGAGACCCGGATTGATGGCCGGAAAAGGCCGCATCGGCCGTATCACGATCGCTCGCGACCGCATCACCACCGGCGGCATTGAGGCAAATGCCGCTCAATGTTACCGCCGGCACTCGGCGATCGAAGCGAGCGGACGTCAGCGAGCTTTAGCTCGGCGCTTTTCGTTGTCCTCGTCATCCTCGTCTTCGTCGTCTTCTTCATCCTCGTCTTCTTCTTCGTCTTCCTCGTCGTCGTCCTCTTCAGTTTCGTCGTCGTCCTCGCTTTCGCTCTGTTCGATCATGGTGAGCGCGATCGCCGGTATGGATTGCCGGAACAGTTCGCCGGCGTCGCCAAGCCACAGGCAATCGACGTCGTCGGCCTCGACCGACACGACCGTCATGGAATGACCTCCAGACTTCAGCGCAACGATGTCGCCGGGGGCGAATGTCATTGTCGTCTCCTGAGTTCGATGGTGAGGCAGCGAGCTTAATGGCGGCATGTGACGAGAGTTCGTCATGCGCGCCGATACTCGCTCTATTTTCGGCGGAACGATGGTGCAGAATTGTCGGCTTTGCCGCGGTTCAGCCACCGATCGGATATGAAACCATCAAGGCCATTTCACCACCGGCGGCATCGAGGACAGGATCGAATCGACATTACCGCCGGTGCGCAACCCGAAAATCGTGCCGCGATCGTAGAGCAGGTTGAACTCCACATAGCGGCCGCGGCGGACGAGTTGCTCTTCACGCTCGGCCTCGGTCCATGGCTTGGTGAAATTGTTCCGCACCAGTTCGGGATAGATGCGAAGGAAAGCGCGCCCGACGTCCCGGGTGAAAGCAAAGTCGGCATCGAAACCGCCGTTGTCGAGCCAGTCGTAAAAGATGCCGCCGATGCCGCGCATCTCGCCGCGATGTTTGAGAAAGAAATATTCATCGCACCATTTCTTGTACTTGTCATAGTTTGCGACGCCCGGATGAGCATCGCACGCGGCCTTCATCGCGGCATGGAAGGCTTTTGTATCGGGATCGTCCTGGCGGCGTCTTGTCTCGAGCACCGGCGTCAAATCGGCGCCGCCGCCGAACCAGGTCTTGGTGGTGACGACATAGCGTGTGTTCATGTGCACGGCCGGCACATGCGGATTGTGCATGTGGGCGATAAGCGAAATGCCGGTGGCGAAAAATCGCGGATCGTCGGCGGCGCCCGGAATCTCCTTGCGGAATTCCGGCGCGAACTCGCCGAATACGGCCGAGACGTGAACGCCGACCTTCTCGAACACCCGGCCCTTCATGATCGCCATCACGCCGCCGCCGCCGGGGGCACCGGTATGGTCGGCGCGGTTCCAGGGCGTGCGCACGAAGCGGCCGGGCGCGCGGTCGCCGAGCGGCGCGCTCGCCGGCAGCGTGTCCTCGAGCGTCTCGAACGCCGCCGCAATCTGGTCGCGCAAAGACTCGAACCAGGTCTTGGCCCGTGTTTTGTGTTCGTCGTCGATCAAACCGCTATTCATGATGCGCGGGCAGTTTAGCTGATGTTTATGCGGCCGCGAGGACTATCGGCGCGCGATAATGTCATATAAGCGCGCGCAGATATTGATCCATCGCAATCTCCTGTCCATCCGCCTGTCGGGAACAAGCGCAGAGGCCTTTCATGCCGCGCAGGATCGCGAAGCGGACATCGGGACATGAAAAAGCTACGGGGTCGAAAGCGGCCGCGCCGGCGCGGTCGAGGGCTCAGCGCATCGCTCCGGTTTGACGCAGCGCCTCGCCCGCGGCCATGGCGGCGGTGATCGCGACATTGAGCGAGCGCAGGCCGTTCTTGAGCGGAATCACGAGACGGGCGTCGGCGGCGTCATGCACCTCGTCCGGCACGCCGGCGGTTTCGCGGCCGAGCAGCAGGATGTCGTTCGTGTCAAAGCTGTAATCGAGATACGACACTGTCGCCTTGGTGGTGAAAAGAATGAGACGGTGGTGACCGCTCCGCCGCCACGAATCGAATTCGCGCCACGAGCCGTGCCGCAGGATGGCGACAGCATCGATATAGTCCATTCCGGCGCGACGGAAGGCGCGGTCGGAGGTCGGAAAGCCGGCCGGCTCGATGATGTGCGCCTCGATGCCGAGGCAGGCGCAGAGGCGCAAGATGGTTCCGGTATTCTGCGGGATATCGGGCTGATAGAGGGCAATGCGAAGGGGCATGATCGGGCGTTGCGCGTTCGGCGGGACGAGCCCGCGCCGGAGCCTTGCGGCTGCATTGTGGGTGCCAGCGAGCCTACCCTTGCACTCTCCCGGCAAGGGTGCCAATAAACCCCCATCAGAATGCGTCGCTTCTGACCTTCCCCAGGCCGGACGCGAACCCGTCTGCCGCAAACGGCAGGCCAATCCTGGCCTAGGCGCAGATCGGGATGGAATAAACGCAAAACGGGCGAGGGTGGGAGAAAGTGACAGCGATAGTATCGGCGGAGCCGACGCGCCGCGATTTCCTATTCATTGCAACGGCGACCGTCGGCGCTGTCGGCGCTGCTGCGATGCTGGTGCCGCTGGTCGGGCAGATGAACCCGGACGAGTCGACGATCGCCGCCGGCGCTCCGGTCGAAGTCGACCTTGCCCCGATCCAGCCCGGCCAGATCATCCAGGTCTTCTGGCGCTCGAAACCGGTTTTCATCTTCAATCGCACAGCTAACGACATCAAAGCCGCGCAAGACGTGGATTGGCAGACGTTGCGCGATCCGCAGCCGGATTCGGCGCGCGTCCAAGCCGGCCACGAGCAATGGCTGGTGGTGATCGGCATCTGCACGCATCTCGGCTGTATTCCCCTGCCGCATCAGGGCAATTTCGACGGCTGGTTCTGCCCCTGCCACGGCTCGCAATACGACTCGTCAGGGCGGATCCGCCAGGGGCCGGCGCCGCTCAATCTGCCGTTGCCGCCCTATCAATTCATCTCCGGCACTAAAATCCGGATCGGCGAATCCAGTCAGGCATAAGGTTCGACTATGAGCGGACACTCGACATATCAGCCGCAGAGCCCCTTCATGCAGTGGCTCGAAAAACGTTTGCCAATCGCGAGCCTCGTCCATTCCTCGTTTATTGCTTATCCGACGCCGCGCAACTTGAACTATTGGTGGACGTTCGGCGGCATTCTCACCTTCATGCTGGGGGTGCAGATCATCACCGGCATCGTGCTGGCGATGCATTACACGCCGAATGTCGACCTCGCCTTCAATTCCGTCGAAGGCATCATGCGCGACGTCAATTACGGCTGGCTTTTGCGTTACATTCACGCCAACGGCGCGTCGTTCTTCTTCCTCGCGGTCTATGTCCACATCGCGCGCGGCATGTATTACGGCTCCTACAAGGAGCCGCGCGAGGTGCTGTGGATCCTCGGCGTCATCCTTTATCTGCTCATGGTCGCGACCGGCTTCATGGGGTATGTGCTGCCGTGGGGCCAGATGAGCTTCTGGGCGGCGACCGTCATCACCAATCTGTTCTCGGCGATTCCCGCTGTCGGCAATCCGATCGTCACCTGGCTGTGGGGCGGCTTTGCCGTCGGCAATCCGACGCTCAATCGCTTCTATTCGCTGCACTACCTGCTGCCGTTCGTCATCGCCGGCGTGGTCATGCTGCATATCTGGGCGCTGCACGTGGTCGGACAGAACAATCCGACCGGCGTCGAGCCGAAAAGCGAAAAGGACACGGTGGCGTTCACGCCCTATGCCACGGTCAAGGACGCCTTCTTCATCGGCCTGTTCTGCATCCTGTTCGCTTACTTCATCTTCTACATCCCGAACTATCTCGGCCATTCCGACAATTACATCCCGGCCAATCCGGGTCAGACGCCGACCCATATCGTGCCGGAATGGTATTATCTGCCGTTCTACGCCATCCTGCGGGCGATCCCGAACAAGCTTGCCGGCGTCTGCGCGCTCGGGCTTGCGATCATCTCGCTGGCCTTCCTGCCGTGGCTGGATACGTCGCGCGTGCGCTCGGCGAACTACCGGCCGCTGTTCCGGCAGTTCCTGTTCCTCTTCTTCATTACCGTCATCGGGCTCGGCTATCTCGGCTCGCAGGAGCCGACCGGCGGTTATGTGATCGCGGCGCGCATCCTCACCGTGTACTATTTTGGTTTCATCTGGGTCATTCTGCCGGTCTTGGGACTGGTCGAAACGACAAAACCGCTCCCGAAATCGATCTCGGAATCGGTGCTGGGCAACGGCGTGTCTGCGCCGGCATCGGGCGCGTGAGGGGAGGCCGGTCATGAAATTTCATCGCCGCATTTCGACGCTTGTCCTCGCCGTTTCGCTGTCGGGACTCGGCGTCTGGTCGGCCTCGGCGCAAGAGGCCGACGCTCCGCCGCGGCTGGCCTGGTCCTTTCACGGGCCGTTCGGCACTTACGATCCGGCGCAGCTGCAGCGCGGCTTCAAGATCTATCGCGAGGTCTGCTCGAATTGCCACAGCATCAAATTGCTGTCGTTCCGCAATCTCGCCGATCCGGGCGGTCCGGGCTTCACCGAAGCGCAGGCGAGCGCGATCGCGGCGACCTTCCAGGTTACCGCAGGCCCGAACGACGAGGGCCAGATGTTTCAGCGGCCGGGACAGATTGCCGATTATTTCCCGCCGCCTTTCGCCAATGACCAGGCGGCCCGCGCTGCGCTCGGCGGCAAGCTGCCGCCGGATATGTCGGTGCTGGCCAAGGCGCGCAGCTACGAAGCCGGCTTCCCGCAATTCATCATCGACGCGTTCACGATGTATCAGGAAGACGGCCCTGATTACATCCACGCGATCATTACCGGCTATACCGATGCGCCCGCAGGTTTCGTGCTGCCGCCGGGCGGGCAGTACAACAAATATTTCCCGGGCCATGCCATCGGCATGCCCAAGCCTCTGAGCGACGGCCAAGTCCAATATACCGACGGCACACCGGAGACCGTCGACCAATATGGCCGCGACGTCGCTGCCTTCCTGATGTGGGCGGCCGAGCCGACGCTCAATGCCCGCCACCGCCTCGGTTTCCAGGTGATGATCTTCCTGATCGTCTTCAGCGCGCTGCTCTACTTGACGAAGAAGAAGGTGTGGCACGACGTGCTGCACGATTCGGGCCTCGAAAAATCGCAAACCTCCGCCTGAGGCTGGATCCCTTTTCACCGAGCGCCTGATGAGCTAGGCCGCCGGGTCGG